>Ga0214473_10001762_pt1 | contig 27769 bp, 18 predicted proteins | sample RVTome_7_FD_203509 | JGI IMG/M metagenome (GOLD analysis project Ga0214473, IMG submission 203509) | Soil microbial communities from uranium-contaminated site in the Upper Colorado River Basin, Wyoming, United States - RVT98D197 | ecosystem: Environmental > Terrestrial > Soil > Contaminated >...
TGGTGGCCGACGTGCCCGTGGGCGCCTTCCTCTCCGGCGGCCTCGACTCGAGCTCCGTGGTCGCCTTCGCGCGCGAGGCGGCGCCCGACGCGGAGCTGCGCTGCTTCACGATCGGCTTCACGGACGAGGTGGCCCGCAAGGAAGGCATGGCCGCGGACCTGCCGTACGCGCAGCTCGTCGCCGGGCACCTCGGCGTCCCGCTGGAGACGGTCTGGGTCGGCCCCGAGATGGTGGAGGAGCTCCCGCGCATGCTCTTCCACCTCGACGAGCCGCAGAGCGACCCGGCGCCGATCAACGCGCTGCTCATCTGCCGGCTCGCGCGCGAGCAGGGCATGAAGGTGCTGCTCTCCGGGGCCGGCGGCGACGACATCTTCACGGGCTACCGCCGCCATACCGCGCTCCTGCAGGAGCGCTGGTGGAGCTGGCTGCCCGCGCCCGTGCGGCGCGGGCTCGCGGTCGCCGCGTCTCGCCTGCCGGTGGGGAGCGAGCTCGGGAGACGCGTCGCGAAGGCGCTCCAGTACGCGCACCTCGACGGGGACCACCGCCTGGCGAGCTACTTCTTCCTGCTGCCCCCGGAGCGGATCCGGGAGGTCTACGCGCCGGACGTGCTGCGGGAGCTGGGGCGCAGCCCCGCCGACGCACCGCTCCTCGAGGCGCTCGAGCGCGTCCCGTGCGACGCCCCCGCGCTGAACCGCATGCTCTACCTGGAAGGGAAGTTCTTCCTCGCGGACCACAACCTGAACTACACCGACAAGATGGCGATGGCCTCGGGGGTCGAGGTGCGCGTGCCGCTCCTCGATCCCGACCTCGTGGCGCTCGCGGCGCGGCTGCCCGTCGCGGTGAAGCAGAAGGGCCGGACGGGGAAGTGGGTGCTGCGCGAGGCGATGCGGCCCATGCTCCCGCGCGAGGTGCTGCAGCGCAGCAAGGCCGGCTTCGGTGCGCCGCTGCGCCACTGGCTGCGCGACCCGCTGCGGCCGGTGGTGGACGGGGTGCTGTCGGAGGCGTCCCTGGCCCGGCGCGGGCTCTTCGATCCCGGGGCCGTGCGGCGGCTCGTGGAGCACGATCGCGCCGGCCGGGTGGACGCCGCCTACGCGATCTTCGGGCTCGTCTGCATCGAGCTCTGGTGCCGCATGTTCGTGGATCCGCCGGCGCCGGAGCTCGGCCGCCTCCGATGAGGACCTCCGACGCGCACCCTGCTATCGTCCCGCCGTCGCAGAGTCGGTCAAGGAGTGATCCGACGGCGCAGGGTCCGGTCCGAAGCGCCTCCGGCGCTTCCACGCGAGCGCGACCTCGGGAAATGCCTGCGCAGAGCTCTGCGTAGCTCGCACGGGATCACTCAAGCCGTCTCGGCGGATCACCGATCAGCGAGACGCTCTCGGGAGCCGTTTCCCGAGGGGAGACGTCCGTGCGACCCAGCCCGCGCCCCGGTCACGTGCTGCCCCGCGCCCTCGCGGCCGTGGTTCTCCTCGCGAGCGGCTGCCTCCCCGACTCGCCGCATCTCGAGGTCCTCCCCGACCCCGGCGCCTGCGACGTCGTGATCACCCAGGCCAACGCCGCGACGACGCTGGCCCAGCTCAACGACGCTGCGAAACGGGTCTTCTGCGTCGATCCGGGCGACTACCGGAGCTTCGGGTCGATCCTGCTCACCGCCTCGGGAACCCAGTCGAGCCGGCGATTCCTGCGGTTCAACGCTCCTCCCGGTACGGATCAGAAGGCCATCTATCGGACCTGGCAGGCGATCTTCGAGTCCTTCGACCTCCTCCAGGCCAGCTGGTGGGTGATCCAGGGGATCGTGGTCGAGCCCCTAGACCCCGGGACTGTCTGGCTGATGCAGATCCAGGGCGGAGACCACAACGTGCTCGACGGGAATCTGGTCGACGCGTCCCAGCAGTGGAACGAGACGAGACACGTCGGGATCTCGATCGCATCCTGGCGGAGCGATCCCGCCACCTACAACTCCGTGCAGGCCAACGTCGTGCGCGGCGGCAATCGAAGCCGCCGCGCCGTCGACTACACCGGCATCCGCGTATCCGTCAGCATCTACTCCGGCGCGAACAACGATTTCAACAAGGTCCTCGACAACGAGATCTACGACTGGGGGGACGGGATTCAGCTCAACGGGGACACGGACTGCAGTAATCCGGGTCGTCCTCGCGGCACGCTCATCGACGGCAACGACATCTACATCACGTCGGCGAAGCGGGTCGATTGCTCCACCGGCAGCCCCGACCCCAACGGCGAGTGCTCGTGCAGCGAGAACGGCATCGACCTCAAGGTGGACCCGGGCTCCGAAGCCCGGTACTGGACGCGGATCACGCACAATCGCCTGTGGGGCTTCCGGCCGACCCTCACGACGGGGAGCTGCGGCGGCAGCGGGTCCAACGGCCAGGCCATCACCCCGGGCAACGAGTGCGCCGGACACGTGCTCATTGCGAACAATGTCATCCTGGATGCCACGACGGGCGTGGTGATCCGGGGGCCGCGGTGGACCGTGGTCGGCAACCTCCTGGCCGACATCCACGGGGGCAATGCGATCCTGCCGCAGGAGACGGGCACGAATCTCGAGATCCAGTTCAACACGGTCATCGGCGTCGACACAGCCTACGACGACGCCTCGAGCAAGACCGACACCCGTTGCAACGTCGTGATCGAGAACCTCGGCCAATACGGCCAGGGGAGCCCGACGGGGAGTGGGCATCTGACCCGCTACAACTACCTCTACGACTCGCCCACGGTGAACTTCTTCGGCACCACGAACCGTTCATTCCCCAGCGCGCAGGAGAGTCGGAACAAGCCGCATTGCTTCTGGCGCCGGCGCTGGACGAAGACCGAGCACGTGTGCATCGACTTCGGCCATACGACGTCCGAGAGCCCGCACGCCGCGGTGGCCTCCCAGTGCGAGTCTGGCCTCGGCTCGCCGTTCGGGCTGGGTCCGATCAGCTATCCCTGAGCGGCGGCCGCTGCGGCCTACGCGGCGCGGCGGCCCCTCCGGCGGCTGCGTCCGAGCGCGGCGAGGCCTACCGCGAGGCCGAGCTCCGCTCCGAGTCCGCAGCCCCGTGGGCGTTCCCATCCGTCGCCAGGGCCGACGCAGTGCGGGTCCTGGAGGTCCACGAAACCGTCGCCGTCATTGTCGAGGCCGTCGTCGCAGGCGACGCTCGACCGTTCCGAGGGGTCACTCGGCTCGCTGCAGCCCGGATCGGCGAGATCGACCAGGGCGTCGGCGTCGTTGTCGAGACCGTCGCGGCACGCGTACGGGGCGCGCTCGACGAGGCGAGTGGGCAGGAACTCGGCGCGCGGGGCCGTACGCCGGAAGCCCGGCACCGGATCCACCGTGGCCCAGGCAAGCGGCCAGTCGTAGACCACCGGACCCGCCCAGCGCGGCGCGGCTTCGAGGAAGTCGCAGTTCGCCGTCGCGCACGCCTGCGGGAGCACGCCCGCGCCGAGGCCCTGCACTGCGAAAGTCGTCGGGGAGACCGTGACCCCTCGGGTCCAGCCCGTGCTCGCGAGGCCGTCGCCCGAAGGGGCGAGCGCGTCCACCACGATGCCGTGTTGCGTGTCGGCGAAGGCGACGGCGTTCATGGAGTCCCCCGCAGGATCTGTGGTGTAGACGTTGGGGCCGAACTGCAACTCAGCGACGAGGGCGCCCGGCGTCGTCTCGGCGACGTTCACCTGGGCGGTCCCGAGCAGTGCTGCTGGGACCAGGGTCAGGTGGTCGAGGAGGTAGCGGAAGGGATTCCCCGCACTCGCCTCGACGAGGAGTACCTGACTCGTCGATCCAGGGGACCAATGGAAGATGGAGTTTTCGATCCGGAGGCGCGTCGGAGGCGAGAGGCGCGCGCTCCCCGCACCCAGGAGGGGCGCGCTCGCCGTGAGGTTCGTCAGGTAGAGATCGAGGAGCGCCACCTCGTTCGTCGCGCTGCAACCGTCGATCTTCTCGTCGCTCTGAAAGCGCATGCCCTTCGCGAAGATCCCCACGCTCGGGAGGCAGCGGCCGAGGCCCGGAAGACGCGCGCTCGTGGTGGGGAAGTGATCGACCCGCGCGCCGTAGTGTGCCGAGGCGCCTGGATTGATACCGCCGTCCGTCACGAAGTTCGCCAGCGTGAAGAAGTCGCCTGCATCGACGTCGGCGCCGATGGAACGGCCCGAGTGGACGGACGGCGACGCAGTCCAGTCCGCCTGGCCGAAGACGACCACCGAGGTCAGCCACTTGCGGGTCCCGGCCGGACATCGGTCGCAGCGCATGATGATGGGGGTACCGAGCCGCTCCCCCACGATCGCGATCCGGTCGAAGTCGCAGCCGGTACGCTCTCCCCGGGTCTCGAGAAGCTCCTGCTGCTGGGTCGGAAGACGCACATCTCTCACTGGACGGGCGCCGAACACGAGGAGATCCTGGAGGAAGAGACCATCCTTGCACTGTTCGACCCTCCAGAGGTTGGCGTTGCCCACGGCGGCCGCGCTCACGAGGTCCATCCGAAGCCTTCGGAAGGTGACATTGGTCCAGCGCTGACCCGATTCCTGGTCGGTCCTCAACCCGTTCGAGCATGGCCGCCCGTCGTCCGAAGCGTCGAGCCGGAAACAGAGGCCGTCGGGGCTCCGGTAGGTCAGGCGGGAGATCCGGGCGTCGGAGAAGACGTAGCCGGCGTTTCCCGCGGAGGTGGCGAGGACCCCCATCACGACGTCCCGGTCGTCGCCGCCCTGGTGTTCGACCAGGACGAGGTCCATCGAGAACCCGTCCATGAAATTCTGGAGGGTGAGGGCGGGGAACGTGGAGTCGCTGTCACCCGGACCGGGAGCCGAGATCCAGAGGCCGAGGATCTCGTCCGTCTGCCCGAAGCGCGAGCCCTGCTCGACGAAGATCTGACCGCTGCGGTCTCCGTGGTAGGCGATGGGGTTCACCGGAACGAGCGCGTCGTCGGCCGTTGGCCTGGAGTAGTACACGTTGAGCCGGTCGCTGGGCTGGAGGACGCCCTCCGGGCTCTTCCAGACCACGAGGAGCGGTTGCGGCGCGACATCAGTGCGCACGATGCGCGCGCACCAGTCCTCGCTGCGGGGATCGAGCGTCGCCTGGTCAGCGGGCCGGCAGGCGAGGAAGCCCTCGAACTCGCGGGCGTGCGTGAACGCCGGGAGCCCGTTCACGTCGCGTGCGTCCGGGTCGAGGAGCAGCTCCCAGCGAACCTGTCCGTCGGCGTTCTGGCTCAGTTGGAACGGAGTCACGGGATCGAGCACCCACTGAGGTTCGCCCACCGCGTTGCGGAAGCGTCCGCCCGGATGGTCGGTCACGCCCGGGGCGCCGCCCTCGTCGATGCACTCCTCGCAGCGACCTTCTCCGTCGGGGGTGGTCGCGCTCGAGGCTCCGAAGTAGTGGTGGCCGAAGTTCGGGCCGAGGCTCGGGAGCACGACGGTCACGGAGCCGGGCTCTACCCCGACGACCTCCAGCCATTGTCCGGGGTCGTACACGGGGCTTGCGCTCGCGCGGCCGTCCGTCGGGATGGCGAGAGCAGGTACCGTCCCGAGCTTCTCCCACTCGATGTAGAGGAACGTCGGTGGCGTTTCCTCGCCGGGATCCAGATCCGCCGGATGCACCGTGGTCTCGTCGCAGAGCAGGCCGAGGCCGGCGGGATCGCAGAGGGGCCAGGGAGGCGGCGCGCCTGTGAAGTCGAAGCGAACGGTCGTGGGGGTCGGGAACTCGATGGCCTCCGGCGCGGCGGCGGTGTCGAGGACGGATCCCTGCCAGACTCCGTCGGAGCCCGACTTGAACGTGAGATCACCTCGACTGTAGATGTGGACGTGGGGGGCCGCGTCGAGGCGACCTTCGACCGTGATCCGTCCTTCGATCGGTGTGGTGCTCGAGCCTAGGTTCGCGTCGATCGTCACCTCGACCCCTGACCCTATGACGAAGACGTCGCCTGCGCTCGGGACGCACCCGGTCCACGCGACGCTGCCGCCGCTCGCGGCGGCCCCGTGCCACGTGACGGGCGCCGGATTGTTCGCCGCCAGGGCGGAGCAGGTCTCGGCCGAGGCTCCGGAGGCGAGAGAGCCGAGCATCACGACCCAAGCCAGGGCAAAGAGGCTGCCGAGCACGCGGATCGTCCTCCCGGCGCGCCGTCTCCCTGGTCCCCAGGGGGCGCCAAGCGACTCACGTCTAGATGCGGCGGACCCGATACGCTACCACACCGTTTCCCTCGCCGAGGCTGCTCGCGTGCACCGTTCCCTCGAACTCCTGCGACGGCTGGTCCTCGTCCTCGTCGGCGTAACGCTTCCCTTCGAGCACTTCGCGATCAGCTCGATCGTCGTCTTCCTCACGCCGAACAAGCTCGTCACGGCGCTGCTCCTCGTCTTCGTCGCACTCCAGTGGGCCGTGGAGCGGCGACGGCCTCCCCACGACCCGAAGCGGCTGTGGGTGCTCTTCTTTCTCGTCGTGCTCGTGATCAGTGCGCTCCAGTCGATCCTGTACGGCGTATCCGCGGACCCCGTCCGCAGGGACCTCACGACCTGGTACAGTCTGGCCCTCTTCTACTTCGTGATGATCTATACACTCAAGACGCGCCGCGACCTCGACGTGCTCCTGGGCGCCTTCACGGTGGGAGCGGTCGCGGCCGTGTTCTCCGGCTGGCTGGGGTGGGGTGAGGTCGTCGAGACCACCAAGTTCGGGGAGCGGCTCAGCGGGGAAGGCGGGGGCCCGAACCTCCTCGCCTTCAACCTGCTCATCGCCCTGAGCGGCACGGCCTCCCTCTACTTCACGAGCAAATCGCGGGGCAAGCGGCTCGTCTATCTAGCGACGCTCGCGATCATTCCCATCGGTGTCGTGGCCACGCTCTCGCGGAGCGGCACCATCGGGCTCGCCGTGATGGGCGTGTTCTGGGCGGTACGATTCCGTCGCCTGGGCTTCCTGCGCTACGCCGCCCCGGCTCTCGCGCTGCTCATCCTGGCCGCGATTCTCGCCCCGGAGAACGCCGTGAAGAGGCTTTCGACGCTCACTCCACAAGGGTTCCAGGCGGACGAGTCTGCGCACGGGAGGCTCACCATGTGGTACGGGGCCGCTCGCGCCTTCGTGAGCAACCCGATCACGGGAGTGGGCTTGAGCGGCTACAAGACCTTCGCCGGTGAGGAGGGTCTGCGCGGGACGGGGTTGCACAGCGCGTATCTCCAGGTGCTGGGCGAGCAAGGGCTGATCGGGTTCGTTCCTTGGGTGGCGATCCTGGTCCTCGCCTGGAGCGAGTTCTCCCGCGCCTGGACGGGCGCGAGGCGCCTGCGAGCAAGAGAGGATCCGGAGCTGAACGTGCTCGGCCTCCGCGCCGGCCTGCTCCAGATCGGCTTCTTCGGGATCCTGATCATGAGCGTGGCTCAGCCGAGCATGCGGCACAAGGGCCTCTGGCTGCTTCTCGCATTGTCCACCGTCGTGCAGGCGCTGGTGCGGGCTCGGATTCGCGCGCTCGAGCCCTCGGAGGACGCGGCGCAGGTTGCCTGGACCGCGCGTGCGCTCACGGCTCCTCCCCCACTCTCCCCGTCCCTCGATGCGAACCCACGCTAGGTCCGGTCCGGCCGCGCCCTTCGTGTTGGGCGTGGCAATGTGCGTGGGGATCACCTGGTTCGCGACGGAGCTCGCGCTATTCATCGCCTTCGATCCGGGCCTGGATCGCGGAGAGCTCCTGCGGCGCGCCTTCGAGCTGTTCCCCTGGCAGCTGGCCGTCTTCACCCTTATCGGGGTCGCTCTCCTTCCCGTGGCTCGAGCCTTGGTGTTGCCCCCCGCCGATCTCGGCTGGTGGGCCGTTGGCGCCGGAAGTTTCGTGTTCCTGGGGGCGAGCGTCGGCGAGGGCGCGCTCCGGCAGGGTGGGGCAGACCGCGCGGCGCTCGCCGTCGCGGCAGTGGCGCTGATCCTGACCGGCGCGCTGGCCGCTCTGCGATGGGTGGCGCGTCTCCTCCCTCCGGCGATGCGCGGCGCCTGGCCCCTCGCGGCGTGGAGCGGATGGACGCTGCTCTTCCTCAGCTTCCTGCGCAGAGCCGGACCGGCATTCGAAAATGGGAAGACGGGACTTACAGGATGGCTCGTGTTCCTCTATTGGGACGAGCTTCTGATCTCTGCTGCGCTCTGCGCGCTCGTGCTCCTCGCCTCGAGGGGCGTCCTGCGGACGCTCGCACGCCCTCACTTCAGGTAACCCATCGCCTTCAGACGCTCCACGACCTCGGGCGGAAGTTCCTTGACCCCCAAGGGCGGGGTATGGGTCTCCTCCATGCTACCGAGGATCTGGTCGAAGCGAGTCCGATAGAGCGCCGCCAGCGCCGACGAGGAGAGGTCGCGGAGTTCCCGGGGGTCACCCTTCAGGTCGTAGAACTCCTCGTGGCCGCCGCCGTCCCGGATCCACTTGCGCCCATCGGCGAAGAGGATCGCACGTGCATAGCCGTCGTTCGCGAGATCCCACCCCTGAACGTAGATCCAGTCATCGGATGCGTTGGTTCCACGCGTCTTGGAAAGGAGGTCCACACCGCTGAGGCGGTCGCGAACGGTCACGCCGGTGAAGGCGTACGAGGTCGGGGCAACGTCCACCAGGCTCACGAGCGCATCCGAATCGGAGCCCTGGGTCTCTCCTGGAACACGCAGGACGAAGGGAATCTCCGAGGAGGTGTGATAGACGTGGCCCTTTTCGTAGCTGTTCGCCTTCTCGTAGAGGTTCTCGCCGTGATCCGAGACCAAGACCACGAGCGTATCGTCGAGCCACCCTCCATTCAGAATCTCCCCCAGCACGGGCGCGAGGAAGTCGTCCATCTGCGCGAGGTCGGCGAAGTGGAGATTGCGAACGTGGGCGAGCACGTCCGGCATGTCGCGTTCGGAGAACTCGCCCGCCTTCATCCTGGCGGAGATCTGTCGCCCGTCGTACTCGGCGTATCGTCCGCTGCAGAAGCGTTCCATGTAGCGCTTCGGTGCCACGTTCGGCGTGTGCATCTCGATGTAGTGGAGGAAGGCGAAGAACGGGCGCGAGGGGTTCCGGGTCTCGAGCCAGCGCAGGAAGAGACGCGAGTTCGGATGGACCGTGCCGACCAGCCGCCTTTCCGCGTATCGCACGTACGGCCCGATCACCGACACGGTTGCCGCGAGCAGCGGATCGAAGTACCCGATCCGGCGCGCGATTCCGTAGTTGATGTAGGTCTCGAACCCCGAATCGAGGCCGAACGGGGGACCAACCCAGGCATTCGACAGAACCGCGATGGTCTCGTAGCCCTCCTGGTGGTAGATGTCGGCCATGGTGCGGATGTTCCCCGCGACGGCACTCCCGACGTCTACGCCGTCGATCTGGTGCGCGATCGCTCCGTGCTCCGGGGGATATCGGCCCGTAAACATCGACGCGTGAGCCGCCAGCGAGTGGCTGTAGGTGGTGTGACCGTTCTGATACCTCCTGCCGTCGCCCACGAACCGTCGCAGGACGGGCGAAGCGTGCTTTTCCATGTATTCGTAGAAGACATCCTTGCGAAGCGAGTCGATCGAGATCAGCAGGACGTTCCGGGGCGGCGACTGTCGCGCCGGAACGGTCGCATTGCCCGACACACCGAGCGCGACGACCAGCGAGGCGAGGGCGGTGCCTCCGTAGCCCACCCACGCGAGGCGGCGAAAGCTGCAGCGAAGGACCCGTCCAGCCAACGTCGCGAGGCCTGCACCGATTGCGACGGCCCCGAGCGCGATCGCTGCGGTGAGGGCGAGGCCAGGAGCCGAGAACACCGGCGTCACGGGGAGCAGCCGCTTCTGCGCGTGGATCAACACGATCAGGGCCAAGGGAAGGAGGATCGCAGTCAGTTGCACGAGGACGAGAGCGACGGAGCGGCGCCTGGCTTCGTCCTGCGCGCGGTGGGTGGGCTGGTACAACGACCAGATGCCGAGAGCGACAGGCAAGCACGCCGTGGCCGAGAACAGGGAGGCGGCGGCGACGTGCGAGACCGCCACCGACGTGCTCGCGAATTCGATCCCGCTCAGGAGCGTGGCCTCGATCACGCCACCCAGGAGGCCCCAGGCGAGTGCGAGGCCCACCGCGGTCAACAGTTGCATCGTCTGCGACCTCCCTACCCGCCGAAGGGGGGGAGATTACCAAAATGGATCCCACGGTGGCGGGCACCGCGGCACTCCCGATCCTCGCTGCGGACGCCGTCCTCCGGTGGCGCGCTTCCTGGCAGCGCCCACGCCTCCGGACCCGGCACAGCGCCTGGCAGTTCGCACCGCGGAGCGAATCGACGCTACTCTTCTCGTCATTCCAGTGCCGAGCCGCGCCCGTAGGAGGTGCGGGCTCGGAGGAAGGGGGTTCTTCCATCGAGAGGCCGAAGTCTTGATCTCCGCCGCGCTCCGCGGGCGCATGCTCCTCGCCTCGACCAGCGTCCGCCGTGCGCTCGCGGCGTTGGGCTGCGTGTTCGTCCTGGCTCTCCCGCGCAGCGCCGAGTGCGCGGAGCCCACGAGCCGAGACGTTCCGGGACCGGACGTGATCTTCATCGTCCTCGACACGTGGCGCTTCGACCATCTGGGGATCAACACCGGGCGCGCCGGGCTCACACCGAACCTCGATGCCTTCGCTCGCGACTCGATCCGCTTCACCCGGACCATATCACCCAGCAACGTCACGAGTTACGCCATGGTCGGTGTGATGAGCTCTTTCTCGCCCAGGATCACACTGGGCAGGCTGCCCGAGGAGATGGACTCGCTGTCGGAGCTCCTGCGGCGCGCGGGCTATGCGACCATCGGCGTCTCGGCGAACCCGAACGTCTCACGCGAGTTCGGCCACGCTCAGGGCTTCGACGTCTTCCTGGACCCGACGGATCAGCCGGTCTTCCTGGTCACGAGCCTGCTCCAGCTCTTCGGCGAGTTCCTACCGGGTCTCGCCTACGCATCCGGCAGCATCGACGCGGGCCTCTACTACCGTCCCTTCTCCGAGGTGCGCGGGCGGGGCGTGCGGCTTTTCGAACGCTCGCCCAGGCCCGCCTTCCTCTACCTCCACACCATGGATCTGCATGGGCCCTACCTGCCGCCCAAGGCGTATCTGCCGAGCGACTTCGCGCTGGCCGACTTCTATTCCTACCATCGCTTCAACGACCTCTCCGGGAAGGGCGTGCTCGGCTCTCCGGCGTTCGCACGGCACCTGCGAAACCTGAAGCAGCGCTACGAGGCGGGGGCACGCTACTCGGACGCCGAGTTCGGCAGGTTGGTCCAGGAGCTTGGCGCCGCGGGTCGCTGGGACGAGAGCCTGGTGTGGGTTCTCAGCGACCACGGGGAGAGCTTCGGAGAGCACGACTATGCCGGGCACGGCGGCAACAATGTCACCACGACGCTGATCCAGGTGCCGCTGTTGCTCAAGCTGCCGCGCTCGTGGGGAGCTCCGGCTCGCGTGGAGTCGACGCCGGTCTCGACGCTGGATCTTCTGCCAACGACGCTCGGTCTACTCGGGCTGGCCCCACCCGCGCGAATTTTCGGGCGTGACTGGAGCAACCTCATGCCACAGCAGGGGTCGAGCACGCTCGTCTCCTACGCGGCTGCATACCGGGCCGGAGACGGTGCGGTGACCGAGATCTACTCCGCGATCGACTGGCCCTGGAAACTGGATCTTCGCATGCCTCGTCGCGGGACCGCCTTGCGGAGCCTCTTCCACCTCGAGCAGGATCCGGGCGAGGACATGGATCTCGCCGTGCGGCGCCCCGAGATCGTCACGAGGCTCGAAGAGGAAGTGAGGTTGTGGCGCGAGCGCGAGCGGCGGATCCAGCTGAGCTCCGAACCCGCCCCGATCGACCCGCGCGTCCAGGAGCAGCTGCGAGAGCTCGGGTACGTCGAGTGAAGCTCGCGCTCGCCGGCAAACGACTCGCGACGAGCACGCTCGTAGACGTCCTCGTGCTGACGGCCGCATTCTGCCTGGCGGTCCGCGTCGATCGCACGGGTGCGGAGTCGCCCCGCCCCGACGCAGCGAGTGGCGGCGAGCCGAGCGCCTCGACGGCCCGCCTCCTACCCCACGGCGAGGCTCTCGCGGGGCTCGAGCGCTGCGCGCCCGTGTGGTGGCAGCCGATCCAAAAAATGGTCGATCCGAAGACCTGCCAGCCGGACAAGAGCCCCGAGGAGTTCGCTGCGGCCGGTGGCGTGTTCCTGCTCGGCGCTACGATGGACGTCTCCGAGCAGCACACGCCGATTCCGAAGCCGACCCGCTGCGGCGCCAAGGGGCATGCCCGCAACGGGGAGTTTGCCGCCAGCGTTCGGCAAGCGCGGAAGCCTGGCTCTCCCCCGATCGCCTTCGTCCACCTCCATCGCTTCGACCTCGTTCCCCTCACCTTCGCTGCCCTGCCGGGCTTCCAGGCGAGCTTCCTGGTCTGGACGAAGCAGCCGTGGAGCAGGGTCCTCGACTTCTTCGCACGTGATGAGAGCCCGCTCTGCCAGGGGGGTCGCTGCCGCTGGAGCGACTTCCACCTGGGGAATCCGGATGAACACAGCGGCCCCCGGCTGCGCGATCTGATTGACGCGAGTGGAGGACCCGGCGCGTACGAGAGTGTGGTCTACTATCTCGCGAGATCCTACCCGGGGAAGCAGGTCCATTGGCCTGACGCTGCGCTCGCCGACCTGCGCAACCCGGCATACCGGGCGTGGCGCGTGGCGGAGGCACGGCGTGCGCTCGAGATCGGCGGCTATGACGCGATCCTGCTGAACGACAAGTTCGCCCAGTACAATCGACAGCCAGGGCACTGGCTGGGCGGCTCCGCCCGCAGCGTGGAGGAGCTGAACCGCGAGCCCCGTACCCTGTGGAGCGCGGAGCCGGACGGCTACGGGTTCACCGAGTACCTGGCCGGATGGGCTGCGCTCGGGCGCGACCTGCGGGCCGCCGACGTTCCCTATGCCGTAAGCATGACTGCGGTGGCGTGGTCGGGTCGAGGCCTCGACCGTCCGACCACCCCCGAGGTGGACGAGGGCGCGCTCATCAGCGAGACGGTGAGAGGGGCCAGTCTCCTGCTCGTCACCCAACTAAGAAAGCCGCGCGAGCGGGACGAGCTCGACGGGATCGAGCGCGGGCTCCGTCAGCGGGGAGGGGCGATGGTTTTCATGGGTGGGGCGCGCGCGAGCTGCCCGTGACGCGCCCGGGCGGGTGGGACCTCTCCTCGGAGCCACCCCCGCGCGGTTGGCGCGGTCCGCCCGCGTTCCATAAGATGACGCGTTTGCGAGGACGAACGCAATCTCCGCGCGGGCACGGGGCGCGCAAGCGCTGATGGCGTGAAAGGGGTCGGGCGTGAGCGTGGCAGCGCAACAGCCTCCGCAAGACGCGGCAGTCCTCGAGCTGCTGCACCGCTACCGCTTCGAGCGACCCGTGCACGTGACGCGGCCGACGATGCCGAGCCGTGAAGATTACCAGCGCAGCCTCGCGCGGCTCTGGGAAACAGGCTGGCTCACCAATGACGGTGAGTTCCATCAGGAGCTCGGCGCCGGCCTGGCACGATACCTCGGCGTCGAGCACGTGAGCCTCTGCTGCAACGGAACCGTCGCGCTGCTGATCGCCCTGCATGCCTTCCGCATCACGAGCGGCGAGGTCATCACCACGCCCTTCACGTTTCCGGCGACGATCCACGCGCTCTACTGGAATCGGATCCGTCCCGTGTTCTGCGACATCGACGAGAAGACCTTCAACCTGGACCCCCAACGCATCGAGGCGCTGATCGGCCCGGACACGAGGGCCATTCTTCCCGTGCACGTCTTCGGCCATCCCTGCGACGTGGAGGCGATCCAGGCGATCGCCGACAAGCACGGTCTGCACGTGATCTACGATGCAGCGCACGCCATGGGCGTCCGCTACGGCGATGCCTCCGTCCTGGAGCACGGCGACTGCTCCATCCTGAGCTTCCACGCCACCAAGCTCTTCAGCACGATCGAAGGGGGCGCCATCGTCTCTCGGTCCGAGGTTCAACGCAAGCGGATCGACTACCTCAAGAACTTCGGCATCGAGGACGAGGAGACGGTGATCGGACCGGGCATCAACGGAAAGATGAACGAGTTCCAGGCTGCCTTCGGCCTGCTGCAGCTCGAGATGATCGAGCAGGAGATCACCCGACGACGGCGGCTGACCGAGATCTACCGTGAGGGCCTTCGGGCCGTCCCGGGGCTGCGCATCCAGGAGGACATGCCGGGGGTGAGGCACAACTACGCCTACTTCCCGGTCCTCGTCGATCCGGAACGCTACGGCCGCAGCCGCGACGAGCTGCACGCGCTACTTCGGCAGTTCAACGTGCATTCCCGCAAGTACTTCCATCCGCTGTGCAGCCACTACCCCTTCTACTCGGCCCTTCCCTCCGCAGGTCGTGAGAACCTGCCGGTGGCCGAGCGCGTCGCGGAACGGGTCCTGTGCCTGCCGCTCTACGGGACGTTGGGAGAGGACGCCGTCGAGGGGATCTGCGCCATCCTCGCGGGGCTGCGCTCGAAGCCGGGGGAGGCGCGCGCCTAGCTCGATGCAGTGCCCTGCCCCCGCGGCTCGGGTTTCCCTCGCCGCCGCGGCATCGCGCTGGGCTGTGGGTCTCGCCGTGGCGGCAACGCTCGGCGTGGCAGCGGCCCTGCTGCCCTTTGCGCATCCCCAGGGAGATGACTTCTGCAGCGCGGTGATGGCACGCGAGCAGGGCGTCCTCGGAGCGGTACTCCACGATTACCTGCACTGGGGCGGGCGCTGGGCGGGCCACGTGGTGGTGGTGGGCTTCCCGGCGTTGTTCGACATGACGCGCGCCTATCCGATCGCCCTGGCCGCATGCCTCGCTGCGAGCCTGATCGCTCTGCGACTGCTCCTGGGCTCCGTGCCCCCGCTGCGGGGCGAGCCGAATCGGGCTTGGGCGCTCGCGCTCGTGCTGCTCGCCCTCCACTGGGCCGGCATGTCCGCGCCCGGCCAGAGCGTCTACTGGTTCGAGGGAGCCGCCATCTACTCGCTGAACCTCTCCCTCGCCCTGGTGGTGTTGGCGGGCCTCCTATGCCTGCCCCGTGCTCCCTCTGCCGCCCGGCGCCTGGCGTCGGCGGCCCTGGGGTTTTTGGCGGCCTTTGTGGCGGCGTTTCACGAGCTCTTCGGAGTGGTCCTGGCGGGTGTCCTCATCCTCGGCAGCGTCGTCGCCTTCGCGATACGCGACCCGCGCCGGCTCGCCTGGACCGCAGCGAGCGCAGCCGTCTGCGTGGGGGTGGCGACCGTCGTGCTGGCCCCAGGGGCCCAGGTCCGACAGCCCACGCTCAACCCAGCGGGGCCCGACCCGCTGCGAGCCCTAATGGCAGCTCTTGCCATGTGGGTGCGCGTCCTCGACGCGCCTGGCGGGGGCGATCCCGTGGGGAGCCATGTCCCCCTGGGCTGGGTCGTGGACCCCCGATTGCTCGCGGCCAGCGTCCTCCTGGCCACGGGAGCCCCGCCGGCGCCGGACTGGCTGCGGCGCCACGCACGTCTCTGGAGGGTCCTCGCGCCCGCCGGTACCGTGACTCTCCTGTCCGGGGCCTTCTTCGCCGGAGGCCTGGCGCTCGGTCGCACGCTTCCGCTGCGCGCCCTGGATGGGCTCCATCTCGTCTTCCTGTTGGGCTGGTTCCTGACCGTCTTCGTGTACGCGAGACACGACGGTGGGACGCCGTGGCCGAGCGGCGCGCCGATCCGCGTGGCGCGCGTCGCGAGCGCGGGGATCCTGGCGCTCGGACTCCTGGTTTCAGGGAACGTGAAGCAGGGGCTCCGCGACCTCGCGCGTGGACGCGCGGCTGGCTTCGACCGGGCGATGGAGGCCCGCTATGCGGAGGCGCGCCACGCGCGCGAGGCGGGCCGACGTGAGCTCGTCGTGGAGCCGATCGAACCCTGGCCGTCGAGCTACTTCCGCAACGACGTGGGTGACATCGCGCCCGAGCTGCGCGCGTGCGTCGCGCGCTACTTCGGGCTCGAGTCGGTCCGCGTCGCGGGATCCGAATAGCGCGCCTTGACGTCGAGCGCGCGCAGGTCCGCGAACTCGCCCCGATGGGCGGGTAGGATGCGGTAGTCCTTCATCATGCACACGCCTGCCGCGTACCGTCCCAGGTCGCTCTCGATCGGGCGGCCGCGCAGCATGTCGAGGATCTTGCGCGGAAAGTCGGCTCCCGCCAGGTGTGAGGCGGGATACGCGCCTCCGAAGCGGGGATTCAGCTCGAGGACGACGACGTCCTCGCCATCCACGAAGAGGTCCACATCGAGCGCCCCCACCATGCGCAAGGACTCCGCAAGGCGAATCCCGACCTCGAGAGCCCCCTCGTGGTGGACCGTCTCCGCCTGATCCGTCTCGCCGGCCCGCATCAGGATCTTCCGTTTCACGACCACGGAGATGACGCGTCCCTCGAGGTCGCTCAGGACGTCGAGGTTGTGTTCTTGTCCTTGGAGGCACTCCTGAATGATCATGTCTGGAGCGTACGCGAAGAAGGTCCGCAGCTCCTGATCGTCGCGGGCCAGGAAGAGATTGCGACTCGCGAACCCGAAGCGCGGCTTCACGACGAGGGGGTAGCGAAGCCGCCCCGAACGTAGAGACGCCCGGGCGGATTCGAGGTCCGCGAAGGTTTCCGGACTGCGGAGTCTCTGCTCGCGCAGGAACCCATCGGTGGCGAGCTTGTCCAGGCTGATCTGGCATGCTCGCGCGTCAGGCACGAGGGGTACGACGCCCAGTTGTTCGAAGCGCTTGCGGTGCCGCGAGATTACGTCCACGTCCGCGTCGTAGAAGGAGAGCAGCGCATCGATCCTCTCTTTGCGACAGAGATCAAGCAGGGTGTGGATGTAGGCGTCGCTCGTGACGTCGGGCATGAGCACGCTGAGATCGCAGGCGTGGAATCCCGGCACCCAGCGGCTGTCTCCGGTTCCCACGATCCGATCCCCAGGCGAGAGGTTCTCCCGGAACCACTCGGCGATGTAGCCGCGTCGGCCGATGCACGAGAAGAGCAGATTCATCGTCGGATGCTCGATCGACCTCGCTCAGACGACATACGTGCTCAGCAGATCCTCGAGATTTTCACGTCGCCGTGCGACGGTGAAAGTCTTCTGGGTCGCCAAGTAGCTTAGCATGGCCGGCGCCGGCTGAATGAACGGCGGCTTGAATACGCTCGTGTAGGCACCCGCGTTGTGGAACACGAGGAAGTCCCCAATCCCCAACTCGCCAGGGTAGCCGAGATGGAGCACATCGCTCTCCATGCAGGTGTACCCCGTGATCACCACGGGTCCCGGAAGCGTGGCTCGCCCGTCGGCCGTTTGGTCGCGGACCACGCGCATAGGAAGCGTGCGCGCGTGGGGCGTCGCCTTGAGGTTCTGGATGCTCCCGGTCGTGACGGCGAGACGCCGCTCCCCGAGCCGCTTGAGCGCCGCCACGCGACACACGAAGTCGATCGCGTCGGCCACGACGCCAACCCCGGGCTCGAGTAGCAGCTCCGGTGCACCGTCTCCGGGGAAGGCCGCCGCGAAGACGGGCGCCACGGCTCGCGCATAGTCCGAGAAGCTCGGCACCCCGCCCTCGAACTGCGCCCGCAGCGTCTCGGGCATGCTTCCGAAGAAGCCCCCCCCGATGTCGAGAGCAGCCGGCGGCGCGTCCGGGAAGTGCTCGCGGGCCAGCTCCACGAGCTTCTCGGCTCGCGCACGGAAGGACTCGAGCCCGCGGTAGCTCGAGAAGTGACAGTGCAGGCCTTGAAGGGCGCACTGGGGCAGCGCACGGAGACGCGCGCAGACGGTGTGCAGCTCGGGCCCCTCGCTCGCGATCCCGAAGCGTGAGAGGTGACCGTCCGCGAGGGAGAGGTGGCAGCGCACCCCGACCCGTAGGCGCGCGTCGGGTCGCCGCCGAGCGAGGGCCTCCACCGCGTCGAGCTCGGTCGCCGAGTCCACGTTCACCAGCGCGCCGGCCAGGAGTGCCTCTTCGAGCTCCTCGGGCGCCTTGAGCGGGCCGTTGAAGATCACCCGGTGCGGCGACACGCCGACGCGCAGGGCAAGGTCGTACTCCATCTTGGAGACCACCTCCGCGTAACAGCCTTCGGCGTCCGCCACGCGGCAGAGCACCGGCGTATAGTTCGTCTTGTACGAATAGCCGATCGCGGTGCGCGGGTAGATGGCACGGAAGGCCCCGGCGAGCGCCCGCAGATTGGCGCGGAATCGATCGACGTCGATGACGTAGTAGGCATCGCCGTGCTCCTGGGCGAGCTTGGCGAGAGTCGCGAATGCGTACGCCACGGCGGCGCCTCCCGAGGCGGCGGCCACGCGCTCTCCTTACCCGGACGTCCACCACCGTGCGTGGACCCCGACGGACCGCGCTCTTACGCTCGATCCTCGGCGATGCCGGGGGATGAACTCCGGTTTCTTGGCCGCTTGCCCTATGCTAGCTGATTGTTTCTTGGGCTCCGTGCCCGAGCCGTACCTGCGCCCACCGCGCGCATGGAAGGGGGCGGCCGCGCCCGGCGCGTGCTATGCAAAGCCGGAGAGGACCGATCGTGACGCCGAACGACGCCCCCGAGTTCGCCGTCGTCATTACCTGCTACAACGAAGAGCGCAGCATCGAGGAGTTCCACGCGCGCCTGCGCAAGACGCTCGACTCCCTCGAGGGGTCTTCCGAGATCGTCATGGTGAACGACGGAAGCGCCGACGAGACGTGGAGCAGGCTGATCCAGCTGCACGCCAAGGATCCCCAGCTCACCGTGGTGGACGTCTTTCGCAACGCCGGGCAGGCCGCGGCCATCTCGGCGGGCATTCAGGAGGTGCGCGGACGCCACTTCGTCTTCATGGACAGCGACCTGCAGCTCGACCCCGAAGATCTGCCGCTGCTGGTCGCAGCGTTCCGGAAGGGGAACGACGTCGTCAACGGGATCCGCCGCGAGCGACGCGATCCCCTCCGGCGGCGCGTCCCTTCCTTCTTCGCCAACGTGATCTTGCGTGGCGTGGCGGGCGTTCCCTTCACGGACTTCGGCTGCAGCTTCCAGGTGATGCGGGGCGAGCTCGTGCGCGCGCACGGGTTCGGGCCCTACAAACCCTTCAACAACGTACTCGTCACGCGTTCCGCGGGCCGATTCGCCCAGATTCCGGTAAGCCACCACGAGCGCCCTTACGGCGAGTCCGGGTGGACCACACTGGCGCTGTGGCGTTATCTCATGGACAACGTGGTGCTCTACTCGCAGGGGCTGTTCCAGTTTTTCAGCTTCGTGGCGGTGCTGGTCGCCGCGTTGACTCTCGTCCGAATCTTCCTGCCGGGCTCGGTGCTGGGGGACGTGACGAACGGTTTGATCCTGAACGCGCTACTCCTCGCCTCCGCCTCGATCCTCGCTGTGGTGGCGTTCGTGGGCGAGTACGTCCTTCGCACGTTCTCCGTCCACGCGCGGGCGCCGTTCTACATCGTGCGCGAGCGCCGCCCCGCAACCAGCCGCCCGACCCCCTCCCGCCAGGCGGGAGATGGATGAGCTTCCGCGGACCCCGCAGCTTTAGCAAGCGGGGCGATGGCGCTCGGGCGACCGGAGGTCCCGATGCCCCGTGTCCTGGGGACGCCGGTGGCGTCGGAGGCAGGTCCGTGGAATCCGTAGCGACGTCGCCCGGCACGCGGCGTCGGAATACCATTCTTCATGGAATTCTCGGGCTCGCTCTGGCTGCGATCCTCTTGGGCATCCTGTTCCGCGAGACGGATTGGACCCAGGTAGCCGAGGCCGTCCGGGAGCTGCGTCTCGGATGGTTGCTCGTCGCACAGCTGCTCCTGTGGGCGAGCTTCTTCGCTCGGGCGCAACGATGGACCTACGTGGTTCGTTCGGCCCACCCCGCGTCGTATCGGAGCCTGTTCAGCGCCAGCCAGATCGGGATTCTGATCAATTTCATGGTGCCCGCTCGCTTGGGAGAGCTCGTGCGGGCGCGCATCCTGTCGCGTCTGACGGGACTCGAGATGGCGACGTCGTTGGCCACGATCGCCCTGGACAACCTCGCCGATGTGATCGGCTTGATGGCGATCCTCCTGCTGAGCGCCCTCGCGCTCGCCGGCGACGTAGATGCGACATTTGCAGCAGGCACGCTGGGCAACACGGAGCCGTTGGTGATCTCGAGCGACCTTGTTCGAGCGGCGGGGTTGGCCGTCGCGACGGTCGTGGCGCTGAGCGCCCTCGTGCTCGTCGTCCTCTACGCCTGGAGGGATCGGGTGCTGGAGGGGATACGCAGGTTAGTGGAGCCTGTCTCTCCGGCACTCGCGGGAAGAGTGACCGCGGTTCTCGCCGACCTTGTGAGAGGCATGCGCGTCCTCCGTTCCAGTTCCGATGTCGTCCGCGTGACCCTCTGGTCTCTCGTGACCTGGGGATGTGGAGTGGGCGCGGTAGGCGCGACCCTCGTAGCCTTCGCGATCCAGTTCCCCTGGTACACCCCGTTCCTGATGCTTTCGCTGATCGCCGTTGCCATCGCGGTCCCGCTCACACCCGGTACGGTCGGGCAATTCCACCTTCCCGCGGTGGCGGGCCTCCTGATCGGAGTCCCGGAGCTTTCTCCAGCCCGCGCCAAGGCCGTGGCCATCGTCGATCACCTTTCGACGCTGCTTCCGGTGGCCGTTCTCGGGATCTACTGCATTCTGCGCGAGCGATTGGGGGTGTTGGAGCTCGTCCGGAACGCGCAGACCCGGACGGATTGACCGCACCCCGTCCGTCCAAGCAGCCGCCGCGGCAGGGGGGGCTCCGTCCGAGCGGATCCCTCTCAACGCATCGTGAGGCGGCCCGGCGTCGCGGTGGACCCACCTCCAGTCGTTGCGATGGGGTATCCCTGTACCGACGCTTCCTCATTCGAGGCTGTATCGGTCGAGCAGCGCCTTCACGTCACCGACGGAGTTCCACATGAGGACGTCGATGATGGAGAGATTCGGGACGAACGGCCGGCCGCCCTGCTCGTAGTGGATCTCTTCGGGATGCAGGAACCACAGCTCGAAGCCGCGACTCGCGAAGTCGGCCTTGTCGTAGAGCTCCCGAGCTCCCGGGGGATAGATGTGAACCTTCGCTTCGAGGGTCTCGCCAAGCCAGAAGAGTCGCTCCCGACGATCGGAGGGAGCCGATGACGTGGCGCGTGCCTCGAGCTCGGAGGCGAAATGGTGGTCGAAGGGGAGCCCCAGCAGCTCGCAGCACTTCTCGAGGACCAGGCCGTTGAGTCGGGCGAGCGTGGGCACGTCGAAGGACAGACAGCGACGGACGAAGTCGACCGTCTCGGCGAAGTAGGGGGCTCTCCCCTTGTACACGTTCAGCTGACCGAGGATCCGCGCGCGTGCGGAAGGCAGATCCCCGATCATGACGTCCTTGATCAGGGTGTCCAGGTGGTGCTTCCGAACCGGGATCGTGAGGTAGGTCCAATCGTGAAGCGGATCGAGGATTCGGTTTCGACTGATCCAGCCGCGGCGAATGTTCTGCACGTTGTCGAGAATCACCCAACGATCGACGGCATGGATCAGCTGGAAGTATCCCAGGTACGGGAAGAAGTAGGGCTGCATGATGCCGAGCCGGCTCACGACTTGTACCTGATCGAGACTGGGAGCCGCCCGCCCCACCCCAAGATCCACCTCCTACGGCTTGCCAGCGAGGCAACGCTACCCATCGATAGATTACACGCAGCGGTCATAGGGACACAGTCGGATGGTCACCACTTCTTCACCCCTGCGGGCGGTGGAGCTGATGGATTCTGCCACAGCTCCTCCGTCGTGCTTCTTCGAGTCCGGAGTGAGGACCCTCCCCGAGCGACCGTCGGGCCGGAGGTGTCACCCCCTCGGGGATGCGGTTGCAGAGAGTGGGCAAGGTCCGGGCGGTCGACGGAGCGGCTCCGATCAGCGAGGTCGCGAGGACGAGCTGGTTGTGGTGGATGACGGAACGGACGAGCCAGGGATGCGAACGGCTCGGCTTCCGCCTCGGGAAGATGACGAGACCAGGCCGCGATCTCCCCTTCGTGGATTGGTCGTGATCGCGCTGTGTGGGGATGGACACGGCTCTCCGTCCGCATGACCCACTGGCGCAGCCGGAATGGAGTTCCTGGCATCTCCCAAGTGGCGGCGGGGTCCTGCCGGGCGGCAGCAGTGGGATCCCTCTGTAGTACACTGCTGGCGACGATGTCCACGACGCGCTGCCGGGTGCTCGCACTACTCGCACTGCTCCTGCCGATCTTGGGCGCGGTCACCCAGGCCCCTGCCCTCGAGTGGGTTCCGATCGACGACCCTGGCAACCCGCCCGACGACGAGATCAGCTGCCGGTTGGACGAGCTGTGCGTCGCCAACCTGGGCTCCGTGCCGTATCGGTTCCAGATCTCGAAGTACGAGACCACGAACGCGGAGTACGTCGAGTTCCTGAATGCCGTGGCGGCCTCCGATCCGAACGGTCTCTTCAATCCGGCCATGCAGACGAATCCCAAGCTACTGACGGAGATCATCCGGTTGGGGAGCGCGGGGAGCTATACGTACGCGGTGGCGTCGGGTCGCGATCAGTACCCCGTGCGCTTCATCGACTACTTCCGGGCGCTGCGCTTCGCGAACTGGCTCCACAACGGAAAGCCCACCGGTCCCCAGGACGCGACCACGACCGAGGACGGCGCCTACACGCTCCTGGGCGCCAACCCGCTCGACGTCCAGCGCAACGCTGGCGCCCACTTCTGGCTCGTGAACGAGGACGAATGGTACAAGGCCGCCTACTACGACCCGTCCATCGCCTGGTACTGGGACCAGGCCACGGGCAGCGACGCGTATCCGGTGGGCGAGCCACCGCCGGGCGGGGCGAACAGCGCGAACCTGTGTCCCCTCCCGTGGACCGTGGGCGGGCCGGCCAGCTGCGAGCCGGGGGTGAGCATGGGTCCCGACGAGCCGACCGCGGTGGGGGCGTACATCGACTCGCCAAGTCCCTTCGGCACCCACGACCAGGCGGGCAACGTCTTCGAGTTCGTGGAGGACCGCATGCACGAGGACACCGCCGTGGTGCGGGGCAGCGCCTACCACCGCGGCCCCTTCGACGCATCGGTGCTGCTGCGGACCTACGCTCCCATGGTGTGTCAGGGATGCGAACGGAGCGGCTTCCGCCTCGGGACGCAGCCCGTTCCCGAGCCCGGGCGGCTCGCGCTCCAGTTGAGCGCAACCCTCGCCGTGGCGGCGATCGCACGTCGCGCCCGAGGTCGAAGCAGGCAGCTCTGATCCAAAAGAGGCGTCGCCTGGACGATCACGTTCCTGGTCTCGGGCGAGGGCCGATGCATTCCCCGGTAGCCGCCTGCTCGGGAAGAAGGCCACAACGGGAGTGGAGGGCGGCCGAGGCCGGAAGTCGACCATTCGATGCATGGTCCGCAATCGCCGCTCCGCGGGTCCCACGATCTCGTGACCGCGTCGTCGCCCGACGCCCCGGAGCCCTCGCGACCCCTGCTGCGCATCGTGCTGTGGGCCCCACGGCCCCCGCCAGTCGGGGGCATCAGCCGCTGGACCGCGCGCTTCTGCGAGGCCGCCCCCGGCCACGGGCTCGACGTACGCGTCGTCGACATCTCGTCCGGGGTCGCGGTGGACGAGCGCAGCCGCTTCGCCCTGGGCCGCCTACCCGTCGCCTGGCGCGCCCTGCGCGAGCTCCGGCGCGTGCTGCGCGCGAGACGTCCCGACGTGGCCCACGTGACGAGCTCGCTCTTCTGGGCCACGCCGCGGGACGCCTTCACCATCGCCCTGTGTCGTTGTCACGGCGTTCCAGCGCTGCTCCAGATCCACGCCTCGAGTCAGATCGTCGCGTGGCGCGAGGGCCTGACCGGGCCCCGCCGCTGGCTCCTGGACCGCGTACTCCGCCTGGCGGACGTCGTCCTCGTGCTCTCCCGCGAGCTCGAGGAGTACCTACGGTGCGAGCTGCCGGGCCTGCGCATCGCACGGATCCCCAACATGGTCAGCGAGGCGGAGGGCGCTCCCGCGGCGCGGGGCAACCCGGTCCTTCCGCCCCGGCGCCAGCCCTGCCGGATCCTCTTCGTGGGCTATCGCCTGCCCCTCAAGGGGCTCGGCGAGCTGGCGGAGGCGGTCCTCGGTCTCGCGGGTTGCGAACTCGCCGTCGTCGGGGGGGAGGGGGGCGGTGCGATCGACCCCGAATCGAGTGTGCGCATGCAGGACGCCCTCGCGAAGCTGCGCTCCGAGGGTCGCCTGATCGAGACCGGGCAGGTCGCACCCGACCTGGTCACCCGCAGCTACCGGGAGGCCGACCTCTTCGCCCTGCCGAGCCATCGCGAGGGCTTCCCCAACACGCTCCTCGAGGCCATGGCGGCGGGGCTCCCGTGCGTCGCGACGCCCGTCGGCGCGATCCCAGAGGTGCTCGAGGGCGACTGCGGGGTCCTCGTGCCCGTGGGCGACGTATCAGCGCTACGCAAGGCGCTCGCTCCGCTGGTCCGGGATCCCGGCCTGCGGACCCGCCTCGGCCAGCGCGCGCGGGAGCGCGTCGCCGAGCGCTACGCCCTCGACGCGGTGATGCGTCGGTACCGCGCCCTCTACCTCGAGCTCGCCCGGGCGCGGGAGGGGTGATGCGGCGTCGCGGTCCATCAATGCGCCTCGAGTCTCGCGAGCGAGGCGGGGAGCGACGGCTCGATCGCGGCGAGGGCCGTCCGGGCGATGAGCGCGGCACCCTCGGGATCCACGTGGCAGCTGTCGGTCAGATGGCGCTTTGCCTCGTGCCCCGAGAAGACCGCGTGCAGGTCGATGCGGGGGACTCCCTCCGTCCGCGCGACCGCTTCGACCACCTCGTTGTAGGAACGCACCAGCCGGTCGAGCTTTCGCACGTTCTTGCTCATGCCCACGGGAAAGTGCATCCGCTGCAGCTCGTCGGGCGTCGGACCGTCCGAGGTGAGCGTGGCGAGGTTCATCACGAGCACGTTCGGGTAGCGGGCCTTGGCGAGCTGGAGCATGCTGCGCAGGTTCTCCTCGAAGTGCGCGGGTACGTACCGCTCGTAGAGCTCCCGCTCGCGATCCTCGAGGGGCTCGTCCAGCGTCGGTTGCCACCGGCGTACCACGTCCTGCAGGGCGTAGAAGAGCCGCACCGAATAGGAACCGGTCAGCAGCCGCTGCAGGGGGGAGATCTCGTAGCCCGCCGTCTGCCGCTTGTACGGCAGGCCTTCCGGTCCGTACTGGCCGAGATCGTTCCAGCCCACGTACACGAAGAGGTAGTGGGCGTCGAGCCGCGACACCTCCGACTCGAAGAGCGCGCGGACGCTGTCGCTCGCGAAGCCCGGCACGGCCGTGTTGACCGTCTCCACGGGAATGCCGCGCTCGTTCTCGAGGATCTCCTCGAGCCGCTGCGGGTAGTTCGCGCCGATGGGGAGGAAGGTGACGGAATCGCCCAGATAGACGAGCCGGAGCCGGTCGGTGGGGAGCTCGGGCCCGAGGAGGTCCGGCGCGAGGTAGCCGCGCTCGTTCGTGACGACACCGTTTGCGAAGGCGTAGTGGGGTCGGTTCCGGAAGCGCGTGATCGGATCGAACTGCTTGGCGGCTCCGAGACGGACGTTCCACTTGCTGTTCTGGCTGGTGAGGACGCGCAGCCCGCCCTCGAGCGCGGCCACGAGCGCGAGCGTGCTACTGGCGATGGCCAGGGCTTGAACCAGGCGCGACACGGCCCCGCTCCTCAGGCGTCCGCGCGGGCCGCGAGCATCCGGTAGATCTCGGCGAGCCGTTCTGCGCGCACCGCCATGGAGAAGCGCGCGCAGGCGCTCTCGCGAGCCGCTGCCCCGAGGGTGCTCCGCAGTCCGACATCGGAAAGCAGCGGGCGCAGCCGGGCGGCGACGGACTCGGGGTCGTCCGGGTGGTCGATCACGAACCCCGTCCGGCCCTCGTCCACGATCTCGCGCCCGATCCCGTCGAGAGGGCTGATGACGCAGGGAAGACCGCAGGCCATGGCCTCGGCGGTGACGGTGCCGAATCCCTCGCGGCGCGAGAGCAGCGCGAAGACGTCCGCCGCGGCCATCCAGCGCTCGACATCGTCCACCCGCCCCACGAATCGCACGGTGCCGGCGAGTTCCGGCGCGCCGGCGAGCGCCTCGAGCTCTCGCACGTGCGGCAGGTACTGGGGTCGCAGGCCTTCGGCTTCCGTGGACGGCCCCACGAGCAGCAGGAGGTCCTTCTCCGGGCTGGGCCCGAGCCGCGCCCAGGCGCGCAGCAGGCGGTCCATGCCCTTCCTCGGCAGGAGCGCTCCCACGCTGATCACGACGCGCGCCTCGGCCGGGATCCCGAGGGCGGCGCGCAACGCGAGACGGCCCTGCCCCGGGACGGGCCGGAAGCGCTCGACGTCCAGGCCCGTGTAGATGCGTTGGAAGCGCTCCTCGGGGATCCCGACCTCCACGATGCGGGGCAGGAAGGCGCTCGAGATGCCGACCCAGCAGTCCACGTGTCTCAGTAGACGGAGCTTCAGGGAGCCCAGTCGCTCCGCGCGGATGGCCACCGGATCGTCCGAGTCGAGGAGGATCATCTCGTGGAGCACCGGCAGACCCAGGCGTCGGAGGAAGGGGACGTTGAGATAGAACTCCCAGTCGGCGAAGGCGCCGTGTACGACGTCGTAGTCGCGACGGTGTTCCCGCAGATGCGCGCGCAGGAGCAGAGTCCCGCGCAGCCGCGAGAGCCACTCGTCCGGCGCGGGCAGGATGCGCAGCACCCCGTCGTCCGCGGCCTGCCACGTGACGCTTGCGACCGGTCTGCGCGTGACCACGCGCGCCTCCACCCCCTGGCGGGCGAGGTGCGGCAGGAGCCTCTCGATCTGGATCCCGTGCCCCGTGAAGTCGGGGGGGTAGCGGTTCAGGAGGATGCACACGCGGACGGGGCGCGATCGGTTCACTGGAGGTGGTTCTCTCCATGGAGGCGCCCCGTGGTCGGCCAGCCGCCGCGGGAGGGAAGGCAGGGATCGGGAGCGCCGATCGTCGCACACCGGGTCGCGCGATCGCAACCGCCGGGCGTCTGACCCGGAGCACCTTCTGCGCTAGCGTCGCGCGCCTTCGCAAGCGAAGGGCCCGCTCCCGGACATGCAGCCTCCCTGCCGCGTCGCGAACTGGATCGAGCGTCTGCGCGGCGGCGGGGTCGGAGCCGTGCTCGCGCGGGGCGCCAGCGTCTTCCTCGTGGTGCACGTGGCCGGCGTGGGCGTCGGCTTCGGCGTGCAGGTGCTCCTCGCCCGCGTCCTCGGTACGCTGTCCTACGGCACCTACGTCTGGGTCTTCAGCTGGATGATGCTCCTGCTCCTCGTGTGTCGCGCCGGCCTCGCGACCGCGAGCCTGCGCTTCGTCCCCGAGTTCTCGGCGCACGAGGACTGGCCGCGCCTGCGAGGCTGGCTGCGCACCAGCCAGCTCGTGGTGCTGCTCGCCTCGCTCGCCGTGGCGGGCGCGACCGCCCTCACCGTCTTCCTCCTGGGCGAGCGGCTCTCGGACGCGGCCCGGCGGACCTTCCTCGTGGGCTGCCTCGCCCTGCCGGTCTACGCCTTCCTCCAGCTCCTCGGTCATCAGCTGCGCGGCTTCAAACGGGTCCTCGCCTCGCAGGTGCCCTCGACCCTGCTGCAGCCCGTCCTGCTGGGGCTCGCCGCCCTCCTGGTCGTCGCGGCGGGCTCCGGGCGGCTCGACGCTCCCGCGGCGATGTGGCTCAACCTCGGCTCCGCGAGCGCGGCGCTCCTCGGGAGCGCGGTGCTGCTCCGGCGGGCGCTGCCCCCGGAGCTGAGCGGCGCGCCGGGGCGAAGCGAGACGAGGGTGTGGCTGCGGGTCGCAGCCCCTCTCATGCTCTTCAACGCGCTCTTCGTGATCCAGGAGCGCACCGACGTGCTCCTCGTGGGCTCGCTCGCCGGTGCCGAGCAGGCGGGGCTCTACGCAGC
>Ga0214473_10001763_pt1 | contig 27764 bp, 21 predicted proteins | sample RVTome_7_FD_203509 | JGI IMG/M metagenome (GOLD analysis project Ga0214473, IMG submission 203509) | Soil microbial communities from uranium-contaminated site in the Upper Colorado River Basin, Wyoming, United States - RVT98D197 | ecosystem: Environmental > Terrestrial > Soil > Contaminated >...
CCCTTGTTGTGGTTTAACTTTATGTACCACAACAAGTTAATAAACTTTATCGAATTTTGCGAGAAAAATTATACAGCGATTAAATCAAAGGTTTCAATAGGTCATTCCCAGCATGTTCAGGATATATTTGTTCCTGGAATCCTTGCGTTGCAGCATCAGACAAAGTTCGAGAGCTTTGCCGTACTGGGCGGTATGATAGAGGACCAAGGCGGCGAGCTGGGCGTTGAGGAATTCGGTGGAATCGATCGTGCCGCTTGCCTTGAGCTGCTGGAAGTAGCTCTGTATCATCGCGCCCGGCTTGATTCCCTGTTTGATCACCGACTCCGCCTCGTAGAGTTCCGCCGAATCCACGACTGTAACCAGACGGGGTGGATTGAAAAACAGAAAACGGTGCTTGCTTTCATTCTGAAATGATTCCAGGTCGTTCAATCGTCGGTTCACCACGAAGTGGGTAATTTCAGGCGGGTGGTTGGGCTCCCAGACGGTTCCGAAATTGGTTTCCCCTCTTTCCGTTCCGTAATAGAGTATCGTTTCGTTAGCCGGGACGCTGGCGATAAAGTTCGCGTCCTTGCCGTAGTTTCGAGTCATGAATTCGGCCAGTACGCGGGCTTCCGGGAAGCGGTCGATAGAGGCCTCGGGGCCGCGCACGAGATAGACGGTTACCACCGCAGCGGCCGCCCAGGCCAGCGGAAATGCCCACAGCGCGACGGGCTTCCTGCCGGTTCTTAGCCAGGCCGCCTCGATCAGCCAACTGATTCCGGCCGCAGCCGCCAGGAAGTAAATCACCAGCCCAAAGGTGAATACCCGCACGACAGGCACCACCCGCTGGATTGCCATGAGTCCTCCGGTGGCGATTACGGCCGCGACGGCGAGTCTGGGCAGCCTGACAATCCCGGCCAGAAACGCGATAACGATGACGACTTTCAGGGGCAGGGGCAGGTACTGGTTGAAATAGGAAAATATTTCGCCGGGAAGAGCCGGAACCGAGCCCGCCATTTGACTCCAGGTCTGCGGTTGGACGAACCGGTTGGCTGTCAGCGATTTTAAACCGGACTTGAGAATTACCGGCAGGTAGCAGAGGAGCGTACCGGCGACTATCGCCGCCCCGGCCACCGTCAACGGCAGGATCAGGCGTTTCCATTCGGCCGGCGCATCCCGATCGGCTCCGCCCAGGGTCCAGAGGAATGCCGCAGCCAGCGGATAAAGCATCACCGGGATGGTGTACATTCCCGCAATCCCGGCCAGGCAGAAGAAGATCCAGTCCTTCCAGCTGCGCTGGGCCGTGCCGATCCGGAGCGCCGTAAATAGCAGCAGGGCGGTAAAAAAAACGACCATGGTATAGCCGCGGCCATTGGTGGAATACTCCACCAATGCACTCGAGCCGGCGGCCAGGGCCATGGCCCAAAGCCCGGTCATCTGGTCTCCTGCTCTGCGTCCCAACCGGTAGATCAGGGGAAGGCCGGCTACTCCAGCCAGGAAAGCCGGCAACCTAATCGCCCACTCCCAGGGACCGAATAGACTGACCGAGGCGTGCACCAGCAAGGTGTGGAGCAGGTGGTTGTTCGGGAACGAATAATTGCCGATGAATTCAGCGACCGGATGGCGGGCGAACTGCGTAAAGGTGAAAGCTTCATCGTAGCGGATCGGGACATCGATAAACACCAGCCTTACCGCCGTGCCCAGGGTGAAAATCCCTGCCGCGGCCAAGCCGGCTGGAGTCCTGAAAAAGCCGGCAGCCGCTTCCCCGAACCGTCGCAGCCATCCCGGCTTGGGGATACTTTTTACTGCGGGAACTGTCTTCTTCCGGCGCTTGCCTTTCATTCAAAATATCCCGGCTGTACAAGGTGGACTGCGGATAAAACTGTCCAGTCGATTGACATTACGTTCTGAGCGAAAATAAAACTCCAACGGCAATCGGGCAACTCCGTCCGTAAAAGAAAAGCCGCCGGCTCCTGGGAACCGGCGGCTTAGAAGCCAGCGCGTCAAAGCTTACTTATCAGGCGAGCAGGTCGACCCTGCCGGTACGGCCGGGCTTGTCGTCCTGATCCCTGTCCGCATCCTGAGTAGCGCTTTCGACCAGCTTGAGCACGGATTTCTGCTGGTCGAGGATTTTCCGCTCCATGGCGGTCTGTACTTTCAGCGCCGTATCCACCTGCTGGATGCTCGTATCCATTCCCTTACCCCCTGGCTAAAATTCCATTCGCGCAAAAAAACGGCCGTGAACCGCGCGAGGTATTCATCTTTTATATCGGCACGCCGGAAAAAATCTTTAGCCTGCAAGGAATTAACGCATACCTGTTGAGTGGTTTTACGGGCGGGGAGCGGAACCGGCTCAGCTTTCCCAGCGGGCTACGAGGTCGTGATCGATACCGAACTGGTCGAGGATGTGTGCGACGATGAAGTCCACCAGCCCGTCGATTCCGGATGGCTTGTGGTAAAATGCCGGGCTGGCCGGCAGGATAACCGCGCCGGCCAGCGTGGCGGAGCGCATGTTTTCGATCTGGGTCAGGCTGTAGGGAGCTTCGCGCAGGACGAGCACGAGCTTGCGGCGCTCCTTGAGCGTCACTTCGGCGGCCCGCTCGATCAGGGTCCGGCAGGCGCCGGCAGCCACGGCGCTCAGGGTTTTCACGCTGCACGGGCAGATTACCATACCGTGGGATTGGTAGCTTCCGCTGGCCGGGGGTGCCGCCAGGTCGTCCACCGCCCAGCTCCGAATCAAACCGGTGTCGATACCGCGGCCAGCCAGCCGGTCGAGGATACCGCCCTCGGCCGGAATGCCGGCTTCACGGCGCAGCATGTCGCGGCCCATGTCGCTGGTGATGAGGTCCACCGGTACGGCCAGTCCGGCCAGTACTTCGAGAAGGCGGACCGCATAGGGTGCGCCGCTGGCGCCGGTGACTGCTACCACGAGGGATTTTTCTTTCTTTTTTTTCACTTCAGAAGACATGTTCCCTCCATCCCTTATCTCTACAGCCTTACCAGCCGGTCGGCCAGGTTCAGCAGGAAAAACAATATACTTACCGCCCCATTGACCGTAAAGAAAGCCGCGTTCACCCGGCTGATGTCGTTGGGAGTCACCAGTGTCTGTTCGTAGATCAGCATCGCACTTGCCACCGTCCAGCCGAGCCAGTAGAACAGGCCCACTGGAAAGTACAGGCTCACCGCGGCCAAGAGAAGCGCCGACACCAGGTGCAGCAGGCGGCTTATCCAGAGCGCTCGGCCCGATCCCAGCCGGGCGGGTACCGAGAACAGCCCCTTCGCCCGGTCGAACCGTTCGTCCTGCAGCGAATAGATGATGTCGAACCCGGCCACCCAGCAGACCACCGCTCCGGCCAGCACGATCACGCCGGCCGCAAACGCGCCGGTCACCGCCAGGTAAGCGCCCACTGGGGCGATTGCCAGCGCCAGGCCCAGCACCAGGTGGCTGAATGAGGTGAAATACTTGGTGTAGCTGTAAAAAAAGACCACCGCCAGCGCCAGCGGGCTCAGCAGCAGCGGCAGCCGGCCCAGAAGACCGGCCGCGGTGATGAAAACGGCTGCGGCTCCGGCGACAAAAACGATAGCCCGCCAGCGGTCGATCCGGCCCGCGGGCAGATGCCGGCCGGCGGTGCGCGGGTTCTGGCAATCGATCCGGTGGTCGATCAGCCGGTTGAAACCCATCGCCGCCGAGCGGGCGCCGGTGAAGGCAACGACGATCAGCACGACCTGGCGAAGAGTTATTTCCGTTTCGTAGCTCGCCAGCACCAGGGCCGTAAGAGCGAACGGCAGGGCGAACACGGTGTGGGGCAGCATGACCAGACCGCTGTAAAGCCTGGTGAAATGTTTCAGTCCGCCGCCGGCTGTCCCGCCGTTAGTGAGTTCAGCCATCTATTCCAAGTTCCTTCCAGAGCTCGTCGATTCTGCGCTTCACTTCCCCGGTCATCTCGATCCGGTCCGGCCAGGGCCGGATAAATCCCTCCGAGGGCAGCTTGCGGGTACCGTCGATCCCCATCTTGGTGCCGTAATGCGGCAGCTGCGAAGCGTGGTCCAGCGCATCGGCCGGGCCGGGAGTGAAGATCACATCCCGCTGGGGGTCGATGTTGTTGAGGGCCGCCCACCAGGCTTGTTGGCCATCCTGCACGTCGATCTCCTCGTCCACCACCACCAGCACCTTGGCCAGCATCATCAGGCCCTGGCCCCACAGCGAATGCATCACCTTGAAAGCCTGGCCCGGGTAGCGCTTGCGGATCGAGACGAAAACGAGGTTGTGGAACACCCCTTCCGGCGGCATGTGGTAGTCCACCAGCTCCGGCACCACCAATTTCAACAGCGGTCGGAAAATTCGTTCGGTGGCGTGGCCCATCCAGTAGTCCTCCATCGGCGGAGGTCCCACCACCGTGGCCGGGTATATCGCATCGCTGCGCAGCGTGACCGCCTGGACGTGGAAGACCGGGTAGTCGTCCTCCAGGCTGTAATAGCCGGTATGGTCGCCGAACGGCCCCTCGCGGCGCAGCGGCGCCTGGGGGTCGACCCAGCCTTCGAGGACGATGTCGGCGTGGGCCGGCACCTCCAGGTCCACAGTCCTGGCCTTGACCAGCTCCACCGGCTGCTGGCGCAGGAAGCCGGCGAAGAGATACTCCTCGATGGTATCCGGCAGCGGCGCGCTGGCAGCGTAAGCCAGAGCCGGGTCGCCGCCCAGGGCCACCGCCACCTCCAACCTCCGGCCGGCCCGGCGCGCGCTCTCGAAATGCTGCGCTCCGTGCTTGTGGATGTGCCAGTGCATGCCGGTCGTGTTGCGGTCGAACACCTGCATGCGGTACATCCCGACGTTGCGCATGCCGGTGACCGGATCGCGGGTGATCACCTGCGGCAGGGTGAAATAGGGCCCGCCGTCCTGGGGCCAGCAGGTGAGGACCGGCAGGCTGCCCAGGTCCACCTCATCCCCTTCCAGGACCACCTCCTGCACCGGCCCGCCGGATACGGTCCTGGGCGGGAATTTCGTCATCTCCACCAGCCGGGGCAGCAATGCCAGCTTACCGAGCAGCGATTCGGGTACCCGGGTCGAAACCAGCGCCTCGATGCGCCCGGCAATCTCCTCCACGTCCTGGACTCCCAGGGCCAGGGCCATGCGCCGGCGGCTGCCCATCAGGTTGATCGACACCGGCAGCCGGCTGCCCTGGACGTTTTCGAATAACAGCGCCGGCCCGCCGCCGTGCATCACCCGCGCGGCGATTTCGGTGATTTCGAGCCTGGGGCTGACCGGCTGTTTGATCCGCTTCAGTTCGCCCCTTTTCTCCAGCAGGTCGATAAATTCTTTCTGGTCTTTGTAAGCCATCTTCCGCTGTCTTTCCTCCGGTATTCCGTAATCGACAAAAGCTATGATAATCAATATCGGAGCGCAGGCGCGACACCCCACCGCCAAGCTCTGTGAACAGTTGCCTGGACCCCGTGTTTCAGGGAGCGTCCCAGAGCAGCTCGACCGACAGGCCGCCGTGTGGATCGGTATCCAGGTAGGCGAACCTTCCCTCCACCCGGGTTTTGCCCCAGGCGCCGTCCTGGGAAATCTCCACTCCGCGTTCGGCCAACAGCCTCAGCGCCTCGTCCATGTCCTTCACCGCAAAGGCGATGTGGTGGAAGCCGCTGCCGTGCTTTTCGATGAATTCATCGTAGATGCTTCGGCCCCTGCTCGGCTGGATGATCTCCCCGGTCACGCGGCCGAAACTGGTCCAGCCCATGTGCATGCGGATGTCGGCTTTCTGCCCCCGGTAGCGGCGCTCGAGTCCCTGGTTGTCGCGGTCGATCTCGCGGACGGTGAAGCCGAGCTTGCGGAGGTAGTTGCACTCCGCATCCACGTCAGGCACGCAGAAAGCGTACTGGATGATCTCGCCGAACGGGTAAAGCTGGCCCTCCGGCGGCGCGGGCGGCGGAGCGTTCTTTCTTTTAGCGTAGTTGGGATCGTAGACCAGCTCGATATCGACGCCCAGTGCGGGTTCGGTGTCCAGGTAGACAAATATGCCCTGGCCGTTCCTGAAAGTGCCGCGTTCCAGCACTTCCACGCCCGCCCGGGCCAGGGCGGCCAGGCGGCTTTCGAGCTGATCCGGGCTTTCCTGGGCGAAAGCCAGGTGCTGGATCCCTTCCCCGTGTTTCTCCATGAACCGGTCGTAGGCGCTGTAGCCCTGGACCGGCTCGAACATTTCGATTCCCACCCGGCCGAGCTGGGCCCAGCCCCAGCGCACGGTCACGTCCACCGGCTTACCGCGAAAGGAGGTGTTTTCGAGCTTGTGCTTTTCGTCCACGGACACCCGGCCCAGGCCGATTTTCTCCCAGTAGCCGATTGTCGCGTGCAGGTCCTTGACTACCCAGCCCAGGTGCGAAACCTCTCCGAACGGCAAAATTCCCTCCTCCGCCCCGAACAGTTTTCCCGGTCTGACACTTTCGACCGCGCCGGCCAAGGGCAGGGCGACCGTGGCCAGGAAACTTCTCCGGCTTATCGAATCGGCTGAATTCTTCATAAATCTTACCTCCAGTCTGGCTGCTCCCCCCGGCCGAAACCCGTACGCCCCGGTCAGGGGCCAGGCAAGTCGCGATGGAGTCCGCAGCTTCTCCATCTTACCCGTTTTCCAAACCTAAATCAACCACTTTGTGGCCCGGAACGGCCGCAGCAGTCCGTTGGTGCATTGTCACGGCCTTCTGCGCTGCTGCCGCTATTTTGGTTGACAGGCAGGATACCGGCGGTTATTTTTTTTGCCGGTTTTACTTTACACGAAAATGACCTGAACCCCGGATTCGTATTCGCTGGGAGGATAAGATGGACATCTTCGAATTCGCAATGCAGATGGAAAAAGACGGGGAGGCTTATTACCGTTCGGTATCCGACAGCGTGGGCGAAAAGGGAATCAAGACGATAATGAACATGCTGGCCGATGAAGAGGTGCGGCACTATGAGGTACTGAGCGAGATGAAGACCAGGACTCCCAAGCTGCCCGGCACCGGCATCCTCACCAACGTCAGGAACATCTTCGCCGAAATGCGCAATTCCGGTGAAAAGCTCAACCCGAAGCTCGGCCAGGCCGCAATGTACCGCAAGGCCCAGGAGCTGGAAAAGAAAAGCCAGGTCTTCTACGAAGAAAAAAGCCGGGAAGTCAAGCTGCCGGAACAGAAAGAGCTTTTCGACAAGATCGCCGAGGAGGAAAGGCGGCACTATTTCATCCTGGAGAACATCATCAATTTCATCAGCCAGCCGGATCATTGGCTGGAGAACGCCGAATTCAACAAACTGGAAGCTTACTGACCGGTTCAACCGGACTGAATCGAGCGAAAAGACTGCGGCACCCCCGGCGACCGGCCCGGGGGTGTTTTTTTTGGCGGCGGCCAGGGTTATTCATTCACTCGATAAAGCCTTACGTCTCTCCCACTGCGCCGGGGCCGGGAGCCGGAATAACTGCCGTGCCGCGGGATTTCGCGCCGAGAGTTGCCATCAAACGCCCGGTTTCCGCCCATTCTCCATTCTCTCCATACTAAATTTGCTTTGAAAACCAATCTCAATTATATTCTGTTCCAGCCGCCGGAACATTATTGGCAGATGATTTGTCCAGGTTTTTTTCCGGCGGCTGAGCGACTTCGAAAACTTTAAACCGCACGCACGGCTGGAGCGACATGGCCAGGAGAATCGACCCGCGGTTCACCCAGAGCGAAGGCGTCAACGTCTATACCGGCAACGAGCTGCTGGTCAAGGGCGCGCTGGAGGCCGGGGTGGCACTCTATTCGAGCTATCCCGGGTCGCCGGTGGCCGAAACCCTGGACGTGATCCGCGCCAACGCCGACCTGTTCCTGGAACTGGGCCTGGAGGCGGTGGTGGCGAACAACGAGGCGCTGGCCGCCGCCCGGGTCAACGGCTCGCAGGCGCTCCCCTTGCGGGCCTGCGCGATCATGAAAAGCGTGGGCTTCAACGTGGCGCTGGACGTGTTCGAAACCAGCAACCTGGCCGGCGCCAACCCCGGGGGCGGGGCGGTGGTGATGGTCGGGGACGACCCGCACTGCTCGAGTACCCAGACGCCGGCGGACTCGCGCTACAAGGCCCGCTCGATCTTCATGCCGGTGGTGATGCCGGCCACCTGGCAGGAGTTGAAGGATTGGGTGGAGCTATCTTTCCGGCTGTCGGCAGCCGCCGAGCTCTACATCGCCTACCTGATCACCACCGCCCAGGCTGATGGCGGCGGCACGGTGACAGTGGGACCGAACAAGAAACCGGCGATCAACACCCTCTCCCGCTTCGACCTCGACACCTCCCGGCTCGACCTGGGCCGCCGGGTGATGATCCCCCCGGCCAGCTCGCGCGCGGAGGTGCACATGCTGGAAGTGCGCCTGCCCAAAGTTGTACGCACCGCCCGCGAGCTCGGCCTCGACCGGCTGATCGATTTCGAGCCGGGCCGCCGCTATCCGGTCGCTTTCATCGCCGGCGGACCCAACTACCTCTACCTCGAAGACGCCCTCGCCGAACTGGGCCTGGCCGGCCGGGTGCCGGTTTTCAAGCCAGGTGTGGTCTGGCCCATGGACTCCGGGCCGGTGGTCGAGCTGGCGAAAGCGGCGGAGACGATCGTGGTGGTGGAGGAGAAGGGGCCGTTCACCGAGGACCAGGTGAAGGTGATCCTGCACGATGCCGCAGCCCGCGGCGAGCTGGACCCGGCCGGCCTGCCCAAAGTGATCGGCAAGACTTTCCCGGACGGCGCGGAATGCTTCCCGGCCTCCAGGGGACTTTCGCCGTCGCAAATTATCAGCACCCTCGGCAGGCGCCTGGCCCAACTGTTCCCGGACCTGGCCGGCCGGATCGATGGCGAGGTGCGGCTTACCCAAGAGATCGCCGGCTACACCGTGCAGAGCCCGGCCCGGGCCGCTACTTTCTGCGCCGGCTGCCCCCACCGCGACACGGGCAACCTGCTGATGGACATCATCGCCGATGTGAGCCGGCCGGAATACATGGCCGCCCAGCACGGCAGCGACCGGCCGCAGGATTTAGTGGTCCACGGCGACATCGGCTGCTACTCGATGTTCTCCGGAATCTGGGAGAGCCGGCTGATGCATGACATGAGCGCGATGGGCCAGGGCCTGGGAGCGGCCGCCGGCCTGGCCCCGTTCGTAGTGAACAAAAGAACGGTGATGATCGGCGATTCGACCTTCTTCCATTCCGGGCTGGCCGGGATCAGCGACCTGGCGCGCCACGACAAGGATGTGCTGGTCTTCATCCTCGACAACGACACCACGGCCATGACCGGCCAGCACCCCACTCCCGGCAACGATACCGACCTGCTGGGCCGGCCGGCCGTGGCGCAGGATATCGGGAAGGTGGTGCGCGGCATAGTCGGCCCAAGGGTTCCGGTGGTCACGGTGGACCCGGGCGACGAATACGCTTATCGCAAGACCGCCGAGGACCTGCTCATGCGCAACGGCCTCAAGGTGATCATCGCCAAAAAACCCTGCGCGATCAAGGAAGGCCGGATCATCAAGAGGCGGCTGAGGGAGGTAATCCGGCGCCGGGGCTTTCTGCCGGCCGAAAGGAAGATCAACATTACCCGGGAAGTCTGCGAGGACTGCCTGGAGTGCACGCGCAAGACCGGCTGCCTGGGCCTGGAGCGCGTACCCACTCGCCTGGGCCGCAAGGTGCAGATCGACCCCAACATGTGCTTCGAGGACGGCGCCTGTTACCGGGTGGAAGCTTGCCCATCGTTCGAGGAAGTGGTTATCAGCCGGAGGCGGGCGCCCCAGCCGCGGGTCGAGCCGGTCGAGATGATGAATCTGCCGGAGCCGGCTGTGCCGGAGCTCGACGGCCGCTGGCGCAGCTACATCTGCGGCTTCGGCGGACAGGGCACCAACACGGTCACCGCCGTGCTGGCGCGGGCCGGGATGTTCGAGGGCTACGAAGTGACATTGCACAACCGCAAGGGGATGGCGATCCGCAACGGTTCGGTCAAGAGCGTGGTCGTTTTCAGCGCGCCGGATCAGACCACCGGCCCCCTGATCCCCGAAGGCAAGACCCACCTGATCGTGGGCCTCGACATCCTGGAGGTGGCCCGCTCGATCGATGCCAGCCACCACGTCTGTATCGCCTCGCCGGGGATCACCGCCGCCGTGGTGAGTAACGCCAAGAACCAGACCCTGGAGTCGATCCAGGGCGCGAGCGATTTCGAGCCGGAAGCCCTGGCCTCGGCAATCGCCCCTTACCTGCGCCCGGATGGTTTAATCTGCGAGGATGTGCGTTCGGTAGCGGAGAGGTACTGCGGCCACCACCGTTACATCAACGTAATGTTGATCGGGCTGGCCTGGCAGAAAGGACTGGTGCCCTTGTCCCGGGAAAACCTGGTGCGGGCGGTGGAGGTCACCGTGCCGGCGGAGGAGCTGGAGACCAACCTGCACGCCTTCGAGCTGGGCCGTCAGCTCGCCGCCGACCGCAGCCGGCTGATCCGGCCGGAGGCGGCACCTTCGCTCGACCAGGAGCTGGCGGATATCCTGCGCTGGATCGAAGCCGACCCCGGCGGCAAAAAGCTCGCGGCCTCCTTCAACCGGCTGTTCGCCTCGGCGCGCAACACCCTGAAACTGTCTGAGGACGATCTGATCGGACTGGCCTACCGGCTGGAGGACGTCCTGCAGTACGGCGGCCCCGATTACGGCGAACGCTACCTGGAGCTGATCCTGCGGGCCTTCCGTACCGACCCCGCCGGGGAAAGCCACCGGGCGACCCTGGCTCTGGTTCACAACCTGCACCGGGCGATGGTTATCAAGGACGAAGTGCACGTTTCGCACCTGTTGACCTCGATCCGCAAGCTCGAACGCGACCGCCGCCACTACGATATCAACCCGGCGCGGGGCGACTCGATCCGCTACCGGCATTTCACCACGCCGCAGTTCACCCTTTTCGGCCGCGATTTCAGGGTCAAGATCGCCACCCGGCAGTGGATGCTTAAGATTGTCCGACGCCTGAAATTCCTGCGGCGGGTGTTATCCGGCTGGCACGGCCAGGAGCGGGAGTTTGCCGGCTGGTACATCGGCCGTGTGGTTGAACCATTCATTAACCGCAGCGGGGAGAAACCGTCTTACCGCGCCTGGGTGGAAGCGCTCAACGCTCCCGAGCTGGCGAAGGGCTACCGCGAAGTGCGTTATCCGGGAATGGAGGCGGCCAGGCGGGGTGTGGAGCTGCTGCTGAGGGACCTGCAGGATCACCGGTTTTCCACCGATGGCAGCGGCACTCGGCGTTTACCGTTCGAGTGGCGCAACGCAGGCAAGCCCGGGCTGCGGATCGGCAGCCGGGATAAGAAGCGGGCGGAGGTACTGGAATGACCGTGTCGGCCAGCCTGCGGTCACTAATCACCCATGCCCCGAATCCCCACTACCCTCCAGTTAAAACTTAGGGGCGGACCCCTACACACAGGGGTCCGCCCGTTGTTCAGGAATTTCTCGATGGCAATCGGGCGCACACGCGAGTGCACTCCTACAAAAAACTCGAAAATTATTATAAATAATCCCGGTCAATTCGATCTATTTCCGTGTCCGCCGGCTTCAGTCCGCCGATTCCAGACATTTTTTCTCCGCTGCGCTCTTTTCACGCCAGATTACGGGGGCTGCAATGATCGATAGACGCTGTCCGGACCTTTCCATCGTGGTTCTTTTATTTTTCCTGCTGTCATTGGCCGACGTTTCTCCGGCCCCTGGCCGCACGCTTTATCTGGCGCCTGATGGCGACGACGGTGCGAAGCCGGAACACGGTGCGGTCTTCCGCACCCTGGAGGCGGTGATCCCGGTTCTCTGGGGTGGGGACACGCTCTTTATCCGCAACGGCATTTACCGGGGCGGAGTGACTGTCCGCCGCGGCTGCAGCCCGGAGGCGCCGCTGGTGATCAGGGGTGAGAGCAAGTACGCGATCATCCGCGGCAGCGGCGAGCAGCGGGACGGGGTGAGCCTCAACGACTGCCTCAACGTGGTCCTCGACGGGATCAACGTGACCATGGCCACTCGCGGCGGCATCCTGATCGGCCACAGCAAGTTCATCACCGTGCGCAACTGCCGGAGTTTCAACAACGGCAAGTGGGGGATTTTCACCGACCATTCCAGCGATTTCCGGCTGGAAGGCAACGAGTGTTTCGGTTCCCAGCTCGAACACGGCATCTACCACTCCAATAGCGGCGACAATTTTACTGTCCGCGGCAACTACCTTCACGACAACTCCGGCTGCGGCCTGCACGTCAACGGCGACCCCGAATACGGCGGCGACGGCGTGATCCAGAACGGCCTGATCGAAAGGAACCTGATCGTGCGTAACGGCGCCTGCCTGGGCGGGGCCGGGATTAATATGACCCACGTCCAGGACGTGATCGTGCGCAATAACCTGCTCTACCACAACCTGGCCGGCGGGATCACCTACTACCAGGACAGCGGCACTTTCGCCCAGGGGTCCAAGCGAGCGCTGATTTACGGCAACACGGTGGTCTACCTTCCCGGCGAGGGCCGCAGCGGAGTCAACATCATGACCACCAGCGAAAAAGCCGTGATCTGCGGCAACATTTTCGTCTCGGGCGGAAGCCGCGGCTGTCTGGAAGTGAACAGCGAGCACCTGGGCTCCATAGTCAGCGATGGCAATCTTCTCTGGGGGACCGGCGAGGCTGAAATAGTCGAGCGGAGCGGGGAGCACAGGATCAGCCTGGCGGCCTGGCGCGAGACCAGCGGCAACGACCGGCACAGCCTGGTGGCCGATCCCCTTTTCCGGGAGCCGGAGTTCGGCGACTTCCGGCTGCAGAAAGGCTCGCCGGCGGTGGGCGCAGCCCTCTCGCTGGCTGAAATAAAAGCGCTCCTGGTCAAGCTGGGCGGGTTCGACTGGCACCTGAAGAAGCTGGACGAGCTGCCGGACGATGACTTTGCGGGCCGGCCAAGGGGCGGCGGCAAGGGGCGAACGGCCGGAGCCTATACCCTGGAAGAATAATTTGATCGAAAAGAAAGGAGATTTGCCGGATGATGGAACTTGGCCTCTGTACCATGAGTTTTCAGCAGCAGACCCCGGAACAGGTGCTCGAAATCTGCCGGGGTACGAAGATTAAAGTGATCGAATGGTCGGGCCGGCAGCAACACCTGCCGCCCGAGACAGCGGCCGGGAGAGTGAAGGAGATCGCCAGCCGCTGCCGGGACATGGGCCTGGCTATCCTCAGCTACGGCTCATACTTTGGCGTGTTCAACGACGAGCCGGAAACCTTTGCCGGCTGGCTGGATGTGGCCGAGGGTCTGGGCTGCGGCACGGTGAGGGTCTGGTCCGGCCACTGGAACGATCCGGGAGAGCTGAGCGAGCTGAGTTCCGGGCAGGTGGAACGGCTGGTGGACCGTACCGCCCGGGTGGCGGCGATGGGCGCCGAGCGCGGCCTGCGGGTGGCTTTCGAATACCACGGCCGGACTCCTACCTGCGGAGCCGAGGAAGTCCTGGGAGTGATCGAAAAGGCCGACCACGCCAACATGTACACCTACTGGCAGATGCTGCCGGAAGTGCGGCGTTCGGTGGCGGAAAACCTGGCCGACATCGACCGGGTCTGGCCGAGGCTGGCCTATGTGCACTGCCACTACTTTATCGGCGATGAGCTTCATCCCATGCGGAAGGGCGATGCGCTCTGGCGGCCGGTGGTTGCGAAGCTGAAAAAAAAGAGCTATTCCGGTCCCCTTTACCTCGAATACTACAAGGACTACACGCCTGCCCTGCTCCAGGCCGACCTCGATTACCTCGAGTCGCTGCTTTAGGCATATGAACATTTGCGGCACAAAAAAGGGGCTGGTCTTTTTAGATCAGCCCTTTTTTTACATGAGTATCTATGTGATGAATCACAATCCTTTCGTATGGAAACGGCCCTCATAATACATGGTGAACACTTCGTGTCCCTCTCAGGAAAATTCCTTTCCGCAATCTTATCGCACCCTCAGGACACCGGGCCGGCTTGCCGCGCCTGCACTCCCCGGCGGCGGGCCAGAACCGCCAGCCGGATCACAAACAGGCCGAAAGCCGCCATCAGGATGCCGATCGTCAGGTTGACGATGCGGCCGCGCATGGGCAGTTCCAGCAGAAACAGAGTGCAGACCGCCGCCCCCATAGCCACGGTGGTCCAGCCGGTTATCCGGTAGCTCGACACGTCGGTCGGCTCGCTGTCCTGCACCTCGGCAGTCGCGATGGGCGTGGCGAGCTTGGCGAAGAAACGGTCGGTCTGCTCCTTGAACCGGCCTTTGACCTTGATCACCAGGCCGGGGAGGAAATAGAGCAGGGCGCTGAGAGAACCGATGACGAAAATCTGCTGTTCGAAAGTCGGCGGCGCGCTCAGGAGTTTCACGCCCAGGACTGTCACCTCGAACTTCATCAGCAGCGTGACCACGCCGATACCCAGGCCGACAAGGTAGGAGATGATTCCGGACCACCAGGGGGCCGGCCGGTAGAACAGCCCGCAGACTATTGGAACCCCGGCGGGCAGGATCACCACTCCCGAAAAGCTCAGCATGAGCTGGAACACTCCTCCCGGATGCCGGGCCATGGCCACTGCCACCACAATCACCAGCAGCCCCAGCACCAGGGTCACCAGCCGGCCGATCAGGAGCAGGGCTTTATCCGAGGCGTTTTTCCAGATAAGCTGCTTGATGATGTCATCGGTGATCACCGCGGCGAAAGCGTTGAAATTCGCGCTGAGACTGCTCATCGTGGCTGACATCATGGCCGAAAGGACTATCCCCACGGCCCCGGCGGGCAGGTACTTGAGGCAGAAGACCACGTAAGCGGCCTCCTCGGGCGCTTTCATGCCCAAGGTCTGGCTGACGTAGGTCAGGTCGAGTCCCAGGATGCGGGTGCAGATCGGCGGCAGGAGCCAGACCGCCGGGGCGATCACGAGCAACACCGCGGTCAGGGCCGCCACCTTGCGCGCATCGATCTCTTTCTTGACCGAAAAGTAGCGCTGGGCCGCGATCCCGCTGCAGCCGGCGAATGTCATCATCACCAGGTAGGCGCAGATGAACTCCCAGCTGAATGACCAGGCGTTGCCGGTCATGTCGACACCCGAGTCGGGGACCTTCCAGTTAGCGGAAATGTCGGCCATCAGGGCCCCCAGCCCGCCGATCTGGTCGACCGCCAGGAACATGGTCACCAGGGCGCAGGGAAACAGCACCATGAACTGCAGCGTGTCGGTAACCACCACGGCCCAGAGCCCGCCGATCAGGCAGTAGACCGCGATCACCACGCCGCAGACCACGGTGGTCGTATGGAGGTCGGTGCCCACCGCCACCGAAATGAACTTGGACAGCGCCAGGAGCATCACTCCGCTCTGCACTATCGCCGCAGCCACGCCCACCCAGCTGTAGACCTGGTTGGTAGTGAGCCCGTAGCGTTCGGACATGTAGGAAAACACCGTAGTGGAGCGGCTCCGGCGCCAGAGCCTCGCCAGAAACAGCACCCCCACGATATAGCCGGAGGCATTGGTGAAGTAGAGGATGAAGGCTACCGCCGGCGAACGGAAAGCCAGGCCGGCGGCCCCGGTAAAGGTGTACACGCTGAAAGTGGACATGAAGAGCGACACACCGGCCAGCCACCAGGGCATGACGTTGCCGCCGCGGAAAAAGTCGCTGTCGGTCTTGTTGAAATAGCTGACCGCGAATCCGATCGCCACCATCAGCAGCAGGTAAATCACTACGATTACGAGGTCTATTGGATGGGCGAGTTCCATTTGGCCTCCGTCCTCATTCCCCGGCGAAAGAGCTGAATTCGGGTGGAAAGAATTTTGTGGGTGAAAGAATTAAAAGGGACGCAAGATTGCAAGAGGGGTCGCTGACAGCATCCAGGCCCGCGGCCTCTTCCGCATCACCGCTTCCCGGGCGGGCCCGAATAGATTTTTTCCAATGGAAAAAATTCAAGTCATCATACATCCCCCCCCTGCGGTTGTCAACTATCTTCCGGGTAAGGAAAAGCCCGACGCGGGTATCGAATGGATAGCCGTTGCGCCGGGCGAATGGCTCGTGATTCTCTATAGGCTTAGAAACTCCGGCTCCTGCCGTCCAGGACACTCCGGGCCAGCTCCATCGAATGCCGGCTTTCCTCGAGGGGAGACCGGTTGGCGCCGCCGTTTTCGAGCAGGTCGAAGAAGTGCTGGCTCTCGCCCAGGAACCCGGTCAGCTCGACCGGCTCCTGCAGCACAGTCGGCAGGCTGCGGTTGTCCTGGACGAACTGTTCGCGCCAGCCCCGCCAGACTGTCAGCCGACCCGGGTAATCAATAGAGCCGTCGAGCGGGGTTTCGAGCAGGGCGCTGAACTCGGCTCCGTGCAGATGGTAACGTTCGTAGTTGACCCCGGCTTCCGGCAGGACAGTGAGCCTGCCCCGCATGCCGGATTCGTAGCGGAATTCCACCAGGTAGCTGGGCGCCCGGTTGCCCGGCTGCCGGTACTTTTCCACAGTCAGCTCTTTTACCCGGCCGGCCAGGTAGCACATGGCGTCGATTGGGTGGATGGCCGTGCCGCAGGCGAACTCCTCCTCGCTGCGGTTATGTCTCACGATCCAGGCCTCGACGAGTTCCGGCGGATTCTTCTGGCTGCCGGCGATCTCTTTCAGCCGCTGCATCAAGGGCACGAACCTTCGGTTGAAAGCCACCACACAGGTCAGGTCCGCTTTGCGCCGCGCCTCGATCAGCTCGTCCACCTCCTGGACGTTCATGCCCGGCGGTTTTTCCAGCAGGCAGGGAATACCCCGCTCGAAGAAGGCGCGAGCGGTTTCTTTCATCGCCGCAGGCGGCACCAGCACCACCGCGGCATCGATCTTTTCCGCGCCGAACATTTCCGGCAGGGAGCCATAGGCGGCTCCGAAACCGTACTTTTCGGCCGCCTGCCTGGCTTTGCGCAGGTCCAGGTCGCAGACCGCCGCCAACTGCCAACCGGGCCTGGCGCGGCGGATCCTTTCGAGGGCGGCGAAGTGGAACTGGCTGATATAGCCGGCTCCGACCGCGGCTATTCGTTTAACGGCCAAAAGGTTACCTCCATATTTCTTCAGTTTCCGTGCCTGAGCTTGCCCATCGATCCACAAAAATAATCGAAAGACGCCGGGGAAAAAACAAAAATGAAATCAAAAGATACGGGATTTTCCCTTGAATCGAAGACGCAAAGGATTCAGACAGTGCCAGTGGGTAGAAAAGGGAACGAGGGGATACTCAAAACGGCAGCATAAATTCGCCCGCCAGAAAGTTTCGTCTGTCAAACCTTTTTGCGCGCCTTAACGACGATTATACCATAAAAACCCAACAGGAGAGAGAGCCGGTCCAGCAGAGCACCTACCAGACGGTCTGTCGAAACGAGAGCCAGTTTCGACAGGCTCATGGCGCGCAGCCTGGCCAGGCGTCCCTGCAAGTCTTTCCTGGGGCTGAACAGGATCCTGAAGTGTTCCCGGTAAAAATCTTCGCTGGCCTTGTTCAGGAGGCGGTTGGTGAGATACTGCAAAAGACCATAGGCGGAGATCCTCGAGATCCTGTTCGAACAGAATGATTTTTCTACATGGAATCCATGGTTTTCCAGGAGTTTCGCCAGGGTTTTTTTCGTAAAGAGGACCAGGTGTCTGGGAATGTCGTCTAATTTAAGCACACCCGTTGAAAGGCTGATGTAATTGGTGGTGAGCATGATGATCGAGCCACCGGGCTTGAGGATCCGTCTCGTTTCCTCGACGTGGGCGATAATGTCCGGTATGTGCTCAATCACCGCCCAGTAGGTAACCACATCGAAAAAATTATCCGGGTAGGCAGCATCCATGAGCTTCCCCCGGTGAATGGGCAGACCGAAGAAATCCGGGATTTCCGGGCTGAGTTCTACTCCGAAGGCTTCCCAGCCCTTCCTCCGCATGTATTCGAGGAATTCGCCTTTCTGGCAGCCGATGTCCAGAATCCTGCCCGAAAGCCTGTCCGTTTCGACAATTTTCGCTTTCTCCCGATTGATGTTTTTCTGTTGATCCAGGAGCAGCTCAGGGTCGATATCGGTACTGAAATAAGTTCGGGGATACAGGGATGGGATATCCAGATCCGCGGGCCTCGGATTTACAAAGTGCAACGAACAATCGAGGCACTTGACAACGCGAAAGCTCGTCGAGTCATCTTCTGCCAGCCAGTCCTTGGTACGAAAGATTTCTTTGTTTTTCGCGCTGCCGCACAACGGGCAGTTAATCGCGACAAGTTCCATTTTATCAGGTCCGGTGAATTCGAAAACAGTACCTAATCCACTGGGGATTTTATTCCGGTGGCAACCACATAAGATGAGAACCATTTTCCGCCGTAAGGCGGCCCGGTCGCTCGACACAGCCATTCGAGCGGTCTCACCGCGGCGAAAGAACAATACATTGCAAACCTGGCGGCTTTACTTTTTCCCCAATCGATCATATTCGGATTGAACAGGCCGAAATACTCCGCTTCCACCTCCGAAAAGCCTGTCCGGGTGATGATTTCCCTCATTCTTTCGGCGGGCTGGGAAAAATGGAAGTCGAAAGCTGCCGGATTGATCCTGCGCTGAAGATATCCCGTTATGCCGCAGTAAGACGGGTATCCCACGACCAGCCTTCCGCCGGGAGCCAGAATTTCATGACATTTATCAAGATAATCGGTGGGATCCGGAAAATGCTCGATCAGGCCAAAGCTCACCACGAATTGCAGTGATGCCGATTGCAGTGGAGAATTGAAGATGTCTCCGACAACTATCTTGATGTTTCGTCGAGCAAATTTTTCCCCGGTTCTCCGAGCCGCCCTCACCGAATTGTCCAGCCCGTAAAGCTCAATCCCGCATCCGGTTTCTCCGGAAAACCTATAGAGAACCTTCGAATATGCGCCACCTATTTCGAGAAACCTACGGACCGGCATCCCGGGAAGCGGGCAGCCGATCCAATATTTCAGTCTGGCGTGAACCAGCCGGTCATGATAGGTTTCCTTTTCGACGTAGCTGTCGAACGATACCCTTTCCCAGAAAGCGCCCCAGTCCACGTCCTGGGTTTCATGGCATTTTGCGTGCAACAAGTGCTCCCTGTCAATCCGTATTCTTGCCCGCGGCGGATTCAAACGATAATTTTTTTCGGACATCATTCACTTAAAAATAGCAAAGAGTGGTAATGATCGACAGTAATCTCCAGGCCCTCATGCTCACCGGCGCCTACTTCCCCGATGTGTCCGGGGCCGGGCTGCAGTGCCGCAGCCTGATCGCCGCCTGCTCCGGGGGCCGGATCGAATTCACGGTGATCACTACCAGCCGCGACCCGAAAGCCCGTTTCCGCGATACGGTGGACGGCGTGCCGGTCTACCGGATCAGGGCCGGGGCGCACGGCACATTGGCGACTCTCCTGGTCAGGCTATCGCAAATTGCGTACCTCTGGTTCAAGGTAATTCGTAAGACCGATGTTCTCCACCTGCACGGGTTCAGCCGCAAGAGCTGGCTGTTCATCCTGCTGGGCCGGCTGGCCGGGGCCAGGCTCCTGCTCAAGCTCACCAGCCTCGGCGAGGACGATCCCGGCTCGGTGGCCGCCTGCGGACCCCTCGCGCGCTTTTTTTACAACCGGGTAGACCGCTACGTTGCCCCCAGCGAGGCGCTCTGCCGGGCTTACCTGGAGGCCGGCTTCCCGGAGAGAAAACTCGTCGCTGTCCCCAACGGCGTCGACACAGTCCGCTTTTCCCCGGCCGCTGCCGAAGAAAAAGCCGTCCTCCGCGAACGGCTCGGCCTGCCCCGCGACCGACTCCTGATTCTCTTTGTTGGCCACCACAGCCGCGAGAAGCGCTCCGAGCTGCTCGTGCGGGTCTGGAATGAACTGAAACTGCCAGGCACGGGAATGGTGCTGATCGGCGCGCTGGACCCCGCCAATTACGAAGTGGACCGGGAAGTCGTCTCCTATCTCCGGCAGGCCGCCGCCAGCGCAGACAGGCCGGGTCCCTTGATCCTGGTGGAACGGACCGGGCGGATCGAGGACTACTACCGGGCCTGCGACCTGTTCGTGCTGAGCTCGGTGAGGGAAGGCATGCCGAACGCGCTGGTCGAGGCGATGGCTTGCGGCCTGGCCTGCATTGCCACGCGGCTGGCCGGGATCACCGACCGGATCATCACCGAGGGCGAAGATGGGCTGCTCTTTGCCACCGATGACCGGCAGGCGCTGGCCGAGCTCCTGACCCGTCTGGCCGGCGACGGCCGGCTCAGAGTCCAGTTAGGCGCGCGGGCCAGAGAAACCGCGGTCGACAGATTCGACATGCGGAAAATCGCCGCGAGCTACGGGAAAATTTACCGCGAGCTGGCCGGCCGGTAACGTTCAGTTCGCCGTTTTCCCATAACGCAACCTTGACACGGGCGGCTTTCCCCGCTTAATTGTTCGAGTTCCTCACTCATAAATCCCTGGAATGGATGACAAGGCCTACCCCGATGGACCGACCGGACGAAAATCACGTCATTAAGATCGCAGCGGAACTCGCGATCCGGCCCCGGCAGGTAAGCGCCACCGCCGAACTGCTGGAAGGGGGCGCCACTGTGCCCTTTATCGCCCGTTACCGGAAGGAAACCACCGGCAGCCTGGACGAAGTGCAGATCATCACGATCCGCGATCGGCTGGAGGCGCTGGCCGAACTGGACAAGCGCCGTCGGGCGATCCTCGAATCCCTGGCCGAACGCGGGCTTCTCACCGATGAGCTGAAAGAAAAAATCCAGGCCGCCGAAACCCTGGCCGGACTGGAAGACATCTACCTGCCCTATCGCCCCAAGCGGCGCACGCGCGCCACCGTGGCCCGTGAAAAAGGGCTCGAGCCCCTGGCCGACCTGCTGTTGGCCCAGGGCGACGGTGATCCTGTCGCAGAGGCTTGCCAGTACGTGGACCCCGAAAAGGGCGTGGAGTCGGCGGAAGAGGCCCTGGCCGGGGCGCGCGACATTATCGCCGAACGGGTGAGCGAGGACGCCGGAGCGCGGGGAAACCTGCGGGAGCTGTTCCGCCGGCAGGGGGTGATCACCTCCAGGGTCGCCGCCGGCAAGGAGGAAGAGGCGGCCAAGTACCGTGATTATTTCGACTGGCAGGAGCCGCTGACCCAGGCTCCCTCCCACCGGGTGCTCGCCATGCGACGGGGCGAAAACGAGGGCTTCCTGTCGCTGCACTTCCAGCCGGATGAACCGGAGGCGCTCACCATCCTGGTCGAAACGTTCGTCCATGCCGACAACGCTTGCGGCCGGCAGGTCGGGCTGGCGGTGACGGACGGCTACAAGCGGCTCCTGGCCCCCTCGCTGGAAACCGAAATCAGGAACGAGGTGCGCAAGAAGGCCGAGGAGGAGGCGATCAGGGTTTTCGCCCGCAACCTGAGAGAGTTGCTTCTGGCCCCGCCGGCCGGCCGCAAGCGGATCATGGCGGTGGACCCGGGCTGGCGCACCGGCTGCAAGCTCTGCTGCCTGGACAGCCAGGGCCGCCTGCTGGAGCACGCCACGGTCTTTCCCCACACCGGCGAAAGGCAGGCCGGGGAAGCGGGCAGGGAAATAGTGTCTCTCTGCGGGAAATACGGGATCGAGGTGGTGGCGGTGGGGAACGGCACCGCCGGCCGGGAGACCGAGGCCTGGCTCAGGAAGCTCGACCTGCCCGGCAATCCGTCGATTTTGCTGGTGGATGAAAGCGGCGCCTCGGTCTATTCGGCCAGCGAGACTGCCCGGGACGAGTTCCCGGACCAGGACGTCACCGTGCGCGGGGCGGTCAGTATCGGCAGAAGGTTGGCCGATCCCCTGGCCGAGTTGGTCAAGATCGATCCCAAGAGTATCGGCGTGGGCCAGTACCAGCACGATGTGGACCAGAAGGAGCTCAGGCGGAGCCTGGACGACGTGGTGACCAGCTGCGTGAACCTGGTGGGAGTGGAGCTGAATACGGCCAGCCGGCAGCTCCTGACCTACGTCTCCGGCCTCGGCCCCAGGCTGGCCGCCGAGGTTGTTGCCTTCCGCGATACGAACGGCCCGTTCGCCAGCCGCCGGCAGTTGCTGGAAGTCCCGCACCTGGGCCCCAGGGCTTTCGAGCAGGCGGCCGGGTTCCTGCGGATCGCCGGGGCGGCCGACCCCCTGGACTGTTCCGCCGTGCACCCGGAGAGTTACCCCCTGGTGCAAGCGATGGTGCTGGACCTGGGCTGTTCGGTGGCGGACCTGATGCACGATGACTCCCTGCGGGGCCGGATCAGGCTGGAGAGCTACGTGACGGAAACTGTCGGCCGGCCCACCTTGGAGGACATCCTGGCCGAACTGGCCCGGCCGGGCCGCGATCCCAGGCCGCAGTTCGAGGTGTTTTCGTATTCGGCCGAGGTGAACAAGATCGAGGACGTGCGGCCGGGCATGAAGTTGCCGGGAGTGGTGACCAACATCACCGCGTTCGGCGCTTTCGTCGATATCGGCGTGCACCAGGACGGCCTGGTGCATATCAGCCAGGCGGCGGACCGTTTCGTACGGGACCTCCACGAGGTGCTGAAGCTGCGCCAGAGGGTGACTGTCACTGTACTGGAAGTGGACGTCCAGCGCAAGAGGATTAGCCTGTCGCTGAAAAGTAATCCCCGACCCTCGGGAGAAAATCCCCGGCGGAAAAATTAAGATTCTGCGAAATGAGATGCTGTCCCATAGCTCCCTCGAAGCCGCTGTCCGTGCCCACGATCAGCCAGATATCGCCGCCGGTCGAGCTCCTGACGTAGAATTCTTCCAGCTTGCGGGTGACGCAGGCCCAGGTGTCGCCCGAACAATCCGCTCCACTTGCCGCCACCTTGCCGATCACTGCGGCGCCGAACCACTCGGCGGTTCGGGCAGGTTGATATCTCGATTGATTCTTGTTAGCTTGGTTTTCGTCAATCGCGGATTCGAACCGTTTGCCGAGGTGATTGAAATGTCGGCAGAACCAGAAGGCGGACCGATCGTGGTGTTCGTCACCACGCAGTCGGCGGCGGAGGCGGCCAGTATCGCCAGGACCCTGGTGGAGGAGCGTCTGGCCGCCTGCGGCAGCCTGATCGGCGGAGTGCGGTCGATCTACCGCTGGGACGGCAAGATCGAGGACACCTCAGAGGCCCTGCTGATCCTCAAAACCCGCAGGGCCCTGTTCGACAGGCTCCGGGACCGAGTGGCCGAACTCCACACTTACGACGTTCCGGAGATAATCGCCGTCCCGATCGAGGCCGGCTACGGCCCGTACCTCGAATGGCTGATTGCCTCGACCTGAACAAGAGGCCCGCCACCGAAAGGAAATTCCGATGAATGTCCTGGTAGTCGGCAACGGCGGCCGGGAGCACGCCCTCTTGTGGCGGCTTGCCGCCGACAGCCCCGCTGCGGATTTTTTCATCACCCGCGGCACGCCCGGCACCGAGCATCTGGGCCGGAGTATTGACGTCTCCCCCACCGATGTCAACGCGCTTGTCACGGCGGCCTGCGACCTGGAGATCGATCTCACCGTGGTTGGCCCGGAAGCTCCGCTGGCGGCCGGCCTCGCCGACCGGCTGGCCGCGAAAAAACGCGCAGTGTTCGGCCCCTCTGCCGCGGCCTCCAGAATCGAGAGCAGCAAGGTGTTCGCCAAACAGCTGATGCGCGGGATCGGCGTGCCGACCGCCGGGTTCGAGGTGTTCACCGACCGCAAGCAGGCGCTCGATTTCATCGCCGCCGGCCCGCAAGAGTGCGTGGTAAAGGCCGACGGCTTGGCCGGGGGCAAGGGTGCGATAGTCTGCCGCAGCCGGAACCAGGCGCGGGAGGCGGTGGAAAAGATCATGGGCCGGAGAGAGTTCGGCGAGGCGGGCGATGCGGTGGTGATCGAGGAGCTGATGACCGGGGAGGAACTGTCGGTGCTGGCCCTGACCGATGGCCGGAACGTGGTGCCGCTGGCCCCGAGCCAGGACCACAAGGCAGTGGGAGAGGGCGACACCGGGCCCAATACCGGAGGCATGGGCGCCTATGCCCCGGTGCTGATCGCAGACGAGAAGCTGGTCCGGACCGTGGTGGAAACGACCATGGAGCCGGTGGTGGCCGAGCTGGCCCGTCGCGGCACGCCCTACCGCGGCTGCCTGTACGCCGGGCTGATGATAGCCGGGGGCCGGCCGCGGGTGGTCGAGTTCAACTGCCGTTTCGGGGACCCGGAATCCCAGGCCGTGCTGCCGTTGATAGAAGGCGACCTGCTGGAGCTGATGAAAGAATCGGCGGCCGGCTCCCTGGAGGGAGTGACGGTGCCCAGCAAGGCCGAGGCCGCGGTCTGCGTGGTCCTGGCCAATGGCGGCTATCCCGGAAGCTACGAAAAAGGCAAGGCGGTCCATTTCGATCCCTCTCTGGAGTCCGATGGAAACGTGGTGGTCTTCCATGCCGGCACAGCCGGCAGGCCGGAGCAGGTGGTCACTTCCGGCGGCCGGGTGTTCGGAGTTACCGGCCTGGGCCGGGACGTCTTGGAGGCCGCCGAATCGGCCTACCGGGGCGTGGCGGGAGTCTCGTTCGAGGGCATGTACTTCAGGCGCGACATCGCCTGGCGCGAAATCGCCAGGCTGCGCGCAAAAGGATAGACCGGAAAGCCCGCGCTACTGGAGGTAAGACGGATGCAGACCCTGGCGGTAGTGATCCAGCAGGAAGGCCGGGATATCGGCCACGGCAGGCTGGGCGCGGTCACGGCCGCGGAGGGAGAGGGTTACGAAATCACGCTCAACGACGTGCACATGGCCGAGGACGATCGCTTTGCGATCGGCGGGCCGTTCCGGATCAAGATCGAGGAAAAGAAATTCGACGGCTGTTCCCCCACCAATTTCCGCAACCTGCGACCGGGCTGCGACTACGACCGGGTGATATTCCGGACCAAAAAAAAGCCCAGACTCGGCTGAACCGCCCTCCGGACCGGGGCCGCCAAATCGACAGCGAGGAGTTTTGCCAATGCCATCGACCGACCGTGACCAGTTGCTCGCCCGGCTGCGTGACCGGGACCCGGCTCTAATCGCTCAGCTTGACGATGCCTACAATATCGATGTCACCGGGAGGCTCGCCAGGCTTCTTTCTCATTTCGCCGAACGCTTTCCCCACCGGAAAAAAGTTTCAGTGCTGAAAGCGCCGGGCCGGGTGAACATAATCGGCGAGCACCAGGACTACAACAGCCTGCCGGTCATGCCGATGGCCATGGATTACGACATGCTGGCGGTGCTGGCTCCCCGGGACGACCGCAAGGTGGTTGCCACCAATCCGGATTTCCCGGACCGTGAGTTCGAAATAACCAAAAAGATCCCGCCCTCCGAGACCGGCGACTGGGGTAACTACATCAAGGCCGGGGTGCAGGGGATAGTGGACGAGCTGGCTGGCGCGGACCGCCTCTGCGGCTTCGATGTCTCTTTTCTGGGTACCGTGCCGGTGGGGGCAGGACTTTCCAGCAGCTCCACCCTGGTGGTGGCCTCGGCCATGGCCGTCCTGGAAGCGAGCGGTGTGGAGCTGGCTCCCCTGGCCCTGGCCGAACGCATGGCCAGCGCCGAATGGTACGTGGGCACCCAGGGCGGCGGCATGGACCACGCCGCCTGTATCCTCAGCGAAAAAGGCAAGGCCCTGAAGATCGATTTCTTCCCCCTGCGGGCGCGTCCCGTGGCCCTGCCGGAAGGCTATACTATTGTGGTGGCCAACACCCTGGTGATCTCCACCAAGACCAGGGAATCCAAGCTGCGTTTCAACTGGCTGCCCGCGGCCTGCCGGGCTGCAACCGCCATGCTCGTAAAAAAATACGGCCTCGACCGCAAGGAAATCGGCTATCTGGGGGATATCTACCGCAAGCTGGGACGGGTGGAAACCCTGCGCGCCCTGGAAAACACTTTCACCCGGCCGACCTACACCAAGGCCGAAATCGCCGCCTACCTGGGAAGCTCGGTGACGGAGCTTGACCGGACCCTGTTCACCACCTCGGCCGGGGAGCTGATCCCCGAGCCGGAGGGCGGTTTCAGGGTGGGGGCGCGGGCCAGGCACGTGATCAGCGAAACCGTGCGGGTGGAGGAAAGCGTCAAGGTGATCGAGGCCGGTGACGGCGAGGCTTTCGGCAGGCGGATGAACGGCTCCTGGATCAGTTGCCGGGACGATTTCGATATCGGCCACCCGGCCCTGGAGGACATCGTCAACATCGCCCGCCGGGCCGGCTCCTCAGGCAGCCGGCTCACCGGCGCAGGCTGGGGCGGCTGTACCGTGCACCTGGTGCGGGACGATAAAGTGGAAAGGGTGGTGGAGGCGATCATGACCGAATATTACCAGGATGCGATAAAGAAGTACCCCGAGGCCGCCCAGCGCTACTTAGCCGACCCGGACAACGCGATACTCACGCTGCGCCCCGCCGCTGGGGCGAGGGTGATGTTTTGAGAGGCTGGTATCAGGTGATTAGCAAATCATTTTAAAATTCTTAACTATCCCCCAAGCTTGATCAAAAGCCCTTACCAATTAGAGATTATGTTTCATGGAACTTGAAGAAATAAAAGATTTTTTATCTGCGCAAACATTGTGGGAAAAGGTTTTTGCGACTGTTATTGGAGGTATTATTCTTGCCGTTTTATTTAGTTACGCCAGGTATTGGTGGAAGCGATTTAATAAAAGGAGAAAATTCAAAAAAGCGCTCGAAGGTATAATTATAGAAAGTAAAGTAAAGATTAATCCTTATGATTACCAGGATGGGTGGCCTGCCGCGCCACTTGGGGAGAGAAAAGACCTCTACCAAACTGCGAGAGAAAAGGCTGTAAAAGGTGACTATAATGTAGCAATTGAGGATTACATGAAACTGGCGAGGAATGAAAAAGACATAAAGAAACTTGCTGCCCTCAATCTTCAAATAGGCAACGTATATTATGCGAAACGAAAATTCAATAAAGCCTTCGAATACTACGAACAATCCCTGAAACAGGCGCGGAAAGCGCACGATAATAATGCGGAAGCCTCAGCATTGGGTTCCCAGGCGAACGCCCTTTCAAATATTGCAGCTTTTACTGCCGAGATTAGAGGAAACAACTTACGAAGTGCGTTCGAAAAAAATCGATTAGCTCTGAAAATTTTCACTAAAGACGAGTATCCGGTACAATATGCGACTACCCAGAACAACCTGGGCGTTGCTTATATGGCTTTGCCGAGCCGGGACAGTGCGGAGCGTGCGGATAACGTGCGTCGGGCGATAGCGTGTTACCAGGAGGCTTTGGCGGTAAGGAAGAAGGACGAGTATCCGGTTGACTATGCGATGACCCAGAACAACCTGGGCAATGCTTATGCGGATTTGACGAGCCGAGACAATGCGGAGCGGGCGGAGAACGTGCGCCGGGCGATAGCGTGTTACCGGGAGGCATTGGCAGTATATAAGAAAGACAAATATCCGGTACAATATGCAATGACCCGGAACAACCTGGGTCTTGCTTATACGGCTTTGCCGAGCCGGGACAGTGCGGAGCGGGCGGAGAACGTGCGCCGGGCGATAGCGTGTTACCAGGAGGCGTTGGCGGTATATAAGAAGGACGAGTATCCGATACAATATGCGACGACCCGGAACAACCTGGGCGCTGCTTATATGACTTTGCCGAGCCGGGATAATGATGAGCGGGCGGAGAACCTGCGGCGGGCGATAGAGTGTTACCAGGAGGCGTTGGCGGTAAGGAAGAAGGACGAGTATCCAATTGACTACGCGACGACACAGAACAACCTGGGCAATGCTTACAGGAATTTGCCGAGCCGGGATAGTGGGGAGCGTGCGGAGAACTTGCACGGGGCGATAGAGTGTTACCATGAGGCGTTGGCGGTAAGGAAGAAGGACGAGTATCCAATTG
>Ga0214473_10001764_pt1 | contig 27726 bp, 23 predicted proteins | sample RVTome_7_FD_203509 | JGI IMG/M metagenome (GOLD analysis project Ga0214473, IMG submission 203509) | Soil microbial communities from uranium-contaminated site in the Upper Colorado River Basin, Wyoming, United States - RVT98D197 | ecosystem: Environmental > Terrestrial > Soil > Contaminated >...
ATCCTAAGTCTCACCCTTTTCGACAAAACCCCCATTTTAAGCTTGCTTCAGCAATCTCACTACGATCTTGAAATGGTCCATGACGTTAACCAGTTGCAACTATTGGATATCTAACCGGACAGTACTGTTATTCTCTAATTAATTTCACGCAACTGAGCAGGGCCGCACGCTCGCTATAGCAAACGATGAAAATCGTTGGGCTCTTATTGGGCGGTTTTGAGGGACAGGCGGGACAATAGGGACTACAGGGACTCAAATCCGATTCTGTTAAACCGTTGCAGATTCATCAAATCGCGGTATACACTCAACTTAACGACAACACTCGCCCGCTTGGCTCAGCAATTTAACAATCGCTCCCAAGTCTTGGCATTTCAATAACTTACAGACATGCAGAAAACGCGTTGCGTTCTTCTTGGGCTGGTAAGATTAGCTTGGCCATAAGTCTGCCGGAGTTTTCGCAGTAGTAGTAGGTAAATGGGCGGAATGTCAAACGGCTAGCTTTAGCCGGGTGTGCGACATATTTATGGGTGGGTTGCGTAATTGGGCGACAAGAGCTATTATCTGCATGCTAATACACCATGCAGATAAGGAGCATCGAAATGGCGCAGACCCTGACGGAGCTGGAGGCGCGGCGGCGGCAGCTTTTTCAAGAGATGGAGGAGTTGGGAGACTTTCGACCGGGGATGATTTCGACTAACTATCGAAGGTGCGGCAAGCAAAACTGTGCCTGTGCACAACCGGAGCATCCGGGGCATGGACCGCAGTATCTCTGGAACACCACCCAGAACAATCGCAGCCGCTCGCAGGTAATTCGGCTGGGACCAGAGCTGGAGAAGGTGGCCAGAGAGATCGCAAACTACCGGCGGTTTGGCGAACTCTGTAATGAACTGGTGGCGGTCAATGAGCAACTCTGCCGGCTACGGCCGGTACCCGAGATCAAAGATGAGCGGGAGTTGACCCGGCTAAAAAAAACCTTGCAGCGGAAGTACAAGAAGAAGTAGCGCAGGAGCTAGAGCAATTGCTGGGGCGGTTGCTAGGGCCAGCGGGTAGTTTGGATCTGGAAGCGAGCGAGTGGGCGATCCGAGCGGGGATGCACGGAGTAGGAGCCGTGCTGCTGGCGAAGCTGCTGAACAGCGAGGGAGGCAGCTCAGGCGTGAGCGTGAAATGCGCGGCTGGCCATACAGCGACCTTTGTCGATTACCGGAGCAAAGAGATTATCACGGTGGTGGGAACAGTAGCGTTCCGCCGGGCCTATTATTACTGTGAGCAGTGTGGTGAAGGAATATTGCCGCAAGATACCGCGCTGGATCTGGCGAGCACATCGTTTAGTCCGGGAGTGCGGCGCTTGATGGGGCGCGTGGGCGGGAAAGAATCATTCAATGAAGGACGGCGGGATCTGGAAGAGTTGGCCGGAATCAAAGTGCAAAGCAAAGCGGTGGAACGAGTTGCGGAAGGGATCGGAGTAGAACTTGAGGTGCTGGGACGAAGGGAACGACAGCGAGCGATAGCCGAGCTTAAGGTAGTGCCACTGAAGTCGATAGCTAAGCTCTATGTGAGCTTCGATGGCACCGGGGTGCCGGTAATCAAACGTGAGACTGAAGGGCGGCGCGGCAAATCGGCGACGGGCGAAGCCCACACACGCGAGGTTAAGTTGGGTTGCGTGTTCACGCAAACGGTAGTGGATGAGCAAGGTCATCCCCTGCGTGATGAAGCGGCCACCAGTTATGTAGGAGCAATCGAAACGGCCGCGGAGTTTGGTTGGCGTATCTATGGGGAAGCAGAACGGCGCGGACTAAGACGCGCCGCGCAGGTGATCATCATCGGTGATGGTGCACCCTGGGTATGGGGCATTGCTGCGGAGCACTTCCCTGGTGCTATTGAGATAGTGGATCTCTATCATGCGCGGGAGCATCTCACTGAGTTGAGCAAGCTGGTCTATGGAGTCGCCAGTGTCAAAGCAAAGGAATCGGCCACAGCGCGGTTAGCACAACTTGATGAAGGTAATGTGGAGTCTCTGTTGGTCAGTCTGCGACGGCTGCGACCGACTGCCGCGCCAACCTAAGAAGCAGTACGCCAAGCAATCGGTTACTTCGATGGCAATTGCGAACGCATGCGCTACGCAAAGTTCCATCACCAAGGACTGTTTGTTGGTTCCGGTGTGATTGAAGCCGGCTGCAAAACCATTGTGGGTTACCGCTTGAAGCAATCAGGTATGCGCTGGAGCCTGCGTGGCGCTAACGCCATCATCGCCCTCCGTTGCGCTCAACTAAGCGGTCGTTGGGAGGAGTTTTGGGAAATGAGGGCCGCTGGTTAGCTCTCGTCACCCACAAATATGTCGCACACCCGCTTTAGCCAGTCTGTTGGAGACGAACTCGGAAAGAGCCTTCCAGTCCGTGCGCCAAGTCGCCTGCCTGGCTATGCCGCCGCTCTGATCTCGGCAAGCCGACGATTCATCACGCGCCAAAATGTTCCCACAGCCTTTGCTTTATGTTCGAAGAAATCTTCAAAGAAGCCAGGTCTGTTCAACGGTCGCGGATATGAGTAACGTTCGCCGTCATCACCATATTCGATCCCAATCGGTTGGTTCTCGTGCATCGACCACCGAAAAGAGCTTCGGTGGATATAAAAATGGCCGACCGGCGTCATTCAAGATTCGGTATTCATTGGCCTCTATGCCGATTACGACATACGATTGTTCGAAGGTGAGATCTCTATATTGCGTGTCTCTTTTTAAGTTTGACAATCATCCTCGATTCGCGATGGAGTGTGCCAAGTCGATAGTATCAACCCTTCCGCTCCTCGCGTTATGACTTCACCATCTTTGGCGTTCATTGCTGCAGCAACACGGGTGGGAGTTAGAAAACATAATCCAACATATATGCAACATACGATGGCATGCTCGCGGGTCTGAACTTAGAACAGACTCTATTGCTCGCTGGCGAGTCTGGGCTGAAAGAAACGCGGAGTGGCGTTTCAACGCATGAGGATATTATTAAGCGACTCGAACAGCTAATCGCGTTCTGCGTTAATGGGTAATTATTGGTGAAGCTGTCCTACGAAGGGTAGCTTCACTTTAAAGGAGGCAGCGCAGACATTCAGAGAAATTTGTACGAAGAATCTGCTGACAAATCCCGATCGTTTCCGATGGGAGACTGGGCATGAGGTATCCGGAAGCTGCAGTGGATGATAGGTGGGTCGTCGATTTCTAAAAATGAAAATGTGTTTCTCAGATATTGTCTCAATTCTCTCCTTCTATTCCTGGAAGCTGGTCCTGAAAGCGGCATCATCCAATAGGTACATAGTAGCTATCATCTCTGCTACCTTTTGATGACTCTTATCGACTCGCTGAATCTCAGCGTGAGTGTGCACTATTCGGCGTGCGCGTTCCACAACGGAGCCCGTAATAACTAGTGAAGCTCCTACTGGAATTGGGGCTCTAAACCGCGTCTCTGCTTTAGCCGTTACCGCCCGCAAGCCGCAATAGTAAACCGCCCAGGCGACGGCTTCATCCATGAGCGTGAAAAGCACGCCCCCATGCAGCAGGCCCGGCCATCCGACGTGTTCGGCTCGTACGGTGTAGGAAGCGCGACTGCCGCTGTCACCATCCCGCGTGAATGGGACATGTAATCCCAGAGCGTTGTCATCACCACACACATAACAGATTCTAATGTCTTTATCAGCTAGTTTTGCGCTCACTTGTCAACTCTCCGAAGGTGCTGATTTCTTGGTTCCCAGCTCTACAGCTGTGCCTGCCTATCACTTTATGTCTGCAAAAAAAGCAGCGCCATCTGGATTCTTCAGTGGCGCTGTTAATTCCCTACCACAGGAAGCTGCCTCCTATTTTAAGCAGCTCATCACACCTAGGCTCGGTCACGCTTTGCGAAACTCAAATCATGGCCCAGTATTGTATAGTGAATCGTCTTGGAAAGAGCCGGAATTCCCTCAACTACCTTCGCCCAGCTTTCTCCTTCATCCTCAGTAGCATAGATCTCTCCGTCTGTGTTTCCCGCGTAGACGGTGCACTTTCCGTTCCAGGCTTCCAAGGTCATCGCCTCAAAATTCGCGTCCAGACGTTCCGGCATGCCACCGCCCAGCACTTCCCATGTGCTGCCGCCGTCTCGGCTCCGCGCTATTCGCGGGTTTGCCGACTTAGTCTGCATCCAGTGAAATGGATCGGCTTCGGCTCCTGCCAGGAACATAAGATTCTCCTGGCGCGGGTTAAAGACCAGCGGATCAGGGTAACCAATACGCGAGATTCGCTTTGTCAACTCTTCCCATGTTTCGCCGCCGTCAATACTGCGATAGAAGCCATAGCCCGTCGGCATAATCAACTCCTGCGGATTTGAGGGCTTGATCAGCAGCCGGTGACAATCGTCATTGAATCCCTGCAATTCCTTCCACGTCTCGCCTTCGTCGGTGCTCTTGAACAATCCGCCCTGCTCAACGCAAGCATAAATCGTGTTAGAACTGCTCGGATCGATGGCGACATTCTTCACATGAGCATCGTGTGGAGGGGCGGGAAACGTCCACTTAGAGACGCTGGGAACAGATCTCAAGGAGGAAAGCTCGCGCCAGCTCGCGCCCAGGTCCTCGCTGACGTAAAGATGGGCAGGTTCGGTTCCCACATAGAGCTTAACCCGGCCGCCAGAGACAGAGCAGGTAATGCAGTAAACATTCTCCGAAGCTATCCCTTGGTTTCTGAACTCCCAGTTTTTTCCAAAGTCCTCGCTCGCCGCGACCCCCCCGTTGTGCATGGTGGCAAAGATGATCTCGCGCGTGGGCTCGATAGTGAGGGCAATGATATGCCGTCCTTCTAAGGCTTTCCGCTTCACTCTCCAAGGGCTTCCCTGACCTTCTCTGCCAAGGAAAAAAACTCCGTCGATAGTTGCTACCAATAGGTCTTTTGACGGAGCCGCCGAAGAGTAGATGGTCTGCCCGCCATGTGATAAACAAATAGCCATGTTCCTATCCTCCTTCTAATTTCGTTGGGACGCAATCTATGTCATCAGAGGTTGAGAGCCTACTTCTGCCGCAAGTCCAATGCAGCAATTCGAGCTGATGATCACGATCTGAAACGGTCGAATTCTCCTCGAATGCGCAGTAGCGCCTTTGAGATCGTTGGAATATCCACGCCGCAACATAGAATTTGCGCGCCTTCTTTCACCCATCTAGTTGCGTCTTCACTTGTTGCAACCAGCACGGCAATATTCTTTCCAGCGGCCTTACCGGTTTCGAAGACTTTGCGCGCACTGTCGACCAGGTCGGGATGTTCGAGCTGTCCCGTGATTCCCAACGATTGAGATAGGTCAGCGAGGCCGATAAAGATCGCATCCAGACCAGGCACGGAGCAGATTTTCCGAACGTTCTCTACACCCCGGGCCGATTCGATTTGTATCATTGTCATCGTCCGGAGGTTGGCTGCCGCGAAAGCATCCTGCGCCTTGCCGTCAAACCCATACCTCAGGCCACGACTGGAGGAGCAAAAACCTCTTTGACCAACAGGAGCATACTTCGCTGCCCTCACCACTGCTTCGGCCTCCCCCGGCTCCTCTACCTGAGGAACATTCACAATTGTCGCTCCGACTTCCAGGGCTCGCAAAATATTGGTGGGATTTTTGTCAGGCACGCGAACAAGCGTTTCTATGCCGGTAGCCTCCGCCGCGCGACAGAGATTCTCGACTGTCGCAAAATCCGCGCCCGTATGTTCCATATCAATCCAAACGAAATCAAATCCGGAGAGACCAATCAATTCGACCACTACGGGTGAGAGACTGCGGCAAACGAAACCCAGAGCAGTATTTCCTTCCTGAACTCTCTGTTTGACTTTGTTCTCTCTTGTGAGCATGAAGCAAACCGGAAATGTTAGACCGTAGCGCTTCTCAAATGCCACGAGACCGGATTGAACACCTGTGAATCACAGGAGATCAGTTAAAAGCCCCTTCCTTCCAGAGCTTGACGATGTGTTCAGAAGTTCGATACGCAAGAGCGAAAATCGTCAACGTCGGATTCACACCGGAGGACGTGACAAAGACACTGCTCCCGCCGATAAAAAGATTTGGCACCTCATGTGACTGACAATACTGATTGACTACGGACCTTTTGGGATCATCGCCCATGCGAGTTGTGCCCATCACATGACCGGCCGCAGCTCCACCCGGAATCATCGGTATAGTAACGACTACATGTCGCGCGCCCGCCGCTTTGAGCAACTCCTCGATCTTGGCCCGCATAAATTTCTGCATAGCCACGGTATTTGAGTGATCCGCGTAAATAATCTTTAAGGCCGGCACGCCTCTGTCGTCTGTGACTGTAGAGTCTAGTTCAATCCGGTTCGACTCCACAGGTAAGTCTTCGCAGAGTGCGGAGACCGCGAAGTGGCGTTTGTAATACCGAGCCAAAAAGTCTTTGAAAGCTTTCCCCCAGGACGGCACGCCTGCTGGCAACGGCATGAATGTTCCCAGAGCCGACGCAAATGCCAGCGGCCCGCCTGTAAATGGCAGGGGAAGACCTCCGGAAATGGCTGCGCCCCGGACGAAAGATTGACCATGTTGCTGGCGGGGCCGGTCTTCATTTAGATCATCGAAAGCCACGGTAGCCTGAGGACCCTGTATAGCATCCAGCTCGTCTTCGTCAAATGTCCCATAGCCGAATACGCTGGCATGAAACATTAGATTTTTCCCGACCAGCCCGCTGTTGTTGGCTAGCCCCTTGGGGAAGCGCGTCGACCTGGAAAGCAAGAGTAGTCGAACCACATAAGCCGCATTGTTGCAGACTACGATGATGTGCGCCGGTTGCTCATGCTGCTTACCATCGCTATCAAAATAGTTGACACCTTGAGCCTGACCAGCGGAATCAACAGTAATCTCAGCAGCCAGACAACGAGGGCGAATGTCCAAGTGCCCGGTGGCCAACGCTTCGGGCAACGTCACCACCAGCGTTGCTCCCTTAGCATGTTGCTCACAACCGTAAAACGTACAGTAGCCGCAATAAGTGCAAGGCTGACGGTACGATTTGCCGCCGTAACCTGGTTGGGTCGTGATAGCGGCAGGAATGGAGAAGGGATGATAACCAAGGCGCGTCGCTGTCTCCGTGAATACTTGTCCGGCTCGTTGCCGGGTCAACGGAGGCAGCGGATATGGTCGCTGGCGACGAGCTTCGAAAGGATTTGTTTCCGCCGCGCCAGCTACACCAAACTCATACTCAGCGCGGTCATAATAAGGTTCCAGATCAGCATAGGAGAACGGCCAATTCGCAACGTTACTGCCTTGGGGGACACCGCTCCTTGTTTGCACCTGGAAGTCTGATTCATGAAAGCGATAAGAGAAACAGGACCAGTGCAGCGGTCCCCCAACCCCAATGTTCCGCGCAATGAGAGGAAACGTGAGTGGCGGTCCGTCGTTATAGACAAGCACTTCCGGTTGGTTCCATCTCAGTTTACCGTGTCTGACGTAAGTCAGTTCATCGTGGACTTCACTATGATCTTCAAACACCTCTCGCTTGTAGTGGGCACCGGCCTCCAATCCAACCACCGACAATCCGGCCTTCGCCAGCTCTGCGGCGATGACCCCGCCTGAAGCCCCAAGGCCAATCACACAGGCATCAGTGACGGGATGTTTCTGCATACGCGTTTAGTCGTAGAGACCCATCAGTTGCCATCCTGCCCTGCCGGCATTTCCATAATACTTTGGATCGGAAAACATACCTTCGATTGTGTGAGCGCGAATCGTCGAGAAGAATTCTCCCGCGTCCTGCCAATCTGGAATCTCTCCTCGCTCCGTTTGAGCAAGCAGCTCGTCCTGATCACTCTCTGCCAGACCAGTAAACGGACGCCTGAATCGAAGCTGACAGAACTGGTTCAATTGTCGGAGCGCATTCCGATAGAACGTTTGTTGAGACGCATAAGATGTTGCCAGCATGTAGTCAATAAAGTGTACGACTCGGGCCTCTTTGGCTCCGGGTCTTTGGTCAGTGGGGATGAGCCGGGCAGTAACAGCTTCAACGGTGGCAACTTCTTCCGGTGTGAGAAACTTGATTTGATAGTTTGGTCGCGATGCTTCTTCAGCAACAGAGTCAGCTGGTTTCTCGTCGGCATGAAAGAGCCGGCAGCCCAGAGCCTGCGGGAGGATCAGGACGATCGCACTGTCCCGCACAGTTTTTACAAATACACGGCGTGAAAGAACTTGAGCTTCTTGGTCTGTTTCAGGAGAGTGCACTACTGCCTCCATTGGCGTTCACTCAATCGGCCACGGCAAGTAACGCCATCGCTTCATCAACCGATGCATTATTATGGACCATAGCGCACAGGGCCTTCACCATCGCTTTTGGGCGCTCATACCCCCAAACATTGCGGCCCATGACTAGCCCCGCGGCCCCTGCCTTCAGGCTAGAGCTCACGATATTAAACAAACTTCGTTCATCATCTGTCTTAGCTCCTCCTAGCACAAGGACGGGACGATAGCAACTCTCTGTCACTTGCTGAAAGCTTTCCGCGGGTGCGACGTACAGGGTTTTGATAAAATCGGCTCCCAATTCAACCCCAATCCGAGCTGCGAGTCGTACGTTTTCGACAGTGTGAAGTTTGGAGTTGGCCAATCCTCCAGGCAGCATCTCTGCCATCAACGGTATCCCCCATGCCTCGCATTGACCTGCTAGCTTCGCCACATTCAACAGTGTCCGAGTCTCTAACGGCGTTCCGGGAAATCCCATACAAGCTATCGCATCAGCTCCTAACCGGACCGCGTCCTCTACCGAATAGAGCAGTTTGCATTCTAGCGAGCCCACCTCCGCCAGTTGAGAGCTGCCTCCATCAACTCGCAGAATTACGGCAACTGAATTTAGCTCCTGGGAAAACTGCTTCACAATCCCCGGTGTCGTTAAAACCGCATCTGCTCCAGCCGCAACGACCGCCTCAAGGACGGCAGCAGGACGAGCCAGCGCGGGATAGACGTCCAATCCGCTGCCATGATCCATCGCGACAACCACACTCCGTCCGTCATCGCGAAAAATACGGTGCATTCTCCGTTTGCTGAAAATAGAATCCTTTGACACGATCACAACTATGTAGTTATTTGCCTCGTTGGATGCACGAGTTAACGGACGCTGCCTGCATCCCGGGCTGGGCAACATTACGCGTGAGCTGATTGTCTTGCAAAATGTTTCAAAGCTACCCTCAGGAATGCACCTCAGCTGCCAGCCCTTCACCGGGCTTGGTATAGGCTTTTCGAGGCGGGCTAAAGATATCCATAATGGTGGCACTGCGCTCACCCGTGCGGACGCCATGTGGGGAATTCGCCGGCGTGTGCCAGAAGTCTCCCTGCGTCATAAAAACTTCCTCTCCATTCTGGATCCGCACGCATTCACCCTCCAGCAGATAGCCCCATTGCTCCTCGGGATGGCTGTGAATTGTGGATATGGTGTTGGGCGCGATCTCGGCCAGAGAAAGCATGATGTTCTGGCCAAAAAAGATGTGCGTCGTTACGCCATCTTGGAGCTTCCGCGCCAGACCATCTTCCATTGATTTGAAGTACCACTTACTTTGCATGGCTTCTTCCTTTTCCAGCTACGCCATTTTCCAGATCGAATCACCTATGGTGATCCACAAAAGAGAAATCTAAGATTGCGTCGTCACTCGCAACTGTCGGGAAGGATGGCGGCTAAGCATCGAGGGTTCTCAGTTGCCGCCGCATTATCTTGCCAGTGCTTGTCTTAGGCAAGTCAGCTACAAACTGTACTCGGCGAGGCACTTTGTAGGCAGCGAGACGTTCGCGGCAAAATGACAGAATGCTCTCTTCATCCAGGTCTGCGTCGATTTTCAACACTATATAGGCCTTCGCAACCTCCCCTTTAAGCTCGTCGGGTTGACTGCCCACAGCCACCATCGCGACTGCCGGATGGGCGGCGATCACTCTCTCCAGTTCCGCAGGATACACATTGTAGCCAGCCGTGAGGATCATATCTTTCTTGCGATCTACGATGTAAATATAACCGTCCTGATCGATGCGCGCTAAGTCACCCGTATGTAACCAACCATCCCGCTCAATTGTCTCTCGCGTGGCACGTTCGTTTCCGTAGTAACCCTCCATTACGATGGGCCCTCGGATCATCAATTCTCCGACTTCATCATGAATGAGCGTCTGACTGGCGTCCTCTGTCGCGGCAACGCGCGTCTCAACATAAGGCAAGGCCATGCCAATTGAGCCATGCCGGTTCACGCCATAAAAGGGATGCGTGGTACCAAGACCAGCAATCTCAGTCATGCCCCAGAGTTCCAATAGTGGACAGCCGAAGCGGGCCTCAACCTCCTGCATTTTGGATACCGGTATAGTCTGCCCACCAACAGTACAGCGAGTGAGTGAAGAGAGATCGTACTTGTTCAGTTGGGGACAATTTAGCAGATACATATACATCGTTGGTACGCCTTCAAACATCGTAGCCTTGTGGGTCTGGATGGCCTCTAACACTTCAGCGTCGTTGAAGCGCTCAAGCAACACCACAGTCATACCGCAAAGGAAGGCGCCGTTCATAACCACATTCCCGTATACATGAGCACAAGGCAGCGGCGTAACGACTGTGTCAGCGGCTGTGCGGACATGCATGTTGGCAGTTAGGGCGGAGTTAAGTAAGACATTTCTATGAGACAGCATGGCCCCCTTCGGGTGACCCGTCGTTCCTGAGGTATAGCCGATCGTCGAAAGGCTCTCAGGCACCACTTTCACAGCGTCACATTCTGGCCTGCTTTTTTTCAAAAGATCGCTGAACGTGTGAGCCCCTGCGGGGACGTGATCACCGAAAAGGATTACGTGTTGCAAGGGCGAGTCTTCTTGCATGTCAAGCAAGGCTTCGCCCTTATCTCTTGACGCCAGGATGGCCCTCGCTCCGCAGTCCTTCACCACGAAGAGTACTTCGTCGGCGGTGAGCATCACATTGATGGGATTTATTACGCCACCCAGACGGCTCACGGCGTAGTAACTGATAATCCACTCCCAGCAGTTTTGTGAATACAGCGTCACGCGGTCACCTGAACCGAGGCCCAATCCTTGCAGTGCATTAGCCAGTTGGCCGGAAAGGTTGCACAGCTCGCGGAAACTAAACGAGCGGTTCCCGCAAACAAGCGCAGCTTTGCTACCATACTTTTGCGCAGCAACAGGCAGCACCTCAGCAAGAGCGTCTAACATTTGTGCACTTTCACTTTTCTTAAGCTCGAGTCTCTCGGTCCTCTTTACGTCCCTTAAGCTTCTCCCCTAATCCGCGCTACATAACGATCCCGCAATTCGCGTTTTAGAATCTTGCTATAGGAGCTCTTAGGTAGGTCGGTAACGAAATCCACTGACTTCGGCTTCTTATAACCAGCCATGTGCTCAGCGGCAAACGCAATTATCTCTTCCGGGGTCGCTTGTGCTCCCTGCTTCAGTACCACCACGGCCTTTACCGCCTCGCCCCACAACTCGTCGGGAACTCCGATGACACACGCCTCCGAAATGGCCGGGTGCTGAAGGAGCACCTCTTCCACTTCGCGAGGATAGACGTTACTACCACCTGAGATGATCATGTCCTTGGTCCGATCCAGAATATAGACATAACCATGCTCGTCCATATATCCCACGTCGCCAGTGTGAAGCCAGCCGCTGCGGAGCGCTTCCTTGGTGGCCTCAGGTCGCTCCCAGTAGCCCCTCATTACCGTTGGTCCACGAACGCAGATTTCCCCCACTTCTCGCCGCGATAGTTCCCGATCATCTTCACCTAAGATGCGCACCTCAATGCCAGAGCGGGCGTGCCCACAAGATGCGAGTCGCTCAGACTCTGGTCCCTCGACGACGTGTCCTTTTGGCCGCAAGTAAGTGCCGGTCATCGGAGTCTCACCCTGGCCATAGAGCTGCACAAGACCTGGGCCAATTCGCTGCAATGCCTCCTTCAGATCTTCTGCGTACATCGGCGCCCCGCCGTAGACTAACCATTTCAAGCTGGAGAGATCCCACTCGCTCAGCTCCGGGTAGTTCAGAAGTATTTTTATTTGTGTAGGGACGAGCCAGGTGTTGGTCACCCTGTATCTGGCCACGGTGGCGCAAAAAGTTTCCACATTAAATCGAGACGGCTTCAGGATCACTTGCGCAGAAGCCTTCAGTGTCAATGCGAGGGAATGAAAACCTGCTCCATGAGTGAGCGGCGCGGCGTGCAGCCCAACATCCTCGGGTTCTAAACGCATCAGGTCGGCCACCCAGCCGACGGCCATAAAGGTCAGATTGCCATGAGTCAGCATCGCTCCTTTGGGCCGACCCGTGGTCCCCGAAGTGTAAAAGAGCCAGGCCAAATCATCATCAGTTACATCGATGGAGGGTTCACCGCGGCCGCTGTTTGCCGCTATCAATTGCTCATAGGAGACCTGGCCCGGCAAGGGCTCGCCGGCGCAAATAAAATGTTTCACTGAAGGCAGCCGCGCTCGGATCTGGGCCATCATTTCGCGAAACTCTTCGCCGAAAATGACGGCCGTGGCCCTTGGATCTTGCAGGTGATAGACCAGTTCGTCAGCAACGAACCGGGAGTTGAGAGGCACGATGCAGGCTGCAGCTTTCCAGGTAGCAAAAAAACTTTCCAGCAATTGTGGGCAATTCCACATAAGGACACCGACCCTGTCACCCAGCTCGATCCCCAGCTCACGAAGTCCAACGGCCAACGCGCTAGCTCTTGTGTTGGCTCGACTGTAGCTGGTTATCTGATCGCCCCAGATGAAGGCGGATTGATCTGGGTAATTCTCTGCAGCCGCAGATAGGATGTGGCCAACGTTCATTAAATCACTTGTTGAAGCTATACCTCGGTCGCGTCAACCCTGAAGGCAAACCTGTGAGCAGCATGATACTTATCGGCTCTCCCCTATCAACGAACTTGTTATTCCAAGGGAACAGGTGGCGCGCCCATTACATAGAAGGTCGACGCTGGTGCCATGGAGTCGCCTGCTCATATGCATACGCTGCTTGTATCAACAAGCTTTCCTGCCCGTGCGCTCCGATAATCATTAGGCTGAGCGGTAGCCCATCCGTGTGGAATCCACAAGGCAATGAAATCGTGGGGTTTCCACTGAGGCTAAATGGAGAAGTAAAACTTAGCAGGTCATGCCCAATTTCTGGGGTAATTAACTTTTCCGGAGCCGCACCATTGAGCTCCATTGGCACCATCCCCATAGTCGGACATAGAAGCAAATCGACCGTCTGGAACAGGTCATCGATCATGCGAGATACTTTCTGGCGGGCAGCGTGGGCTTTCGCGTAGTCAACGCCGCGTACTTTCTCCGACTCCTGAAGGAATGCTCGAAAAGGTGAACTGTAGTCGGCGGCCCGGGAAGGATAGGTCGCTCCATGGGAAGCAGCACATTCAGCGGTGAAGATAACTCCCCAAGCTCCGATAGCCTCTTCAGTACCGGAGACTTTCACTTCCTGGATACGAGCGCCTAAATCACCGAGTACTCTTGTCGCCGCCGCGATAGCCTTACTTATCTCCGGATCTACCCTCTCGGAACAGTAAGACCAATCCACTCCAATGCGAATACCTCTTACTCCATTCTTCAAATTAGTACGGTAGTCAGGCACCGGCTCACGTCTTGAGGTTGGATCATTGGGATCGAAACCCGCGATAACCCGTAGAAGAACAGCTGCATCTTCTACGGCTCGGGTCATCGGACCTACATGATCCAGAGATTCCGCGAGGGGGAAGACGCCGTAGCGACTGACTTTGCCGTAGGTGGGTTTCATACCGACGATGCCACAGGCCGCCGCCGGAAAACGGACCGAACCTCCTGTATCGGTACCAAGACTGCCGAAACACAAAGAGGCGGCTGTGGCAACGCCCGAACCGCTGGACGATGAACCAGTCCACCGATTTGGGTCCCAGGGGTTGAGTGCCGGCTGAATCGTTGGGTGGTATCCAATGCCAGCAAATTCGGTAAGAGTGAGTTTGCCAAGAAGGACTGCGCCCGCTTCATAAAGCTTTTCAATGACCGTGGCATTGTAGTCAGGCACCCAGTCGGCCAGGATCTTGGAGGCGCAGGTTGTGCGGACATCTCTAGTATAGATCAGATCTTTGACGGCCAAAGGAATACCATGCAGTGATCCTCTATAGTTACCTTTGGAGATTTCCTGTTCGGCCCTGCGCGCTTGCTCAAGGGCTGGATCCCGTGCGACGGTAAGGTAACTGTGCAGTTCCCCATCAAGCCTTTCAATGCGTTCTAAAACGGCAGCAGTAACCTCGACCGGCGAAACTTCTTTACGCTTGACCAAACCAGCAACGTCGGTGAGCGTCTTGGTGCAGAGCTCGGAGACCGAGTTCATAGTCTCTCCTTCCTTCGTATGCTCTCTACGGGCGGCTTTGTTAAATGTGGCCATGGTGAAAAATTCCTTTGGGGAAGGATACTGATAGATCGCGAGGAAAATTGGTCCGATCTTCAGAAGTTCTGAAACCAGGAGCCCAATCAGGTATCGATTAAGCTATTGTCGGCTCCGCCACGGCTGTTTGCCAGACCCCATACGGTCCAAGCCGCATCATTAAGCCGGCCGCTATTAGTGTGGCCAACAGAAACGTAGACAGAACCAGACGGTATGACCCCGTATAGTCGAAACTCATTCCCATGACCACGGGTCCCACCACACCACCCAAAGAAAAACTGATCAGTGCATAGCTATAGATCTCGCCAAACGAACGCAAACCAAAATAGCGACTCACCAGGTATGGAATAATCTGTCCGGCGGCACCCATTCCGAGACCGATCAGGGAGGCAGCTGCAAAAGCGAGCCCTCCAACTGCGCCGCTCCACAGAAAGAGAATCCCCAGGCCGGCTCCCATAAAGAAACTAAGTGACACGTATGAGGCAAAGAAACGGTCCAGCAGATATCCTGCTGCGACGCCGCCAAGAAGCGATGCGCCACCAAGCAAAGCAACCGCCAATGCGGCGCTCCTGGAAGACATACCTCGATCAGTGAGCATCGGCACAAGGTGAATGAGACAACCGATCACACTCGACGCAACGAAGAAAAATCCGATGCAGATCATCCAGAAGACGCCACTATGTAAGGCCTCGCCACAGCTAATCCCCTCGTCTTGGCTCGGCGTATGCGCCGAGGCCTGTTCGACCGCCTCGCCATCAGGCAACAAGTCCATCATTTGCGGCGTTTCCTTGAGGAAGAAAGTAACCGCAGGGGCGGTAACCAGGATGGTCGTAAGACCCATCAGCAGATAGGCTGAACGCCAGCCCATGGAGGTGATCACAGCATGTACCAAGGGCGGCACGACGAGCGAACCCAATCCAGCCCCAGCCGCTGCCAACGATAGGGCAAGGCCTCGTTTTCTGTCGAACCAATGGGCGATGACGCCAGAGTATGGCAATGTCGCGGACCCACCACCGACTAACCCCATGACTATGTAGACGGCATAGAACTGACCGAGACTGTTGGAAAGAAAATAGAAGGACATAAAACACATGCCCAGGATCAGCACCGAAGGGACGATAACTTTGCGCGCGCCAAAGCGATCCACCAGCCGCCCCACGAGCGGCATAGCCACGCACATGGCGATTAAAGAAAGAGAAAACGCCAGGGAGATTCCGGTTCGAGTCCAGTTAAACTCACGACTTAGCGGCTCGGAAAATAGACCAAATGTGAAGCTGACAGTCGGGATATAGCAGAGAAACAGCCCTACCCCGGCAACCAGAACAATCCACCAGCCGTAGAAAACTCTGCCTCCTCGCTGTCTATCGACACTTTTCATGAGTGATTCTGGGGCACTCGATGACTCAGGTCAGATCGAATAGTGCAGGTAAAGTTTTCAAATCCTTGTAGACACTTCTTCTCCGTGGCCGAATACTGCTGAGCGCCGTCTGCTCCCAGCGCTTTTTTCAGAGCCGCGCCAAACCAATGCTGTTTGAAGAACTGCCACATGTCATCGAAGAGCACCACATAATGATATGTCCTCGGCGGACCGTAAAACGTTCGTCCGTCACCAATGATCGCTCGGAAAGCAGTCCACGCGAAAGGGTATTCAACTCTGCGCATGGCCCCAATCAAACCATCGACCAAAATCTCGTATTGATCGTGCATGTCGGCACGCACACGATGCACGTCGACGAAAGCATATGCTGGCTCTCGGACAAGCGGCGAAGCAGGCGCGTAGCTTAAACGTTCCAATCTCTCCAACAGGAACAAGCGAGCGGAACTCACGGCCGGCTCGACAAGCGGTGCAAACTGCTGGAGTTTGCTACCGGCGGTCTGCATAAGGTTTCGAAACCGTCTCTGAATCAGGCCTGATTCGGGATCAAGATCGTTAAGCGACTCGACTGGAAAGACGTAGAAGTAAGATTGATTATGCTTACCTGCGTTCCAGTTTCCTGCTGAGTCAAATTCGGTTTCGCGCATCGCCTTGATCAGGAGTTTGATACCCTCTTCGTAACGCGCAGAGAATGCCGGATCAACAACCTCCTCCTCAACCGCAAAAAAGCGTGGCGATGATTTTGGCATAGGCGCCCTTATTACGAACCAACTCTAGGCCGTTCTTTCCTTATCGCACATTGCCACGACGCTCGAAGGCATAAATATCACGCAGAGGCGTCCTGGCAACAGCTCGACTTTGCGGATCAGTCACTCTTCGGGCGGCCGAGGTCATGCCATGGCTTCTTAACCCAACCTTCGGAATACGGGCTCATGATTTCCATCTTCAGTCGGATCTCCTTGAATCTCCACTGGCCGTCCTCTTCCTTGACGAGATCGCTTGTGTAGGAACCGCCAATCCACACTGCCTCCTCACCTCCAATCTTCGAGTCAGGCATGTTGGCGAGCTCCCACAAATACCAGAAAGCGTGCGCTGTGCGTCCATCCTCACTAACCTCGATCAGCGGCGAGATATTGTAGTGGAGCGACCAACTGATAATACTCGACGTCCCCGAGAAAAACTTTCGCAGCACCTCGTGGCCCTGATAACGACCGTAGCCACTTCCGACATCAAGGGCGCCGTCCTCCGTAAAAAGGGGCAGCATGAGGTCCGGATCATTGTTTTTGTCGGAGGCCTTCGCGTAGCGGGTGATCAAATGTTCGATCGCTTTGATATCTTCGAGACGCTGAATCCGCGCGGCAAGATTATCAAGACTCGATTTCTGCTGCGTCAAAGATGTGTTTGCAGGATGTGTGGATACTCCCATGTTTCATTCTCCTCCTTCACTGGACCTTCTCTTCGGCTGACCGTCGGCGAGACGTCGCTTCAGTTCGTCAATGCTCAACCCGAAGAGCCCTAGTGACTCGAGGTTCCTTCCTTCCCGCCAATAGTTAGCATCGTTAAGAGTGCAGGCAATGGTTATCAGTGACTTGATCACCGGCACGTCCACTCTTGCCACGTCAGCGAGCTCAGCCAAAGGAACCAGCAGATACGGCACGTCTTCAGTAATATAGCGGTGCTTCAGTCCTTTGGGACCAGCTCCGGGCGTCAGGATCGGACTCTGTAGTCCTTTATAGATGCTCGGTTCATCGCAGAATCCCAGACGATGAAGGATGTCTACCAGGGGCGTGAGTTGATAACCTAAAGCTTTTGCCACCAGACGCCGTTCCTCGTCCACTGCTCCGATCACCCTCGCCACGCTCGGTGAACAGCCTTCGCGGTACATGAAATACTCTCTGCCGCTCATCTCCGCGAACTCGATCGCTCCCGCGTTCAAAAGCGAACCGGCTGGGTGCCCCAGCATGTTGAAGTTGCAGAGAGCGGCTTCCAGGATATCCGTGAGACCCGATGTGTCAGGATAAGCCGCCCTCACCTTTTCGACCACTTGAGCAGTGTTTTTTCCGGGGAAGGCAGCCACCGCAACCGGAGTTTTGAAAGTGACCATGACGTGACCGGGACCTAGCAACCTGGCGAAATAAGGCAAAGACGAGGTCTCGCCCAGGAGGAGTTTTCCCTCAGAAATCACGTCGCCGAGGTAGGGCGCGATTTTCAAAGAAGCGAAGTTGCCTGCCACGACGACCACGGTCTGACCCACTTTGAGGTGAGGTTTCAGCTCCATGATAAAAAACTTCTGGGCCACAGTGGGAACGACGACAAAGATCAAACTGACGCCGTCCAGCGCTTTTTCCAGATCGGTAGTAATCAAGTTAGGGACGGCAACGCCCTCGATCAAGCCGGTGATTTTGATCTTGCCGGTGCTGAGGGCGTGGTCGATGGGTCCTGAGTAATCAGGAAGCTCAAACATATTCACGCTCAGGCCTCGGAGTGTCAGGTCCGCCGTCATGGCATGAGCGCCCTGTCCGCCGCCGAGTACAGCAATCTTCATCTCTTTAGCCATCCAGAATTCTCCGCGTAGTTGATTCTCAATGATCGAACTTAAAGAGCTACTACTCTTCCATTGTTGATAGATCACCCAACGGTTCACCCAGGGACTGCGCACGCAGGACGCGTCGCATGATCTTGCCGGAGCGCGTCTTGGGTAATCTGGCAACGATGTTCACTGCCTCGGGTTTAGCGATAGGGCCTATTTGCTTCACGACGTGTTGTCGCAGCGCTTCTGCCAACGCATCGCTGGGATCGTGGCCCTGGCGTAGAATCACGAAGGCGTGGATAACATTGCCGCGCACGTCATGTGGCAGGCCGATGACGGCGGCCTCGGCCACTGCGGGATGGCTGACAAGCGCACTTTCCACCTCGGCCGTACCCAGCCGATAACCACTAACCTTGATCACGTCGTCAACGCGGCCGATCACCCAGACGTAGCCGTCGGCATCGACCCGCGCCGCATCACCAGTCAGATAGTAACCGGGAAAGCGACTCCAGTACTGACTAACGTAGCGCTCAGGATCGCGAAAGATTGTGCGGAGCATCCCGGGCCAAGGAGACGTTAGTAGAAGCAATCCTTCGGTATTCGCGGGAACCCGATGTCCGTCCTCATTGACGATCATGATTCCTACGCCGGGCATCGGGCGGCCGCACGAGCCGGCCTTCATAGGCAGACCCGGCAGGTTTGAAATCATGGGACGGGTGGTCTCAGTCTGCCACCAGGAGTCGACGACCGGGCAACGCTTTTGACCGATAACCTCGTAGAACCAGGACCAGGCGCTGGGGTTAAGCGGCTCGCCCGCGACTGATAGCAGGCGGAGCGATGTGAGATCGTGGCGGCTGGGCCAATCATTGCCAAACCTCATCAGGCCACGGATGGCGGTGGGGGCGGTATAGAAGACCGTTACCCGATAGCGCTCAATGATCTCCCACCAGCGGTCGGGATTGGGAACCGCAGGAGCGCCCTCGTAAATCACCGTGGTGATCCCATGCATGAGCGCTCCATAGAGCATGATCGAGTGTCCCACGAGCCAGCCAGCATCCGAAGTGCAGAAGAGGATATCGTCTTGTTGCAAGTCGAGCACCAACTTGAGTGAGGCATAAAGGTCAACACAGTAACCACCCACGGTATGGACCACACCTTTGGGCGCCCCGGTTGAGCCGGACGTGTAAATAATGAAGAAGGGATCCTCAGCATCCAGCGGCTCGGTTGAGCACTCCTCGCCCGCTACGTCTCTCTCCATTAACTCGTGCCACCAGTGATCCCGCGACGCGACCCAGGTAACCGGAGAGCCAGTGCGGCGGATGACGATTGTCTTTTCGATGGTGGGAGCGTCGCAGACGGCAGCGTCAGCGATTGTTTTTAGTTCGACGATCTTGTTGTTGAGATAACCACCATCCGCGGTGATGAGGAGCCTAGCGCCGGCATCAACGATGCGGCTGTGGAGAGCTTCGACCGAGAGACCGCCGTAGACAACCGTATGAACGGCGCCAATCTTGGCGCAGGCAAACATGGCGATTGCCTGCTCGGGGATGCGCGGCATGTAAATCACTACGCGGTCACCCTTGTTTACGCCGAAAGACTTCAACACGTTCGCGAATCTGCAAACAGCGCGGTCGAGCTCTCCGTAGGTCAAACGACGCTGGTGTCCTGACTCACTCTCCCAAATGATGGCGAAATGATCGCGGCGTGGGCCCGAGGCGTGACGGTCTATGGCGTTGAGGACAACGTTCGTCTTGCCACCTGCAAACCACTTGAAAAATGGAGCGTCGGTACGATCAATTACCTGCCGCCAGGGTTCGTACCACTGAAGTTCTCGAGCTGCTTCGCCCCAGAAGGCCTCAGGGTCGTCCATAGAGCGGGCGTAGAGTCTTTCATATTCATCAACCCCGGGGCGGGCAGCGATTCCGGCAGGCGGTGAAATGAACTCGCTATCGCCAAATGACGACTGCGAAGTTACCAAGGCGTCATTTTCCATAAGACTCTTTTCTCTTGCTTTTTGCCAATAACCTCTGCAATTGCACCGAGTCGGAAAGGGTCAAGACACCTAGGATTAGTTTTTGTGCACGAGCGTAAGGGAGTGAAGGAGATCAGGGAGTCAACACAACTTTGCCAAATTGGCCTCGGTTCTCCAGTGCCCGATGTGCAGTCGCAGCTTCACTCAGCGGCAGCACTCGATCAATCACGGCACGAAGTTGGCCGGTCGCGAAGAACTTCAACACCTCAAGCAGCTCATGCTTTGCACCCATGTAGGAACCGAGCACGTTGAGATGACGGGCAAACAGGTGACGAAGGTCCAGTTGTGCCAGGTAGCCCGTGGTCGCTCCACAGGTGACCAGGCGGCCATTTGCGCCCAGGCTCAAGATGCTCTTCTCCCACGTCGCTGTGCCTGTATGTTCAACCACGACGTCGACTCCTCGCTTGGACGTCAGGCGCCGAACCTCGGCCGCAAAATTCTGTTCGTTATAATTAATGATTTCGTCGGCACCCAGCTCGCGGGCCTTCGCCAGCTTTTCTTCCGTGCTTGCCGTTGCGAAGACACGCGCCTGGAGCAGTTTTGCGATCTGAATAGCCGCGCTTCCAACTCCGCTACCAGCAGCATGCACAAGCACAGTCTCGCCTGCCTTAAGCTTGGCGCGGGTAACCAGCATATGCCAGGCAGTCAGGAAGACCAGCGGTATGGCGGCCGCTTGAGTAAAGCTGAGGTCTCCGGGGATCGGGACCGCATTAACGGAGGGAATCTTTAGATATTCGGCATATCCGCCTGGTCTGGCATAACCGACAATCTGGTAAGAGCGGCAGAGATTATCTTGTCCTGAAAGACATTGATCGCAGTGCATGCAGGATACACCTGGCGAGACCAACACTCGATCGTTCGCTTTGACGTTCTTGACGCCTTCACCCACTTCCATGACGAGTCCTGAAACATCACATCCAAGGATGTGTGGAAACCTGAATTCTATTCCGGGTAGTCCACGCCTGACCCAAAGATCAAGATGATTGAGAGCGCAAGCTTTGACCGCAACAAGGACCTCACCGGGCCCAATCTTTGGATCGGGGACGTTCGTGTAGTTGAGTACGTCGGTCCCACCGTGCGCATCGATAACTACAGCTTTCACAATCTCTCCTACTCATCGGAGCACTGTTTTGTGTTTATCATGGAATTAACCACCACCGGCTTCAATCGATCACCTTCTCGCCCGTCGCCACCAGATTCCAAATGACCGCACTCACGACTAGTAGCGCCACTATCAAATAGAAGACGCCGTCAAAACTGCCCGTTCGCATTAGGATCGCGCCAGCCACGATGGGTGAGATTGCGCCCGCCAGATTGCCGGCAGTTGCTTGTAGTCCGAGTATCACTCCGGCGTGGCGTGGGCCAATGTCGATGTTGTTGACCATCACAGTCATCTGCGCGCCTGAGAAGATGGCCATCGCTGCCGTCAGGTACCAAACGGCCTGCATCGGGTTGCGGGCTCTGGGGATGAGCAGCAGAAAGATGATCGCTCCTGCAAATGCGAGAGTCAGAGTAACTTTCCGCACGAGGGTTACCGAATAACCTCTGGCGATAGACCGGTCCTGAAGCCAACTTGTCGCGATCTGCCCACCGATATTCGCGACGAATGGGAAAGCCGCGTAAACGCCAGACTCTTTGAGCGAGAACCGATGAGTTTCCATCAGATAAGTAGGCAGCCAGGCGATGAAGAGCCAGACCATCCAGGCGACGCTGAAGGTAGTAATAACCAGACCCCAGACAGGAGCTCTGGTAAGCAACACCCGCCATGGAACTCCGGCGCGCTCTAGAGAAGATCCGCGACTCTCGACAATGTAACGCCGCTCCTCATCGGTGATCGTTGGATGAGTTTCCGGAGATGAGGCGCCGAATAGATGCCACAGGCCGACCCACACAAAGCCAACAGCACCGAAGATATAGAAGGCAGCCGGCCATCCGAACGACACGACGATCCAGGTCGTGAGCGGAAACGCAAGGATGGTCCCCACATGGCTGCCCGAAAGGTAAAAGGCTACTGCGCGCGTACGCTCGTGAACGGGGAACCAGCGCGAGGCAATGCTCTGTATTGCCGGAGCATTTACTCCTTCCCCAAGGCCAAGCAATGCTCGGAAGGTTGTAAAGGTCGCGACTCCGTGCGCAAAGGGAGTCAGCATTGTCCAGAGGGACCACCACAGAGCCCCGAACGCGAGCACCCGCTTGCCACCTATGCGGTCAGCTAGCCAGCCGCCGAGAAGTGGCGAGATACTGAAGCCCCAGAAGAATGCCGAGAGCACCGCACCCATAGTCACCGGGCTCCAGCTATATTCCTTCATCAAGATTGGGGCGACGACCGACAGATTTACTCGGTCAATTAAGCTGAGCAGAAAGCAGGTGAAGGCAAAGAAGACAAATATGAAGCGCTTCGGCATCTGAAACGCAAGAGCGGATTCGTAGACCGTCATCCGATTGCCGACTCCACTTCCTGCTGCACCACGGTCCCCGCGAAGAACCGAGGATTCATGCTGGCATAGAGAGAGGTTGGATTGGCGAAGACGAAATCGCGGAAGTCCTCTTCCGTAATCAGGCCCTTTTCGACCAGTTCATAAGCTTCTTCGGTAACGTCTCTCATATCCGGCACGTCCCAATGGCCGATGTCGGAGCTAAAGAGAACTCGGAGCCGCGCCCCGAAAGGATTTACTTGAGTATTAAAGGCCCACGCAGTAATAGGATCGTCCGGCTCACAGCCGAAGTAGAAGTTAGAAACGAATAGATCACGGATGTCTTCTGCTCGGTCTATGCGGCACGCTGCCCATTCGTCGAGCATATCAGTCTCGTCACGGTCTCCTTCGAGCAAGCCCGTGCCATTCCTAAGTTGGTCCAACCTTCCCTCGACCATGTTTCCCCCATACCGCGAGTGCAGGTCTACTAACAATCCTCGGTTGAGGTTTGCGGGGTTATAGTTTTCCAGGCTTTGGAGGTTACGCTTCTCCCAATGTCCCACAAGATCTGCATAAAGGTTGCAGGCCCACCCCACCCCACACTCCAGAAAAGCAAACTTCAAAGTGGGGAATCGCCTGGTGACGCCACCCATGAATAGAGATTTACACAAGGCCTCGCCTGCTGCGGCGAAGTGGCCGATGCGGTTGTAGACAAAGTTTGAGGGAGACATCCGGCTGCCCCAGCCGTAGCCGTTTGAATGAAAGGTCGGTGAAACCTTCAGCTCGACACACTTGGCCCAGACGGGGTCATAGTCGTGCTCACTGTCGAGACCATAAGTGTCTAACCAGAAGGCCCCACGTGCCGCCTCAGGACACTTCCGGGCGATGGCCGCAATAGGACGACGCACATAGCTCGGAAACATGAATACCTTCATTCCCAAAACACGGACCGCATGGTCCAGCTCCTCGAGAGCCTCCTCGGGCGTGTGCATGGGAATAATGGCTGCAGGTGTTAAGCGGTCGGCATACTCTCGATAAATATCGGCATAAAAAGTATTAAAGGCTCGACTGAGTGCTCGCCGAAGTTCTTCGTCATCGATGTGCGGAAGCGGCAAACCGAGCGTTGGATATAAAACGGCAAAGTCGACACCAAAATCGTCCAGTCGTTCATACAGCAGACCAGGAAGTGAGGCGGTAGCCCGATCCAGCGTATTTTTCGTGGGCATCCCCCACCAGACACCCCTTGTGGCTCGTCTCTCCCGGCGTTCCTCAGGCGACAGGCGAGACCAATTAAATAGGTTTTCGGCCCCCCAGGAGTTAAAGCGCTCCACCAGCCGGCCCCCGCCAAGCTGTTTTATGTAGTCCAGGACACCGGCCTCAAACTCAATCATATGTCCGTCCGAGTCGATGACTGGATGGTCCAATCGGGCACGAATCTCAGCCGACCTCGAGGCTTGAGTTTTCACCTGCTCCCTCTGCGATTCTTTCGGGTGGGTTATCTTAACTGTCAGTCAGAGAATTAAAGGCCAAGATCTTTGCCCTCTCGTCTGCCATCACTAAAAGAGAAACTTGAGGCCGAACTGCATCTGCCGCTCCGGTGTTGAAGTTCTTAACACTCGGCCGAAGCTTGCGGCGTTGAAATCGTTCACGGGCGCAGCGAAGTTTGGGTGATTGAAGATATTGAACACCTCCCATCGGAACTCGAGCCGTCGCTGCTCCGAAAATACAATATCCTTCGCCAACCCTATATCGAAGTTGATGATCCCGTCGGCCTCCACAATGTTGCGGGAAGCATTACCGAAACTCGGCGGCGTGAAACGCGCGAAGGCCGTAGTGTCGAACCATCTACTAGGAGTCCGTTCTCCCGCTGGCAGATTCGGGTTTCTGGAAACGTTCGTCCTATCGTTATCCGCAACTGTATCGCGGTTAGGATCTCCCGTGTCTATGACCGTAAACGGATATCCCGACTGCAGCGCTACGATGCCGTTCAATCTCCAACCCCCAAACACGCTTGCCACAACGCCTTTGTCTTCGGCGAAGAAAGGCAGTTCGTAGACATAGCTCGTGACGAAGCGATGGCGAATATCGAAGGCTGACCGGCCACGTTCCGCCTTGAGGTCCCTTGAATTCTCAGGCCGGCTAGACTGCCCTGCAATTGTAAAGAATCCTGTCGCCAGGCTGGTGTCGTCGATCGACTTCGACCACGTATAAGAGGCCTGAAACGTCAACCCGCGGTCGAGCCGCTGTGTGACGGTCGTCTGCAGGCCGTGATAGTTTGAGTGGAATCGGGAGGAAATCTCGAGAACATTACCGATTCGCGGGTTGGGCCGGCGGCTGGCAGCATTTGCGTTGGACGCTCCGGGCGCCCAGATGGCCTGATTTGGATCTGTGGTCCCTTGAAGTCTCGTCCCCTTATTGCCAACGTAGGCCACTTCGACTGCCAGTGAAGAACTGATCTGTCGCTGCAACGTCAGGTTCCAGTGCTGAATGTAAGGCAGCCTGTAATCAGGAGCAGTCCAGGTAGTAGTAAAGCCGTTTGGGAAAGCGAGCGGAAACGTGATCGGGGGTTTGAAAGGACTATTCCCCAGGAAAGGATCGGCAAAGGACTGCGGCAGGATCGTCGTCGTGATTGGCTGAAAGTCCGGCGGTTGCTGAACCGTGTATATTTGAACCAGTGATGAATCGTCGTAGAAGATTCCGTAGCCTGCCCGAACGCTCGACTTTCCGTCTCTGAACGGGTCCCAGGCGATGCCAACTCGGGGAGCGAAGTTCTTTTTGCCTGTCGGGAAGAGGGTCCGCGGAATGCCGGGATCGGTTGGGCGCAGCAATCCCGTCGGATACAACGGATTGAATGTCGATTGCTGACCAGCTTTAAAGGTCAGCACCAGGTTCTCTTCCCCCGTGTAGCCGGGTACCAGCTCGTACCTCAATCCCAGGTTCAGTGTCAGATTGTTGCGCAGGCGGAAATCATCCAGTCCGTAAAAGTAGTAGGCTGTCTGTTGAATCTTCTTGTCTGCTTTGCCGCCAGCCTGAAGAAAGAGGGTGGCTCGACCCAGCAGGAGATCTCCCAACGGGTTTCCTGTTACCCCGCCGGTAAAGCCGAAGCTGCCGAAGGCTATTGAGGGGAATAGACCGAACACACGTGTATGACGGATATCCCCGCCAAACTTGACGCTGTGTTTACCAACGTTAACAGATATGTTGTCCACAAACTCGTAGAAGTTACTCAATCTCTCGTTGAAAAAGTTATATCCCAGAGCTGTCAAACCGGATACCGCAATTCCGGGAGTGGCATGAATATCTACGGCTGTGGGATAGGTGAAGCCAAGAGCACTCGGGTCCTGAGTAACTATCGGTGTTTCGTTCTTCACCTTGGCGCGCTGGTAAGAGAAACGGAAATCATTAATTACTCTCTCCGAGAAGATGTGGGTATCCGCCAGCAGGAAATTCTGAAAGCGGTTCGCGGTCTCGAGGGCAAATCCCGGCACACTCACCACACCGATATTGAGAATGCTCGAGCCTCCGGGACTCAGTAAAGCCCCCTCGTCCAACACGTACCGGCCAGTGAGTGAATTCTTGTTGTCGAACAAGCTATGTTCTACCCGCACCACAAACTGATCTCGATCATTAACGGCTACGGGCGCACCGCTCCACGTAGTCGGTCCAGCGTTGGGTTCGGGATAAAGGTTCAGCACGTTGCGCGCGACGGCATCTATCCTTTCCGCTGGTATGATATCGCCCTGAAACGGCAGCCTAGTTATTGGGTCTATTGGCTTGCGCACCTCTTGCGTGAAATTACCCTGCCTGACCAAAAGCGAAGGCACGGTGGTGCTGGTCGGCAATCCCTTTGTCTGTCGAAAGCCTTCGTAACTGCCAAAGAAGAAGGTCCGATCTTTGAGAATCCGCCCGCCGAATGTCCCGCCAAACTGGTGCTGCTTGAGCGCCGGCACCTGAGGCGAGAAAAAATTCCGCGCATCGAACGCATCATTGCGGAGAAACTCATACAGGCTTCCGTGGTACTGGTTGCTGCCGCTTTTCGTGATGACGGTAACGATCGAGCCGCCCGCCCGTCCAAACTCCGCCGTATAGGCGTTAGTTAGAATACGAAACTCCCGCAGTGAGTCTGGTGAAGGAACCACCATTGCCGCGCCAGAGAACGGTTCGACATTATTCACTCCATCCAACAGGTGATTATTCGAGGTAATCCTTTGCCCATTGACCGAAAAGTTAAACGATGTTCCGCCGGGTGTACTGTTCGTTCCGCTTCCGAGCATGTTGATCCCGGTAGGCGGAGGCACGACGCCGGCTTGAAGGACACCAAGCTGCAGGAAGTTCCGCCCATTAAGCGGCAGCTCAACAATGCGTCGCTCTTCGACCACCTTGCCTAGAGTTGCGCTCCCAGTATCAACCTGCGGCGGTGCACCCGTGACTATCACCTGTTCCGTGACCTGGCCCACTTCAAGCTTCACATCCATCCGAACGTTCGCTTGCACCTCAACCTCGACCTTTTCGCGCAGGAACTGTCTGAATCCCGGTGCTTCGACCACAAAGCTGTAGACGCCGACTGGCAGCAGCGTCAACGCATATGAGCCTTCCGCGCTCGTGGTCGACGTGCGAGTTAGGTTTGTTTCCAGGTTCTTCACCGTTACCGCTGCCCCGCCAACGGCCGCACCCGCAGAATCGCTGATTGTCCCGTAGATGGTGCCGGTCGTCTGCGCTTGAGCCTCCCGGGTGACGAACCCCAGAACGATCAGCAAAAGACCTATCACTAACGCGTGGTTGCTTCTATGAACAAAGAGATATCTTCTACACATTTCCGTTTCCTCCCAAAAAGGATTGGTCCATTTTCCAGCGAGATAGCTAACGCCACTTGCTGTGGATTAGGTCTGAACTATTCAATGACGATCGTCTGAGGCGGTGAGCTGACCAACTGTGATTTTGTATGGAAAGTGCGGAGCCCTCTGTAAACTATGGCGGAGAAAAATGGCTTTCCTAAAGGTTTT
>Ga0214473_10001765_pt1 | contig 27718 bp, 26 predicted proteins | sample RVTome_7_FD_203509 | JGI IMG/M metagenome (GOLD analysis project Ga0214473, IMG submission 203509) | Soil microbial communities from uranium-contaminated site in the Upper Colorado River Basin, Wyoming, United States - RVT98D197 | ecosystem: Environmental > Terrestrial > Soil > Contaminated >...
TCGGTGACGAACACCTCGCCATGCTGGAAGGGGCTCATGGTGCCCGCGTCCACGTTGAGATAGGGGTCTATCTTCTGGAGGGTGACCTTCAGGCCGCGGTCTTTGAGCAGCCGGCCCAGGCATGCGGTGGTGATGCCCTTGCCCACTGACGAGACGACGCCGCCGGTGACGAAGATGAACTTAGGCATGTGGATCTCCAGGGTTTAGGGTCTCGGGTCTAGGGTCTAGGGAGGGGGAGCAGGGGTGCAGGACGCGGGTGCCCTGGCCCAGCGCGAGGGAGTCGCGGATCAGCCCGTGCAGGAACTCCCGCGCCGCGAAGACGGCCTCGGGCACGGAGAGGCCGCGCGCGAGGTAGGCGGTGATGGCGGCGGAGAGAGCGCAGCCGGTGCCATGGAAGGGGCCGCCGGGGATTCGGGGTGAGGAGAGGGCCTGCGGTCCTTCCGGGCCGAGGAGCAGATCGGTCACTACCTCGCCTTGTCCGTGCCCGCCCTTGAGCAACACCCAGGCACACCCCGTAATCTGCAGCTTCTCCGCCGCGCGCAGGGCCTCCTGCTCGGACTTCACCGCGAGGCCGGTCAACGCCTCCGCTTCGAGCAGGTTGGGCGTCACGACGGTGGCCAGGGGAAGCAGCTCCTCCCGCACCGCGGCGAGGCCCGCCTCGGACAGGAGATGCGTACCGTCTTTCGCTATCACCACGGGGTCTACCACGAGTGCGGGAACGGGACGCTCCCGCAGCATCGCCGCGACGGCGCGGACGATGGCCACGGAGGAGAGCATGCCGGTCTTCGCCGCGGCGACGGGGAGGTCATCCAGTACGGCGGCGATCTGGGCGGCCACGAAGTCGCTCGGCGCCTCCCAGGCGCCGAGTACACCGACGGTATTCTGAGCGGTGAGGGCGGTAACGGCGCAGGCGCCGAACGCCCCCAAGGCCGCGAAGACCTTCAGGTCCATCTCGATCCCGGCCCCGCCGCCGGAGTCGGAACCCGCGATGGTGAGGGCGACCGGAGTCATGGCTGCACCCCCTGGCTCACCCAGTCGAACGGGACTCTGCCTCCCGCGGCCAGCGCCGCGATCAAGTCGGGCACTTCCGCGATGCTGGGGATGACCCACTGGGGCTGGTGCGGCTCGGGGGTGGCGAGAGCTTCCTCCAAGGTGCTGATGCCGGTGAGCACCATCACGGTCCACAGCCCGGCTCGCCGACCCATCACGATATCGGTTTCGATGCGATCCCCAACCATGAGCATCTCTGACGGCGCCATTCCCGCGTGGCGGGCGATGAGGCGGCCCGACCACTCGGAGGGCTTGCCCATGGTGATCGGCTCGCGTTCGGCCGCCGCGGCGACCGCCGCGACGATGCTGCCGCCGCCTGGGATGACATTCCCCTCCACCGGATAGGTGGCGTCGCGGTTGGTGGCGATGAACTCGGCCCCGCCGAGCAGCGCCTGCTGGGCCACATGGAGCTTCGCGTAGGTGAACCTGCGATCCATGCCCACCACCACCACGTCCACGGCACGCTTCGGCACGCGCGCAACGACCCGAAACCCGGCGCGCCGCAACTCCTCCCGCAGCCCCTCCTCGCCGACCACGTGGATCGTTGGCGCGCGGCCAGCGTACTGCGCGCGCAGGTAGTCCACGGTGAGGGAGGCGGAGGTGACGATGTGATCCGGGTCGGAGGTGATCCCGAAGCCGGCGAGCAACTCCACATAGCTCTCGCGACTGCGGGTGGAGTTGTTAGTGAAGAAGTAGGCCGGGCAGTGCTGGGAGCGAAGCGCGTCGAGGGTGGCACTGGCGCCGGGGAAAGGAGTCCGTCCCCGGTAGATGACCCCATCGAGGTCGAAGATCACTGCTTTGATCAGAACAGATGCTGCGTTCATCGCCAAGAGGCCACACTACCTCCCTGGAGCGGCGCATGCTTGGGAAACGAGAACGCCCGCCAGCTTCCATCTCGGAAGGGCGGGCCTATTCTCCGGCCCACTTATGCTAACATGCAGCCGGATGGGTGTCAAGGGCGGGTAACAATTAGGCGGTTATAAGTAGCGGGCCAAGTTGACGGTGCAGCGGTACGACACTATAATGGGGGTCGCAATGTGGGGCTGTAGCGCAGTGGGAGCGCACTTCCTTGGCATGGAAGGGGTCACGGGTTCGAATCCCGTCAGCTCCACCAGCAGCATGGTGCGGGCGCATGGAGATGAGGAGAGGGGAGAGAGGTGAAGATAACCGATCACCTGCCCGTTCCCTCCAATCCTCGCCGGAATGGCTTTTTCGTGCCGCGCGCGCACCCTGTCTTCAACCGCGATCTGCCTCTAATCCTGCAGGGTCGTCTGCTGGCCCTGGCGCTCCTCACCGCGCTGCTTGTCTCCTCAGCTCACGCGGCGGAGCCGGTGGAGCACGACGTCACGGTGCTGGTGATGGCGACGGGGGAGGGGCCGGACCGAGTCGCGATCAGCTATGCCCACGTGGTAAACCACTCGCAGCTTGCGGCCGGGGTGCTGCGACTGGCGCGTGCGACCCGCGTGGCGACGGGGGAGGTGTCCGTGCGGGAGGAACCGGTAGCGCGCGGCTCGACAGAGAAGGCGACGTCGGCCGAGTTCACGGCGCCTGGACTGGTCAGGGGGCGGTCTGGAGGGCTGCCGGTGGAGGCGATCGCGGACTGGTTGCCGGACTGGCGCCGCATGCAGTTGGTGTTTGTGGTTGGTGACAGGTATACCTTCGCGGGACCGGCAAGCGGAGAGACAAGCGGGTACAGCCTCCGTTTGATGAGCGGCACTACGGCCTATCAGTATGATGTGGAAAGAATTGGCGGAGGGGGGCAGGCGGAGGGGCAAGCTGATCCGGGGCAGAGGGCGAGTTCGCTCTGGGGGGGAATACGGATGGCGTTGATCGGGCTGTCGGCCGCGGCCGCGTGCGTGGCCGCATGGATTCTCGTTCAGTCCTTCCGCAGAGGGAGCTGAACGCCACAGGGGCAGGAGAGGAATGGAACTGGAACAGCTATGTCGTTTTGCCGTGGAGAGCCGGGCCTCGGACCTGTTCCTCAAGTCGGGCAGTCCTCCGTCACTACGGGTGCATGGCCGGATCGTGCCGACCGATCTGCCGGTGCTCAGTCCCGAGGATACGGAGCGACTGAGCGGTTCCGTGATGACGGAGGAGCAGAGGGAGGCTTTCCGGCAGTATCACGAGCTGGACCTGGCGTTCACGCTTGCGGAACTGGCCCGCTTCCGCTGCAACGTGTATATGCAGCGTGGGGCGTATGCGTTGGTGCTTCGAATCGTGCCCTTGGAGATCGAGTCGATCGAGGGCCTCGGGCTGCCCAAAACCCTGGAGGAATTGGTGAAGCCCAAGCAGGGCCTGGTGCTGGTGACGGGCCCGACGGGCTGCGGCAAGTCCACCACGCTCGCCGCGCTGATTGACCTGGTCAACCGCAACCGGTCGGCCAATATCGTCACCGTTGAGGATCCGATCGAGTTCGTGCATCCTGACAAGCGCTCGGTAGTTAGCCAACGGGAAGTGGGCATTGATACGGAGTCCTTCTACGACGCGATGAAGTTCGTGGTGCGCGAAAGCCCGGATGTGATTCTGATCGGGGAGATGCGCGACGCGGAGACGATGCGAGTGGCGCTGGCGGCGGCGGAGACGGGCCACCTCGTCTTCTCCACGGTGCACACGACGAGCGCGGCGGACACGGTGGAGCGTATCGTGAGCATTTTCCCACCGCACGAGAAGCCGCAGATCTGCCTCCGCCTTGCGAACAGCCTGCTGGGGATAGTCTCCCAAAAGCTGGTGCCGCGCGCGGATGGGACCGGGCGAGTGGTGACGGTGGAGCTGATGATTAACACCCCGACGGTCGCGAAGCTGATCGAAGAGGGCCGTTCGTCGCAGATCTACTCGGCCATGAACGAAGGTGGATACTGGGGCATGCAGACCATGAACCAGTCGCTGATGAAGTACTGGCGCGCGGGGGTGATCAGTGAAGAAGACGCGATGGCCTACGCCGGGAACAGCACGGAGCTGCGGCAGATGCTGCGGCGGGGTGCGGCCTAGGCGGTTCGGCGGCGAGACGGACGGCAAAGGGCGGGGCCTCCAGGCCTCGCCCTTTGTGATGGCCGGGCAAGAGGAGGCGGGCCTGGGCCGTGGTAAAGAGTGTCGCATGGGACTGGCTCGCCGAACCTGCGGGCTGAGTCCAGGGTCCAGCTCTCGCAGGTGGGAGGTATCCACCGGAGAGGAGATACCGGCGTGGATCTCTATCCTGTTCCGTTAGACGAGTTGTTGAGGCAACTGGTCAATCACGAAGGATCGGACCTGCACCTGCGCGCCCGGGAGAGCCCGGTGTTCCGGGTCCATGGGGATCTGCACCGCACGACCTTTCCCCCCATCACCTCAGAACAACTGCAGGCCCTGCTCTACGCGATCATGGGCCCGGAGCGGATCGCCCGATTCGAGCGCGACCTGGAATGCGACCTCGCCTACGGCATCAAGGAGGTGGCGCGGTTCCGGGTGAACGTGTTCAAAGAGCAGGACAGCATCGGGGCGGTGCTGCGGTTGATTCCGATCCGGGTGAAGAGCATTGACGAGCTGAACCTGCCGCCGGTGTTGAAGGAGATCGCGATATTGCCGCGCGGTCTAGTGCTGGTGACGGGCCCGACCGGCTCCGGCAAGTCCACCACGCTGGCCGCGATGGTCAACCATATCAACGAGGGCAAGCCGGTTCATATCATCACCATCGAGGACCCCATCGAGTTCATGCACACGGACAAGACCGCGGCCGTGAATCAGCGCGAGGTCGACATGGATACGCGCAGTTTCGCGGAGGGGTTGCGACACGTGATGCGCCAGAATCCCGACGTGATCCTGGTGGGTGAGATGCGAGACAATGAGACCATGCAGCTCGCGATCACCGCGGCGGAGACGGGGCACCTGGTGTTCTCCACGGTGCACACGACGGATGCCGCGCAGACCATTGACCGCATCGTGGACGTGTTCGAGCCGGAGCGGCAGGAGCAGATTCGCATGCAGCTTGCGGTGACGCTGCAAGCCGTGATCTCGATGACCTTGATGCCCCGGATTGACCGCGTCGGCCGTGTCGCCGCGTTCGAGATCATGATCGCCACCGCGGCGATTCGCAACATGATCCGGGAGCGGAAGACGCACCAGATCCCGGGCACCATCCAGACCGGCGCGGACTTGGGAATGCAGACGCTGGACAACCATCTTCTGGAGCTTCTTCGCAGCGGCGTGATCAGCTTTGAGATGGGGCTGTCCAAGTCCTCCAACCCCTCCGAGTTTACGGCGCGTGTGGGGAGCGGCCGCAAGGTCGAGGAATTGATGAGCGCGGCCCCGGGCGAGGTGTGAGAGGAGGGCGGGCGATGGCCGACCAGCTTCACATTGACGACTTACTCCGAACGGCGGTGGCGCGAGACGCCTCGGACATCCACATCAAGGCCGAGAGTCCTCCCTTGTTTCGGATCTATGGCGAGCTGTTCCCGACGGACCTGCCCCCCCTGACGCCGGACGAAGCGCGGCGGATCTCCTACTCCGTGCTTTCCCAAGCGGAGCGTAGCTCGTTCGAGCAGCACTGGGAGCTGGACCTGGGGTACGACATTGCGGAACTGGCGCGTTTCCGGGTGAACGTGTTCGTGCAGCGGGGGATGGTGGGGTCGGTGTTCCGGGTGATCCCGCTCCGCATTCAGACGATCGCGGACCTGGCCTTGCCGGAGGTGTGCACGTATTTCTCGGAGCGCCCGCGCGGGTTGGTCCTGGTGACCGGCCCGGCCGGATGCGGCAAGTCCACCAGCCAAGCCGCGATGGTGGACCATATCAACGCCACCAGCCCGGTACACATCGTGACGGTGGAGGATCCGATCGAATTCGTGCACAGTTCCAAGCTGGCGGTGATGACGCAGCGCGAACTGGGCCGAGACACGCGCAGTTTCGCGAACGCGCTGAAGTACGTGCTGCGGCAGGACCCGGACGTGATCCTGGTGGGTGAGATGCGCGATCTGGAGACGGTGCAGCTCGCGATTCGGGCCGCGGAGACGGGCCACCTGGTGATCGGGACGCTCCACACCACGGACGCGGTGCAGACGGTGGACCGAGTGATAGACATCTTCCCCACGCACCAGCAGCAGCAGATCAGAATGCAGCTCTCGGTGAACCTGTTGGGCGTGGTCTCGCAGATCCTGATCCGGCGGGCGGACGGGCGGGGGCGAGTCGCGGCCTTCGAGACCTTGGTGGCGATATCGTCGGTACGCAACTCCATCCGCGAGCGGAAAACCCATCAGATCGCATCGGTGATCCAAACCGGCGCGCAGCACGGGATGATGACGCTCGATCAGTCCCTCGCGCACCTGGTAAGATCCGGGGTGGTACAGTACCAAGAGGGCCTGGGGAAGGCGAAGGACCGACAGGAGTATCGCCAGCTTCTCGACGCGGGTTCCGCCCAGGCGGCGGCTTCGTAGGGTCCGAGCAGGAGAGGCGCGGAAGCGACGGCCGGGTTCGTAGGGTTGGCGATCGCGGCGCGTGACCGCGCGCACCTCCGGCGCGACCCGGAGAAGAGGAGGGCCGTCACCGGGCAGCGAACCAGGGGCTTTGGGTGGGACCGAGTGCAGGCCCTGATCCCATGTTTTCGCTCAGGACAGGGCGATGGCATGAGGTGGGGTAGAGATCATGTTGGCGTGGTGAAGGAGGCGCGAGTGATGGGTGCAGTGATTGAGGCAACCGACGCAACCTTCGAGGCGGAGGTGCTGAAGGCGGACCAGCCGGTGCTGGTGGACTTCTGGGCCCCAGGATGTCCACCGTGCGTGGCCCTGGCTCCGATCCTGGAGAAGGTTGCGGGCGAGACGGGGGGCAAGGTGAAGTTCGTGAAGGTAAATGTCGCGCAAGCGCGGTCCACCGCGGGCAAGTACCGGATCCAGGCGGTGCCATCCATCTTCATCTTCAAGGGCGGGGAGATTGCGGATAGCGTGATCGGGCTCCAGTCCGAGCAGGAGATCCGGAGGCGGGTGGCGGCCGTGAGCGGAGAGTAGGCCACCTCCGGCATGACGGATACCGGCCACGCGGAGGTGTGGGACTTAGCGATCATCGGCGCAGGGCCGGCGGGGATGGCCTGCGCCATCTACGCCGGTCGGGCGCGCCTCAAGACCCTCATCCTCGAAGGCCTGATGCCCGGTGGTCAGGTGGTGCTGAACGAGGTGATCGAGAACTACCCCGGCTTTCCGGAGGGAATCCCAGGGCTCGAGCTGGGGCAACTCATGGCACAGCAGGCAGAGAAGTTCGGCGCGAAGACTGAGCCGGCCGACGTGGAGAGCCTGGAGGTGCTGCCTTACCCGTTTGAACTGCACACCACCGCCGGGGTGCGGCGGGCCCGGGCCATTCTCATCGCCACCGGTTCGGCCCCGAAGAAGCTGGGAGTTCCCGGGGAGAAGGAGTACTTCACGAAAGGCCTGTCGTACTGCGCGACGTGCGACGGGCCGCTGTTTGAGGGGAGGAAGCTGATGGTGGTGGGTGGGGGCAACGCCGCGCTGGAGGAGGCGATCTTCCTCTCGAGCATTGCGCGCGAGGTGACTGTAGTACACCGCCGGGAGGCGCTGCGCGCGGACAAGATTCTCCAGGAGCGGGCCTTCGCCAACCAGAGGATCCAGTTCTTGTGGCACCACGTAGTGGTGGAGGTGATGGGCGACGACGTCCTCACCTCGGTCAAGGTCGCGCACGTGCAGACCGGCGAGAAGACGGTGATCCCCGTGGAGGGGCTCTTCATCGCCATCGGCAACGCGCCGCGGTCGGACTTCCTGCCGCCGCAGATTGAGCGGGACGAGACGGGACTGGTCTTCACGGATCGCCACCTTCAGACCAGCGTCCCCGGCATATTTGCGGCCGGCGATGTGCGGCGAGACTCGTACCGACAGATCGCGTTTGCGGTGGGGGATGGCACACTGGCCTATCGCAGCATCATGCGATGGCTGGAAGAGCACGCAGTCGTGAGGGGCCACCACTGATCTGCGCGCAGGAAGGAGGCGCGACTGTGCCCGACACCATGAAGGCCGTCTACCTGCATGGCCCCGGCGATCTTCGCCCCCGCGATGAGGCTGTTCCTCGCGTGACGGATCCCAACGACGTGCTGATCAGGATCGCGGCGGTGGGCGTGTGCGGCTCGGACTGCCACTACTATCAGCGCGGCCGCATCGGGCCGTTCGTGGTAAGAGAGCCGCTGATCCTTGGGCACGAGTGCTCCGGTACGGTGGTGGAGGTCGGCGCGGAGGTGACGCACCTGAGGCCGGGAGACCAGGTGGCCCTCGAGCCGGGGGTATCCTGCCGCCGTTGTCAGCGCTGCCGCGAGGGGCGGTATAACATCTGCGAGAACCAAGTCACCTTCATGGGGACGCCGCCCTGGCAGGGAGCGTTCCGGGAATACCTCACCTGGCCCTCCGATTTCGTGTTCAGGCTGCCAGCGGGCGTGTCCCTGGAGGAGGGGGCGATGGTGGAGCCGCTGGCGGTTGGGATCCACGCCTGTCGTCGGGGTGGCGTTGGGCCCGGCACCAGTGCGGCGATCCTGGGGGCCGGGCCGATCGGTCTGTTGGCCCTGCAGGCCGCGGCCGCGTATGGGGCCTACCCCGTGGTCTGCACCGATCTCGTGCCGTTCCGGCTCGCGCTGGCGGCGCGACTTGGCGCGATCGCGGTGGAGGCGGCGGCCGGCGATACGGTGCAGGCGGTGCGAGGGGCAACCGGGGGTGACGGGCCTGACGTGGTGATCGAAACCGCGGGGACGGCCGACACCATCCGCCAGGCGATGGCGATGGTGAGGACGGGCGGGGTGGTGGTGTTGGTGGGCCTGCCGCCGGTGGAGGAAGTGGCCCTGCCGGTGATGGACCAGTTGGCCAGGGAGTATGATGTGCGCACGGTCTTCCGGTACGCCAACTGCTACCCACCGGCCCTGTCTTTGATCGCCGCGGGGAAGATCAACCTGGCGCCGCTCCGCACCCATGAGTTCGGCCTGGATCAGGCCGAGGCGGCCTTGCGGCAGGCGATCGCGCGCAAAGCGGAGACGATCAAGGTGCTGGTGAGACCGTAGCTGTCCGGATAAGACCTCGGCCCGGCGTGGGGACGACGCCGGGCCGAAGATGGCGCGGGAGGGAATTGCGCCAGAGTCTCGGCTCCCACCGGGAGGGCCGCAACACCCTCACCGCGAGAGCAATATATCATCCGAGGCGACGATACCGGACCGGGCGGTCTCGGCGGTGGCTGCGCGGGAGGAGCTGCCGCCGCGGATGACCTTGCGATATGATCAACTCCCTGGGTGGCGCTCCAGGCTCACGTACCGGCTCTCGAGCCCCTACCTCCTCTCGGCCGTTGCTACGGCCACAAAGGCACAGGCTGTCGCAGATGCCCTGCCCTGGGGAGCCTTGCTCGACCCCTTTCAGGCCTCACATCTTCGACAGCCTGTTCGGTTCATGCGATGATGCGACGCTAGTCTTGTTATTCCACAAGCCGGGCGGAGTGTGAGATGGACTTGCCCACTTACTTCCCTCCAGCGCGAAGTGTGACCAGGACGATCTCTGGAGGGCAGAACAAGCGGAGCGGAATGCCCTCTTCCCCCAACCCACGCGAGACCACGAGATGGGTGCTCCCCACCCGCCAGGGTCCCGAGGTAAAGCGCGTCCCGAAGCGCGACATGCCCACCGCGGGGCCGGCGAACGGGATGACGATCTGGCCGCCGTGTAGATGGCCTGCGAGCACCAGGTCTACCCCTCGCGCCGCGGCGTCGGAGATGGTGTCCGGGCTGTGGGAGAGCAGAATGGTGGTCGCGCCCTCCGGGACCCCGGAAAGGGCATCGTCGAGATCGGCGCTGCCCGTCCACGCGTCACTGAGTCCGGCGATGGCCAACGATGCCCCCTTGAGCGACACGCAGGCCAATTCGTTATCCAAGTAAGCGATGCCGACCTTGGTCAGCTCCTCCTCCAGTGTGTCGGTCCCGGCTCCGGCGTCGAGATTCCCACCCACTGCGAAGGTCCGCTGTGGGATCACGTATTCGCGGAGCAGACAGGCCGCCACGGGCTGGTAGCTGGAATCGAGGTAAGTCACGTCACCAAGGATCACGAGCAGGTCAGCCTTCACCTTCTTGAGAGAGCGCAAGCGCGTGCGAATTGTGTCGGGAGTGACCAGCGAGCCGACGTGGAGGTCCGTCAGCACCGCGATATGAACTCCGTCGAGTTCCCTCGGCAGGCCGATGACGGGGACCTCCACGGCGGTGACACGCGCGGGTTTGGGAAGGAAGGTGAAGTCGCCACCGACGACGAGCACCAGGAGGCCCGCAGTGAGCCACATCGCCAGCGCGGTCTTGAACAACGGGTTGATGAGAGGAGGCACGGCCTCAGCAGGTCTCTCATTGGCTCCGGCCAGGCGCAGGACCAGCACCCACAGTGGGAGGGGGAGACCCACCAGCACGATTCCCATCACCAGGAACCACTGCCGCCAGATCAGGAATCGCTCCGAGTAATCCAGGCTGCCCATGCGCGCGACACAGAAGCGCAGCGCCATCACCAGAAGCGCGTCAGCGAGCAACACCCCGAACAGGGATCGCATCAGCGTGCCGCGCGCCGGTCGCAGCACTAGGCGCAGTATCCCGGCCTGTGCCAGCAGGAGCAGAGCGGCGAGGGGGAGCCAGAAGGCGAACGGAGGAAACAGCGCCGCAGGCGGCATGCTCATTAGTCCCTTCTCGGCACCAGGCCGCTGTTGCGCAGGATTACCTCGGCGGCTGGGGGAATTCCTACGTGGGTATTCTCAAGAGGAAGCGTCTCTTCAGACATGATCCGCCTCCCACGCCCTGAAACCGAATGACGACGCCACAGCACAACTCAGGCCAGGCTGCACCGACTGCCGGGAAGCGGGGTATTCACGTCTGCCTGATCACCCTCTACCTTCATGAATCGCTGGGCATCCGTCAGATCAGCTCGGTGCTGCGCGCACGTGGACACGAGACGTCATTGATCTTCTTCAAGGAGTTCCGCTGGGGTAAGTTCAGCTCGGTGAAGCCCGCGGAGGAGGAGTTGCTGCTTTCGGTGCTGAGGGAGAGGAAGCCGCAACTGGTCGGGATCAACCTGACCTCTTCCTTTGTGGCCGATCTGGCCTATCGTCTAGCAGAGAAGATCCGAGCCGGCCTGGGCGTTCCCACCATCTTCGGCGGCGCGCACGCCTCCTGTGCGCCGGAGGCCTGTCTGGAGCACGCGGATTTCGTGTGCCTGGGCGAAGGGGAGGAGGCGATTGTGGACCTCGCCAACGCCCTCGCGTCGGAGCAACCCACGGACGCCATCGCGAACCTCTGGACGAAGGTCCACGGGGAGACCCGCCGCAATCAAGTGCGGCCGCTCACCCAGGACCTGGACCGGTATCCACCGGTGTCGTACGGGGAGCCGGAGTCGTACTTCATCGAGGACGGGTATGTGCAGCAGCTCGACCCCGCGACGCTGCTCGGCCTTTACCACAGCACGGCCTCGCGCATGGCCTGCCCATTCAACTGCACCTTCTGCGGTGGAGTCCACCTGCGGCGGGTGCTGTACGCGGGCAAGGGCCCGGTGCGACGCTACCGGAGCGTGAGCGCGATCCTGGAGGAGGTGAAACGCGCGCGGCCGCGGAGCGCGACCTTCCATACCGTGCAGTTCTGGGACGAGGTGTTCGCGGCCGGCGCGCCGGCGGGATGGCTGGACGAGTTCTGCGAACGCTGGCCCCGGGAGATTGGGCTCCCCATCGGGATCTGGTCGCACGGGGCATTGGTCACCGAGGAGCTGATCAGCAGGCTGAAGGGGGCTGGGCTGGTGAGTGTGGTGATCGGGATCGAGAGCGGGTCGGAGCAGGTGCGAAAGGAAGTGCTGGGACGGCGGGAAAGCAATGCGCGAATCCTGAAGTCCGCCGAAATTCTCAAGCGCTATGGTATCCAGACCGGCTATGACTTCATCCTCGACCTCCCGTGGCTGACAGAGGAGAACTGCGCGGGGACCTTCGATCTGATTATGCAGCTTCCACGGCCGTTCGACGTCGGCCTCCACAGCCTCTCTTTTCTGCCGGCCACGCCTATCGCCGAGCGGGCCTTGGCGGAGGGGAAGATCCGTCCCGAGCAGATCGCACGCGCCGACAAACCGCTGGCGGAGAGATTCGAGCTGCACTACTGGAAATACCGGCTCGACGCCACCAGTCGCAAGTCAGCCTACTGGCACAGCCTGATCTACCTCGCCGGGATGCCCTTCGTGCCGTACTCGCTACTGCGGCGGCTGAGGAGACTCAAGCCGGTGCTGCAGTTCTTCCCGCAGCCGGTGGTGCTGGCCGCGGAGGTGGCCCGCCTCAGGCAGGCGACGGGGGAGACGAAGCTGTTCCAGGCCCTGGCGGCGGTCTACCCCGGCGTGGCGGGCTTCCTGGCCCGGCACCCGCGGCTGGGGGCGGCGGCGAACGTGCTCGTCAGGCGCGCGGGTCGGTTGGCGCGTCGCGTGCTGCGCGGCTAGCCCCGCGGCTTGAATCTGCCGAGGCCGGGTCAGGCAGGCAAATCCCGCGGCGAGGGGAATCTGGAGAGCCATCTTACTCTCTTGAAGGAACGCCATGCCGAAGTCTAACGCCAGCCGCCGTGTCCGCGCGCGCTGCCAGGAGGAATGCCAGGCGCGTTGCTGCCGTTACCTCACGGTGCAGATTCCCTCGCCGAAGCGCAAGTGCGATCTGAATGAGATCAGCTGGCTTCTCGCCCACGAGCATGTGACCGTGTACGTGGCCTCGCGGCGATGGCATCTCGAGATCCGCACGCGGTGCCGCTATCTCACCGCCGACAACCTCTGTGCTATCTACGACAGTCGGCCCAAGGTGTGTCGGGATCACAGCACGCGCGAGTGCGAGTACCTCGGACAACCAAAGATGACGTTGCAGTTCGACCAGATGGAAGACTTCGACGCGTGGCGGGCCAAGCAGCGGCAGATACGGAATGCTACGCGGGTCGCCAAGACGCGCGGCCAGTAAAGGGGGCGACGGTGGCAAATCCCAAGGTGTTCGTGGTTCCAGGCGGCAAGTTGCAGGAGCAGTTGTTCCCACCGCGGGTGCGGGAGGCGCTTGCCGCGTTCGCGGATCCAGTCTACAACGACATCCGCGATCGGCGGATCACTTCCGAGGAGTTGGCGGAGCGGCTCGTGGGAAACGATGCCGTGATCACCGGCTGGGGAACGCCGAAGTTCACCCCAGAGGTGCTGGGCCGGGCCGAGACGTTGCGCATCATCGCCCACGCCGCGGGGAGCGTGAAGTTCATGCTGCCCGACCCGCCGCGCGAGCTGCTCCGGCGGGGTATCAAGATCACCTGCGCGACCGAGACCATGAGCCGGTACGTGGCCGAGCACACCCTCTGCCTGGCCCTGGCATGTCTTCGGCGCATGGCTTTGTTCCGGGAAGAGATGAAGGGCACGGACCTGTGGTGGGGCACGTTCCACGACCCCGAGCCGGAGACGCTGATCGAGCAGCGGGTGGGAATCGTGGGCCTGGGCAGCATTTCGTGGGAGTTCGTGCGGCTGCTCAAGCCGTTCCAGTGCGAGCTGTGGGCCTACAGCCGGCACGCCGATCCGGCGCGGGTGGCGGCCGAAGGGATCAAGCTGGTAGAGCTGGAGGAGCTGCTGCGAAACTGCAAGATCATCTGCCTCTTCGCCGCGGTGCGCCCGGATACCATCAGGATGATCAGCCGCGAGCGGCTGAGACTGATCCAGGACGGCTCGGTGATCGTCAACACCGCCCGCGGTGCGCTGATTGACGAGGAGGCCATGATCGAGGAGCTGCAATCCGGTCGCCTCTGGGCCGGCCTCGATGTCACCGAGCCCGAGCCGCCGGCCGACAGCTCCGCGTTGCGGAATCTGCCCAACGTCATGCTTACCCCCCACGTCGGCGGCCCGGTGCCCAGCCGCTATTGGGACATGGCGGCCTTCGTGGTCGAGGAACTCCGTCGCTTCTTCGCCGGCGAGCCGCTGCGGGCGGAGGTGACCGAGAAGCGGCTGGAGGGGATGGCGTAGGTCCCGCGCGCGTGCGCTCGGGAGTCACGGGGTTGATTGACGCCCGTGCTGGAACCGGGCTATACTGACGGGTGTCGGGGCGTAGCGCAGCTTGGTAGCGCGCCTGCCTTGGGCGCAGGAGGTCGCGTGTTCAAATCACGCCGCCCCGACCAATCGGCCGCAGATGACTCAGCTGGGCCGATGGACGTAACGGTGACCGATGCATGACGCAGGAAGGGTCACCGCACGACCTGCTGCCTCCGCAACACTTTGACGACCGGCTTGTTTCCGAGTGACGCCGCGAGTTGCAGGGGCGTCTGACCATTCCGGTCTTTCACGGCCGTATTGGCGCCCCCGGCCACGAGGAGTTCCGCCAGACGCGCTCCTTTGGCTCTGCGCGCGGCCCGGTGCAAGGGCGTTCCGCCACTTCGGTCCGGGGTGTTCGGATCCGCGCCCTTTGCCAGCAGGACACCTATGATCTTGTCGCGGTCCCAGGCCACGGCCATGTGGAGTGGCGTTCCACCCTCAAGGGCCTCTTGCGCGTTCACCTCCGCGCCCTTTTCCAGCAGCAGACGCACCACCTCCTCATGGCCGCCCAGCACCGCCACATGCAAGGCGGTCAGGCCCAGCGAAGGGTCGCTGATGTTGGGATCGGCGCCATGAGTCAAGAGCAGTGCGACGACCTCAGCATGTCCTCTTAGCGAGGCCATCGCTACCGGGGTCGGGCATGACCAAGCATATCGGTCGCTGCCGATCGTCACAGTCAGCAGGGCGTCCGTCCTAGTATTCGGGTCCGCGCCTTTCGCGAGCAGAAGCTCAGCGATTCCCTTCTCCCCTTTCTCTGCGGCCCAGTGCAATGGCGCCTGGTACCACTTCCCCTTGGCCTTGACGTCTGCCCCTCTCTCAATCAGCAGCTTCGCCAGGTCCACATGCCCGGCTGCGACGGCCTCAGTCAGTGGCGTCGTGCCGTCCTTGCCTACGGCATTGAGAAGCTCCGGATTCGCCCGCGTCTTCAGAAGGCGATTCACGGACGCCGCGTCGCCCTGTTGTACGACCTCAAGGAACTGCGTGATCTCCGCCTTCGAGGGTGGTGCTTTGCCACATCCCCCGCAGATAGCCGCCACGAGAACACAGCACGGCAGAATACCAGACCGCCTTGTTCTCACCGGTTGCTCCTCCTCATGACGACCGGCGAAACGGGCCCCGGCTTTCGCCGGGGCCGTTACGCGGTGTATCAGAAGCGCTCCTAACGAGCGCCGTACTGGCGCAGGAGGTCGGTTACCTCCCGCGCCCGGCTCGCCATCGCCCACCGCAGGGGCGTCCACCCGTCGCGGTCGCGGGCGTTGACCAAGGCCCCATTGTTGAGCAACACCTCCGCCACCTCCTTGTTGCCGCGGATCGCGGCCAGGTGCAGCGGGGTCCGCCCGGCCTTGTCGCGCCCATTCACATCCACTTCTCCCAGTCCCAGGCGCATAGCTACGGTCTGCGCCATTCCCTGCCACGCGGCCGACACGAGCCGTGAGTTCGACAACTCCTCGATGGCTTTCGTCTTCTGCTCCATAGTAGGCTCCGGTTGTTTCTGAGGATCGAGGTCGGCATGTAGTTATCGAACTGCGGGACGATATGCCACAGTTGGCGGGGAGCGTACAACGGCGCGGACGAAGCCGGGGAAGAGGCGGAGGGATAGCTCTAGCTACGGAGTGTGCGTAACCCCCGCGATCTCAATCAGCATACTGCACCTCTGCGCTCGCCACTACCTCGTCACGGAAGTAGCGGCTCAGGTCCTGAGGCGTGCGCAGGTCCGCCTTTCGCCCGATGATCTCGGAGAGTTCCAGCTCCATTGCTGCCATCCGCAGCAACCCCACCACTTCACCGGGCTCGAACTCCACCAGCACGTCCACATCGCTCTCAGGGCCGAAGTCATCCCGTAGTACTGATCCGAAGAAAGCCAGCTTCCGAATGTGGCGCCTTCGGCAGAAACTCGCGATGCGGTCGCGGTCGGTTGGGAGATGAACACTCATGCGCGTGATCCTCTGGATATACTCAGGATACCGCCTGCGCTATCTCTTGTCTAACCTCTCCAGCGCCTTCCCGCGCTTCTCCAGAATCCACTCCTCGCTCCGCGGGAACTCGGCGAAGTCGTGGATCTCGGAGAGGAGCGGGTCGTCGGGGGCCAGGCCGGCGGACTGAAGCAGCGCGTAGTCCTGCAGCCCGTCGGCGTACACCTCCCAGCGCAACGAGTCCACCGGCGCGCCCCCCTCGCCCGGGTAGACCACGAAGGGGTCGCCGTAGGCCCAGTTGGGGTACCAGTGCGCGTCGAGCACCGCATAGGGATCAATGAGCTGGCGGGTCTGGCTCCGGTACCAGTAGTTATAGCCCCAGTGGAGGAAGCCCCGCACCTTGGTCCGGTAGAAGATCCAGCCGATCATACGGGTCTTCACGAGGGGCGTGTCGAGCACGCGTTGGCAGTGCTTCCCTCGCGGCCCGCCCCAGAAATAGGCCCACGCGGGGTAGCCCTCCGCGATGAACGCGGGGGCCTCGCGAATCAGCGGGATGGGGAGGTCGGTGAGTCCCTCGCGGGCGAAGGTGATGTCGGAGAGCGCGTCCATCACTTTCATCCACGGGGCAAGCTCCCGCAGCATCTCTCGCGCCGCCCGGTAGTTCACCAGATGCTCCTCCCCGTGCGGCTCGTCCGAGAGATGGAAGAAGCTTCGCTCCAGCAGTCCCTCTCGTTCCAGGAAGGCGTGGAACTCGGGGAGGAACTGACTCAGGAAGTCGCGGTACATCGGGTCCATGCCCACCGTATCCGGTTCCCATAGCAACTTCTCGCCCTCACCATGCCCCTGGTAGATGCGGATCGCGTATTTCGCGCCCCACTGGGTGAAGAGATGGGGCCACTCGAAGTAGTGCAAGCCGCTGTCCTGAGCCGCCTTCACCCACCGCCTCACCAATCCCCAGTCGAACTGATAGCGATCACCCTCGCGCCGCACGTCAAGGAGTTGGGTCGGGCGCTTCACGCCATCGGTGGCGGGAGTGAAGAGCGGGATGTGGCTGACATCGAGATGGTGCTCCGCCAAGTCGCCGAGATAGCGTTCGAGGATAGGCCAGAAGGCCTCCTCCGTAAGCGACACCCGATACCAGTCGCACAGCGCGTCCGCGTAGAACCACTCGGTCACCGGGAAGTCGCGGCGGGTGTGGAGGAGCCCGCGATGTACCACAATCCTCGCGGTGAGCGGAACCGGTTCCTCCTCGTCGGTGCGCAGGCTGACGCTGACCGTGTAGGTGTCGGGGATGACCTCGGAGGGGACCTTCACCGTGATCCAAAACGCGTTGGTCTCGTACGGTCCGGCCTTGATGGTGGGCGAGCGGAAAAGCGGGTCGGGCACGTACCCTGGGATATGCCCCAGACCGTCGGTCTCCTCGTCCGGCGTCTCGGTGTTGCGATGCGGCATGGGCACATATCCCACGCTCCGCACCTGGGCGATCAGCGGTTCTTGCGCATTCACCTCCGCGGTTACCTCGGCCACCTTCTCCCCGGTGCGGAAGGCGACCTGAAACGAGACGCGCTCGCGCAAGGCCGCGTGAAACGTCATCACCGTCTGCTCCCGCGGCGGCGATGCGGGGTAGTGGCGGACGAGTGAGCTGGAGAGCCAGGCTTGCATGGCATTTCCCTCTGGGGCGCAGTCTTCGTTGGGCAGGAGCGGCGCTCCTGCCGAGTCTGGGGCAAGGTGTTCGCCCGGTCCCGCCGAATTCACCTCGCGCGCGACCATGGCTACTACCACTACCCCGAAGACAGCAGCTCCATCTGAGTGGACCCCTCGCCCTGCGAGGCCGAGGCGGCTCGGCCGGAGTGCCTGAGCAAGAAGGTGTGGCTGCAGCACCTCGGGGACCAGTTGACCAGCCGCGCCAACCACCGGACCATCGCCCACTACTCTGTGCCCGGCCTGTAGCGTCTTGAAACTGCAAATCTGGAGCGTCTTGCAGGTTGCATCGCAACCAGCAGGACCGCGCCTCGGCCGCCCGGAATTCGTATGGCTGGACTTACCCCGACGTCATCCCAAGGAGGCGTATGGTGTCAGATGAACTCGACTTCGCGCAGGTCTTCGCGGGCTTCCCGCAGGTCCTGTTCCCCTATGACAAGTCCCTTCCCGTCAAGGGCTGGCTGGTGCAGGGGCCGAAGCAGCAGGTGGTATTCTGGCACTCGCAGGTGGCCTACGAGAGCGCCGAGCACAGCCATCCCTATGCGGAGTGGGGGATCGTGATCACCGGCTGGTGCGAGATCATCACCCCCGAGGGGCGGCGCAGGTACAACGCGGGCGACGTGTTCTCTCTCGCGCCGAGCGTGCCGCATGCCTCCCTCACCTCGGACGACTATCGCTCGATAGACGTGTTCTTCTCACCCACCCATCTCAAGGCCGAACCGCAGGAGGGAGCGTGATGGCGGTTGTCATGTCGGCGCGGGAGCGCCTCTTGGCCGCAATTAGCGGTGCGCCCGGCGCGCCCGTGCCGTGTTCGTTCATGATCTACCGCGCGCTACGGGCGAGATGCCGCGATGAGCTCGACTACGCCCTCAAGCAGCAGGAGCTGGGGCTGGACGCGCGGGTGCAAGTGGAGGACTTCCCGGTACGCTTCCCTCCGGAGGTGAAGATCCGGGAGTGGACCGAGGCCGGCAAGCTGCACCGCGCCTATGACACACCCGCGGGCACACTGACCGCCATCTGCAACCTAACCGACGACTGGCCCTATCGCGAAAGCATCCCCATCTTCGACGACTGGTTCGCCCCGCGCGCGGTGAAGTACCCCGTGACCGGACCCGCCGACCTGCCGGCCCTGCGCTACCTCCTCGCCCCACCGCAGGAGGATGATGTCGCCGCGTTTCGGCAGCAGGCCGCGGCGCGCAAGGCCTTCGCGGACCAGCACGGGTTCCTGTTCACCGGCGGGTGGAAATCACAGCGATTCCTCCCCGCGGAGGACAAGCTGCTCATCGGCGACAACGGCGTCACCGGCACGGTGATTGACGTGCTGATGTGGCTGTGCGGCGGCACCGAGCCATTGCTGTGGGCCTATGACGCGCCGGACTTCCTGGCCGAGCTGATCGGGATGATTGAGGACTGGAACCGGGAGCGCCTGCAAATCCACCTCGAGACCGGCGTGGAGTTGGTGATGCGCCGGGCCTGGTATGAGGGCACGGAGTTCTGGTCACCGAAACTCTACCGGCAGTTCGTGCTCCCGGGGCTGAAGCAAGATGTGGCGCTGGCGCATCAGTACGGCGCGCGCTTCGGCTACATCATCACCAGCGGGGTGATGGCCCTCGCCGACGCGATCGTGGAGTCCGGCGCGGACGTGATGGTGGGTGTTGATCCCGGCGAGGGGAAGGGCACGACGCTGGGTAGTGTCGCGGCCGCGTTCGGCGGGAGGATCGGTTTGTGGGGCGGCGTGAGTGGTCCGCTCCAGGTGGAGGAGGCGACGGAGGAGGGGGTGCGCGCGGCAGTGCAAGAGGCGATGGCGGCCCTCGCGCCCACCGGCCGGTTCATCCTCTGCCCGGTGGACAATATTCGCGCCGACACCGACCAGGCCTGGCGGAATGTGGGGGTGTTCATCGAAACCTGGCGCTCTCTGATGGAGGGAAAGTGACGTGGCAACGCACGCAAACGGGTTCTTCGCACAAGCCGTGAAGCAGACGGGTCTGGACGCGCTGGACTGGGTGCTGCGGTTCGCGCAAGACCTGGACCCGGACTCGCCGGAGTTGGGCGGGGTGCGCAACAACTACGACCCCATGCGGCGGGAGTTCCGCCGCTCCGGGCACGGCCTCTGCCTCACCTGGTCGGCCTGCCTCGCGGGGTTCGCCAGCCTGGCCGCGTACGATCTCACTGGGGATGAGTTCTACCTCGACCGGCTGCGGCTCATCGCCCGCTACGTGAAGAGCAACCAGAACCTGGACGCATCGGACGGACTGCGCTACGGCACGTTCGTGGTGAGCAAGGACCGTCAGTTCGTGGATGTGCCGGATGCCTCCTGGGCTGGCAACTTGTTCATTCATCTCTACCGCCGCACCGGAGAGGAGGAGTACCTCCAGCGCGCCAAGATCGCCGCGGACTGGCTGATCAACATCGCGCGCATGCCGCACGGCGGGTTCACCACCTTCTACGTCTTGCCGACAAAGACGCCGGTCGCCTATAGCCACGGCAGCGACGGCCAGCACGGGATCTTCCTCGCCAATCTCTTCCAAGAGACGAAGGAGGAGAAGTACGCGGCCCCGCTCGAGCCGCTCGCCGACATGCTCAGCGGCCCCGGCCAGCACGAGAGCGGGGCCTACTATGCCAGTATCCGCGCCGACGGCACGCCGGTGTTCGAGGGCTGGGACGAGGAGTCGGGGCATCCGCTGATTGACGGAATCGAGAGGATCGTGACCGGCCCGCGGCAGAACTACTACGCCGCGCTCTTCCTAATCGAGCAGTATCGGCGCGACGGCAACGCGCGGTACCTCGAGAGCGCGCGAAAGTGCGCGGAGTGGTCCGTTGACCTCTTTGCGCGACAGGGCCACTTCCCCGACTGGCTCACCTGGACCGAGGAGAGTCACTGGGAGCGCGACCCGCTGGTGGACGTAGCCTCTCCCGGCGCGATGACGCGAGTGTGGCTGGCCCTGAACGAAGTCGCTCCCGATCCGCGCTGGCCCAAGGCCTGCTGCGACGCCGCCGAGTGGTGCCTGCGTTGGCAGCGGCACCTCCCCCAGTACCCCGACCTCAACGGCGCCATCGTCGCCACGCCTACGGTGGTGATCGCCTACTACGCCTCGTTCGCGGCGTGGGGGATGTTGGAGCTGGCGGCAAAGCTGTAGGGCGGGCCTACGCACGCCCGCCTTCCTCGCGAGGTGCTGAATATGCGCATCGGCAATCTGACGTCTCGTCGCGGCGTGACAATACGCGGTTCCCTCGCCGTCGGCGACATCCGCATTCCCATCATCATCGCGGAAGGCGCGCGGCCCGGCCCGACGCTCTACCTCCAGGCCTTGCAGCACGCGACGGAGTTGATCGGGGTCGAGGTGGTCCGCCGGGTGATGGATGAGCTGGACCCGGAGAAGCTGCGCGGCACGGTAGTCGCCTCCCCCATCGTGAATCCCGTGCAGGCGGCCTGGCGGGCGGGGCTGACAGATCTCAGCGATATCCTCCCCCCGCGGCAGCGGAAGCGGCTTGAGAAGGTCAACCTGAACCGCGTCTGGCCGGGGAAGGCGGATGGCAACCTGCTCGCGCGCCTCGCGCACGCGGTGTGGGAGCAGATCGTGCGCCAGGCCGATGCGGTGGTGGACCTCCACTGCTGCCGCATCTGCGACTACTACTTCGCCGCCGCCCGCGAGGGTCACGCCGCGAGTATGGCTTTGGCGAAGGCCTGGGGCGGGCCGCTGGTGGACCTGCAGGACGAGCAGAGCTACGCGCCGGGGATGCTGTTCCTGGAGGCGCCGCGACTCTTGGACAAGGCCGCCATCCTGGTGGAGATGAGCCCGGGCCGCGACGTCGTGCCGGAGATGCTGGAGCACAACGTCCGCGGCGTGTGGAACGTGATGAAGCTCCTCCGGATGCTCCCCGGCCGGCCCCGGCCTCCCGCGCGCCAGGTCGTAGTCCGCCGGACCGACCCGGTGACAGTGTTCACCGCGAAGCGAGAGGGCTATCTCACCACCTACCGCCGAGTCGGGGAGCTGGTCGCAAAGGGCGAACTCCTCTGCGAGGTGCGGAACCTGCAGACCTTCCGCGTGCTGCAGACCATCCGCGCCCCATTCGCGGGCGCCTGCCCCTCCCTCGGCCCAGGATCGGAACTGAGAATCGTGAAGCTGGGGGAGGAGGTGGCGACGTTCAAGCGGGTGGTGGAGCCCATCGTCTGATCGGCCCATGCACCCACCTCTCTCCACCTCTGTGATCGCCTGCGCCGGCCGGGCCGCCCTCCTTCCCGCGGTGTCCTTCCCCTACAGTTCCTCCTGCAATTCCCCGATCCGCGCCGCATAGCGATGCGCTAAAGCCTCTGCCGCAATCGGGTCCGTGCTCTCCGCCCGCACGTGGAACCGCGGCGCCGACAGGTCTGGCAACACCAGCACCCAGTCCCCGTCGAAATGGATCTTCAAGCCGTCCAAGTGCTCTGTCTGCAGCGCTTGGCTCTCCTCGTGCAGCCGACGCATGATCGTGCCCTTGTGCTCCCAGGGGCACTCCACCTGGACGTCCGCGCGCGCGTACTGCGGCAGTTCTCGCCTCACCTCGCGCAACTGCTTCCCCGACTTCGCGAGCAGCTCCAGCAGCTTACCCACCGCCAGCATCGCGTCGAACGCAGACAGGAAGTGGGGGAAGATGAACCCCCCCTGGCTGTCCCCCGCGAACGTTAGCTCCGGTTCGTCTCCCGCCCGCTCCATGAGCGAGCGCGCATCCGCCTTGGTGCGCACGCACCTCGCCCCAAACCGCGTGCACACCTCCTCCACCCCCGAAGTCGCACTGAGCGGCGCCGCGATCTTTGCCCCCGGCCCATGCTCCCGCAGCACTAACGCGCTGAACGCGAGCAGCAGCTCGTCCCCAGAGAGGGCTACCCCATCTTCATCCACCGCCGCGAACCGATCTCCGTGGCTTCCCACCACTAACCCCAAGTTGGCGTGCAACACTGACAGCACTTCCCCCAGTGCGGCCATGCGCTGCTCCCGCCGCGCCCACGCGTCGTACGACTTCACCGGATCCACAAAGGCATTCAGCGCGGTCGCTTCGCACCCCAGCCGGCCCAGCACCAACGGCATCAGGAGACAGAGCGGGCCGTAGCAGTAGTCTACTACCAGCCTCGGGCTCCACCGGCGGATCGCTTCGGAATCCACGAAGTTCAGGAAATCCTCCGTGTAGTACTCCATCGTCCGGCCCAGGAACTCCAGGCCCCCCACCGCCTCCCGCGGCGCACGCCGGAAATCCTCCCGGAAGAAAATGCTCTCGATCTTCCGCTCCGCCGCCCGGGTCAGATTTCGCCCGGCTTCGTCGAAAAACTCGATCAGCGTCTGGCCCGGGTCCGTCGGCGAAACGGAAACGTGCAGCCCGCCCGACGATCCCGCAATGTGCGCCATATGTCGCGCCACCGCGGCCGGCATGGTTCTCAGATCCAGTGCCGTCGCGCCTACCGACATCAATCCCGCGATCATCGCCCGCTTGATCATCCGCGACACATGGTGTGAATCCCGGCTGGTGATCACCTGCGCCCCGGCCTCCAGATACGCCCCGAAGGCCGCCCCCAGCTTCGCCGCGAACTCCGGCGTGATCTCCACATTCGCCAGACCGCTCACCCCGCTCGCCCCGAACACCATCCCGGGCCACTTCGGGCCCCAGATCAGGCTCATCGTCACCTTCGAGCCCCGTTCTGTGTACTTGTGCGGCCAGATGCGAATCTCCGGAAGCACCGTCGTCCCCTCCCCCAACAGACACCGGTCTCCCACCACCGCTCCTTCCTGGATGTTCACGTGGCTCTTCGCTACCACCTCCCGGCACACCGTCGCACCGCGCACCCGGCTGCTTGTCCCCAGATAGCACCCGCTCCAGATCACCGCGTGGTTCACCTCCACCCCCGGCTCGAGTGTGCAGTTGTCTCCGATGACCGAGAGCGGGCCCACGTGCGCGCCGGGCCCTATCGTGCACCTGTGCCCGATCAGCACCGGCGCCTCCAGCCGCGCCGCGGGGTGAATCCGCGTCTCCTCCCCCACCCAGATGCCTTCCTCCCTCTCCTCCCCAGGCATTTCCACCTTCACCCGCTTCTTCAGGCAGTCGTGATTTGCCGCCTGGTACTGCTCCAGCCCGCCGACATCCGTCCAATAGCCCTCCGCAACGTATCCGCACAACACTTCTCCGTCCGCCAGCAGCGCGGGGAACAGATCTCTGCTGAAATCCACCGGCTTCGACGTGCTTACCCGCGCCAACACGCACGGCTCCAGCAGGGAGATGCCGGTGTTCACCGTGTCCGAAAACACCTCCCCCGGGCTCGGCTTTTCCAGGAACCGGCGGACTCGCCCCTCTTCGTCCGCGATCACCACCCCGTACTCGAGCGGGTTCGCCACTCGCGTCAGCACTAGGGTGGCCGCCGCCCCCTGCGCGCGATGAAACGCAATCGCGGGCGGCAACTCGAAGTCCGTCAGCGCGTCCCCGCTGATCACCAGCACCGTGCCCTCCAGCCGGTCCATCAACCGCCGCACGCTCCCCGCCGTCCCCAGCGGCGTATCCTCAACCGAATACTCCAACCTCACCCCGAACTCAGACCCGTCGCGGAAGTAGCTCTCCACCTCATCGGCCAGATAGTGCAGTGTGGCAAACGCCTCCGTCACCCCTTGGCGGCGTAGCAGGTTGACGATGTGATGCATGATCGGCCGATTCGCTACCGGTGCCATTGGCTTCGGCAGATCGGTCGTCAGCGGCCGCAGCCTCGCCCCCTCGCCCCCGGCCATGATCACCGCCTGTACCATCTCCCCGTGCCTCCACCCACCTCTTGTCCCACAGGGGCAACCCGCGGCCTCGCCTACCCTCAGCCAGGACCACCGCTCCTGCCCCCTGGGCGAGCACCCCCGGTGCTCCGCCCTTTTCTGCCGGTGCCGTCTCCGCCCTAGCTCCGCCCTACCTCCGTCTCTCCCGCAAGGTATCTCGGGTGCAACGTCGGCCCTTCCTGCCGCGGCGGAGGCTTCATGGCCGCCTCCTCCTTTTGCACCAGCACTTCCTGGTACACCGCCAGGGTCTGCTGCGCAATCCGCTCCCACCCGTACCGCACCTCCACTTCCCGTCGCCCTGCTTCCTGGAGTCCCATCGCCAACTCCGGGCTCGCCAGCGCCAGCTTGATCCCCCAGGCCAGCGAACCGGGATTGCCCGCCCAGGTGTGAATCCCCGTCTCCATGTGCCGCACCACCTCGCGGAACCCCCCGATGTCGGAAGTCACCACGGGCGCCCCCGCGGCCATCGCCTCCAACGCGACGATCCCAAACGGTTCGTATCGGCTCGGGAACGCCGCCACCTCCGCCACCGCATACAGCTTTGGCAAGTCCTCCTCCGGCAGGAACCCCGTGAACGTGACCCGATCCCGCACTCCTCGGATCGTCGCGCGCTCCGCCAGCTGCGCGTGATCCCCGGCCCCCGCGACGATGAATCTCGTCCTCGGGTGTTCCTTCAGGACCTCCGGCGCAGCCTCCACCAGGATATCCACACCCTTCTCCGGCACCAACCGCCCGACGAACACCACGATCCGCTCCTCCGGGGCCGCCCACCGGCGGCGGAACGCGGCCAGCTCCTCGTCTGTGCCGCACACTTGCAGCCGTCGTGGGTCAATTCCGTTCGGCACTACCCGGACCTTGTCCGGCGGCGTGCGTAGCGACCGCTGCACCTCCGCCCGCATCGCCCGCGTGCAGCAGATCACGCGCCAGGCCTCGTACGTAAGCAGCCACTCGACGGAGTGAATGTACTGCTGCAGCGGCGCGTACAGCCCCCCTTGCCGGCCTTCCTCTGTCGCGTGCATGGTCGCGATCAGCGGCAACTTGCTCCCGTGCTTGAGCGTCCTCGCCGCGAACGCCACCAGCCAATCGTGAGCGTGAATCAGATCGTACCTCAGCTCGCCCTCCTCCAGCGCTCGCTCCAGGAGTGCGAAATTGAGGTGGTGGATCTCGGTCGCGAAGTCCAGCGGATGGATCGGAGGGTCCCCTGCCCGCAGCACCCTCACCCGGCTGGGACCGGTGCCGATGATTTCCGTCTCCGGTGCTCCGGGATGATGCGCCGTGACCACATCCACCGCGGTCCCCGCCTCCGCCAGGGCCCGCGACAACTCGTCCACGTGTCGCGCAATCCCGCCCACAATGCGCGGTGGAAACTCCCAAGACAGCATCAGGACCCGTCTCGGTTGCCCCACCCCCGCTTCCGTCAGCCCGGCTTCCCCGTGTGCGTGCACGATGAACACCACCGCTTCCCCGTGCGCTGCCACTGCCCGCAGCGCCCACACCGGCGCCATCCACTCTCCCTGCGCCATTCCGAAATGCGCGCCAGCGACGCGAACGCCCGCCCGGCCTTCCTCTGCAGCTCTGGGTCCTGAATCCGCGCGCTCGCCCGTGCGATCTCCCGCTCCTGCCTTCCCGATAGCGTCTGCTCCGCCGGGCGCTTCTCCCCCGGCTTGCGCGCGGCTTTCCTGGGGCGCAGGCCGGAGCGGAAATGGATTTCCGCGATCACTCCCCGGCCCACTGCGGCCTCCAGCTTGGCGAGCAACTCCAATCGCCGCATGTGCAGCTCCTGCGCCCAGGCCGGTGTGTCCGTTACCACGATCAGGATTCTGTCCCGCACCGCCTCCGCGCGCGCATGCGTTCCCACCACCCGTCCCACGACGCGCGGCCAGGCCGTGAGAGCCAATTGCTCCTTCAGCCTCATCCCCAGGTCCAACTCGCCCATCACGCCCTCGAGCACACGGCTCAGGGGCGCGGTTCCGCCGGAATCCCTCCGCCTAGACGAGCCCGCCATTACACACCTCCGCGTCGCCAAAGCCGCCGCCCGCTGCTGCCCCTGGGACCCCTAGGACTGCACCGGCCGGCCCTCCCGCAGCACTGCGAAGTCATCTCGGGGAGGCCCGGTCAGCGTCATCCCCGCGCCGAGGTCCAGCCCGCGCTGCTCCCGAAACCTCTCCTCCAGCGCTTGCGCGAGGCTTTCCACGGCCGTCTCCGGCCTCTTCTCTCCCTCCCCCGAGCTTTGCGCGGGTGCGGCGACAAGGGACGGGCGATATTCCATCGTCAGCCGCCGCTCCGCCGCACCACATCATTCATCTTGATCCGCCTCTGCCCCGCCGCGCTCAGCCCGATCTCCAGTTTCACCCCGGCTTGTTTACCCCCATACCAACCATGCAACCACAGCCGTCGCAGGTGCATGCTGCCACCCAAAAGCAGAGGAGGGGACTGCCGGCCTCGCCGCGTCACCCTCCTCCTTCCTTCCTCATCGTTCGTCCCGCGCTCGACTTACAACTGCATCGGCATCACCACGTAGAGATACTCAGGATCGTCCGAGCCCTTGATCATCGCCGGGCTCAGCGCGCCCGTCATCTCCCACATTACGTTGTCCGACGCCATCACCGCGAGCACATCCGTCAGATATTCCGCGTTGAACCCGATCTCCAACTCTCCCCCCTCGAGGTTCGCGGGAAGCTCCTCGTGCGCCTTGCCCAAGTCCGCGCTTTCCGCGGTAATGGTCAGCGTTCCCTCCCCGGTGCGAAATACCAGCTTGCTTGCCTCCGCACGCGCCACAATCGCCGCGCGCTTGATCGCACCCAGCAGGTCTTGGCGGTTCACTACCACCCGCCATTTCGTCTCGGACTGGAGCAGACGCTGATAGTTCGGAAACTGCCCCTCGATCAATCGTGAGATTAGCGTGTACGGTCCCACCTCAAACCTGATCTGCTGCTCGTTCGCCTGCACCTTCACCGGCGTTTCGGTCGCCGTTGGATCCAGCATGCGATTCAACTCTTGCAGGGCGCGGGCTGGGATAATCGTCTCCCAACTGGCCTCCCCGCGGGTCTGCCCCTCGGTCACGGCCGCGCGCCGCAGGGCCAACCGGTAGCTGTCCGTCGCCACCATTTGCATTCCCTCGTCATCCCGCCGCAACAGCACTCCCGTCAAAATCGCCCTGGTCTCATCGCTGGACACCGCGAACACCGTCGTTCGGATCAGGTCCTTCATCGCTTCCTGCGTCAACTCACACGCAATCTCT
>Ga0214473_10001766_pt1 | contig 27702 bp, 22 predicted proteins | sample RVTome_7_FD_203509 | JGI IMG/M metagenome (GOLD analysis project Ga0214473, IMG submission 203509) | Soil microbial communities from uranium-contaminated site in the Upper Colorado River Basin, Wyoming, United States - RVT98D197 | ecosystem: Environmental > Terrestrial > Soil > Contaminated >...
GGGCTTTTCGCCGAAAGCGGGGCCACCGCCCTGGACGGCAGAATCCCGGTCAATCCGAGCGGCGGGTTGATCTCCCGCGGTCATCCCATCGGCGCTTCGGGTTTGGCCATGGCCTATGAACTGGTCACCCAACTCCGGAACGAGGCCGGCAAACGCCAGGTTAAAGCACCGAAAATAGCCCTTTCGGAAAACGGGGGCGGCACCGTGGGTAATGATACGGCCGCCATGGCGATTCATATTTTCAGTAAAGATTAGCGTTTATTTTAGATTCTTACAATCATGGATCTGAGAATTTATCTCTAACTTTCAGGTCTGAGGGGTTAGGGGGTCTTGTTTTTGGGGTTGTCCAAAAGTCAACCCATCGCTCAATACTGGCCCAAAAGCTAAATTCAGTAGGAGCAGGGCATTAACCTAAGCCTGTTTCCGGCAAAGGTGAAGGCGCCTGCCTTTGAACCAAATTCAACGAATGGTCCGGCAAAAGGGCACATGGCCTATGGGTGGACAACTCCAAAAACAAGACCCCCTAACCCTCAAATTTCAAATATTTTTGATTGGTATTTAACCCTCATGATTACAGAAGGCACAACGAAACATGAAAGTCAAAACCACCGGCAGAGTCGGTGGTTAAGACTGCAAGGAGAGCAGGATGAAGCTGAAAGGAAAAGTGGCCTTGATTGCCGGGGGCGGACAAGGGATCGGGGAAGGGATTGCCCATTGCCTGGCCGAAGAAGGGGCCGATCTGGCCATTGCGGATATCAACCTCGAAAATGCCAAAAAAGTAGCTGAAAAAGCCCAAGCAAAGGGACGTAAGGCCCTAGCCATATCCGCCGACCTGACGAAAGAGGAAGAAGCTAAAAAAACCGTTCAGGGAACGGTGAATTTTTTCGACCGGATCGATATCCTGGTTAACAATGTCGGTGGAGTAAGCGGGGAGACCCTGATGAAGGTTGGAGAGCATCGAGCCGCCCTCGGTGATTTAACACTCCCGGAATTTATGTACTTTAATTCAGAGGTTTGGGACCGATATTACAGGCTGAACCTGAAAAGCCATGTCCTATTAAGTCAGGCGGTAACCCCTCATTTTATCAAGCAGCGGAGCGGAAAAATCATCAATATATCTTCCGTCTCCGGGAGACTCCCTGAACCCGGCCACATGCCCTATGGTTCCATGAAGGCCGGTGATATTTCCTTGACCTGGTCTTTGGCCAGGGCTCTGGCTCCTTACAACGTAACCGTTAACTGCATCTGCCCTGGTTTTGTTTATACCCCTCTCTGGGATATGGGGGCCACGGCCCGCTACCAGATGATCCGTGAGGCCAGGGATAAAGGGCAGGAACTTCCCAATGGGGTCGCCGAGGATATTGAAACACTCACACCAAGAGAATTCTGGTTGAAGTATATTGTCTTACCCAGTACACCCCTGGGAAGAGAACAGACAGCAGAAGATATGGGACGGGCGGCGGTCTTCCTGGTTTCGGACGATGCCCAAAACATTACCGGTCAGGTGTTGCATGTGGACGGTGGAATGACCATGCGTTGAATCAGGATAATAAAATAATGTTTGATTGAAGGGATTAACAGGATGTGCCGTTACGAGTTAGGAGTTGCGGGTTCAAAAAGAGGGGCCTTTTCTTCAATAACCCTTAACTCGCAACTCGTAACCCGCAACAAATAAATTTTATTCTCTTTGGTTAGATTTTATTAACAAAGAAGATTAACCCGGTAGCAAAAAAAGACCGAAGAGACAAAAGGAGTTATTATGAAGGCTTGTGTCGCCACAGGAGAAAAGAGAAAGATTGAGTGTCGGGAGATTCCTGCTCCAGCCGCTGCACCAGGGAAGCTTCTGCTTAAAACGAAATATGCCTGTATCTGCGGCAGCGACCTTGAATACCTGGACGGCTCCCTGGCTCTCGTCAGCCAGGGACTCACCCATGTGGGAGCGATCACGGGCTACAAGGTCGCTGCCGAGCTGGCATTGGATACACTGCCTGACGCGGTAAGTTTGATCAGTCAGGTCTTCAGTATTCAACCAGGATCTATTCCGGGTCATGAGTTTGTAGCTGAAGTGGTTGAGGTTGGCGAAGGCCTTACCGGTTGGGCGGTCGGCGACCGGGTGGTACCCTTCCTTAATCCACCCGGAACGACTCCTCCCGAGGACAGGACTATGGGTTATGAGACCTACCGGGCCTGGGCTGAATACATGGTGGTTCCTCCCTATTCGGTGCAGAAAGTGCCCGACCATGTTTCCGATGAGGAAGCTGTTTTTGCGGAACCATTGAGTACTGGAGTCGGTTCGGTAATAGGCTCCGGGCTGCAACCGGGGCAATCGGGGGTCATCCTCGGGGCCGGGAAAATAGGTTTGTTGGTCATGATGTCGGCCAGGGTATACGGAGCTTCACCGGTTATCGTTGTCGATGTTGTGCCGTCCCGTCTGGAAAAGGCCAAGGAGTTGGGTGCCGATGCGGTCATTAATGCAGGCGAAGTTGATGCCGTGGCCGAAGTGGCTAAACTTACCGGAGATGGGGCCAATGCGGTTATTGTTTGTGTCCGGGACGGCGAGGTCTTGAATCAGGCCGTGGAGATGGGCGGTCGTGGGGCGACTATTGTCTTGGCCGGCTTTGTCCCGCCTATGAAGGTAAACCCCATGCTTTGGACTGTCAAGCAATTGCGGATTGTGGGTGTGTTGGGCGGACCGGCCGGCAGCCAAAATGTTTCAGAATTGTCGATGTATCTCATTTCTCATAAACAGATTGATCCCAGACCCCTGATTTCTGAGATCATCCCGTTTAGTGATGCCCAGAGGGCAATTGATTCGGTATACAACGGAAAAAACATAGCTGTTCTTTTGAAGCCTTAGGATTGAGATAGTTAGGTCGAAGATAGATTCCAATTTTAAATTTGAAATTTCGGATTGCGGAATTCAATAAATGTTATTTTTATGCTTCGTAGTGAACTCCAGGGCATGAGGGTTTAATATAAAACCGGTAAGTTTATTATTTTAAATGGAGGAGATATTAAATGACTATGATAGATGGAGGAGCCCTGGTCGGGAAGGCACTGGCCAATGAGGGCGTGGAGAAGGCCTTTGTCTTATGCGGGGGCCATATCATGCCGATTTTTTACGGGATGCGGAATGCGGGCATCGAGATCATCGATATGCGGCATGAGGGTGCAGCCATGTACGCGGCCATCGCCTATACCAGGGCCGCAGGCAAGATGGCGGTGGTGGTGACCACAGCCGGTCCGGGTGTGGGGAATACACCGGCGGGAATGATGGAAGCCCAGTCATTGGGGATTCCGCTTCTTCAGATCGGCGGGGCGGTGGCCATGACCAAAAGAGACACCGGAGACCTTCAGGATATGTCAACCCTGAATGTCATGGAAACCTGTTCCAAATGGGCCCGGAAAATCACCCACACGGAAAGAATCCCGGAGTATGTGGCCATGGCCTATCGCCAGGCCCTGGATTCAACTCCGGGACCGGTTTATCTGGAGATGCCTACAGACCTGTTGTTTGCCAAATTGGAAGAGGAAAAGATATTTTTTCCGGTGAATGCCCGTACGGAGGCGATACCTTATGGGGATCCGGCCTTAATTGAAAAGGCCGCGGAGCTCCTGGCCAAGGCCAAGCGGCCGGCCGTTGTGGTAGGCGATGGAGCGTTGTTATCGGTTGGGAATAAAGCCTGGGCGGTGGCCGCCCTCTCGGATTATCTGAAAATGCCGGTCGGCGTTTCGGGCTCATCATGCCGGGGTTTGTTCGGGGATGAATATGCAAACCCGCTGCTGAGAATCAACGCGATGGGAATGGCCGATGTGATTCTGACCCTGGGCTGTCGTTTTGATTTCAGGCTGGGAATGGGAGCTATGGTGCCGAAGGAGGCCAAAGTTATCCAGGTTCATACGGATATGCGGCAGATCGGTTTTAATGTCCGGGCGGATATCGGTATCGTCGGGGGCACCGGCCCGGTGGCCGGTCAGTTGCTGGAAACGGTAAAAAACAAGCGGAACACCCCTGTGGAGGTCTCCTGGGTCGGTCCGAACCCAAAACCCATGAAGTCGCTTATGCCTGAAGCCTATGGGTCGGAAAACATCCCCATTCATCCCGGACGTTGTGCCGGGGAGGTGGCTAAGTTTCTGGAGGAGGAGGGAAGGGATTGGACGTTGATCTGTGACGGGGGTGAAGCGGCCGTCTGGATGCTCATCGCGGCAACGGCACAACGTCCGGGCCAGATTCACTCCTCGGGTCCAAACGGTACGATCGGCACAGGACCGGCTCTGGCCGTCGGGGCCTGGGCGGCCAACCGGAAACCGGTCCTGTGGTACACCGGTGACGGGAGCTTCGGTTTTTATGCCATGGAAATGGACACCATGGCCAGGTTGGGGATACCTGTGGTCTGTGTGATCTCCAATGATTCGGCCTGGGGAATGATCCGCTTGGCAGAGAGGTACATCCGGCCCGAGGAGGTCGAAACCAAGGGTCATTGCAACGTGGAACTTGAGCATATGCGGGCTTATGAGAAGATGGCGGCCATGTGGGACGGTCATGGAGAGTGTGTGACCGATCCGGCGGAGATCATTCCGGCCATCAAACGGGCGGTAGCCAACGGGAAGCCGTCGATCATCAATGTGGAAGTGGACAAGATAAGCCTTTCACCAATGATCGCGGGCTACGCCAATATGGTCAAACCGTCCGATTAATTCGTCCTAAGGGGGCCAAGGCTCCACCTAAACGTTGCCTGCACCGGGAGACTATGATACAAATCCATGAGGATCGGACACAGGCTTGATGGTTCCAAGAAGACAGGGAAATTTTCCTAACTTGGTTCCTTGTCGGTACTCCGGCTCCCTACAACGTGACGGTTAACGGTCTCATCAGGCCAGGGCTTAAATAATATTGAGAGAGTCCGGACCGGTTTGAAACCAATAACCCTGCGTGGCAGGTTTCAAGCCGGTTTCTTTCTTGAATTGAAAACCTGAGGAAGGGATAAACATGGAATTCAAGTTTAACGAAAGAGAAGAAACCTTTTGCCAGGAGGTGGAGTCTTTTTTAAATTCGGCTCTCCCTCCGGACTGGGCCGAAAAAAACGTCAGCTGGCCCGGAGGCTATGCTTCGATTGGCTACAAGGGCGATGACGCCCTGGAGGCGATTGCCCGTTACCGAAAGAAACTGATCGAAAAGGGCTGGAATACCATTTCCTGGCCCAGGGAATACGGCGGCCGTGAGTATTCCTATGTCGAGCAAGCTATTTTCGATGAGCGGACCAGTTATTATCGCGCGCCCATCCTGGATGTCATTGCTGTGGGCATGGTGGCCCCGACTATCCTGAGGGTCGGGACCGTCGAGCAAAAAAAGAAGTGGATACCCAGGATCGCCAATGGCGAAATATCGATGTGGCTGGGCTACAGCGAACCGAATGCGGGCTCGGACCTGGCCGGCATCCAAACCAAGGCCGTTCAGGAGGGCGATGAATATGTCATCAACGGACAAAAGGTCTGGAGCAGCGGTGCGCACGTGACCGATTACGCCTGGCTGATTGCTCGGACCGATCCTGATGCCCCCAGACACAAGGGCGTCAGTTTCTTTCTGGTTGATAATAAAAGTCCGGGCATCACCATTCGACCGCTGGTTAACATCCTGGGTGAGCATCATTTCAACGAGGTCTTTTTCGATAATGTCCACGTTCCCAAGGAAAACCTGATCGGAGAGAAGAACAAGGGCTTCTATCACCTCATGACCGCCCTTGATTTTGAACGCGTTATACTGGTAGGTATCGGCGGGTTTAAACGGGTGTTCGAGGAGTTGGTGGCCTATGTGAAACAAACGAAACGGGAAGGCCTGCCTCTAAGTAATTACCCGTCCGTGCGCCTCAAGCTGGCCCGTATCGCCACAGAGATCGAGGCCGGTTACCTGTTGGTCTGGCGCACAGCCGAAATGCTGGACAAGGGTCTATCCCCCACGGTCGAATCCTCGGCCCTGAAACTGGTTGCCACCGAACTCAGCCGGAAGATGGCCGAAGTCGCCATGGATATTTTAGGGCCCTACAGCTTGATCGACGAGGAGACCGAATTGACGCCTTTCCGCGGTCTGGCTCCTCGTGGCTTTCTCGACTGCATTTCGGCCACCATCGGAGCGGGGACCTCCGAAATCCAGAGAAATATTATTGCCTATAGAGGCCTGGGGCTTTTTAAACTTTAAGAGGGCAGGGGATCAAAGGAGCAGGAAAAATGAACCTGGATTTTTCAGAAGAGCAAAGAATCCTCAGAAAATCGGCCAAGGACTTTTTCACCCGGGAGAGCCCTGAACTGCTGATCAGGGGAATGAGAAAAGACGAAACCGGACATGACCTTGAGCTTTGGAAGAAAATGGCCGACCTGGGATGGCTTGGGGTGATCATCCCTGAAGAATACGGCGGGACCGGGGGGACCTTTATGGATCTGACCATTCTTCTCGAGGCCATGAGTGAGGCCTGTCTGTCCGGGCCGTTTTTTTCAACGGTTGTTCTCGGCGCGAACACTATCCTTTTGGCCGGGACCGAAGACCAGAAAAAAAACCTCTTGCCCGAAATATCCGAAGGAAGGCAGGTGTTCGCCCTGGCCTTGTCCGATCCGGGTAATTGGAACGAAACCGAAAACATCAGGACCCCGGCTAAACAGGACGGGCCGGAATATATTATTGATGGCGTAAAACATTTCGTGGAAAACGCCCATGTGGCCGACAAAATCATTTGTGCCGCCCAGATAGAGGACCATAACGGACGCCAGCCGGGACTGACCTTATTTCTGGTGGAGACGGGCAGCCCCGGAGTCGAGATCAGGCCGTTCCGAACACTGGCTTATGAAAGGTATTGCCAGGTGGTTTTCCGGGCCGTGCGTATCAAGTTAAATGACGTTTTAGGAACGGTGGGGAAGGCTGGGCCGTCCCTCGAGACCCTCCTGGAAAGGGCTGCCGTGGCCAAATGCGCGGAGATGCTCGGTGCGGCCCAGATGTCTCTTGACCTGGCTGTGGCCTATGCCAAGGAACGCGTCCAGTTCGGCCGACCCATCGGCAGTTTTCAGGCGGTTCAGCATCACCTGGCCAATATGGCCGTGGACGTGGACTGTATGAGGAATCTCACCTATCAAGCAGCCTGGAGGATATCCGAGGGATTACCTGCCGGGACAGAAGCGGCCATGGCTAAGGCCTTTACCAGCGAGGCTGCGGCCAGGGTGACCCGCTTCAGCCACCAGGTGCATGGGGCCATTGCCTTCTGCGACGAACACAATTTGCATTTTTATTATCGCAAGGTCAAGGCCGCCGGTTTGACCTTCGGGGACAGCGAAACCCATTTGGAAAAAGTGGCCCGATCATTAGGGTTGTGAAAACGTTTGGTTTAAGGATCGCTTCGCTTAGGAGCATCTTGCCAATGGCGGGATTTAAGGGAAGAGGCAACGGCCTTTAGCCTCCAGTTCATCGAAGATGAACGATCCTCAGACGTAGAGCTCCTTATATTGCTGATATTCAAGGCCAGCATATAATATTGTGAGAAAAATATTCGGAATAAGCTATAGTCAATCTAAACAACATTTCTTGTGGGGGGAATAGAATGGCAAAAAGGACATTAAGGACAAAATTGTGTGATCAGTTAAACATTGAGTATCCCATCCTCAGCGCCGGCATGGGCCCCAGTCTGGTGGGTGAAAAGACCGGGGCCCCAAAGGAATTGGTGGTTGCGGTCTCCGAAGCCGGGGGGCTCGGGGTTTTGGGCGCAGCCGGATACACCGTGGAAGAACTCAGGGAAGAGATTCGCGCGATAAAGAAAATGACGAATAAACCTTTCGGTGTGGACCTGCTTCTCCCAAGCCAGATAGTCGATGCGGGCGATCAGGAACCCCAGGGCCCTTCTGAAATGGCCTTGAGTGAGGTGATCAAAAATCTGCCCAAGGCCCACTATGAATGGATCATGAAGATCAAAAAGGAAATGGGGCTTCCGGATATTGAGGCCAAAATCCAGTCTGGATCGACCACCTCACGCCCCCATGCCTCCATCCGGGTATGCATCGAGGAAGGCGTTCCGTTATTTTGCTCAGGCCTTGGAAATCCGGGTTTCATGGTTAAAGACGCTCACGCAGCCGGAATGAAGGTCCTGGGCATATCCGGGAATACCAAAAACGCCAGAAGGATTGCCCAGAGTGGGGCCGATCTGGTCGTGGCCCAAGGTCATGAGGGCGGCGGTCATACCGGGCGCATCGGGTCCATGGCTTTATGGCCCCAGGCGGTCGACGCTTGTGCGCCGACACCGGTTCTGGCTGCCGGAGGCATCGGTGACGGCCGGGGAGTGGCCGCGGCCCTGGCAGTGGGTTGTGTCGGGGTTTGGGTGGGCACCCGTTTCCTGGCCTCGGTCGAAGGGGGGGCCTTACCTATACAGAAAGAAACCATTCTCGAAGCTACGGATGAAGATACCCGGCGGTCCTATCTGTATACCGGCAAAACCTCCAGGACAATTTCCAACCGTTTTCATGATTTGTGGGAGAATTCAGGTTTGGAGCCCTTACCCTTTCCTATTCAGGTCATTTTCGCCTCAGCCCTGGCCGAGATGTTCAACAAGGCTGAGCTGAAAGAATTTATGGGCCCCTTTTCCGGCCAGGTTTCGGGCCTGATCACCGAGATCAAGCCGGCGGCCAGGATAGTAGAGGAAATGGTTGAAGAAGCTGTTGATATCTTAACCCAGAGGCTGCCGGAATCTGTCATTGCCAAGTAGGAGTAAATAATTTAAGGATAATTCCCAACCAAAGCTATTTGAAATTGGGACGGTCATAGGGGTTCTTGTTTTTTGGGGATTGTCCAAAGGGTAATTATGAGTTTCCAATCCGGCCAGTCCAGTCCCGCCGCTGGCGGGATTTCGGGCCATGGTGAAGGCCAGTCCCGCCAGCGGCGGGATTAAATATTTGGCCCGGCAAAGAAGCTCATGGCTTGGGGGTGGACAACCCCAAAAAACAAGAACCCCTATGACCTTTGTATAAAATGTTAGAGATAAATTCTCAGATTTAAGGGGTTAGAATCTAAAGGAACACAGGAGGTTTACATAAAATGAGTGAAAACGGAAAAAGGGTTGAAGTGAGAGCCCAGATGTCAGGGGTCTTCTATAGAAAATCCGGGCCGGAGGTCCCCGCTTACTGCGAAGTGGGCGACCAGGTCAAAAAGAAACAGGTCCTGGCCCTTCTGGAAACCATGAAGGTCTTCCAGAAGGTCAAATCCCCGGTTGAGGGGACTATCCTCGAGATTGTTGCTGAAAATGAGAAACCCCTGAAAGATGATGATCTCATGTTTGTAATCGAGGCTTAAAAAAAGGAGAAGATAGACATGGGCGAATGGATGGACAGCTATCTCAAGAGGTTTGTTAAAAATTGGGAACAAAACCAAACAGGCGGAGGATTGGACCGCATCGAGGTTCAGCACGGCCTGGGTAAGCTCACGGCCCGTGAAAGGATCGACCGGCTGGTGGATCCGGGCAGTTTTGAGGAATTCGGCTCACTGGTGAGGGACCCTTACAGCAGGTTCGCCAAGATTCCCAAGCCCAGCCCCTCTGACGGGGTGGTCATGGGCATGGCCAAAATAAACAATCGGCCGGTCATGATCTATTCCCTGGATTTTACGGTCATGTCCGGTTCGATCGGCGATCAGGGTGTCTGGAAGATCGCCGAACTGGTTCAGATGGCCGGGCAGGCGCAGATCCCCATTATCAGTATAATCGATTCGGCCGGTTCGCGGTTGACCTTCAAGGGTGGGTTTGCCGGCCTGAACGGTTTGGGCCAGTTGATCAGGAATTATTGTCTGTATTCCGGGGTGATTCCCCAGATAGCCCTGGTCCTGGGGCCCTGCACTGGTCCTCTGTCCAAGATTGCGGCTTTGTCCGATTTTCTGATCATGAACCGGAAGACCGGCTTTTTGTGGCTTGGAGGGAAGAGGGAGTCGGAAAAGGCGGGCTCGGCTGAGTTTCACATGACCCAATCGGGTCAGTGCGACCTCATAGCCGACAGCGACGAAGAGGCCCTGGAAATGGCCAGGCAGCTCCTCGATTTCATCCCCCAGAACTGCTGGGGCAAACCTGCCGACGTCCAAACTACCGATGATCCGAACAGGAGGGAAGAAGGTCTTCTTGAGGTGATGCCGAACGACCCGAAGTTTACCTACGATATGCACGAGGTCATTGACCTGATCACCGACAAGGGGGCATTCTTTGAGTTGAAAGAAGATTTCGCGCCCAACCTGATCATCGGCTTCGCCCGCTTCGACGGCCTGGTTACCGGGATCGCGGCCAGCAACCCTGATGAGCTCAGCGGCATCATGGAGCCCGATTCTTCCGATAAATATGACAAATTCATGATGTTCCTGGACGCTTTCAACATTCCGCTCCTGACCATCTCCGACACCACGGCCTATCCCCCTGGAGACAAGTGGGAAAGAAAGGGGGTCATCCGCCACGGGGCCAAGAATCTGCATGGGTACAGTCATTTGACCAACCCCAAGGTCACTTTGGTCTTAAGGCGTTCCTACGGTGGATCGAACATCACCATGGGCTGCAGCAAGATGGGTCCGGATTTCATCTTCGGCTGGCCCACCGTGGAGTTCGCCCCCACCGGGCCTGAGTCTATCGTCCAGGCCGTCTTTCACAAGGAACTGGCCAAAGCCAAAGAAGAAGGAAACTATGAGCAGTTGTATAACTCGTTACTTAACCCGCTTAAAGAGCAGTTCAGCGTCATGAACATGGGCAGAGTCTTTACGAATTACTATACGGTCCATGAGGTTATCGACCCAAGGGAGACTCGTATCCATATTATCAGGGCGCTTCATGCCGCAGCCGATAAGATTGAGGTACTGCCGGACAAGAAACGTTTCGTCAAGCCGGCTTAGCAAAAAGGAAGGGAGCTACACGGACATGGGAAAACGCATGGAAGAGGCCATCAAGCGCTATATGGATATTCAGCAAAAGAACCTTCTCGGCGGCGGCATCGAACAGATCGACCGGCAGCATGGCCGGGGAAAACTCACCGCCCGGGAACGAATCGATAGACTCATCGACCCCGGCACCTTCAGCGAACTGGGCTCCTGCGTGGGCACCACGGGTATGCGCATGGACGGCCGCATCCCGGTGGCCCCCTGCGACGGGGCCGTGGTCGGAACAGCCAAGGTGCATGGCCGGCCGACCATGATCTACGCTTCCGATTTCACGGTATTGGGAGGATCTACCGCGGCCCAGCACCTGGTAAAATACGGACAAACTCTCATCATGGCCGCTAAATGGGGTATTCCCATGGTCAACCTGCTGGATTCCTCGGGCGGCCGTCTCGGATATTCGGATGTCCCCACTGCCGGTATAGACTGGCATTTCCGTCTCCAATCCCTGTATTCCGGAGTGATTCCCCAGATCACGGTTCTGATGGGGCCCTGTATCGCCGGCGGGGCCTACCTGCCGACGCTTTGCGATTTTCTGCTCATGAGCCGGGTCTCGGCCAATATGTGGCTCGGCGGTCCGAGGCAGACCGAGGCGGCCACCTCGGAAAAATTCGACCGCAGCGTGGGCGGCGCCGATTACCACATGCAGTTCAGCGGATCGGCCGATACGGTGGGGAACGATGACGAGGAAACTATCGCCCAGTGCCGCGAGCTGATCCGTTACCTGCCCCAGAACTTCAGGGAAAAGGTGCCTGACTGGACAAGAAACGATGATCGTGGCAGAGAGGTTAAGGCCCTGGAAGACCTCGTCCCGGACGATTTTAGCCAAACCTATGATATGCACGCGGTCATCAAAGCGCTGGTGGATGACGGCGAGTATTTCGAAATCAAGGACGAGTATGCCAAAAATCTGATCACCTGTTTCTGCCGGTTTGACGGTGAGGTGGTTGGCTTGGTGGCCAACAATCCCAAATTTCCCGGGAGCATCCTGGAAGTGAACTCCTGTGACAAGTATTACCGTTTTCTGCAGGCTCTGGACGCTTACAACATCCCGCTGGTTAACCTGGTGGATACCCCTCCTCTGGTGCCGGGGGAGTCCGAGGAGGTCAGGGGTTTACTGAGACACATCGGAAAAATCGTGGACGTATACGCTACTGCCACCGTACCCAAGATCAGCGTCGTCCTGCGAGAGGCTTACGCTGATGCGGGGAGCATGATCATGGGGGTCTTGAAGAGCATGGGAGCTGATTTGGTCTATGCCTGGCCCATTGCCCGGTTCGCCGTGGAGGCTTCCGAAATGGATTATCGCCAGGTTTACGGTAAGGGGATCGAGGAGGATGCCTATGAAGCCTATTTGAACCGTTCGCGGGAAAAGGTCGAAGCCTTCGAGGTGGGCTTGACCTGGACCGCCCAGGTGGTTGATGAGATCATTCTGCCCAAAGACACGAGGAAGAAGATCATTGAGGCCCTGGAGGTCACCCGGCACAAGCGTGAAAAGCTTCCGCGGCGGGCCAAGATGCACACCTCGCCCCCGACGTAAGCAAACAGGCAATAGGTAACGACTGCTTTATATTGGTTTTCTTTATTGCCCATAGCCAAATTTTTATTTCCGAACAAAATCAAGGAGGACTACGATGAGTAACAAAGTCATCATATCCTGTGCGTTGACCGGGGTTCTGACCAATCCGGCAGTTTTCGACGTTCCAGTAACGCCTGAGCAGATGGCCGATGCCGCCGAACAGGCCTGGAACGAGGGTGCGGTTATTGTGCATTGCCATTTCCGTGATCAGCGGGAAGGGATGGGTTTTATGCCCACCTGGGATGTTGAAGCGGTCACCTCGATCATTGCCGCTATCAAGGAGCGAACGCCGGGCATGATCATCAACCAGAGTACAGGTGTAAACGGGGAGAATATATCCGGCCCGGTTGCTTGTCTCGAGGCCCTCAAACCTGAAATGGCCGCCTGTAACGCCGGGACCCTCAATTATCTTAAGCTCAAGAGCGACGGGACCTGGGCCTGGCCACCCATGATTTTCGATAACCCGGTAGAGAAGGTTCAGCGGTTTCTGGACATCATGAAGGCCAATGAGGTTATTCCGGAATTCGAGTGCTTTGATACGGGCATTGTTCGGAGCGTGGCCATGTACAAACAGGCGGGTATGTTCGAGGGAGACCCGCACGTTTCGCTGGTCATGGGTGTGGCCAGCGGACAAGCCGCCAGACCGGAGTGGCTTCCCCTGCTCAAGGACGAGATGCTTCCCGGGACCCACTGGCAGGTGATCGCCATAGGCCGGGAAGAGGTTTGGCCACTGCATCGACGGGCCCTGGAACTGGGCGGGAATGTTCGAACCGGTCTGGAAGACACCTTTTATCTGCCCAACGGCAAAAAGGCCAGGAACAATGGAGACCTGGTCAAGGCCCTGGCCGACCTGGTGCGGGAGGTAGGCCGGGATATCGCTAACGCCGATGAAGCGCGTCAAATCCTGGGGATCAAGAACAGGATCTGATAGTCTTATGAAGGTATGACTGATTCTTAAGGGGCTTAAGGAGGATTCTAGTGGAAAAGATCTGCAAAGACTTGAAGGAGGAATACGATGCCTTGGACGCCATTGTATCGGGGCTGGATGAAGCGGGCTGGGAAGCCAAGACCCCTTTCTTCGAATGGACCGTGAAAAAAGAGGTCGCCCATATTGCCTTCTTCGACGGCACGGCGAGATTATCAGCTACTGATCCTGAGGTTTTCAAAGAACACGTCAAAGCGCTTTTCGAGGGCCAGGCCGAGGCCTTGGCCCAGATGACCGTTTTGGAAAAGATGACCTATCCCGAACTGCTCAAATACTGGCGTGAAGAAAGAAGCACCCTGGTTAACGCCCTGTCCCTCATGGGCCCAAAAGACCGGCTGCCCTGGTACGGGCCATCTATGTCCGCCGTATCCTTTGCCACAGCGCGTTTGATGGAAACGTGGGCGCACGGCCAGGATGTGGTGGACGCCCTTAAGGTAAGTCGACCGGCCACGGACCGGCTCTATCACATCGCTCACCTCGGTAATATCACCTATGGCTGGAGCTTCACCATTCGTCAGATGGAGGTCCCCCCGGTCCCGGTCCGGGTTGAACTCACCAGCCCCTCCGGTGCGCTGTGGACCTGGGGCCCCGAAGAGGCTCGGGATATTATTCGGGGCAGTGTCTTGGGTTTCTGCCTGGTTGTCACTCAGCGCCGGCACTATGCGGACACCGACCTGGTCCTAACCGGGGAAGCGGCGGAAAAATGGATGTCCCAGGCTCAATGCTTCGCCGGTCCTCCGGAAATGGGCCCCGAACCTGGGAAATTTCCCAAAATGGGAACCTAAATTCTAATTTCGGATTTCGGAATGCGGAATTCAAAGAACTTAACAGGATGCTGAAAAACTCTTCTTTTTACCGGTTGCTCAAAAAGGTTCAGATCCAAGGCGTCCAAAATCGAGAACCCGCCCCGAAAGGGTGGGACTGAGCAATGCCTTTTAGCGAAGAAATCGGGAGGAATGAAGCGACCATAGTAGTACGTCGCAATGACGAGTGATGAGGACAACGCCGGAGATGGGCTTTTTTCAGCAACCTAGTGAGGAAAAAGCATGTTTAAGAAAATACTGGTGGCCAACAGGGGAGAGATCGCCCTCAGGGTTATCCGCGCCTGCAAGGAACTTGGCATCCTTTCTGTCGCTGTATATTCCGAGGCGGATACCCGATCCCTCCATATTCAGTTGGCCGACGAGCGGGTCCTGATCGGACCCCCGTCAAGTGCTAAAAGCTATTTAAGCATCAAAAACATCCTGACCGCGGCCAGGGAAACGGGTGCGGACGCTATTCATCCCGGTTATGGCTACCTGGCTGAAAATGAGGAATTCGCCCAAGCCTGTCATGACCAGGGCCTTGCGTTTATCGGTCCGACCCCTGAAAACCTGCGGCTGGCCGGGGACAAAATCGCCGGGAAAGACATCATGCGTAAGGCTGGTGTGCCGGTTATCCCCGGCGGTGACGGTTTGGTGCAGAATATCGATGAAGCGCTGCGCATTAGCCGGGAGGTGAGCTACCCGGTCATGATCAAGGCCGCTGGGGGAGGCGGAGGTCGGGGAATTCGTATCTGCGCTACTGAGGAGATCCTGGCCGAGGAATTTCCGGTGGCCGCCATGGAAGCGGGGGCCGCCTTTGGGAACAACGGTCTTTATATAGAAAAGTTTATTGTTCAACCCCGACATATCGAGTTTCAGGTTCTGGCTGATTCCTTTGGGAATGTCTGTCATCTCGGGGAACGTGAATGCAGCATTCAACGACGGTTTCAGAAGCTTATTGAAGAATCCCCTTCACCCAGGCTGACCCCGGAACTCCGAAAAGTCATGGGTGAAGCGGCCATAGCCGCGGCCAGGGCCATCAACTATGTCAACGCCGGGACCGTGGAGTTCCTGGTGGACAAAGATGACACCTTTTATTTCATGGAAATCAACGCCCGTATTCAGGTGGAACACCCAGTGACGGAACTGACCACCGGCGTCGATCTGGTTAAGGAACAAATTAAAATCGCGGCCGGTGAGCACCTGGATTATTCTTTCGAGGCCCTTAACCTCAGGGGCTGGGCCATCGAATGCCGGATCAATGCCGAGGATCCGGACCGTGGCTTCATGCCCTCCCCGGGTACGGTCGAACGATACCATCCCCCGGGAGGATATGGGGTTCGCCTTGATACGCATCTTTACCAGGGTTATGAACTGCCCATCTATTATGATTCGCTGATAGCCAAACTCATTACTTTTGACGCGACCAGGAAAGGCGCGATTCAGGTGATGAAAAGGGCCCTGGAGGAGTTCAGAATCGAACCGCTTAAAACCACAATCCCCCTCTACCGCCGAATCATGGAGGACGCTGATTTTCAGCGAGGTGAATTCACCACCGATTATATCAAGAAGTTTGTCCCCGACGAGGAGGAGGAGGACGATGATGATGAAGATTGATAAAACTATTCAAAGATAGTTGAAATTGGGTTTCTCAGATCAGATCCTCCAAAAATCAAGGCGGACTCAATAAATTAAAGCGATGCCGGATACTGGATGCTGATGCTGAGTTTTTATCCGGTATCCAGTATCCAGGATCGCTCCGTTCGAAGCGACTGATCCCGAGTTATTGAAAACTTAGAGATCAATTGAAGCTCCCTGCACCAAGGTGCAGGGAATCTTCCAGGCAAGGAAAAGGATTATTGGTTGTAGTTCGCTCGCTAACCCACGCAGCAAGCTGCGGGGAATGCGCTCGCTGTTCCTGTTCACAGAATAAGTTAGGTAAGGCAAAAGGAGATGAGTCATGACCGAGACCAAGGAAGTTTTATATGAAGTCAGGGACCGTATAGCCACTATCACCCTAAACCGACCCGACAAACGTAATTCGATCAACGCCGGTATAACGGTCGGCTTGAACTCGGGTCTTGATCAGGCCGACCAGGATCCCGCTGTGTCGGCGGTCATCCTGATCGGCGCGGGAGGCAACTTCTGCTCCGGGGCCGATCTCGGCGGAGGCGGCTTTTCAGGCCAGCAATCCTTCCTGGAAATGCACGAAGGTCGGGGACACTATGCCCGGTTGCTTTTAAAAATGAACCAATGCAGAAAGCCCATTCTGGCTGCTGTCGAGGGTTACTGCCTGGCCGGTGGTATGGGGCTGTGCCTGTCAAGCGACATGGTCATCGCCAGCGAGGACGCCCAGTTCGGTACCCCCGAAATCAAGCGCGGCCTGTGGCCCTACATGGTCACCGCGGTCCTGATCCGTAACCTGGGACGGAAAAAAGCCTTAGAGCTGTGCATGACGGGCGATAGAATTTCAGCAGCGGAAGCCGAACGGATCGGTATGATCAACTACGTTGTGCCCAAGGTCGAATTCAAGGACAAGGTGGACCAAATGGCCAAAAAGCTGGCCTCATACAGCCCGGCAGTCATGGGCCTGGGCAAACGGTCCTTCTACCAGATAGCCGACATGACCGTCGAGGACGCCCTGGAATACTTGAAGGGCCAGCTCACCATCAATTCCCAGACCGAAGATATCATCGAAGGCGTGCGCGCTTTCCTCGAAAAACGGGACCCCCAATGGAAGGGAAGATAGAGTTTTTTTGTCTTAAGCCGGTCGGGAAAAGGACTAAGAATTTCTTGTTAAAAAGAATAATCGACTTAAGGAGACTTCAATGCCAGAAAGCAAAGTTTATGAAAAATTTATAGCCTGGTCGAAAAAGGCCCCGATCTCTTTTAAAAACCCGGTTTTTTGGGCCGATCAGGGCGGGCATCTATGTCTTCGGTTCATAAACACCAATAAAAAAAGGCGCTTTAATGGAATCTCCTCTTGACAACATCAAAGTAATAGAATGGGCCACCATGGCGGCCGCGCCCATGGCCGGGAGGTTGCTGGCTGATTGGGGGGCGGAAGTCATCCATGTAGAACATCCGGTTAGCGGGGATCCCTGGAGAGGCTGGATAACCTATTACGGAAATGAACTGCCGCCAGAGACAGCCTATCATTTCTGGGAGCATTACAACCGGAACAAGAAAAGCATCACCCTTGACCTGGATCAGGAAAATGGCCTTGAAGTGCTGCGCAAACTAATTGAGGGCGCTGATATTTTTATTACCAACAGGCGGCCTTACGCTTTAAAGAAATACAATCTGGAATATGATTCCCTTAAAGTGCTGAATCCAAGACTCATCTACGGCTCCCTCACCGGGTACGGCCGGAAGGGGCCCGATAAAGATTCCCCCGGTCACGATTCCCTGGCCTTTTGGGCTCGTTCAGGTTTCATGTACCTGATGCAGCAAGGGGAAACGGCCCCCCCTTCCCCGGGATATCGGACGGTTGCAGCCGGGGATAAGATAAACTCTCTGGCTCTGGCCTGTGGGCTGATTTTGGCCATACTGGCCAGACAGCAAACCGGGATGGGCCAGGAAGTCGATGTGTCTTTACTCCACACCGGCATTTACGCCCTCGCCCCGATCGCACTGACCCTCGGTAAATTTGAACAGCTGTTTGAAACAGCCGAGGAGTACGAACATTATTTGAGACGAGGGAGGGATGAAGTCTCACCCCTTTATATATCCTATGAGACCAGGGATAAGCGTTGGCTGCAGCTGAGCCTGGCGCCGCCCGACCCTTATTGGCCGGCATTTTGCCGGGCCATAGAAATGGAAGCCCTGGAAAAAGACCCCCGGTTTGATTCGGTTGAGAGTCGAATGGAAAATCAATCCGCGTTGTTTCAGATACTAGAGGAAGTTTTTCGTAAAAAAACTCTGGAGGAATGGAAAGAAAACTTTAACAAAGTCGATTTACTCTGGTCGCCCATACAGAGCCCCAAGGAGGTTATTACCGATCCTCAGGTCATCGAAAATGACATCATTGTCCCCTTCGAGCATCCTGAATTCGGTCCTATCAAGGTGGTATCCAACCCGGTGAAAATGAGCCGGACACCGGCCGCTATCAGAAGACGGGCCCCCGAATTCAGTGAGCACACCGAAGAGGTTCTGCTGGAAATGGGATATTCATGGGATGATATCGCTCAATTCAAAGCGCGTGGGATTATCGCATAGTACAGGGAGATATATAAACGGGAACCAGATAAAAAAAGCTGTCCGGCTTCTATCGTTTGGAATGCTGAATGTCCTGATTGAAATTGAATAATCATTGTACGGGTATAATAAATTCTCAGAGTTAAGCTATTAGAATCTAAACATGGAGGGAGCTTGAAATGCCGGATATTGATATTGATGCGCCGGGGAAAACCCTGATGCTGATGGGCAATGAAGCCATTGCCCGCGGTGCCCTGGAGGCCGGAGTGGGATTTATCGCCTCCTATCCCGGTACGCCCGCGACGGAAATCCTGCCCAGATTGGCGGAGGTCACCAAAAGCAGGAATCTGTACGCCGAATGGTCGATTAATGAAATCGTGGCCATGTTGAACGCCGCTGCTGCGGCTACTGCCGGTATCCGTTCCATGGCTTCGATGAAACAAAACGGTACCAATGTGGCTCTGGACGCTATTGCCAATCTGAATGAAAGGGGATTACGAGGCGGTGCCGGATTGATCCTGGTCAATGCCGACGACCCAGGGCGGCGAAACAGTCCCAATGAGCAGGACACCCGAAGTGTGGCCAAGATGCTGGATATCCCCTTACTGGAACCGGGCGACTTCCAGGAGGCCAAGGATATGATCCCCTGGCTTTATGAACTTTCCGAAGAACTGGATTGCCTGGTCATGTTGCGGGTGGTGGCCAAAATCTCCCACACCAGGGGAAATGTCACCCTGGGTGAGCTTTCCAGAAGAGAACAGAAGGCCCACTTTGATCTCATGCCGACCATTGCCTCCTGGGGACAAATTAACCTCCATGCCCGGCTGCATGAGAAGCTGAAAAGGGCCAAGGAGAGATTTGAAACCTCACCCTTTAACCGGTACCTCGGTCCGGAAACACCGGACTTGCTGATCATCAGTTGCGGGGCCTCTTTTCTCTATGCCATGGAAGCGGTCCGTATCCTGGGAGTGCAAGACAAGGTTGGAGTCTTGAATCTCGGCACCATCTGGCCCTTGCCGGAAAAACTGATTGAAAAACACCTCCGAAATACGCAGCAGGTCCTTTTTATCGAAGAGGTCCATCCCTTTGTCGAACAGAGCGTCATGGAATTCACGGCCAGTCTTGGACCTGACGGCCCGCGGCCTTTTTTTTACGGCAAACGTTCCCGACATATTCCTTCCTATGGGGATTTAACCCCGGATAATGCCCTAGGGGCTATTGCCAAGATTTTGAATATTAATTATCAGTCTCGGGACCCTGAGTATGCCGAAAAAGTCCAGGTCGCCTCGAAAGAAGAAGTAATTACGCGTCTCGGAACACTATGTGCCGGCTGCCCTCACCGGGCCAGTTACTGGGCCATCCATCGGGCACTCATGCTGGATGGACGTGAAGGTTTCGCCACCGGTGATGCCGGTTGCATGAGTGCCGGCTTTGGTCCTGCCGGCTACTTCGTGGCCAAATACGGGGCCTGTATGGGCGGCGGGGCCGGACTTGCCGATGGCTATGGGAAGCTGAAACGGTTCGGTTTCACCCAGCCGGTGATTGGCGGGGAAGGGGACTCCACCTTCTACCACGCTACTATTCCAGCCCTGCTCAACGCCGTCTGGAACCAGTCGGACTTCACCCTGGTCGTTTATGATAACAGTACGACGGCCATGACCGGGTTTCAACCCCATCCCGGTGTCGGTATGACTGCTATGGGAGCCCAGGGGAAGATCGTTCCCATCGAGGACATTTGCCGCTCCTTCGGCATCCGGGTGGAGATTTGTGATCCCTTCGAACTTGAAAAGACTACTGAAGTCATGCTCGATGTTCTGCGGGATGAAGGGCATGGCCCAAGAGTCGTCATCATGCGGCATGAGTGCGAACTGCAAAGGGCCAGACGGGAAAGGACGCCCTACGAAGTGTCGGTGAATCCGGATAAGTGCTTGGGGGAGAGTTGCGGCTGCGACCGTTTATGTGTCCGGATATTTCGCTGTCCCGGGCTCCGATGGAATGAACAAACCGGTAAATCGGAAATCGACGAGGTCATTTGCAGCGGTTGCGGTTTGTGTGCCGATATTTGCCCCCGGGGGGCGATAGAGAAAAAAGCGGCAGGGGAGGTGGGTGTTTCACAATGAAGGCATTAATCAAAGACCCGCTGAGTCTGATTGTTATTGGTGTGGCCGGTCAGGGTAACGTGGTCACCTCTTTTCTCATCTGCGACGCCTTGGTGAACGAAGGGTATAAGGTGACCTTCGGACAGACCTATCCGGCCCAGCAACGAGGCGGACCGGTGATCAATTACATCCGAATCTCCGAACATATCCAGGCCAGCCCGATTATCCCAGAAGGTCGTGCGGATGTTATCGTAGCCATGGAACCGGTGGAAGCCATGCGCATGTTGAATCAATACGGCAATCCGGAGGTCATGACCATCGTCAACCCCCGGCCGATCCAGGCCATCGATGTCACCGGTTTTGGGAATAAATACCCTTCAGTGGAAAAGCTCATGGAAGATATTACCGCGTTATCCGCCAAAACATGGGTGATCCAGGCTACTGAAGAAGCCCGGAAATTGGGGAATCCCATTATGGCCAACGTCATACTGGTCGGTGCCCTGGTCGGCTCCGGGGTTCTTCCGCTGGACCGAAAGGCTATGGAACCGGTGCTTCAAGAACGTTTTCCAAAGACCCTGGATATTAATATGAAGGCTTTGGAAAAGGGGATTGAGCTCATGAAGCAATACGCTTAATTGGATAAAGGAGAAATGGTTATGGCAGCTATTGCGTTACCTAACACCTTGGCGGATATTAATGAAAACTGGTTAACCGAAGCGCTTAAGAATTCCGGAACCCTTAAAAAAACCCGGGTCAGCTCCTGCCGGGCTGAAACCATCGGTGCAGGAACAGGATTCATGGCCGATTTAGCCAGGCTCCATATCACCTACGATACCCCGGAAGAAAGGGGACCGAAAACGCTTATCGTAAAAATTCCGGCCTCGGCCCCGGAGAACCTGATGGTGGCCCTCACTTTCAATTTCTATAAACGGGAAATGGACTTCTACCGATATGCAGCTCCCCAATCCTGTCTCCGGACGCCACGACCTTATTATCTGGACATTGACGACAGGGGGCAGAAATTCATCATGCTCCTTGAAGACCTCGGCCCGGCCACACTGGACCAGGTTCAAGGGGCAAGCGCGGAAACCACCTACCAAGCCATCATAGAGCTGGCCAGATTTCATGCCCAATTCGCCCCCAAGGTACAGGCCGGAGAACTGAGTTGGCTGATGGATTCGGCTGCCCCGGACTATGTGGCCCTTAACTCCGGAATTTATCAAATGGCCCTTGAACCAGCTATGAAAAATTTCAGCGACCACTTTACCCCTGTCACCAGAAAAGTGGCTGAAGATCTCTATGATAAAATTCTTCCTCTGATGACCGACCGTATTGAATCGGGACTCACCATGATTCATGGAGATTACCGCCTGGACAATATGTTCATGGGCCAACTTCCACCCCGTGAGGGATTCCCACCCGAGGGCCTGGCCGTGGTGGACTGGCAGATCTGCTGTATTGCCGAATGCGGGTTCGATGTAGGCTATCACATGTGCAGCATCAGCACGGAAGTCCGGCGGGTCATAGAAGCAAAGGCCTTGAAAGATTACTACCAATCCCTGCTGGAACATGGCATGGAGCAATACCCTTTTGATGAATTCCAGGACCGTTACAAACGGTCCATCCTTTTCAGCCTCTTATATGCCATAAGCGTCGCCGGGAATCTAGATTTGGCCAATGAACGGGGAGTGGCCTTGACCCGAATCGCCCTCGATCGCGTCTTATCGGCCATTGAAGATCACAAGGCTGGAGAATTGATGCCGTGATGTTGAAAGAATTTTTCTCGATAAACCGTAAGGAAGGCAACCGCGCAATCAAATCGGCCAGTGAATGATCAGCGGATCCCGCATACCATGGCCGAATATATAGGACTTAAACCATTCTGAGTATTCATCCCCCTGAGGGGGAAATAGACTTGTTTTTTTTAAGAACTTATCAAGCATTGTTAGAAAATAAACCAGACAGGAGGGCCTATATGCCCGAGAATTCCCAATTGAAATACGTCTATGATCTTATTGCCTATCATGGCAAAATCCTTGGGGATAAGCCCTATATTTTGCATGAAGAACGAAAGGTCAGTTTTGCCGAGTATGATCGGGCCACCTGCCGGGCCGCTAACGGGCTGAAGGCCCAAGGGGCCCAAACCGGTGATGGCCTGGCCATTCTTATGGGGAACTGTCCTGAATATCTTTTTTTGTTTTACGGTCTTCCCCGGGCCGGTTTTTATTCCGTGCCGGTAAACGTTGCCCTTAAAGGAGAGGGACTGGCCTATATACTCACTAACTCGGGCGTAAAATACCTGGCCGTGGATGATGTCCTCTATTCCAAGATCATTGAAATCGGACGACCCTTGGAATCCGTTAAAAAGGTTTTTATCCGCCGAACAACCGATGCCCCCCTGCCTGAGGGGACCTTAGATCTGGCCTTGCTTTTGGATGCCTCGGATGAAAAACCCGACTATGTGATCGAAGCCGGAGCGATAACTCATCTTATGTACACCTCGGGGACCACCGGGTTCCCCAAGGGGGTGGTGAACCGGACCGGACCCGGAGGGGTGGAGGGAATGATCGGCCTGGCCAAGTTTTTAACCCAACCAACCGATATTCTTTATACCGCCCTTCCTCTTTTCCATTCCAATGCCCTGACCCTGACTGCTGGTTTTTCCATGGGTGGGGGGCTTCCCTTTGGTTTGGATAAGAAATTTTCCGGCTCACGATTTTGGGACAGGATCCGGTTCTATGGGGCCACCCAGTTTCATGGCCTAGGGGCCATGATTCCCATCCTGATGAAACAACCGGAAAGGCCCGATGATACCGACAATCCGGTCCGCCTGGTCATCTCGGCCGCCTGCCCGGCCAACCTTTGGGAGGCTTTTGAGAAAAGGTTCAACCTGAAAATCTGGGAGGCCTACGGGGCCGTGGATGGGGGCGGGTTGTTAATTTTTAATTTTGGCAATGCCCCGGTAGGATCGGTCGGAAAAGTGATGGGCGAAACCGAATGGAAGCTGATCGACGAGGAAGGCAACCCGGTTCCCCAGGGAGAGATCGGGGAATTAGTAACTCGGTCACCGGTCAAGCAGACCAGAGTGGTGGAGTATTACAAAAATCCTGAGGCCTCGGATAAAAAAGTCCGGGATGGATGGGTCTATTCCGGGGATTATTTTTATGCCGACAAAGACGGCAACCTGTTCTTTACCGACCGGAAGAGCGATTCCATGCGCCGTCGGGGTGAGAATATTTCCTCTTTTGAGGTGGAAAGCATCATTGAAAAACACCCGGATGTGGAAGTCTGTGCCGCCTTCGGCGTGCCTTCGGAACTGGGGGAAGACGAAGTCATGATCTGGGTAATGCCGAAAGCAGAGGCCAAGCTCGACCTGAGGGAACTCATTCGCCATTGTGCCCGGAGCATGGCCTATTTCATGGTGCCCAGGTATATCGATATCGTCGAAGAAATCCCCAGAACCGAAACTTTGAGAATCATAAAAACCCAGATGAAGAAACAGGGGGTCACCGAAAGGACCTGGGACCGGGAAAAGGAGATGCCGGATCTGAAGCTTAAATGAATTTATAAACTGTGAAAAGGTCGAATGCCAAATATTGAATGAAGAAGGTCAAAACAAGGAAATTCACCGCTCTATGCTTCGAAATTCAAATGTTCGAAATTCGTATTTTTTAAACTAAAGGAGGAAGATGATGGCTTGGGAAGACGTAAAACCGATTTTGAGACCCGAAGGGGTCCATATGGGCATCATGAAGGTGGACAAGGACAAATGCACCGGCTGTGGGCTATGTGTTCAAAACTGCCCCTTCAGTGTCTGGGAAACGGACGAAGACGGACACCCCCGTGCAAAAGAGAAGTATGAATGTTTCAGCTGTTATAATTGCATGGTGGTTTGTCCGGTGGATGCCCTGTCCATCCAGGAATCCTACCACGTGGACAAAGGATTTTGGAAGTCGGAACCCTGTCCTATCCCGGCCAGGATGCCTATGGAGGCCAGGGATAAAGAGGGGAATCCCACCGAGTGGAATGCTATTGAAAGGGCCATTTTTGAAAGAAGGAGTGTTAGGAATTTCAAGGAAGACCCTGTACCGGAAAGTTATATCCGCCGGGTGCTCGAAGCAGGCCGCTTTGCCCCCAGCGCCGGCAACTGCCAACCCTGGAAATTTATCGTCGTCACCGATAAGGCTTTTATTAAAGAAATGGATACGGCTATCCATGGCCTGGCCAGCAGCATTTATGGTATGTATATGAACGACCAAATGGTCCAGGCTCTGGTCCCCAATGTCGAGGCCAGCCCCAACCCGGGTTTTTATGACCCCAGGCAAATCATCGGCGGAACCGGGGCTATAACCCGAGGGGCTCTGCCTCCTTCCTTAGCGGCCCCGGCGATCATCATCATGGCCGGCGATACCCGGGCCATTACCGGACCCCAATTGAATATCGGCATCTGCGGCCAGAATATGAATCTGGTGGCCAATTCCCTAGGCATTAAGGCCTGCTGGGTCGGATTCTATGGTTTCTTGAATATGCTCCCTCCGCTTTTGGAAAAGCTGGGACTAAAGCCTCCCTGGCAGGTCGTTTCCTCCATGGTCCTGGGCTGGCCCAAATTCAAGCAAGAAGGGATCGTACCCAGGGAATATCGACCGGTCACCTGGTTCCGGGAAGGGAACAACGGTTCCGTAGTAGAATAGTAGAATGCGTACATTAGGGGTTAGTATGAACTACCGTTCGTCGTTTATCGTTCGGAGTTAGGCGAACCCCAGTTTTAATCATTCACAGCTATTACCCAAGTCGGTAATTAACCGTTAGCATGAACATTTTTATTCATTTTATTATAATTACATTATAAATACAGGAGTTTGGATGAATAGACTTAAAGGAAAGGTTGCAGTTATCACCGGGGGGTCGAGTGGAATCGGTGCGGCGACAGCACGATTGTTTGCCCAAGAAGGCGCCCGGCTAATCATTGCCGATATTTTGGATGAACAGGGGCAAAAACTGGCTAAGGAATTGGGCGGGGGAGTCATTTATCAGCACACCAATGTCATCCTGGAAAATGAAATTGAAGCGGCAGTCAGTCTGGCCATGGAAAAATTCGGGAAACTGGATTGTATGTTCAATAACGCCGGGGTCGGAGGGACCGGGGGGCCGATCGAACAAACCGATACCGAAGGTTTCGATTTGACCGTGGCCGTCCTTTTCAGGGCCGTCGTGCTGGGCATGAAACACGCCGCCAGGGTGATGATCCCTCAAGGGTTTGGGAACATCATCAGCACCGCCAGTGTGGCCGGTCACAAGACCGGTTTTGGACCTCATACCTACAGCGCCTGCAAGGCCGCGGTGATCCATTTGACCCGTTCGGTAGCCATGCAATTGGGTGAATTCGGGATTCGAGTCAATTGTGTCTGTCCGGGCGGGATTGTTACCCCTTTATTCGGAAGGGCCCTTGGTCTTTCCCAGGAAGAGGTTGAAAAAACCCTGGAGCCGATCAGGAGTGTCTTTAAAAATATTCAGGCTATTCCCCGTGCCGGTCTTCCCGAAGACGTGGCCAGGGCCGTCCTTTTTCTGGCTAGTGACGACTCGGATTTTGTGAACGGTGAAGCCCTGCAGGTGGACGGGGGAATCGGACGGGGGTTTTTGGATAAATCGGAAAGGGGAGGGCAAAGGGATGAATTGCTGAGAGCCCTGGGTTTGGATCCGGTTCTGATTGAACAATTGTATGCTTCTAATTCGGTAGGACCAAAACAATAAGGAGGGGCATAATGGATTATTTAGATTTGGATTTACACCTGACTGAAGATGATCTGGCCGTTAAAAGAGCGGCACAAAAATTTGCCGAAAAAATAATGAGGCCCATAGCCAGGGAATTGGACACCATGACGGCGGAACAGGTTATTGCTAAAGGTTCCCCTTTATGGGATTTTCTGAAGGCGGCCTTCGAACAGGGATACCATTGTTCCGGGATTCCGGTCGAGGTGGGCGGTGCGGGTCTAACCACCCTACAGTCTTATATCGTTCATGAGGAGTTGGGTTGGGGCAGTTTCGGCCTGTCCGTCCTGCTTGGATGCATCAGTTCACCCTTTGGTTTGATTCTGGCCAAGGCACGTTTTACCGGCGAAACCGAACTGGTCGATCAATTTGTAAAACCTTTCTGCCAATGCAAAGATGGCAGTATGCGAGGGTGCTGGGCCATTACCGAGGTAGAACATGGGTCCGATCTGATCGGCTGCGAAAATGAATTGTTTTGTGATCCCAAGATTCGCTGGAGTGTCCAGGCCAAACTGGATGGGGAGGAATGGGTGCTCAACGGACAGAAGTCGGCCTGGGTTTCCGGGGGGACCATTGCCAATTATGCCCTGTTATTTGCCGGGGTTGATCCTCTTCAGGGGATGTCAGGGGGAGGGATCTTTTTCTGCCCTTTGGAAATACCGGGGGTGACCAAGGGAAAGCCTTTGGAAAAGATGGGACAGAGGGATTTAAACCAGGGGGAAATATACTTTGATAATGTAAGGATCCCTAAAAATTATCTTTTGTTTGGAACGGATATGTACATGTTTCTTCATGAGGCAATATTGACCGGTGCCAATGCCAACATGGGAAACTGGGCCACGGGTCTGGCCCGGGCGGCTTTTGAGGAAGCCTTGAATTATGCCAAGCTTCGAATCCAGGGAGGTAAACCGATTATTGAACATAACTCGGTGAGACAGCGTCTGGCCGAAATGTTTGCCAAGGTGGAATCCTGCCGGGCCTTGTCCCGGGCGGTCAGGGTGTATAACGCGGCCCCACCTAATGGCGTGAGTCTCCTGGAGTATAGTGTGGCCTCTAAAATAACTTGCACCCAGGCGGCTTTTGAAGTTGCCAGTGAGGCCATTCAGATATTCGGCGGAAACGGGATGTGCCGGGAATATCTGCCGGAGAAGCTGTTCCGGGATGCCCGTGCCTCATTAATAGAAGACGGCAACAATGAGATTCTGGCCATGGGGGCCGGCAAACTCCTGGCCCAGCATTATCCGAGGATGAGATAAAAAAAACAAGGAGCGCTTCGCTTAAGGAGCGTCCCTTTGTTCATGGGACTCAAGGAGCGCCTGGGAACAACCCCAGGCTTG
>Ga0214473_10001767_pt1 | contig 27698 bp, 27 predicted proteins | sample RVTome_7_FD_203509 | JGI IMG/M metagenome (GOLD analysis project Ga0214473, IMG submission 203509) | Soil microbial communities from uranium-contaminated site in the Upper Colorado River Basin, Wyoming, United States - RVT98D197 | ecosystem: Environmental > Terrestrial > Soil > Contaminated >...
GAACAAGTAGCGCCCAGTTTTCATTGGAGTAGTGTTGCGCGTTCACCCAGGCTTCCTGATCGTATCCGGGAAACGTGAGCTCGTCTCCAAACTGCGCCCGCACAAATCGTTGGTGATTGTTTGATGCAGAGTCGATTAAATGGCCAATGATCTGTTTCGGAGACCATTTGCCCGGGGTCCGCGGCGTCTCACTCTGCGTTTCGGAGATGAGTAATAGCCTTTTAGAGGATGACTCGATTGTCTCTCTGAAATCCTCCAGCAGGTCTTTCAGTACGATGACGCTCATTTTGCTCGCTCAAGCGAAAGACGATCCCAATTTGCCAGCTCGGCTCCGGCTTCGTAAGTAGACTGGAGAAAGTCGAGCAATACCTGCTGCGGAGAATGCGAGTTTCGTACATCGTCATACATCAGAATAAACTCGCTGAGTTCGTGGCTGTAAAAACCATGTTTGATAGGTTGCTGGCCCAGGCCAGCTGGAGCAGGAGCGGTGTAAGAATAGAAGGCAGGCCCCGCAAAGCCTGCGCCTGGCCAAAAGCCTGCGCTGATGCATTCATGCGAATAAGCCTCTCGAGTGATCAGATCCGCGCCCGGTCGGGTTGGTGCCGGCCGCCCGCAAAAACGGGTTACTGCAAGATCAAAGCTACCCCAGTAAAAGTTTACGGGACTACACTTGCCGATGAACCGTCCACGAAATTCCGAAAAGACCCGGGAAGCTTGCACCAGTATTTGCCAGAACCGGTTGGCAAAATCTGGGGAGTAGGTCTGGTGCTCGGTATCCAGCTCAAATGGAATGGGATTCGGCACCTCCTGCGGTTTTGTGAAAATAGATATCTCAATACCTAATGACTTTAGTTTTCCCATGAGTTCGCCATAGAAGTCAGCCACCGATCGCGGCTCGAGAATGACCGATTCTCGTAGATTGTCGCTCGTTGTGATCAGAAGTTTGTGATTGAGAAAATCAAACTCCAGTTCGAACAGCCTGCTCTTGTGGGGAATAGCTGAGGTCGTGAGACCCCGAGCAGAAGTGTACAGGGCGCAATGCCACCAATGGTTTACTTGCGGGGCAAGGTTGAGCCGAATCTTCCCGACAATCTGAGTCCACATATGCAGCGTGGCATACGTGTCTTGCCAAGCCGCAAGAGGTAAGCTCGGCCAAAGTTTCGCATCAGCTTCGGCGCTTGTATCCATGACTCTCTGTGCTGATAATAACTCAGCTGTACGCAAAGTCTAAACGGACCATAAACCGATGACAAATCGTCGATCCCGACGTAGCACGCTCTTCAAAATAGCGGCTCTCCTAACAGTGATTCTGGCAATCTGGGTTAGCCACGACCTCTTTGCGCCTCGCACTGCCCACCTAAGGAATTTCGATCCGGATGAGGTTGGCAAACTGGAGACCGAGATGTGGCGGTCATATCATGAAAGAAGCCAATTGGAGCTGGAATGGTGGATTATTCACCGCGAACGCGAGCGGCATGAGCCGGGTGATTTGGCCCGGGCTTTGGCGGAACTTCAGGCGGAAGTCTATCAATTGCCTGTGGAACGGTTATTAGAACACGATGACCCTGCCAATCAAACTTTGCCACCAAGCTGTTCCAACACCTTACCCATGCGTAACGTAGGAAGCGACTCACCATCTGGGGTTTGCAGCTTCATCGGCTCAAGCACTACATAGCCCATTGCCGAGTAGAGTGGCTCCCCTGGGAGAGTGGCGCACAATTCAAGTCGTTTGAAACCGTAATTTCGAGCCGCCTCTTCGCAAACCTTCAGCACTGTTTTGCCGAGTCCCTTGCGAGCCCATTCCGGATGCACAAAGAACGCACGGATGCGCGCGGGCTCTATCGCAGGATCTAACAGTGGGTCGATATCTGACTTCCATTGATCACCTCCATACAGCGAACGCCGTTTGCTCCACCCACCACAAGCAACAATCTTCGGGCCGTTCTCCGCCAGGTAATAGGTACCATCCAGAATTAACTGGGTGTCCACTCCGAAGATGTAGAGCAGCGCGCTTTCGATCTGGCGCTGATTGTAATAATCAAAGCTGAGACCACGAACGGACTCAGCAATGAGTTGTTGCAGAGCGTCCGTATCTTCCAGGACCGCCTGGCGCACCTTAATTGAAGGCGATTCAGTCATACGGAGGAGCACATGCAGTCTATGCCGGGTACTGTCGTCTCACTTAGTCAAGCCTTATACTGATGGTCATCCCTGAGAGATTGTCAGACTTTACTATCATGAGCAGAGATCCTAAGCAATTAGCTGAAGAACAAGTTCGCGATCGCATTATACGATTGGCCTTCGACGGAGATCATTTGAAGTTCAAAGAATTCCTGGTGAAATTGACGGCTGGCCTGCCGGATGGGACCGGAGTGGCACTGCGAGGGAGTGTAGTAACGAATAAACGTTGGGAGGACGGTGGGCCTTTCGACGAGCGCTGATCTGGTTAAGTGGTCGCGACATTCAGCGTCAGACGATTCAAGTGGTAAAAGACGCCGACTATGCAGATGGATATCGCTCTTTGCATCCAGACCAACCCGGTTACACATTTCCCGTTTGGGACCCACATTTGAGACTCGATTATGTCTTCCTTCCGAAGCGTTCATTGACGCATTTGTTGAGCTGCGAGGTGGTAAACCACACTCCACAGTCGAAAACGGCTTCCGATCACTTTCCGCTGCTAGCAACTCTGGAAATCTAGTAGGCTACCGCTAAACCGTTGAAAATACGGGGATACTGTTCGTTCAGCCGACGTAATGTGGCAATTCAATCTAGGGTTTGATTATCGAAAGATAATCACGGTGCTGCCTTCTAAATCTAAGTTATTGACGTGAAGGCCAAAATCAACGAGAATCGCTAATAGCTTGGTGGGTTTGTAACCGCCAAGGAACTGCAATAAAAGGGGAACTAGACCGTTCCTCCTCTCGCCAACTCGACGAATCAGGACAGCGAATTTATTTGGGCTTCACCCTTCATCAGTCTTGAGCAGACTGCTTGCAACAAAAGCGGACCCGTAACGTTCGAGAAAACCATACTGTAAGAGATTCATCTTGCGCCATCCCGGACCTTCGGGAAGTTAAGGATTGATCATGGAGCTAGCATCGGATCAGTTTGACGAAAGAAACCAACCAGCTGGGAACGTCCCTGCTCGTAACGATCATCAGTACTCGCCCGACAAGGGCGCAGATAAGCGTCAGGTTGTACCACGCGCAAAGCGTGAGGAGCTCGACAAGGCCACGCACGATCTGCTGATGGCGAGTTCACCGGAACGTCGCGCGGCTGCCGCGCAAAAGCTTGGCGGCATGGGCTCGCCCGCGGTTGCCTACTTGATTGCCGCTCTCCATGACACCTCAGCCGAAGTCCGTCGCGCTTCAGCGGAAGCGCTTGGTCGCATTGGTGACCCAGCTGCTATTGGCCCATTGAATGGTCTAATGGCCCGCGAGGCTGGTACTGAAATGCCGGATCCTGCAATTCTCCACGCGCTCTATTCGATCACCAAAAGCCGAGGAAGTGCCGGTGATGCGACTCAGTTTGTTCCGGCGCAAGAAAATCCGGTTGGCGGTTGGGATGCTTCGGTCGGTAACCACCAAATCTTTGCCGATCCAAAGTCTGTGGACCAGGATGTTGATTATCTAAATGACAGCAATGCCTCTGGGCCAGACCTCTATTCCCAGGAAGATTTCGAAAGAGAACTGCAAAGTATTAAGGAAGAGGAGGCGCTGCGTACCGAAGAATGGAAGTTGCGCGAGGCGGAACTCGACTTACTTCGCAGACAGACGGAGGCAGAAGCTCGTTACAGGATCCAGGAAGAGCAACGGCGCCTGGCTGAACTTGCCGCGATCCGCAGCAAGGCTGAAGCTGATGGGCAATTAAGGGCTCAGAAAGAACAGCGACTGAATGCCGAGATTGAGGTATTGCGTCAAGCCGAGTTGGCTCACCGCAAGCGGGCAGAAGAGTTGGAGGTGCGTAAGCAGTTTCACGAAAAGGCTCGTCGAGATGCTGAAGCTGAGGCAAGCCAGCGAGCTGCTCAAGAAGAACAACTGCTTGCTCAACTAGAGGCTACTCGCCAGAAGGCCGAGGCTGAAGCACGGAGCCGCTCGGAACGCGAGAATCAGACTAGAGCAGCTATTCACCAGCTAGCCAAGAAAGAGGCGGCAGAGCTTGCTCGTTTGGAGCAGGCCGAAGCGCAACTCGCTACCCAGGAAGATAAACGCTACCGGGCCGAAACAAAGGTACGGCAGCGAGTGGAGAGAGAAGAGCGGCTTAAGGCCGACATCGAGAGTTTGGCGATTACTCAGGCGGAACAGCTCCAGAGGATCGCGGAGGCAGAGGCTCGTCTAAAAGAAGCCGAAGCTGAGGTTCGCAAACAGGCTGATCTTCAAGCCCGTATGCAGACAGAAGAGGAGGCAAAGCGTCTCCAACGGTTGGAGCAGGCCGAGCAATACCGCCGCATGCAGCAAGAAGCACGAGCGGCCGCTGAGGCAGACGCTCGCCGTCGAGCTGAAGAGGAACAAGAACACCTTGTCCAATTGAAGGAGATTCGCGCGAAAGCAGAGAACGAAGCTCTCGAGCGAGCTGAGGTTGAACAACGTCTGAAGGCAGAAACTGAGGCGTTGGTCCAGCTGCGAATGGAGCAGATAAAGCGGATAGAAGTAGCAGAAGCTCGAATTTGCGCCGAGGAGGAAAAGCGCCGACAGGCTGAGGCGGAAGTTGCCCGTCGTAAAGAGATTGAGGAGCAGAGATTGCTCGAACTAGAGGCGTTTCAAACGAGAGCCGAAGCTGAAGCCCTGGAACGCATTAAGCAGGGACAGCAGATTGAGGCTCAGATTGAAATTCTTCGCAAACAGGAAACCGAACAACTACAGCGCCTTGAAGAAGGAAAGGGTCGGCTGGCGCAGGCGGAAGAGGCCCGCTACCGTGCCGAAGCGAAAGCACGGCAACGTGATGAAACAGAGCATCGGTTAACGGCGCAGCTTGAAGCATTTGCGGTAGCCGAGACCGAGCAGTTACAGAAGATCCAGCAGCTGGAGCTACGCATTCGGGAAGCCGAAACCGCGGCACGGCGAGAGGCGGAGGAAGAAGCTCGTCTGGTTCTGGAACAGCAGGTACAGTTGGAAGCACAGGCGGAGGCACGCCGAAGGGCTGCCGAAGAGGCACGACAGCGCGCCGAGGCTGAAGCCCAACGCCGCGCTCTCGAGGAAGAAGAGCGATTGGGGGAACTTGAGGCCATACGCAGCCAGGCAGAATTGGAATCACAGGGAAGAGAGGAACGCGCACGCCAGCTGACGACCGAAATTGAGTCTCTCAGCAAGCTCGAAGAAGAACAGCGCAAGCTGATCGAACAGATTGAAGGCCGCCTGCGAGCTCAGGAAAAGGCGTGCCGTCAGGCGGAGACACAAGCCCGGAAACGGGACGAAAAGGAAAGAAAATACAACACTCACCTCGAGGCGCTTAATAAGGCGGAGGCCGAACAACTCAAGCGACTCAGTGAAATCGAAGGGCGCATCCGACAATCGGAGGCGGAGGCCCATCGCCAGGCACAGGAAGAAGCCCGGCTAATGGCAGAAGAAGAATCGCGACGAGCAGCAGAAACAGAGGCTCGCCGTCAGGCAGCAGAGCTCGCGTTGCAGCGCGCCGAAGCTGAGGCGACCCAGCGCGCACAAGAAGAAGAACAGCAATTGGCCGAGCTCGAGGCGGTCCGGAGCAAGGCCGCGCTTGACGCGAGGCAACGGCAGGAGAAGGCCGAACAGCTGGATGCAGAGATCCAGAGATTAGTTCAGCTGGAGGCGGAACAGGTTCAGCGCATAAATACAGCTGAAGCACAATGCATTGCGCAGGAAGAAGCCCGTCGGCAAGCAGAAACTGAAGCAAGCAGGCTAGAAACTGAGCAAGAAAACCTGGTTGCCAAGTTGGATGCCGTTCGAGTCCAGGCTGAGGCTGAGGCACAACGCCGCTGTGAGATTGAGCAGCAACTTAAGGCTGGGATCGACGTACTCCGCAAAGGCCAAGTCAAACAACTGAAGCGACTTGAGGAGAAAGAAGCAGAAGCTCGCCAGCTTGCCGAGGAAGAAGCTCGCTTAAGAGCTGAAGAGGAAGCTCGTCAAAAGGCTGAAGAAGAGGCGCGACTGCGAGCTGCGCACGAAGCACTTGAAAGGGCCGCGGCCGAAGCTGCCCGGCAAGCTGCGGAAGAGGGGCAGCACCTGGCGAAGCTTGAGGCGATCCGCAGCAGAGCGGAAGCTGAGGCAGCCCAAAGGGCGGAGAATGAACAGAAGCTCAACGCCGAAATCGAAGCTTTGAGCAAGGTCGAGGCTGAACAATTTAATGCCTTGCAGGCGGCCGAGGCACGTCTGCAGCAGCTCGAAGAAGAGATTCGAGAGCATGCTGAGAACCAGAGTCGGTTAGTAGCCGAGGAAGAGGCGCGGCGCCAGGCTGAGGCAGATGCTCGCCAGCGGACATTGGAAGAAGCGCGCCGGCAAATTGAAGCAGAAGCCCGCCGTCGAACCGAAGACGACGAACGCCGTATGGCGGAGCTCGAAGCACTTCGTAGCAAGGCCGAAGCTGACGCACTACGAAGAGCCGAAGCAGAACAGCAATTGAAAGCCGGCCTCGACGTGTTGCACAGAACTGAGCTCGTGCAACGCCAGAATCTGGATGAAGCGAGAGCCAGTTTGCGGATAGCCGAAGAAGAAGCTCGACTTCGAAGCGAAGAAGAAGCCCGTCTGGCAGAGCAGCTCCAGGCACAGCAGCAGACGGACGCTGAAGCGCGTAGAGTACAGCTAGAGAAAACGCGACGGCAGATGGAAGCGGACGCTAATCGGCTTGCTCAGCAGGAAGCAGAACAGCTTGCGGAGCTTGAGTCGCTGCGTGCGAAAGCAGAAGTACAGGCCCAGCAGACCGCAAAGACTGATGAAGAACTCAAGGCGGCAATCCAGAGGGTAAATCAAGCTGCAGCAGAGCAGGCGGAACGCGTCGAGAAGCTGCGAGCACAATTGCGCGATGTTGAAACGGAAGCCAGTCGTCAGGCCGAAGAAGAGACGCAACTGCGGGCCACCGCCGAAACTCGCTCTCAAGAAGAGGCTGATGAGCGCATTCGAACTTCTGAGGAGGCGTGCAAACGTGCTCTCGCAAAAGCTACGCAGGATGATGCTCGGGTAGCCGAGCTGGAGGCCATTCGCCGCCAGACAGAAGCAGATACCAGGGAACTTGCAGAGAGGGAACTGGAACTGAGCTCCGAGATCAAAGCGTTGCGAAAGGCTGAGCTAATCCAGACAAAGAGGGTGGAGAGGCTTGAAGCGCAACTGCTCAACGAACAAACGTCGCACCAGACAGGTGAACCAAAGGTTCGCTCCCGGACTGGCAAATCACAAACCAAGTCTGGTCGTCGCAATGGAGACGAGGAGAGGCGAAACGCCTTGCTTGAGGAATTCCACAGTATCCTTGAGCTGGATGTACAAGAACTAACTAATAAGGAACAACAACTAAGCGAGCAGGTAAAGGAATTGCTTGCGCAAGAGCTTCAACAGCTAAAGCGGATCGAGAAATCAAAGGCCATTCTTCGAGCCGAACGGGAAATTCGTCGCGAGGCAATGCAAGAAGCCCGCGCCGAAGTCAGGCACGACGAAGAGGTCCAAAATGAGCACATGGCCGCTCCAGCAGTGCCGGAAGTTGTTAGCAGCGAGCCACAGGAGCAGCAAGCGCCATCGGTTGGCTTTGAGATCGCGTTCAACAGAGCTCAGGAACATGCCCCGGAACCGGTACGTGCATATCACGAACAAGAAAGTGAGATTCCGCAACCAACCGACGACGAGGTCGACTCCGTTATTGATCGGTTGCAAGACAAATCATGGCAGGGTGCGCATGATGAAGTGCCTGTCCAACTGAGCAAACCAGAGGACGAGAACCAGTTTTCCAATCTTAAGTGGGAAGTGACAGAGTACGAAACACCTGAACTTGTTGAATCTCAGATTGCTGAACTCTACCAGGTTGAGAAACTTGGACCTGATGAGTTAACAGAGGAAGAACCGCGGTTTGAAGCGCCGGTGACAGCAGCGCCTGAGGCGATTTCCAGAGTCGAAGAGCCGCAATTTAAGGTATCGACACATGATGAAGCCAAAGAGGGAAGCTGGTTCGCCATAACTTCTGAATCCCGGGTTGCGGAAGTTTCCTCTGCAAGCGAGAGTGCTGTCGTACCGGCTGCTCTGGAGGCCCCGACTCCTTTCATTTCCGCGGAGCCCGCCACTGAAGGCTTCGTTAAATCGATCGACATCGTGAAGAGTGAGAAGGGGATGGAGGCCCTTGGCGAAGCGAACGCGGCCATATCGGTGCTGGCGCAGCGCCTCAATAGCGGCGATCCAAATGAGAGAGTGGCTGCATTAGCCGATCTTATGCAAGTGGACGAAGAGGAGTCGTTTACGCTCATTACAAAATCTTTTGACGATCATTCGGCAGAAGTGAGGAATGCTGCAGCCCGTGCGCTTTATGGACTGAAGCTGGATCGGGCAGCTTCATTTACGCGCGCTCTCCGCGAGAGTGCTCCCGAACAGCGGCGCAAGATAGGAGCAGCCCTGGTAGGCTCAGGTATCGCCGGAGACGCGATCAACAGTCTCGCAGGAGAGAGCCGTGAGAAGACCTACGATGCTTTCTCGATCCTCTTCCTGATGGCGAAAACCGGAGAAGTTCAAACATTAATACAGACGATAGAGAAACATCCCAATATAGATGTGCGATTGGCGGTCATTAAGCTACTCGCCTTTAGCAACCAGCCGGAGATTGTTTCAGCTTTCCGAACACTCGCGGTCCGAGGGTCTCTGCCGACGGAGGTGCGGTCCGCAGTAATGGAGGCTATATATCAGATCAGCAGCCAGGATAAGCACGCGCCTTCGATGGCCTAGTTGACTCGGTCAAAAGTCTTTCGTTAGGCCGCCTTCTTTGGCCGCCTGCTGCTCTTTTTCCCGGCCACAATGCGGGAACTCGTTGCTGCTTCGACAGAGTAGTGTAGGCGCACTACTCCATCCTCAACGAGAAGTGGGTAGCGATCAATCGGGCGGTGTCGTCGGGCGCCAATTCAGTTGTATCAATTCTTAGAGCTGTTTGGTCGATATCTGCAAAATCGAAGGCACCCGAATTTTTCAAGTCGTGATACCGTTCAAGCGAGGCGAGCTTACCATACTGGCTCCTGGACGAGTTGACCAATCGGCTTGCCAACTCCTGCTCGGAGCAAGTCAATTGTACAAATTCAACGTTGCCTCCCTCTGACTCAATTGCCTCTATCGTGGCTGGAATGAACGAGTCGCGCACGGTGCGTTCAGGATTAAATGTAAAGATGAGGGAGACCTTCCGCCTCGCGGCTTCTCTGAAAACTGACAGCCAGATCTGTTCACGCAGGAGGACAAATGGTTCGGAACCAAAATCAAAGATCGACAGCAATAGATCGACCGTCAAGTGGTTATGGAAAAGTCGCAAACCCGTTAAATCCGCCACCTTGCGTGCCACAGTAAGTTTCCCTACGGCCGGCGCACCATAAATAAACAGGAGAACCATCACGCAACCCGCTACGCCTCAGGCCGATCTTCATAGGCGACCAACTCTCCATGCTCGATGTACCTCTTCAGAAGTCTCAGGTACATGGCCCAGCAGTAGCAGGAACCCCGGTAGTGAGCGTTAGGCTCAGGCCAACCCAGGTGGTGGAAATGGACTTCGGTCGTGCCGGCTTTCTCTTCCAAACTAAACCCCACGCGGGTGCCGAGCCAATCTTCCTGAGCGGCGGTCAGCTGCAACTCAAACTCAGCGTTGGGAGTGTAACGCGAGACTGTCGCCTCCCAGTCGTGGTCAGGGCCAAACCATAGCTTATAAGCCGATCCTTTCCCGGGCGCGCCTGAGGATCGTTTGGTCCACCACGAATCCAAACCCGCGGGGGTGGAAATGGCTTCAAAAACCTGTGCGCCAGGTGCGTTAACATTGAAGTCGTAAACGATATCAGCCACTCTGTAATTACCTCCTAGTGCTTTTTCGACTCGTTCTCTAGCTCATTGTCCATTTGAAGACTGAACTTAATCGTCGTGCTGTCTCAGATTTTCTTACTGGTGAAGGACCGGTTTCGAATCTTTATGAAATCTTCCCCGTAATCCTCAAGTACTCGCCCGAGATCGCCGGCGTTATACGCCTTAACAACTCCGCGATTGCCAATTCGATTGACTAGAAATCCTCAATTTCTCCTACTGTTAATTGGCCTTTCTGCAGGTCCAAACCATAAGCGGGAGGGCAACACAATGTAAATAGTAAAGCGCTCACAAAATATTCTTGTTCAGACTCATTCGCAATCTGCACCCATCTCACATGAGGCCGAGTTTAGCAAAAGTATCCAGCGTTTGTGTGTTCAGGTCATAGCCCGTTAGCGATGATGGTTCTACCCATTGGTACTCACTAAATTCGGCATTCAAATGAAGTTCTTGGTTGAGTGCGAGTTGACACTCGTATAAGAGAAAGACCATGTAGATAAGGCGTTTGTCTCCATTGACAAAAACCTTTTCGTGCAAGCCGTCTTTAAATATTAGAGGCTCAATCTTTTGGATAGAAACCCCCAATTCTTCTGATACCTCTCGGTGCAAAGCCTCTTCGATCCGCTCACCAGCCTCGACACCGCCACCCGGTAGCCCCCATTGCCCGGGAAACACACCGCGATCTGAAGCCATCTTACAAATCAGTACCCGGCCGCTCGGGTCCTTGATAACTGGAACAACAATGAGTCTGGTAGTGAAGTCGGCCATTTAAAGCAGAAAGTCTATTGCGTGAGAAAATCAGTCGACCAAGTGTCTCTGCCAACAACCAGGTTTCAAGTTAACCTTGAAATCTATCTTACTGCCACCACGTAGATAACATTCGCCTCCACTGAACGGATCTTGCGCGTCGTTGTAACGCAAGCTGGTAGGTTGCGCACGCGCGAACAAACGGTTGGAAGTTAAGACCGGCGACTCTCTCTCTCCAGCTTTCTCGGGTGATGGCGTAATAGAGTGTATCCAACCCATTTTCTTGAGTGCGCTGCTGATAAACCATACCCACCTTTTCCAAGACCCGTTGTGAGGCCACGTTCGCAGCATCTGCGCTAGCCTGTATTCGGCTGAAATTGAGTTTTTCAAACGCGAACCCGAGCATTGCTTGAGCTACTGCTGTGGCCAGCCCTTGGCCCCACTCCGGGGGAGCTATTCCATACAAGAGTTGCAGGCGCCGCGGTTGATGAAAAAACCAGAACCCACAAAACCCGATCAGATTATGGGAATCGCGAGGGAAAACCGCCCAAAGCCCATGGCCGTCGCTCGCAAAGGACGAAAGACTCCGTTCGATCATCGATGCGACTCGTTCTTGCGGAACTACCTCGTCATCCCACAAATGATGGCGAACAAGCGGGTCGGTCCAGAGGCGGTGAAGGCCATCTACATCGTCGGTTGTAAACCGCCGCAGTCGGAGCCGGACTGTCTCGATTTCCGATGAGTCGTCGGAACTAATTCTATTGGGCAATTCTATACGCAGCTCGTTCAAACCAGTTATCCCAATAAGGATGCCTGCCGCGAACGGTCGCCAGGCAGCTCGAGAATAAGTAAACCGGAACCATTAATGGTCCCCACAACTCATATTGTCGAACGTGCATGCGCTCATGCTCGCGACTTGCCACAAGGGAGCCGTAATCCTGGCCTAGAACCACATGACCCAACGTTATTGCCGCGACTTCCCCTAGCACAAAGAGCCGGCTTTTTAGAAAACGCCTCACTAGCCCGCCTGAAACTTCGATGACACCGCCTACCAGCTGAATTCTACCGCCAGATAGAAATGCAATTGGAACAAACAGGAGCCCGAAAAGAGTGGTGGGTGAGACCCACACATAGACAAGAACCTTTTGCAATCGCGTAGTCATTAACTGCGTTTTCATGGCCTCTGCCCTTTGACTACTATAAAGAACCCCAGGACTTTGGCTAAAAACGGCGCGGGACGACACTCGTATTTCTGAACTGTAATCATTGCAGGTTTAAACAACCGCCGCAGCACTCGGCCAGTATAGAGATCTACGTGCACAGGGTCGCGGCTATTTTCAAACCAGAGCTTCCAGTTTCGGCCGTATTTCAAGATTCGTGACAGCGTAAAATGCGACCACAGCGCGTACACATGGACGTTGAAGCGGCCACCCGCTCGCAACACGCGAAATATCTCATCAACGACGCGCCGCGGGTCCTCTATGTGGTGAAGAACGCCATGAGAGTAGACATAATCGAAAGATCCATCGGCGAAAGGCAATTTGGTTGCATCAGCTTCGCGCACATCGGCGAGTTGGCCCATCCGCTGCCTAGCCAACCTCACATGCTCTGGCGTAACGTCAATACCGGTAGCGTACGCCCCGTTCTTAGCAAACTGTAGCAAGTCGCAACCCGTTCCACATCCAACCTCCAAGACTCGTTCTCCAATATGTCGAGCAAACTCTGCCACCTCATACAACCATGGATAGGTGCTGTAACGCTCTTCCTCAGAAATCAGAAGAGGAGTTTTATTCCAGTGCTCAATGGCCAGTTTTGACGAGCTCGTGATTGGCCCCTGGCGTGGCAACTCTGATTCAAGGTCGCGCATGTCTATAGTGGACAGACGTTAGCAGATAGATCAAACAAACGGCTAACAGAAAACCCGGAATCTCTGTGAATCCTAGCGTTCCCTTTGAATCGCAGTAGGCAGTGGGATTTGAGCAGGGACAAGTTGTTACCCCGAGGCAAAAAAGCGCTTCCAGGACATCGGACGCTTAACCCTTTTCAAGCACGATATCCCATCTCATGAGAAGCGAATCAGGTTCAACCTCCCTGGTAGTAGGAAGAATTTGACCGATAGCGGCATCCTTGGCAGATCCAAGTTCTCTAAAGATGGAGTCCTTCTCATTAAGCGGCTCATCGGGAAAATACATTTGGGTAATCAGGCGGTCTTTTGTTCCTGTGATATCAAAATGGATATGAGGTGGGCGTTCGTTTGACGAATTCATAGGGTTGATTGGATACGCTCCGGGCTTAATTGTCTTAAAGCGGTACCGCCCCTCAGCATCAGTGAGTTGGACGCCGTAGCCCTGGAAGTTGGGATCAAGTGGCGCCGGGTTGATATCACTCGGATGAGAATAGCGGCCAAAAGTGTTGGCCTGCCAAACCTCCACCTTCACGCCTCTAATCGGCTCGCCATTGCTGTTGAAAACTCTTCCGGTCAAGTGAATGACTTTGCCCTGCGCATGTCCTCGCTTACCACGAATGACGGTCAGGTCCATATCACGATCGAACGGACGAACGATCGGGAAGAACGGGCCCATGACCTGTTCCGGCGTAAGCTGACGCTTTGCCTCTTGTGCCAACAACGAACGAATTGGTTGCACAACGAAAATGCCGCCGAGGCCAACCGCGGTCGCGAGCATTTCACGACGTGAGAAGCTACACTTTCGATCGCTCATTTTGATCTCCTGGCGGTGTTGTTTTGACGAAGTAATGAAAAACTCGGTAAACGTAGTACTCGGTGGTCGATCATGTCAATTCAGACCTCATTTGTCAAAACGGCAAAAACTGCTTCGACTAGCGTCCAACCTTGTCGAGAAAACCACAATATTACAGGGTAGTCTCGGCAAGATTCGACTTATACTTCACGTTCGCCTTCCTGTCAGTCATCTCAATGTAAACCCAGCTTGGCGGCAGAGTATCGCTTTCCAGGCCAAACCAAATCTGATTGAGCGCATCACGATTCCCTAATGCACAAAAGCCGTAGAGCCGTTTTCCGTTATGTTCGTAGAAATCAACCCAGGTGCGCGACGCCCTTGTGTTTCTGCCACAGGGCGGCAGTTCGGGCGATGGGGCAAAAAGTTCATCTGGATAGGCGGCACGGTTGTCTACGCTATATTTGTAGCGAGTCCATTTCTTGCCGTTAGCTTCATAATCTTCCATTCCCACAAACACGAGTACAGGATTCGGCAAAACACGAGAAGCGGTTTGAGGCTGGATAATCTCAGCGCCAAACGGTCTTGTTAGAATGATCGACAACCCAAGAATCGCAAGGCTTGCAAGTTTCATGACCTTCTCTACTCCTTGAATCTGCAATCTGCCCGCCCCCCGTGCGTCCAGATCTCACCATGCCATTACGACCCGCCCCTAGGTTGCTACTAGCCGCTTTCCAAGTCGAATAAAAGGAACTATTGCCGGCACCTCGTCCTGATACTTGCTATAGACCTTTCCAAAGTTATCAACACACGCGATGCGGCGATTTAGGGGGTTCACACCCTTGTGTCTCAACAGAGCTTCATCCATGAACAGGCCATAGAAAAAGACGTCGACCGTTCTCTGGTGATCTAAATGCTCGAACTGCATTCCATACCTTTAGCTAAAGAGCGGGGGGCTTGATTTAGCTGTCACAAAGCGGCCCAGCTCACCTCGTACTTGTGTCGGCGTGCAAGTAAAAGACCTTGTTCATAATTTTCCATTCCCCGTCGACTTTGAGGAGCGTGAACAGGTCTGTAAACCGGTGACCGGTCCAGTTATCAAGTTCCAACCGAACGTTGGCGATTGTTTCGATAATGTCAATACTTGCAATCTCAGCTTTGAGTTCAGTAGCCGGACCATTCTGATCATTCCAATCAAAGAGCAGTTTAATTGGACCGCCAAACAGCTCGTTGCCGATATAGCCGAAAATCGTCGCGTCCTTGTGAAAAGCGGGCTTCATGTCGTCACCCCGTCCCGACTTGCCTCCATCAATATAACGCTGGACGGTTCTGACGATTGCTTCCCGTTCGCTCAAACTTGATGGGCTACTCATAATCTATTCTCCTTCAGATTCTAAAATTTCCGTTCTTGAACCATCTAACTGAAGCTCACCTGAAACGCCTCCTTAATATTGGCGGAAATGCCGGCGCTTTAAGTGTTTCATCAAAGCTAAGGATTAGAATATATGCCCTCAGCAGTAAATCGACCGATTGTACACGGTCTCCCAATCCTTGCACTCATGATTGTAGGCCTCAGTATCGTGGTCACTGCTCAAACGGGATCAGGCAACGGTGTTACTCAGGATTCCCGCGCAAAGGACAGTGCCGAAACATTTATCAAGCGCGGGAACAATCTGACGGTCGCCGGGCGCTTCGCTGAAGCAATAATTGCCTACCAAGAGGCAATACGGCTCGATGATAAGGCGGCTGTGGCGCGAAGCAACCTAAGCTATGTGTACACCAGATTAGGGCAATATAGAGCTGCTGCCAAATCGCTAGACACAGCGGTACAGCTTCAACCCAACCACGCCGTCTACAGATACAATTTGGGCAATGTGTATCTAAACTTGAGCCGGCAAATGGAAGCAGTCGAGCAGTTTAGGCACGCCATTGGTCTGGATCCGAACTACATTGAAGCGTACAACGATCTGGGTAATGCATATTCTGACATCGGCAGATACTCTGACGCGATTTACTCTCTTGAGCATGCGGTTCGCCTGAGTCCTGATTCCGCGCTTTATAACAATAATCTAGGCGTGGTGCACTATAAGTTGCGAAACTTCCAGCAGGCCAGCGAGTATTTCCAGCAGGCGACCAAACTCGAGCCCAAATATGCCGAGGCTCATTACCACTTGGGACTAGCTCATCTGGCGCTCGCAAGCAGAGACACCTGTATCGAGCAATACACGATTCTTAAGGACCTGAACGCCAAACTAGCGGCCGATCTGTACCGAGCGATCTACCGAGATCGGGTCGTGAGCTTGAGTGAGGTGAGATAGACTAGAATGCCGCCAGGTATCTTTCCCAAAATCTGACGCGCTCATCTCCGCCAATATTCTTCGTAACGGTCCGGCGCATAGCGAGTAGCTAATAAACCAGTTGCATCTGTAAGATTAATGGCCTGGACCAGCACGCCTTCTTGGCCGTAACCCAAGTATGCCTGGCACTGGCCTGACGGGTTGATAACACTCGTGGCGGATTCCTGGAAACGCAAGGCATAGTTCACACTGGCAAAGTAGATTCCATTCTCAATGCTGCGGCACATCATTGCCTTCTCGTAGTAGGGCGCGTCAGCGGCTCCCCATTCTGTCAGCTGGACGCCTTGCAAGTCACTCCCGGTGTGATGTGGGTGAAATACGATCTTGGCGCCCCGCATCGCCGCCCATCGTACGGTCTCGGGATAACGCCAGCCCTCATGGCAAATCACCACGCCGAATTTGGTTCCGTCAATCTCAAAGATTTGCCGAAAGCGTCCAGGCACATAAAACTGGTCTTCGGAAGGATCTAATTGGTTTTTGGTCTGATATCCCTGTAGACCGGTAATCGTCATTATTGAGACGATTTGAAAAAGTTCAGACCTGAGCTTATGAGCTCTTGCCGATTGCATTCGCGTCAGCCAGGAGGGCAGGCGTGATGTTCTGGTTCATCCGGAACAGGTTCGTAGGATCAAACTTGGCCTTCAGTGCGACCAGCCGTTTTAGCTTTTCGCCGTACGCCGCTTTAAGTCCTTCTGCGCCCTCATCACCGCCGAGATAATTGACGTAAGCGCCCGGGGCCGAGAATGGTCGCATGGCAGCAACGAGGTCTCGCGTCCATGCAATATTCCGCTCCGCTTCCTTCGAATCGGACCAGGCAGAAGTGACAACGAAATTGTAGGGCCATGTGCGATGGCCGAACGCGGTCGCCGAATCCGACACGCGGTCCCAGACGCTATCGCCATTATGCTCAATAACGATAACAGTGCGCCGGGAGGGAACGCGCGCGAAGAAGCCGGCTAGAACGTCAATTGCACCGTCGCTCAGGGCCTTCAGGTAGCTCGATTTCCAGTAACCATGAAGGCCGCTGGGCCAGAGAAAATCAGCCATTCGTTGTGCCTCGTTATAAGGAATGGCGTTAAAAGTATCCGCCAGCGGAGGACCGAAGTCCCGCATTGGCTGCAGCACCTTTTCACCCTTATCTACGGCCCCCGCGTAGACGCCACCAAGTCCGACGACGGCTTTCCCGCGCAGGGGTGGCGGCGCCGAGTCGTCATCGGGAAAGTGGAAGAGTAGGGCACCCTGGTTCGACTCTTCAGGCGCCGTCGTTTCGAGGTCGCGCCAATGACGGATTGCTTGTGCAGCATTCTCGGCGGGATGCAGAACAATACCCGCCAGGACCGTGCCTACCGGATGGGCTTGGAACTCGAATGCCGTCACAACGCCAAAATTTCCCCCGCCGCCGCGAATCGCCCAAAAGAGATCATCGTTTTCATGAAGGCTCGCCACAAGCAGTCGACCGTCAGCCAGCACCACTTCGGCGCGGAGCAGATTATCGAGAGCTAGCCCATGCTTGCGTACCAACCATCCAAGACCACCACCCAACGTTAGGCCAGCCACTCCGGTGACGGACACAAAACCGCCCGTAGCTGCCAGGCCGTGTGGCTGCAGTGCATCATTCACTTCGCCCCAGTTACAACCCCCCTGCGCCCGAACCGTGCGCGCTTCCGGATCAACAGAGACGGCCTTCATGTGCGATAAGTCGATTACCAGTCCGTCGGCGCAGACAGCATAGCCGGCGACGTTGTGTCCGGTGCCGCGGACTGCAATAACAAGGTTCTGTTGGCGACCGAAATTCACCGCTTGGACCACGTCCTCCGTTGAGGCACAGCGGACGATGAGGGCTGGTCGCCGGTCGATCGCGGCATTGAACACGGTTCGAGCGGCGTCATACTCCTCATTGTCCGGGAGGATCAGGTTGCCACTAAGGCGCGATTTCAACTCTTGTACTGAAGAAGACGAGATCATAGAGCCTCCTTTGCTCGCTTTTTACAATCATCCGTTCACCTCCAAACGGATCATGCAATTCGCTTCATTTGTTTGTCGGAAATGCGTCAATTGGCGAGTCAAAAGCAATGAACAGCCCCACTTTGAGCTGCGCGTCTTTGTAGGTATTTGTTAAGGCAACTTCCTTTGAGCCACCCTGGGCAATTGCGACCGATGTGAAGATCGAACCCACAATCAACAAGGCGAATACTGAACGAATGAACATATCCTTTTCTCCTTTCTGTCCAGAATCCGTGATCGCTTTGGGGGCTTCATGTCGCTACTCATACTGACCGTGGCTTGGTGCTATGCAGCAATCAGTGCCTCATTTTCCACCACGAATCAGTGTGTCAACCAGAAAGTGATGCGATCCTTAACCGCTACGGCGTCCAGATTTTCGCTGCCACAATGGTCTCGACCTCCGGGGGGAGCAATATTGGCTCAATCGACTTCGTGAAAAATGCAAACCCTTTGTAGCTGATCAGGTAAAGGTGCTTAGTCGATAAGAGCCCGGTTTTTGCATATACGACCAGGGGATTCTCAACCTTACGGAGGATAGTCTGGAAGTCGTTGGGTGCGACCTTGACCAAGACGCCACTGGCTTTGATTGCGTTCGCAACTGCGTTTGCCGCCGCAAAGCTTGCCGCTGCCGCCATAGATTTGTCCCCCCGTCAATGGTTTTCAGATCGCCGGGGACGAATATCAGCCCCGCTTAAGTAGAACGAGCTTCTTGTCGAAGTTAAAGGTCACAAGAAATTGCTGTAAGAAGATGGTTCCAGCAACGACTCCATAGCTCCTCAAACTCTTGTCCGCACTGCTTCCTTCCGGGAAGAGCATGACGGGTACATCTGTGAGCCTATATTCGCCTATCTGCATCGAATCGGCCGTATCTGCGCGCGACTGGTCATTTTCATTCGGAGGTGCAAAGCCCAACTTCCGCGCTGAAGACGAAGATAGTGCCAAACACGTTGCCCTGCCGGTGTCCAAAAGAAGCTTTACTTCTTTACCATTGATAATGACCCGCTCAACAAATGGGACGACAAAGGTCTTCTTAAATGGATTACTGATCTTATCGGCCATCCGAAGCCTTACCGTAGCGCCAGCAGTGGAATCGGCTATCTTCCCCTTTTCTTCCTCGCTTGCAGGACCGGCTAAGAACTTCAGAACCTTTCTCTTGAAATCGAATTGAATTACTTGCCCCTCAAAAAAGTCCGCCCCTAGAGCAGCGAAGATCCGACGACCTGTCACTTTATTAACGGTGGACATCGAGCCCAACCGCATATTCAGATCCCTTGACTTGCTGCCGCCCACTCTGACGGTAGACACGCTGACGAAGGTGTAAGTGCTATCCGTTGGTCTTCCGATGACCGGTCCATCGGAAGTGTAAGAAGCTTGTAAGTCATATTCTTGCAGGAGCTCCGTATCAATAATCGAATACTCAGAACCCGTTGCGAGCACTACCTGCAGTGGGATTTTGCCTTTAATGCTGGCGTCCACAATAACCAGACCATTTTCAAAAAAGAAAGGGGTTTCACCGCCATCGTTGTTACTGGCCACTCTTATGCTTAGGGGCACAACAAGAGTAAATGCCAGCAAGATAATTTGTTGACGCACTTTAAGTCTCAAAAAATGTCGGCTTAAGGTCATGGAACCGGCAAAGTCACTGCCGACAAGAATACCAAGAGTCGGTTGATTGTGTGTCCTTCACCGAATTGAATGTTTCGCGTCATTTCGTGGATCCACTTAACGGCTCCGGCATGTCGGCAACTATGAAAGCAACCACCGCGATACTGGCCACACAAAGCGCGAGGTCCCTGGGATCGATTTTATCAAGCGTGTCCGCTGTGGTGTGATGAATATTGAAGTAGGCCGATCCATCGACATTGAGGCTCGCACCCACTACGCCTTCGTGCATAATGGCACCGATGTCTGCGCCGCCACCATCTTCAAAAATACGGCCGGCACCAATGCCGCCTAAGAGTTTTGCGATTTCTTGCAGGTTAGCCCGCGCCTGCAAGGAAGCGCCAGCGGCCAAACCCAAACCTTCCGGCTTATAAACTCCTGAATCAACCTCAATAGCAAGGATATGTTTCGAAAGCTCGGCTCGATGTAAGTCACGATAGGCATTGCTGCCGCGCAGACCGTTCTCTTCGTTGGTGAAAAGCACAACCCGGATCGTGCGTCGCGGTCTGAGACCAAGTTCCTTGAGCAGCCTTGCGGCTTCCCACACTATAATGCAACCGCCGCCATCATCGTGGGCGCCTTGGCCCACGTCCCAGGAATCAAGGTGCCCACTTATGAGAACAACTTCGTCAGGTCGCTTGGAACCCTTGATTTCTGCTACTACATTTGCCGACTCAGCATCCGGCAGGAATCTGGCTTCCATCCTAAGCTGTAGCCTACTGTGCTCACCGCGATCCTGCATTCGCTGCAGCATCTCTGCATCTTCTATCGTAATCGCGGCGGCCGGAATCTTCGGATAGGTTTGGTCATAAATCATTGCCCCGGTATGCGGGCTCTGCAGGCTTACGGGAGTCACCGAGCGCACGAGCGCAGCGACAGCGCCATAGCGAGCCGCTCTTGAAGCACCATCTGCTCGATAGCGAACGGTTGCTCCATAGCTTGTAAATGGCACGTTATACACGACTATCTTTCCCCGTGAGCGCTCGCCGAGCATCTCAAGTTCATCGAAGCTGCGTACAACGATTGCCTCAGCCGCAATACCTTCAGCTGGTGTGGCGATACTATTGCCAAGCCCAAGCAGCGTCAGCCTTCTCGACACAGGAGCTGTCAGCTCGAGACTTTCTTGGCCACGGACCCAATGCGGCACGGTCACCCTTTCCGCCCGAACATTGTCAAAACGGTCCATCTTCATTTCGGCAATGGCCCAACCAATCGCCTGTTCCAAGGCTTTTGACCCACTCAAACGGTTGCCGATGTGGTCAGTCAAATATGCAAGCCTTGTGTAGCCTGTATCACCAGTCAACGCTGCCCCTATTATTCGCGAGCCGGTCGCGCGATAGTCATTAACATTGACGCTTGGCGCCGGCAACGTTAGTGGGGATGGCGATGGAGATGGCGCTTGCAACTGTTGGAGAGCAACGCCAGAACGCCACGACTGCGCTCCGTCCAATGTCCGCGAGGCGGTATCCTTCATTTTTGTGGACAGTGGAAGACAGCGTTTGGGTATCGCTACAAGATTCAATGTGGAGATAAGGGCGAACACCACCAAGCGTTGCACAGGCAGAAGTCTCCTTGAAATGATTCATGACTACTGTGTCAGCAGGTATTATCGCCGCAGTTTACCTTAGTGGGCTGCCACAGTACACTGCTTCATATTAGGGACACTACCCCTCCGTTGGTGCTACATGCATAGCAACAGTATATTACCAGCTGATTTTGGTGCTAAGGTGTGGGCCGAAAAGCAGCAGGACACTGTCGTTTGGGGAAACGGCATTCTAAGAGCCGTACGTATTCTCTTTCCGATATGAGTTAACAGAGCGACCTGGCTCCATTAAAATGGTCCCAAAGCCTTCATAGCAACTCCGCCCGATATCATGCAAAAGTATGATCTCATTGTGATCGGATCCGGACCTGCGGGACAGCGTGCAGCTATCCAGGGCGCAAAACTGGGCAGGCGAGTGGCCTTAGTGGAGAGGCGTGAGGTAGTGGGCGGGGCCTGCATAAACACCGGAACTATTCCCAGCAAATCGATGCGCGAAGCGGTGATGCATCTTTCGGGCTACCAGTATCAAAGTATCTACGGCATGAATTACCGTGTGAAAGAGAAGATCACCGTTGCCGATCTTTCATTTCGTGTTCAGCACGTGATCAAAACTGAGATCGACGTCACCATGGCCCAACTTTCGCGCAATGGTATTGATGTACTTTCGGGAACTGCGCGGTTTTTAGATCCGCATCACGTCGAAATCGAAAACTCTCGCGGTCAATCTGAATTTGAAGCAGACGTCATGGTCATCGCCACGGGCACTAGACCGTCGGAATCTCCCCAGGTTCCTTTAAACGGCCGCACAATCCTCAATAGCGATCAGATCTTTTGCATGCCTTTCATACCAAGAATACTGATCGTTGTTGGGGGTGGCGTAATCGGTGTTGAGTACACCTCCATGTTTGCGACTCTTGGTGTGCGGGTGATCCTTATTGAAAAACGATCTCGCCTGCTGGAGTTTGCTGATCAGGAGATGGTGGAAGCGCTTTGTTACCACCTGCGCGACAATCGCGTGACGCTCAGACTTAACGAGGAAGTCGCCGGCGTTGAGGAAGGGCCTGATGGAACGGTGATTGCTACCTTGGAGAGCAAGAAAAAGATTTCGGGTGATGCTCTTCTGTATGCAGTCGGGCGGCAGGGAAATGTTGATGATCTAAACCTCGCTGCGGCTGGGCTGGAGTCAGACAGCCGAGGCCGCATTGCTGTCGACAAAAATTATCGTACAAAACAACCAAACATCTACGCCGCTGGTGATGTGATCGGGTTCCCGAGCCTGGCGTCAGTCTCAATGGAGCAGGGAAGAATGGCTGTCGGCAATGCCCTGGGCGCCCCAATACAGTCCGATCCATCTAACTATCCATATGGCATCTATACAATTCCGGAGATCTCGTTTGTGGGAAAGACCGAGGAACAACTTACTGACGAGGATGTGCCCTATGAGGTTGGTGTGGCTTACTATCGCGAAATTGCCCGTGGTCAGATTCGTGGTGATACAACGGGTCGCTTGAAGTTGATTTTTCACCGGGAGACGAAAGAGTTACTAGGTGTGCACATCATTGGCGAAGGCGCCTCAGAGATACTTCATATTGGCCAGGCGGTCTTGATCTTGAAAGGGACACTCGACTACTTCATTAATACCGTCTTCAACTATCCAACGCTTGCAGAATGCTATAAAGCCGCTGCATTCAACGGCCTCAACAAACTGGGAAGGTTCTGATGTGGATGAAATGACTTTTTCCCGACTGGAGTGTAGAGGCAGGAGCTACTGCTTTGCAGATCTTGATGTACACGATCAAGTTGGCCCAACATAAGAAGGTGAGGGTTTTATGGCGCTAACGATTGGAGCCCTGGTAACAGAACACATTGCCGTAAGCCTGATAGAGAATTATCGGCTAGTTGGACCTATTCACAGGTTTCCGGAAGCAGGAAGTATTTCTGATGCGCTCGAAGGCATGCCTGCTGAAGAGATTGTGCAGCGTATCGCTCATGAAATTGAAATAGCGGCTCAGGGCCACTCCGTGCGGGCAGTGGGCGTAGGCTTCCCCGGGATTAGCCGGAATGGACTAATCGAAGAGTCTCCCAATTTGAAACAGACGAAGGGACTAAAATTCAGCGAGTTATTGGCGGGACTCCTCAATCGGAAGGGTATATCGGGCCCGGTCAATGTTGTCAATGACGCTGCCGCGTTGGCGGCTGGAGTTGCAGCCACGCGACGCCAGCTTGATAAACTTGTGCGTGTCTGGTTCCTGGGTGTAGGCATAGGGCTCGGACGTTATCCTCCGTCAAACAGCTTTATGGAGGCCGGCCATTCTGTTGTCACGCTCGATCCAAAAGAGAACCTGTGCGGCTGCGGAGGGATTGGTCACCTTGAAGGCCTGATCGGTCATCGCGCTATGCGGCTTCGATTTCTGGATCTGGAGCCTGAAGAGGTCTTTGCAGCAGCAAACGCTGATGATCAACGTTGCCGAGATTTCGTGAAGGTCTGGCATCGGGCCCTCGCAGCGGCAACTGCAACAAATATCCACATGGATGGACCGGGTAGATTCTACATTTCGGGCCCGAACGCCAAGTTTGTCCAGCTTGGCTTGTTAGACCATTACGTACGCGACATGGTTCAGATGAGCCCGCTCCAAGGAAGTACGTTTGAGGCTATTCTAACGACTGATGAAACGGCGCTTATTGGAGCGGCGCTGTGTGCTGAGAACGCGGCCAGCTAAGTATTTCTCTCGGCGCCTATGCTCCCAGACTCTCGATTCTCACTCGTAGCTAAGCGCCTCAACCGCATCCTGCCGGGCGGCGCGAAGTGCGGGATAGAGCGCGCCTATGCTGCCACCGAGTAAACCGACAAGAAGAGAGATAACTATCCAGCGTGGTTCGAGCTCAATGGTCAAACTGGTGACGCGCATTACTGCGAGACGAGCAGCCAGAGTGAACAACACACCCACCACTACACCAAAAAAACTGACCAGAATTGCTTCCTGCTCAATTACCCAGGCGATCGCCAACTTCGACATGCCCAAAGACTTTAGAATTCCAATCTGCCGGGTGCGTTCAGTCACTGTCGTGTACATCGCCAGCAAGATAACAAGGATGCTGATTGCCGCGGCCACTCCAACCACGACCTTGATGAAGACATTGAGCGCCGGCACACCCGACGCATAGAGCTCCGGCAAATCCCTGGTGAATACAATCTGATCGTCGGGGAAGCGCTCTCTGATGCTCGCAGCCACATCATCCGGGTTTGACGAGTCCACGCAAGCAACCAGAATTGCTGACGCGCGACCGTCCGCCCCCTCCTGGTCCTGCATTGTCGATAAGGGGATCTTGATTCGGCCTCCTCCCGGTGGCTCATACACGCCAACAATCTTGAATGGACGCTCGAAAAGCTTGACTGTTGATCCGATTGCAGCCTGGCGCTGTTGCTGCCACATAGCATCGATGATTGCTTCGTCTCCGCCGGTCAAGCTTCTGCCCTCGCGGATCGCAATGCCCGCCAGTCGGGCATAGTCTTCATACTCGATGCCATCGATCAGCCGCATGCCAAACCCACGATCACTGCTGTCCAGCACCTGCCCAATGGGCGTCGCTGCTCGCACTCCTTCAATGCTCGCGATCTCTGCTGCGCGGGAAGTGGGTAGAACGAACGGGGCGGAGCCGCCAAAACCGACCGAGCCGGACGGCCGCACCATGATTTGAGCGCCAATGTTTGATTCACGCCGGCCTCGCTCACGCAGCACCCCGTGCGCCAGCCCAACAGTAAAAATGATCAATAGAACGCCGACGGCTGTGCCCAGGATGCTGACGGCAGTGCGCGCCGGCCGGTGAGCGATGTTTGAAAGCACCAGATTGTCCATGATTTTTTGCAGTCGAGAATTACGTTCGAGAATTCTGTTCCACGCCTCAGGCACTGTTCGCCAGGTCAAAACCAGTAATCCAATAGACGTCCAGAACACAATGGCGGCTTTTCGAACCAGGGCGAGCGCCACACCCGCAGCAGCCGCGAACCCCAGAGTTTGCAGGATAACCTCGGTGCCCCCCTCATAGACGCCGATCGTTCCGGGAACAAACGCAAACGTGAAGTTAATTACCTTGGTAAGTGATTCGATGATATATGCCTGGGCTACTGCAGGCGCAAAACCCAACAGGCGCAGCGTCACAAACACTTCTACGACACTAGAGGCATGGGCCAAAAGATTACAGCCAATCATCCCGAAGAATACTCCTGGATGATGTCTGTAAAAATCGTAAACTTTCGTTTCGATATGGTGTATGTGCTGGCGCCGTTTGAGAATTACCTTTGGACTTAAGCGCAACTCGGCAAGCCGATCAAGGGCCCACGTAACCAGCATCACGCGTCGCTTAGCAGCAAATGCAGCGGCCACAATTCCCAACGCGGCAATCGTCGCGATGGCTATTAAGAGATAGTAGACCGGAGGCGGCAACGGATAGCTAAGAAGCATCACACACGCGCCGCTCAGAATAAAGAACACTACTGAGAAGTTGTAGAGAAGGTTATCGACAACCAGTGCCGGCACTCCGTATGTAAGCGGGATCCGGCGGCGCAAAAGGGCAACTTTGGTAGCTTCGCCAAGTAATGGCCCAGTAAAGGTCAAGAAGCTGATTGCTTCGCCGCCCAGCCGAGCAGCAAAGGCTTGGCGAAAGTTGATGCGCCGGTGTTCAGCGGGTACAGCGGCACGCATGGCGATCGTCCGAAAAAAATGGCGGACTCCCGCGAGAGCAAGAACAATGAAAAAGCCGAAACCTACGCGCAACAGGGCGTCAAAGATCGGCTGAACCCCTACCCGGTTGATTACAAAAATCAGGAGCGCGAGACCGAGCAAGAAGGCGAAAACCTGGAGCCAAATGAACGAACGGCGTGAACGACCTGCGGTGGGAGCATCTGACTCATCGATGAGTTCGGTTATCTCATCGTCTTGCCAGTCTCCAGTCAACTGTTCTTCCGAAATGGTCAAGGACTCGGGTTGCTCCAGTCACCGCAAATTTGGGGGGTTCCTGTATTCTCTCGAAAAATTTCAGAAATAACCCACCCCGGGAAAGACAAGAAAACCACGTTCCGATAACACTTTCGTGGGACTGCTATCATCGCGTAAAAATCCGCTTAACGCCAGCACCGTAAGTAGAAACCTCAAACGGTCGTGAAGGGTTCTTCAACCCTGCTCCTGGAGATGCAGATTTGCGGCACCCCCAAAACTTGAGAGCTAGCGACAGTCTGGATTCCGCACCAGCCGCATGGGTACAGGAGCAAGCCTGATGCCGATAGCATCCCTTGGAAATCAAATTGGATGACAATGTGGAAGGGCGTGCATTCTTCTCTGACAAACCATGGCGATTACGCATAGCGCCGCCGAAATAATCTCGATGGTGCAGCAAATGATCGGGGGACAGTTGAAGCTGGAGAGGAAGAAATCGAGCGACGGTCATGCAAAGCAGGCGGCGGAAATTTATTTGGCAGCAGCAGGGTGAGAACCTTGCTGGGAGTTTTCTGTCTCCTTGCCTTCCTTAGAGACAGGAGGCTCCCAGCCCGTACGCTCGAGGAGCGCTATGCCATACTTGATGGGAACAGCGAAGTTTGACGCCTGGTTCTCAGTGAAAACTGCAAAGTTAACACCAATAACTCGACCGGAAGGGCCAAATAGCGGTGCTCCTGATCCGCCTTCAGCGGTGCGCGCATCGTACGCAATGCGGCGAACGTCAAGGTCTGTGATGCTGCCCTGCGTGGTGAGCGGTTGAACGCGGCGGTTTTCCGCAAGAAATCCCAGCAGCGCGTCGAGAGAGCCATAACGCTGTTGAATTCCTCGTGATTCAGCATCGTCGAGTAGTGCCAGTAAACGATCCGGTCCCGAAGGATAACCCATCATGACCACCGTCTTACCGACTGCCACAGCGTCCGGGTCGGTCTCCAGAGGCAGGAGGGGAATATCCTCCGGAATGTCTGGCATATCCAACAGACAAATCGCCAAATCGTCTCGGGCCGCGGCGAGTTTAAACTTCAACGGAATGGGTTGAATGCGGTCAGGAAAATATGCCGTAAGTTTCTTTAGCCGTGGTTGACCCCGAACGCTACTGCTCAAGCTCTGGGCACGATCGTCGGCAAGCCACGGTTGCGCGATGTGTCGATTGGTAACAACAAAACCGTCGCCTACATAGAAACCAGTGCCGACAAACTCGTACTCCGCCACGGCTGCACGTCCTTCGGGAGTCAACATTTGAGGCTCGCCACTCTGGACATTACCGCCACCCTCGTTCATCGATGTTTCAGGATATCTCAATGGACGACCAGTTCCTGCTTCTACAAAATAGAATGATCCGGCAATGAGGCAAACGCCGCTGCCATATTCGCTGCGCAGCTTAACGGCGAGTGAAAGACTGTCGCGAATCTCTTTGTTTGAGCGGCTGAGGTCGTTTAGTGCGTTATTGAGCTTGTCGGTCTGGGCTTTCGCCAGGGCCGTTTGCGCGTTTTGCTCGTCGATGAGGCGGCGCGTGCGCTGCATCTCCTTATACATCGCAAAGCCGATGTAAAGAATGCCTCCGACGAGCGCCAGAGCGATCGCCAAGGTGACTATTTTTGTACTGGGATTGATCTCCTTCACCAATTCCCTGGTGAATTCCCGCAGAAACACCTTGGCATCGTCGCGCCTCGTAGTGGCGGCTGATTCAATTGCGGCCT
>Ga0214473_10001768_pt1:0-5000 | contig 27695 bp, 12 predicted proteins | sample RVTome_7_FD_203509 | JGI IMG/M metagenome (GOLD analysis project Ga0214473, IMG submission 203509) | Soil microbial communities from uranium-contaminated site in the Upper Colorado River Basin, Wyoming, United States - RVT98D197 | ecosystem: Environmental > Terrestrial > Soil >...
ATAGTATCCATCAAATGTCCTAAATGGAATAATAGTATCCATCAAATGTCCTAAATGGAATAATAGTATCCATCAAATGTCCTAAATGGAATAATAGTATCCATCAAATGTCCTAAATGGAATAATAGTATCCATCAAATGTCCTAAATGGAATAATAGTATCCATCAAATGTCCTAAAATGGAATAATAGTATCCATCAAATGTCCTAAAATGGAATAATAGTATCCATCAAATGTCCTAAAATGGAATAATAGTATACATCAAATGTCCTAAATGGAATAATAGTATCCATCAAATGTCCTAAATGGAATAATAGTATCCATCAAATATCCTAAATGGAATATAGTCCGGAATTACTGTCTGCTTACTTCAATAGAGTTACAATATTTAATCCAGTTTATAATCAAAAATTAACACATCATAAATATCTTTAATACGTTGGCGCGCAGAGATGCACACATTCTTATCTATTTATCGTTTGTTATATGATCATTACTATATTATTACAATATTTAATCCAGTTCTAAGTTCAATTTCAGTGCGCGCACCGCGAATATGGTCTTTGAAAAATATAACAATTTTTATAAAACAAAGATCATATATGCTTTATATAATAATGTTATTATTATATAAATTAAACACCATGATATGGCATCTTGGACCGGTTAAATTATATCCGATTGTATCTTGGACTACTTGAATTATATTTGATAGCATCTTGGAATGGTTGAATTATATCCGATAGCATAGAATTGGTTGGATTATATCAATAGCATCTAGGAATGATTGAATTATATCTGATAGCATCTAGAATTGGTTAAATTATATCCGATAGCATCTAGGATTGGTTGGATTATATCCGATAGCATCTAGGATTGGTTGGATATTATTCGATAGCATCTAGGATTGATTGGATTATATCCGCTAGCATCTAGAAATGGTTGGATATTATTTAACAGTATCTAGGATTGGTTGAATTATATCTGATAGCATCTAGGATTGGTTGGATTATATCCGATAGCATCTAGGATTGGTTGGATATTATTCGATAGCATCTAGGAATGGTTGAATTATATCTGATAGCATCTGGAATTGGTTGGATATTATTCGATAGCATCTAGGATTGGTTGGATATTATTCGATAGCATCTAGGAATGGTTGAATTATATCTGATAGCATCTGGAATTGGTTGGATATTATTCGATAGCATCTAGGATTGGTTGGATATTATTCGATAGCATCTAGGATTGGTTGGATATTATTCGATAGCATCTAGGATTGGTTGAATTATATCTGATAGCATCTTGGAATGGTTGAATTATATTGATAGCATCTAGAATTAGTTTGACATTATATCCGATAGCATCTTGGAATGGTTGAATTATATCCATAGCATCTTGGAATAGTTGAATTATATCCGATAGCATCTAGGATTGGTTGGATATTATTCGATAGCATCTAGGATTGGTTGGATATTATTTGATAGCATCTATGATTGATTGAATTATATCTGATAGCATCTAGGATTGGTTGGATATTATTTGATAGCATCTAGGATTGGTTGAATTATATCTGATAGCATCTTGGAATGGTTGAATTATATCCAATAGCATCTAGAATTGGTTGGATTATATCAATAGCATCTAGGATTGGTTGGATATTATTCGATAGCATCTAGGATTGGTTGGATATTATTTGATAGCATCCAGGATTGGATGGATATTATTTGATAGCATCCAGGATTGGATGGATATTATTCAATAGTATCTAGGATTGGATGGATATTATTTGATAGTATCTAGGATTGGATGGATATTATTCGATAGCATCCAGGATTGGTTGGATATTATTCTATAGCATCCAGGATTGGTTGGATATTATTCGATAACATCTTGGATTGGTTAGATATTATTCGATAGCATCTTGGATCAGTTGAATTATATCTGATAGCATTATAACAGGTTGAATTATATATGATAGCATTATAATAGGTTGAATTATCCACCACTTTGAAACGATAATATTTTCCATTAATCTCTAGGATTTTTTTCGAAATATCTAAAAGAATCTAAGATTAAAATTAAAATATTATTTTATATTTTATATTTTATATTTTTTATTTTTATATTTTATTTTTTATATTTTTTATTTTTTTTTTATATTTTTTATTTTTTTTTTATATTTTTTATTTTTTATTTTTTTATTTTTTAATTTTTATAAAAAAATAATAGTTATAAAATAATAATATGTATTTTGGTTGGATATTATTCGACAGCATCTTGGATTGGTTGAATCATTCCGATAGCATCTTGGTTTGGCTGGATTATAATTCGATAGCATCTTGGCTAGATATCATTCAATAGCATCTTGGATTGGTTGAATTATATCTGATACTTTAAAACGATAATATTGGTTGGATTATAATTCGATAGCATCTTGGATTGGTTGGATATTATTCGACAGCATCTTGGATTGGTTGAATCATTCCGATAGCATCTTGGTTTGGCAGGATTATAATTCGATAGCATCTTGTCTAGATATCATTCGATATCATCTTGGATTGGTTGAATCATTCCGATAGCATCTTGGTTTGGCAGGATTATAATTCGATAGCATCTTGGCTAGATATCATTCGATATCATCTTGGATTGGTTGGATTATATCTGATACTTTAAAACGATAATATTGGTTGGATTATATTCGATAGCATCTAGGATTTGTTAAATTTATATCCAATTGTATCTAGGAGATTGGTTAAATTATATCCAATTGTATCTAGAGATTGGTTAAATTATATCCAATTGTATCTATAGTTTGGTTGAATTATTATTCCATAGCATCTTGGATTGGTTGGATATTATTCCATAGCATCTTGGATTGGTTGGATATTATTCAATAGCATCTTGGATTGGTTGGATATTATTCATTAGCATCTTAGATTGATTGGATATTATTCATTAGCATCTTAGATTAGTTGAATAATAATTCAATAGCATCTTGGACTTGGATTTATTATTCCATAGTATCTTGGTCTAATTAAATTATTATTCGATAGTATCTCAGATAAGTGGATTATTATTATTCGATAACATTATAATAGGTTAACTTATCCACCACTTCGAAACAATAATATTTTCTATTAATCGCTAGGATCTTTCGAAATATCTAAAAAATCTAAGATTAAAATTAAAATAATATTTTCTATTAATCGCTAGGATCTTTCGAAATATCTAAAAAATCTAAGATTAAAATTAAAATAATATTTTTTATTTTTTATTTTTTTATTTTTTATTTTTTATTTTTTTATTTTTTATTTTTTATTTTTTATTTTTTATTTTTATTTTTTTATTTTTTATTTTTATTTTTTATTTTTTTATTTTTTATTTTTTTATTTTTTATTTTTTTATAAAAAAATAATAGTTATAAAATAATAATATGCATTTTTTAGTTTATTCATTAAATTCTAGGAAGTCCTTAAAATATTCGAGAATATTCCTAAAGTAGTTTAAATATTCAAATCAAAGAATCATTAATAACTTAGTTAATTACATATTGGATTGGTCGTATTCGATAACATAATGAATTGGGATTATTATTCGATAATATTATGTAATAGATTAAATTATATCTACCACTTTAAAACGATACTATTTTCCATTAATTCCAAATTGATTCATCAAATATTCTAAATGGTAGTTATGCTTTTATCAAATGTCCTAAATGAAATGAAAGCTTTTATCAAATGTCCTAAATAAAATGAAAGCTTTTATCAAATGTCCTAAATAAAATGAAATGAAAGCTTTTATCAAATGTCCTAAATGAAAACTTTTATCAAATGTCCTAAATGAAAACTTTTATCAAATGTCCTAAATGAAAGTTATGCTTTTATCAAATGTCCTAAATGATAGTTATGCTTTTATCAAATGTCCTAAATAATCGTTATGTTTTTATCAAATGTCCTAAATGATAGTTATGCTTTTATCAAATGTCCTAAATGGGATTTATGCTTTTATCAAATGTCCTAAATGATAGTTATGCTTTTATCAAATGTCCTAAATAATCGTTATGTTTTTATCAAATGTCCTAAATGAAGTAAAAACTTTTATCAAATGCCCTAAATGAAGTAAAAACTTTTATCAAATGTCCTAAATGATAGTTATGCTTTTATCAAATGTCCTAAATGGAATAGAAAGAACGCTTTTATCAAATGTTCTAAATTGAAATTATGTTTTTATCAAATGTCCTAAATGGGATTTATGCTTTTATCAAATATCCTAAATGGTAGTTATGCTTTTATCAAATGTTCTAAATGGTAGTTATGTTTTTATCAAATGTCCTAAATGGAATATAGTCCGGAATTACTGTCTGCTTACTTCAATAGAGTTACAATATTTAATCCAGTTTATAATCAAAATTTAACACATCATAAATATCTTTAATACGTTGGCGCGCAGAGATGCACACATTTTATCTATTTATTGCTCGTTATATGATTATTACTATATTATTACAATATTTAATCCAACTCTAAGTTCAATTTCAGTGCGCGCACTGCGTTTATGGTCTTTAAAAATTATAATTATTTTTATAAAATAAAGAGCATATATGCTTTATATAATAATGTTATTATTATATAAATTAAACACCATGATATTTTTATAAAAAAAAATATTTCAAGGGCTGATTGGGCTCCAGGAATTAAAATCATTTATAAGCTTCCCTGGAAAGGATTATTATTTGATAGTATTTTGGTTAAATTAATATTAAATAGTATCTTGAATCTATTGGATATTATTCCATAGTATCTTGGACTAATTGGATATTATTCAATAGCATCTTGGACTGGTTGGATTATATCGATAGCATCTTGGATCTGTTGAATTATATCAATAGTATATCTTGGACTCGTTGAATTATATCGATAGTATATCTTGGACTCGTTGAATTATATCGATAGCATCTTGGATTGGTTTATTTGATAGCATCTTAGATTAGTCGG
>Ga0214473_10001768_pt1:7500-27695 | contig 27695 bp, 12 predicted proteins | sample RVTome_7_FD_203509 | JGI IMG/M metagenome (GOLD analysis project Ga0214473, IMG submission 203509) | Soil microbial communities from uranium-contaminated site in the Upper Colorado River Basin, Wyoming, United States - RVT98D197 | ecosystem: Environmental > Terrestrial > Soil >...
GCGCGCAGAGATACACCGAAGGCTCGCTACGCTTTGCACATTCTTATCTATTTATTGCTTGTTATATGATCATTACTATATTATTACAATATTTAATCCGGTCTAAGTTGCAAAGCAATGCAGCTTTAGCTGCTTCAATTTCAGTGATCACGTTTATAGTCTTTATATAAATATAAATATTTTTATAAAACAAAGAGAATATATGTTTTCTATAATAACAACATTATTATATAAATTAAATACCATGATATATCCAATAGCATATTGGATTGGTTGGATTATTTCACCACTCCGAAATGATAATATTTTCCATAATCTCTAGGATTTTTCAAAAAGCTGCCGCTTTTATCAAAGATAAAACAACAACACTCGAACAGTATTGCTAAAGCAATCAAAAAATCCCCAAAAAACATAAAAAAAACTACTTTGTGTATCACACACCAAAAGTTACAAATATGATAAATCTGAACAATTATTTGCTAAACCAATTGGACCAACTATAAAATGGTTAATTTCAAATAATCTAACTAAGCCGATAACTGATGAAACTATTCAATATGCAAAGGAAAAAGATCCTGCAATTTATCAAGCATTGCAATAATAAAATCATTATAAATATATTATTCATTTTTATCATCATTGTTGTCATCTTTTTCATGTATACGTTCAAAATTAGAGCTTCCAGATGGCATATTTCCTCCATACATTGGAATGTGCCATATATTATTCATAATCATATGAAAATCACGATATGTATTTAAATTCAATGTCATACGGAAACATGTTGCACATTGGTTAAACATCCCTACCGATTCTGTTTCGCGATTGCAACTAAAACATTTTATCATTTCTATCACACTATATATATTTTTTTCAATTAAAAATAAATATAATCATTTTTTCATTAGATTTATTCATTTTTCTATTTCAATTATTTATTTTTTTTGTTATTTAAAATATCTAAAAGAATCTAAGATTAAATTGAAAATAATATTATTTTTATTTTTTTTATTTTTTTATATGTTCTAAATCATACGAATATGATATACCAATATCGTATTTACCTGATTGGTCAACATCTAAAGTATTTTCCTTTCTTTGGAAACACAGCACTGAGTTCTTCATTAATATGTAATAAACAATTGTGGATATTATAATTTTTATTCAAATTATTATTCAAATTTTTAAGATACACGAAAGATAGTGTTATAATTAATCGAAATATCGGTTCATCGTATAGAGTAGTCCTAAATGTGTACCAAATAGTATGCTAATCACTCCATTTCCTAATTTACGGTCTTTGTGATCAACATTACTCATATTTAATTGGTAAAATAAAGATAAAGCGATAAGTGTGATGCCAGCACAAGTTAATTTTATTAGTGGATTAATATTTATATTGAATAGCTTATGAATTCCATAAATTCCTACATAAGGAATAGCATTAATTCCCCCAAATACTGTAATCATAACTTCTGAAAAAGATAATATACCACCCATAGGACCTGTCATTTTTATTTTTTATTTTATTCATGAATTATCATTAATATTTAAAAAATTCTATCATTTTTTAAAGATAAATAAAATTTAATTTTTTAATCGATTTTTAGATGGGATATCATGTTTACAAAATTAGTTGATATTCCATCTAAAAATTGATTAGAAGGATTAATTTAATATACATATAAGTAAAAAATATTAAAGTATAATGTGTGTTAGGATTATTCAGATTGCGGAGCCAGAACCGCTTGTGCTATTGTGAAGATAATGATGATTGTCCCCATAGGGACTGCAAATCGTGCAATACTTGTAATGAGTTATCAACTGTATTAGATATTTTTCAGCCATATCTCGAACTAATTCATATATATTTTTTCAAGATATCTGTAACTAATTGTTTATCTGAAAACAAAGATCTTTTAAATTAGCATGTATTGAGGGCTAACGCCCTCTGATATATGGGCTAACGCCCAATTATAAGCGCTCCGCGCGGCCGCGAATCAGTCTTTAATAATTAGTATGTATTGAGGGCGTTAGCCATCTGATATTATTTTTATTTTTTATTTTTATTTTTTTATTTTTTATTTTTATTTTTTTTTATAAAAAAATAATAGTTATCAAATAATAATATGTATTTTTTTAGGTTATTCATTACATTCTAGGAAATCCTTAAAATATTTAAGAATAGTCATATGGTAGTCCAAATATTCAATCCAAAGAATCATTGATAACTTATTTAATTACATTTTAGATTTCTTGGATTATTGTTTCATAGCATCTAGGACTAGTTGAATTATATTCGATAGCATCTTGGACTGGTTAAATTATATTCAATAGCATCTAGAATTGGTTAAATTATATTCAATATCATCTAGAATTGGTTGGATTATTATTCAATAGCATCTAGAATTTGTTGGATTATTATTCAATAGCATCTAGAATTGGCTGGATTATTATTCAATAGCATCTAGGATTGGTTGGATTATTATTCGATAACATCTTGGATTAGTTAGATTATTATTCGATAACATCTTGGATTGGTTGGATTATTATTCGATAGCATCTGGGATAGATTAAATTATATTCAATAGCATCTAGGATTGGTTAAATTATTATTCGATAACATCTTGGATTAGTTAGTTAGATTATTATTCAATAACATCTTGGATTAATTGGATTATTATTTGATAGCATCTTGGATTGGTTGAATTATATCTAATACTTCGAAACGATAATATTGGTTGGATTATATCCAATAGCATCTGGGATAGATTAAATTATATTCGGTTAAATTATATCTGATACTTCGAAACGATAATATTGGTTGGATTATATCCAATAGCATCTGGGATAGGTTAAATTATATTCAATAGCATCTAGAATTGGTTGGATTATATACAATAGCATCTGGGATAGGTTAAATTATATTCAATAGCATCTAGGATTGGCTAAATTATATTCAATAGCATCTAGGATTGGTTGGATTATATCCAATAGCATCTGGGATAGGTTAAATTATATTCAATAGCATCTAGGATTGGTTAAATTATATTCAATAGCATCTAGGATTGGTTGGATTATATCCAATAGCATCTGGGATTGGTTAAATTATATTCAATAGCATCTGGGATAGGTTAAATTATATTCAATAGCATCTAGGATTGGTTAAATTATATTCAATAGCATCTAGGATTGATTGGATTATTTCAAATAGCATCTAGGATTAGTTGGATTATAATTAGATAGCATCTAGGATTAATTGAATTATAATTTGATAACATTATAATAGGTTGAATTATCCACCACTTCGAAACGATAATATTTTCCATTAATCCCTAGGATCTTTTCAAAATATCTAAAAGAATCTAAGATTAAATTGAAAATAATATTATTTATATTTATTATTTATTATTTATTATTTATTATTTATATTTATTATTTATTATTTATTATTTATTATAGCTATTTGCAATAAAATTAACCTTTTTTTCATAGAAATACCAGAATAAATTTTTGCTTTGATAATAAAATTTGCTTTGGAAAAATATTTTATTCTGGGATACCATAATAGCCAATATTTTATTTTTTTATTTATAAATAAAATATCAAAGAATTATCTTAAAATATTATTTTAAGATAATCTTCTTAATTATCTAATTGTAATGGATGTGTTTTATGGTTATTAATTTCTTTTCTTGAGTGCTTAAAATAATTCATAGCATTTTCTGGGGTTGTTATCATCATACAACAATTAGCTATTATATTAATTATCTTATCGTGATTAGATAATCCTCTATATATCGTTTTGATTTTAGAAAATGCAAATTCAATGGGATTGAATTTAGGACTATAAGGTGCATTATTTACAATATTTATATTATTTTTAGAGGCCCATTCTGTTACTATTTTTGCTCTATGAATAGATGCATTATCATGTAATATTGTTTTTCCAGGTACATATTTTGTAACAACAGTTAGAAATCTTAAATAATTAAATTTATTAAAAGATCCTTTTTTTATAGTTACGCATTTAACTCCAGTTTTTGTCATGGCCACTAACGCGGAATATCTTGTTCTAGGAGAATGATGTTTTAGAGTTAATTGTAAACTCTTTCCTTTTTTCCCATATCCATATCTCTTAAAATCACCTGGACAAAAAGCCGTTTCATCAATAGAAATATAATCCATGAAACTATCTAAATTAACACTATCAGCATATATTGTTCGTCCAGCTTTGATCTGTTCTGGATCTTTAGCAAAGACATGAGTTTTAATTCTTTGCTTTGTATAATTTAATTTTTTTAACATTCTAGAAAGAACAGATATTGAAATTAACTTTTCTGTGCTCTGATGTTGTTTCTTTAGATGATTTGATACATCTCGTAAACTAAATCCTTCATTTTTATCAGCAAAGTCTTTAACTTCTTCTTGATATTTAACTGATTTACTATTTCTTAATCTTTTGCTTCGAGCAGTATAAATATCCCTTGATATAAATTGTTTATTATGGATGATATCAGAATATAAAATAAGCCACCCCTTTATTGTTCTATTATTTATTTTAAAATATCTAGATATAGAAGCAACTTTATTACCTTCATAATATTTCGCAATAACTAAATTAATAATCTCTACTGGATAAGTCATATATAATAAATTGAAATATTTTAAATAATTAAATAATTATTTAATTATTTAATTAAAAACAATTTTATTAATTAAAAATGGTATTTTTGTGAAAACTGTTAATTTTATTGCAAATAGCTATATTTATTATTTATTATTTATTATTTATTATTTATTTTTTATTTTTTATTTTTTATTTTTTATTTTTTATTTTTTATTTTTTATTTTTTATTTTTTATTTTTTATTTTTTATTTTTTATTTTTTATTTTTTATTTTTTATTTATTTTTATTTTTATTTATTTTTATTTTTTATTATAAATAATATTTATAAAATAATAAAATGTATTTTTTTTGATTTATTCATTAAATTCTAAGAAGTCCTTAAAATATTCAAAAATATTCTTAGAGTAGTCTAATATTCAATATTCTATTGGTAACTTAGTTAATTACATATTGGATTGGTTGAGATTATTATTCGATAATATTATATAATAGATTAAATTATATCCACCACTTTAAACGATACTATTTTCCATTAATTCCCAAATTAATTCATCAAATGTCCTAAATGGAAAGAGCTTTTATCGAATGTCCTAAATGGAAATATAGTATCCATCGAATGTCCTAAATGGAAAAATAGGCTTTTTATCGAATGTCCTAAATGGAAAAATAGGCTTTTATCGAATGTCCTAAATGGAAAAATAGGCTTTTATCGAATGTCCTAAATGGAATATAGTCCGAAATTACTGTCTGCTTACTTCAATAGAGTTACAATATTTAATCCAGTTTATAATCAAAAATTAACACATCATAAATATCTTCAATACGTTGGCGCACAGAGATGCACCGAAGGCCCGCTACGCTTTGCACATTCTTATCTATTTATCGCTTGTTATATGATCATTACTATATTATTACAATATTTAATCCAGTTCTAAGTTCAGTTTCAGTGCGCGCACCGCGAATATGGTCTTTGAAAAATATAAAAATTTTTATAAAACAAAGAGCATATTACTTTATATAATAATAATATTATTATATAAATTAAACACCATGATTTTTATGGCATATCTTGGACTGGTTGAATTATATCCGATTGTATCTTGGATTGGTTGGATATTATTCGATAGCATCTTGGATTGGTTGGATATTATTCGATAGCATCTTGGATTGGTTGGATATTATTCGATAGCATCTTGGATTAGTTGGATATTATTCGCTAGCATCTTGGATTAGTTGGATATTATTTGATAGCATCTTGGATTGGTTGGATATTATTCGATAACATCTTGAAACGGTTAAATATCCGATAGTATCTTGGAATGGTTGAATTATATTCGATAGCATCTTGGTTTGGTTGGATTATAATTCGATAGTATCTTGGATTGATTGAATTATATCCGATAGTATCTTGGAATGGTTGAATTATATTCGATTCCAACACTTCGAAACGATAATATTTTCCATCAATCTCTAGGATTTTTTCGAAATATCTAAAAGAATCTAAGATTAAAATTTTTTTATTTTTTTTTTTATTATTTTTATTTTTTTATTTTATTATTTTTATTTTTTTATTTTATTATTTTTTTATTTTTTTATTTTTTTATTTTTTATTTTTTATTTTATTTTTTATTTTTATTTTTTATTTTTTATTTTTTATTTTTTTATAAAAAATAATAGTTATAAAATAATAATATGTATTTTGGTTGAATTATATTCAATAGTATCTTGGATTAGTTGAATTATATTCGATAGCATCTTGGTTGGATTATTATTCGATAGCATCTTGGTTGGATTATTATTCGATAGCATCTTGGTTGGATTATTATTCGATAGCATCTTGGAATGGTTGAATTATATCCGATATCATCTTGAATTGGTTGGATTATATCCGATAGCATCTTGAATTGGTTGGATTATATCCGATAGCATCTTGAATTGGTTGGATTATTATTCGATAGCATCTTGGAACGGTTGAATTATATTCAATAGCATCTTGGAATGGTTGGATTATAATCCGATAGCATCTTGGATTAGTTGAATTATATTTGATAGTATCTTGGATTGGTTGGATATATTATTCGATAACATCTTGGACTGATCAAATTATATCCGATAGCATCTTGGATTGGTTAGATATTATTCAATAGCATCTAGGATTGGTTGAATTATATTCAATAGCATCTTGGAATGGTTGAATTATATTCGATAGCATCTTGATTTGGTTGAATTATAATCCGATAGCATCTTGGATTGGTTGAATTATATTTGATAGCATCTTGGATTGGTTGGATATATTATTCGATGTAACATCTTGGATTGGTTGGATATTATTCGATAACATCTTGGATTGGTTGGATATTATTCGATAACATCTTGGACCGGTTAAATTATATCCGATAGCATCTTGGATTGGTTGGATATTATTCGATAACATCTTGGACCGGTTAAATTATATCCGATAGCATCTTGGATTGGTTGGATATTATTCAATAGCATTTTAGACTACTTGAATTATATTTGATAACATCTTGTACCGGTTAAATTATATAGCATCTTGGACCAGTTGAATTATATTTGATAACATCTAGGACTGGTTGGATTATTATTTGATAACATTATAATAGGTTGAATTCAAATACTTCGAAACGATAATATTTTCCATTATCTCTAGCATTTTTTCGAAATATCTAAAAGAATCTAAGATTAAAATTAAAATAATATTTTTTATTTTTTTATTTTTTATTTTTTATTTTTTATTTTTTATTTTTTATTTTTTATTTTTTATTTTTTATTTTATTTTTTTATTTTTTATTTTTTTAAAAATAATGTTATAAAATAATAATATGTATTTTGGTTAAATTATATCTAATTACATCTAGGATTGGTTAAATTATATCTAATTGCATCTAGGATTGGTTAAATTACTCCAATTGTATCTAGGATTGGTTAAATTATATCAAATGTATCTAGATCTTTTCGAAATATCTAAAAGAATCTAAGATTAAAATTAAAATAATATTTTTTATTTTTTTTTATTTTTTATTTTTTTTTATTTTTTATTTTTTATTTTTTTATTTTTATTTTTTATTTTTTTATTTTTATTTTTTTATTTTTATTTTTTTATTTTTTTATTTTTATTTTTTTTTATTTTATTTTTATTTTTATTTTTATTTTTATTTTTATTTTTTTATTATTTTTATTTTTTTTTTTTTATTTTTTATAAAAAAATAATAGTTATAAAATAATAATAGTTATAAAATAATAATATGTATTTTGCTGGATTTATATCCAATAGCATCTCGGATTTGGTTGAATTATATCCAATAGCATCTTGGATTGATTGAATTATATCCAATAGCATCTTGGATTGGTTGAATTATATCCAATAGCATCTTGGATTGGTTGAATTATATCCAATAGCATCTTGGATTGGTTGAATTATATCCAATAGTATCTTGGATTAGTTGAATTATATTCGATAGCATCTTGGTTTGATTGGATTATTATTCGATAGTATCTTGGATTGGTTGAATTATATCCGATAGTATCTTGGATTGGTTGAATTATATCCGATAGCATCTTGGATTGGTTGAATTATATCCAATAGCATCTTGGATTGGTTGAATTATATCCGATAGCATCTTGGTTTGATTGGATTATTATTCGATAGCATCTAGAATTGGTATTTTCCATTATCTCTAGCATTTTTTCGAATCCGGAATTACTGTCTGCTTACTTCAATAGAGTTACAATATTTAATCCAGTTTATAATCAAAAATTAACACATCATAAATATCTTTAATACGTTGGCGCGCAGAGATGCACACATTCTTATCTATTTATCGCTTGTTATATGATCATTACTATATTATTACAATATTTAATCCATTTCTAAGTTCAATTTCAGTGCGCGCACCGCGTTTTATGGTCTTTGAAAAATATAAATATTTTTATAAAACAAAGAGCATATACACTTTATATAATAATAAACATTATTATATAAATTAAACACCATGATTTTTATAGCATCTTGAACTGGTTGAATTATATCCGATGGCATCTTGGAATGGTTGAATTATATCCGATGGCATCTTGGAATGGTTGAATTATATCCGATGGCATCTTGGAATGGTTGAATTATATTCGATAGTATCTAGGATTGGATGGATATTATTCGATAGCATCTAGGATTGGTTGGATATTATTCGATAGCATCTAGGATTGGTTGGATATTATTCGATAGTATCTAGGATTGGATGGATATTATTCGATAGCATCTAGGATTGGTTGGATATTATTCGATAGCATCTAGGATTGGATGGATATTATTCAATAGTATCTAGAATTGGTCGGATTGCATCAATAGCATCTAGGATTGGTTGGATTATTATTCGATAGCATCTTGGATCAGGTGAATTATATCCGATAGCATCTGGAATTGGCCGGATTGCATCAATAGCATCTAGGATTGGTTAAATTATTATTCGATAGCATCTTGGATCAGGTGAATTATATCCGATAGCATCTAGGATTGGTCGAATTATATCGATAGCATCTTGTATTGGTTGAATTATATCGATAGCATCTAGGATTGGTTGGATTATTATTTGATAACATCATAATAGGTTGAATCCAACACTTCAAAACGATAATATTTTCCATTCTCTAGGATTTTTTGAAATATCTAAAAGAATCTAAGATTAAAATTAAAAATAATATTTTTTTTTTTTATTTTTATTTTTTATTTTTTTTATTTTTTTTATTTTTTATTTTTTATTTTTTATTTTATTTTATTTTTTATTTTTTTTATTAAAATATAAAAAATAATAGTTATAAATAATAATATGTGTTTTTTATTTTATTCATTACATTCTAGGAAATCCTTAAAATATTCAAGAATAGTCATAGATTAGTCCAAATATTTAATCCAAAGAATCATTGATAACTTATTTAATTACATTTTAGATTTCTTGGATTGTATCAATAGCATCTAGGATTGGTTGAATTATTATTCGATAGCATCTTGGATTGGTTGGATTATATCTGATAGTATCTTGGATTGGTTGAATTATATCCGATAGCATCTTGGATTGGTTGGATTATATCCAATAGCATCTTGGATTGGGTGGATTATATCCAATAGCATCTTAGATTAGTTGGATTATATCCGATAGTATCTTGTATTGGTTGGATTATATCCGATAGTATCTTGGATTGGTTGGATTTATATCCGATAGTATCTTGTATTGGTTGGATTATATCCGATAGTATCTTGGATTGGTTGGATTTATATCCAATAGCATCTTAGATTGGTTGGATTTATATCCGATAGCATCTTAGATTAGTTGGATTATATCCGATAGTATCTTGTATTGGTTGGATTATATCCGATAGTATCTTGGATTGGTTGGATTTATATCCAATAGCATCTTAGATTAGTTGGATTATATCCGATAGTATCTTGTATTGGTTGGATTTATATCCAATAGTATCTTGTATTGGTTGGATTTATATCCAATAGCATCTTAGATTAGTTGGATTATATCCGATAGCATCTTGGATTGGTTGGATTTATATCCAATAGCATCTTAGATTAGTTGGATTATATCCGATAGTATCTTGTATTGGTTGGATTTATATCCAATAGCATCTTAGATTAGTTGGATTATATCCGATAGCATCTTAGATTAGTTGGATTATTGTTCGATAATATTATAATAGATTGATTATTGATTATTCTAACACTTCGATACGATAATATTTTCCAAAATATCTTGGATTTTTTCGAAACATCTAAAAGAATCTAAGATTAAATTGAAAATAATATTATTTTTATTTTTTTTATTTGTTATTTTATTTTTTTTATTTGTTATTTTATTTTTTTTATTTGTTATTTTATTTTTTTATTTTTATTTTTTTATTTTTTTATTTTTTATAAAATATAAAAAAAATAATAGTTATAAAATAATAATATATGTTTTTTATTTTATTCATTAAATTCTAGGAAGTCTTTTAAATATTCGAGAACAGTCATAGAGTAGTCCAAATATTCAATCAAAAGAATCATTGATAATTTATTTAGTTACATTTTAGATTTCTTGAATTATTATCCAATAGCATTTAGGATTGGTTGGATTATATCCGATAGCATTTAAGATTGGTTGGATTATATTCAATAGCATCTAGGATTTGGTTGGATTATATCCAATAGCATCTAGAATTGGTTGGATTATACCTGATACTTCGAAAACTATAATATTTTCCATTAATTTCTAAGAGATCTATTAAATATTTTAAATGAAATAATATATTTAATATCCCAAATTGAATGATCTATCAAAGTCCCAAAGGATAGTCTGATTCGCTAAACGAATATTAGATAATTTAATAATAGCTCATTGGAATTATAGCTCCCTGAAATTGGATTCATATCTTTTTTGGGATTGAATCATATCTCCATGAAATTGGATTCATATCTTTTTTGGGATTGGATTCATATCTCCCTGAAATTGGATTCATATCTCCCTGAAATTGGATTCATATCTCTTTTGGGATTGGATTCATATCTCTTTTGGAATTGGATTCATATCTCTTTTGGGATTGGATTCATATCTCCCTGAAATTGGATTCATATCTCTTTTGGGATTGGATTCATATCTCCCTGAAATTGGATTCATATCTCTTTTGGGATTGGATTCATATCTCCCTGAAATTGGATTCATATTTCTTTTGGGATTGGATTCATATCTCCCTGAAATTGGATTCATATTTCTTTTGGGATTGGATTCATATCTCCCTGAAATTGGAATTATAGCTCCCTGAAATTGGATTCATATTTCTTTTGGGATTGGATTCATATCTCTTTTGGAATTGGATTCATATCTCTTTTGGGATTGGAATCATAGCTCCTTATGATTGGAATCATAGCTCCTTATGATTGGAATCATAGCTCCTTGGAATTGGAATCATAGCTCCTTGGAATTGGAATCATAGCTCCTTGGAATTGGAATCATAGCTCCTTGGGATTGAATATATTTATTCAATGAATTTTCATATGTGAAAATAATAAAAAATATATTTTTTATTTTTTTTAATTGCTAAATTATTTTTTTGAATTATTTATTTTCGAAATTTTGGTAAAAATTATAGAAAATTAAATAATTTAGCAATTTTTCCACATTTATCGTCATAGAGCAAAATAATTAGGTATCATAATATATATGATGTATTTAATACGAAATTATTATAATGAACATATAAAAATATATAACAAATAAAAAAATAAAAAACCTTTTTATTTTTTTTATTTTTTATTTTTTCGATAATCTTTTTTGCATAGATGATAATTATTTCGATAATAATTTTTAATGATGAAATTATGGAATATGTGTTGGATTATCGAAATTTTTTTATGGTCTTCATTCTCATAACAAATTTCGATAATCTCTTATGTACTTGATATTATAATGCATTAGATTTATTATTTTTTATTTTTATCATCTTAAATAAAAAAATATTTTGTGATACTTGATTAGACGATATGCCAATTTTTTCTGATAGACATCATATTGCATCATAAATTTATTTATAATTTAAATAGCGATCGTCTTGAATTATTTTGACAATTGTGATACTTGACCATGACTGATGGACAATTTTTCCTGATAATTATGACAAATGCTTTAAATTTATATTGATTGCAAAAATCGCAATGGTCTTAAATTATTTTGACAATTGTGATACTTGACCAGACCATTCTTTTAGATTTAAATAATTAGATGATTTTAGATAATTTGATTTTTATAAGAAAAAATGACAATGGTCTTGATTTATTTTGACAATTATGATACTTGACGATAAAAATTTCGATAATGTTTTAGAAAAAAGCAAAAATCATAATAATATTATTCACTTGTAAAAATATGAAAGACGACAAAAATTATCAAAATAAATTTTAAACCATAAAAATTTCGATAATCTTTTTAATACTACAAATTTAAATCACTATATAATACAAATATTTAGATTGTGGTCTAAAATGATTATCGAAATTTTTTTACTATCCCATAAAACCAATTTAATTATTTTAGAAAACACCATATTTAGATAATGATACCAATTAATAGCTATAAAAGCTTATAGACCAGAACCAAATTCAGAAGGGAATTGGCGCCTATCACAATTTTTCCTGCCAATTTCTGAATCGGTCCAACTTTTTACTTTGGTACAAAGGATCATCAATTAATTATTTAATTGGTTACCTATCACCGTTCTCTTATGAATATTAAATTTTCTAAAAATGGTAGGCGGAAAAAAATTTCGTTTTAAAAGTTCTTCTGGAAAAAAAAATTTTACACAAAATGTTTTTTTTCCGTAATTTTGAAAAAAGTTTTTTTTGAATTTTGTATTCCTACCTTTTTTACAATTCTAAAAAATTCAGAAGGGAACGGTGATAGGTTGGCTTTGTATTCAAAGGGAACAAATTCAGATAGCACCGGTGCTATCTGAATGGGTTTTTGGCTTTGTTACAAAGCCAAATTTTACGATTTTCGAAATTTTAGGTTAAATTCAAGGATCAATTTAAAAAATTAAAAAAGCAATTATTATTTTTTTATTTTTCATGTTTTTCCTACCCCTAAAAAATTCATAAGGGAACGGTGATAGGTTGGCTTTGTATAAGAAAAAATTCAGATAGCACCGGTGCTATCTGAATTTTTTGACTTTGTACAAAGGGAAATTAGTTTTGGCTTTGTTATAAAAATACAAGATCATTATATAATAAATAAATTTCGATAATAATATTTTATGAGAGAATATTGGAATGAATATAATTTAAAATTATTTGTTATGGTATAATAGAAAAATAATTATTATTTATTTTTAATTAGATTTTTTCTTGAATATTATTATAGAAAATACCCAAAATTAAATAATTATGAATTATAATTTGGAAAATGCGTGTAATGGTAGAAGTGCCAGCCAAGGTGGTTTAAATGTTAATGATCTTAAAAAAGAATTGATTAAATTATTACCAAATCACATCACAGAAATACAAAAAGCTTCTAGAGCAGAATTACAAAAAATATGTTACGATAATTTATTATCAAAAAAGGAAACTGCACCAAAAACTATCAAAAAAATTATAAAATTGTCCCCTAAGAAACGGTTATTTAATGCACCAATATCAGTAAATTATGAGAATGAACTACAATATATCAAACCTAAGGTTTATAAAAGTTTCAAATCACCTATTAAATTATTTACAGAAAAAGCACTTGAAAAAGAACATAAATTATCGGAAAATGATTTTAAAAATTATTTAGATACATATAATTTATTAGATAAAAAGTATATTGATATTATTGAAAATTTTGATCAATGTATGAAAAATACCAAAAACATGGATGAATGTATCTCACAACTTTCAGATTTTTATAAAGATATTGATATTAATACTCTATACAATATTTTAATGCTTGGAAATTATAAAACAGATATTGTTAATAAAATTAAAAATTCATTTTATAAAATTTTAAATGATAATTATGAAATTGATAATCCTGTACCAAATTCTCAATATTCTTTAGATCATAATAATATCTTTATAGGAAATGTGATCGGTAAGGGTGCTGGAGCTGAAGTTTATTCAGCTAAACTAAACCAAAATGATATAGTTTTTCGTAAAGGAGGGTCTAAGAAAAATATTAAATTATTAGATGAATTATATCCATATTTCCCCGTATATAATTTTGTCTTTGTTGATAAAAAAGGAGTTGTATGGCTAGGAATGGAAAAATTAGAACCAATTATTTGGAATGATGAAATATTTGGACAGGCTATGCAATTTTTGTCATATATGAGTCTTCATAAATTACAACATAATGATATTACACCTAATAATCTTATGATGTCTAGAATCAATAGATTAAAACCTATTGATTTTTCCAGTCCAAATACGCTAACTATGTATTATTCACAATGTGGTAATGATTTATGTGCTATGGTGCGCTCATTGTTAACTATTAGAAATGAAAATGAGCTACGGGCTATAATGAAAAATTATTTATCATTCATATATGAAAACAAGGATAAATTAGGTAATATATTGGAATGGACTTCGTTTTTAGATGGTTCTGCTAGAAAATATTTAAACCAAATTGAATCACATTATAAAAATTTTTCCAATGAAGCTATTTTACATAATATTAATATTCCTATCATTAAATATATAATGGAAAACACATTAAAATATATTAAAGATAATAACATGGATATTAATACTCTTTTAGAATTATTTGATACTGATGATGAAAAAGCTCAAATTATTTATGAAAATTTTAATGATTATATTGATAAGTTAATTATTTCCGGTTCTGCTATAAAACAAAGAGATTTTTATTTCTTGGAATTATTTAGGTCTATGATGAACAATAATATTATTAAAAATGATTTTATCAATAATATATTGATGGATATGGCCATGTCTAATTATGAAAATACATCTGACTACATAAAATATATTGAAAAAATTAAACCAATCATTAAAAATAATACAATTAAATTATATTATAATAATATTTGTCTATCTAATAATGATTTTAATATACTTATTGCATATGTTCCAGAATTTCGTAATATCATTAAGTCGATTATTACACATATAACAAAAGTAGATAATTTATCTATTTCTTCCGATGAGCATAATTGTTTCGAAATTAAAATATTATAATCTTAATTATATTTATTTACTTATTTTACTTATATTTAACTTATCAAATATTAAAAATCATTCTCTTTATTGAGTATTAGGGCATATAGCTTTGGAGTACCGGTTTTTATTTGGTCTTGTTGGTATTTGGCTATTATACAGGTTATAAAAGAACTCTTATAAAAAATAATTCAAATATATATTTTAATTTATAAAACTGTTAAAATTATTTTTTATATTTTTTTAATGAATTAAAAATTGTTTTTTTATTTTTTTAATTGCTTAAAATATTTTTTTGAATTAATTTTTTCTAACATAATTTGTATTTTTTATAAAAAATAAATAATTTTAGCAATTTTAATAAGTTTCTCGTCATAGTGCAAAAAATAAAATTAACATAGATTATAGAGATCATAAATAATATAATGTATGTAAAATATATATGCAAAAAATATCTTCGAAAAATAATTAAAAAATGATTTTTATTTTTTTATTTTTTATATTTTTATATTTTTTTCGAAAACATAGATGATGAGAATTTCGATAATAATTTTTAATGATGAAATAATGGTTTATTAATTAGATTATCGAAATTTTCGGATGGTCTTTATTCTCATGGAAAATTTCGATAATCTTTAAATAGATGATATTGTAATGCATTTAATTTATTTATTTTTTGGTTTTCGTCTTAAAAATAAAAATATTTTGTGATACTTGATGAAGAGCATGTGCCAATTTTTGCTGATATATATCATACAACATCATATATTTTATTACGTTCAAAAATTTTATCATCTTGATTTATTTTGACAATTGTGATACTTGACCAGAAGGATTGCCAATTTTTCCTGCTACACCTGAACTATGAATTATAATATATACAATATTAAAAATGATGATGGTGTTGAATTATTTTGACAATTGTGATACTTGACCAGGCCATTTTTTTAGATTTAAATAATTAGATGATTTTAGATAATTTAATTTTTACAAGAAAAAACGGCGATGGTCTCATATTATTTTGACAATTGTGATACTTGACGATAAAAATTTCGATAATGTTTTAGAAAAAAGCAAAACTCATAATAATATTCTTCATCGGTAAAAATATCAAAGACCATGATTTTTATCAAAATAAATTTTAAACCATAAAAATTTCGATAATCTTTTTAATACTACAAATTTAAATCATATTATAATACAGATATTACAATTGTGGTCTGAAATGATTATCGAAATTTTTTTACTATCCCATAAATTCAATTAAATTATTTTAGAAAAAACCATAATTAGATATTAATTCCATTGGATAGTTATAAAAGCTTATAGACCAGAACGAAATTCAGAAGGGAATTGGCGCCTATCACAATTTTTCCTGCCAACTTCTGAATCGGTCCAACTTTTTACTTTGTTACAAAGGATCATCAATTAATTATTTAATTGATTACCTATCACCGTTCCCTTATGAATATTAAATTTTCTAAAAATGGTAGGCGGAAAAAAATTTCGTTTTAAAAGTTCTTCTGGAAAAAAAAATTTTACACAAAATGTTTTTTTTCCTTAATTTTGAAAAAAGTTTTTTTTGGAATTTGTATTCCTACCTTTTTTTGAAAATCAGAAAATTCAGAAGGGAACGGTGATAGGTTGGCTTTGTATACAAAGGGAACAAATTCAGATAGCACCGGTGCTATCTGAATGTGTTTTTCCCTTTGTAACAAAGCCAAATTTTCCGATTTTCGAAATTTTAAGTTAAATTCAGGAACCAATTTAAAAAATTCAAAAAGCAATTATTATTTTTTTATTTTCATGTTTTTTCCTACCCCTAAAAAATTCATAAGGGAACGGTGATAGGTTGACTTTGTATAGGAAAAAATTCAGATAGCACCGGTGCTATCTGAATTTTTTGGCTTTGTATAAAGGGAGTTTATTTTACTTTGAAACAAAGCAAATTAATTATATCACAAATTATGATTATATTATTATTTTTAGATAGGGTCTTTGCTGCAAATTATTATGAATATTTATATTATAAATGTAAATATATAAATGCTTGCCCCTTGTCTACTATCAAATTAAATATAACTCAATAAAATTAAATATATGAAATATAAGAATATTTTGGTATATAATAGATATTTGATATAACTAATTATTTAATGTATTAGTCTGTCTGGGCTCACGTGCGTTAAATTCATGTTAATAAAATATTGATATAATACTTTTTTTGTAATGAAATGTATAGAAATTATAGAACTATAGAACTATAGAACTATAGAATTATAGAACTATAGAATTATAGAACTATAGAAATTTAAGATATTAATTTTATAATGAGATATCAAATTAATATTTTATTAATTGAATTCATAATATTATATAATAATATATAATATTTATGGTATTTTGTAATTCATTAACTAAGCAAGGATATAAATGTTCTAGACAAGCAGTTATTAAATCAAAAAATAATGATCATTATTGTCAACAACATTATATGATTCATCATGGTGGTGGTAATAAATATATCTTTAGTTACAATTTGCCTTTTATTATTGTTAATGATTCAGAAACTGGAGAAACTAAAGGATCATTGGTAGAAGGAAAAGGACTAATTATAAAAGAAAAGAATAAAAATTATATTTATTATGAATATGAAAATGGAAATCCTCGGAATTTAGTTGAAAAAAAATTAGATAAAAGCATTTTATATGAGTTTTATGAGTCAGAAAAATATACATATAATCTAACTTTATTTAAGAAAAAATATGGTATTGATTATATAATTTTTTTAGGGAAGAACATTATTGATATATCTGATGCCAAGAAAATGTTATTTGCCTTAGAAACTATAATGAAACGCAAATGTCCTAATCTTGGACTTAAATTTGATTATATGTATAATATGACTGGTGATATTACTTCTTATGAAGATGAAGAATATAATTTACCAATTTTATGTTTATATAAAAATGGAAATTGTGTATCTAGTGTTCAATTAAAAGATCGATCAGATAACCATATTAAAAAAATGGAAATTTTATTTGCAACTGCTCCCAAATATCAAAAAAATAAATATATTAGATTTCTTATTTCGATCATTATTATGATAGGATCATCAATTAAGATTGATTCAGAAGATGTTAATATTCTTGAAGCTTATGCAATTGTACCAACAAGTGCATATCTTCTATTAAAATATTTTAATGGTAAAGTTACTTGGGAAGAACAATATGAATACTTAAATACTATTCCTATAGAAGATATAACATATGATTTAATAAATAAAATATATACAAATAAAGTTAATATAAATATAGAAATTTTTCTAAATTATCAAAATAGAAGACTAGCAACAAATATATTTAATGAATTGTTAAATGATGATAGCTCTACTTCTATCAAATGTTAATAATATATATGGGATTATTATTTTTATAATTTAATTAGGATAAAATTTGGATAAAAATACATAGGTAATAATTTTAAAAAATTCAAAATTCAAAAATAATTTTTTGCTTTGTCCAAAGCAAACTTTTCCTTTGTGGACAAAGCCTTTTTGTGATTTTTTAGGCAAGCTCAACCAGTAGGTCGAGGCCCCCAAATTTGGCTTTGTTTCAAAGGGAAAATAAAATATAATTTTCTTATATTTTTTTCAATAAAAAATAAGAAAATTATATTTTATTTTTTATTTAATTTTATTTTTTATTTAATTTTAATTTTAATTTTAATTTTTATTTTTTGCAAAAGAAAGCATTTCAAATTTTTCAATGTTGATTAGGTGTCACGTAACCTGCCGTTCCAATCGCCCGGCACAGTGGACATATATCCAGATTTTGTATACATTTAAAACAGAATGATGCATGTTTACAAGGCTCCCAAAAGGCATCGATATTGGCATTCATGCAAATGCAACACATTTCCGATTCCTGTTCCGATGATGCACTAATATTCCAGCATAAATAAATACCACCGTATTTATCATATGTTTTTATATAACCGGCATCTTCGAAGTCTTTAATGACATCCCTATGTTCAAATGGTATGAAAGCCTTATATTCTCCATTCTTTTTATGGTACATAATGATTTTATTTATTGCTTTGACTGACTTGGTGCGTTCCTTGGCTGCTTTTTTATTTTGCTTCTCACGTATTCGTCTATTGCGCGCTCGTTTCACTATGCGTTCTTTTTCACGTTTATCTTGTAGTTTACGTGCAGCTTTAACAGTATCAAGTTTTGTAACACTTGCAGGTACTATTGACATAATCACAATTATGATACAAAATATTCGATTAATTATCAATTAGTGAATGATAATCAAAAATATTTATAATAAATCAAATTTTTTAATATATCTAAAAAATACATGGGATTGTGTAAAATGTGCTAGAGATGTGCATTAACAAAACATATATGTTTTAATCTATAAACTTGTTTGAATTGATCGAACAAGGGTAATTAACCATTATAATTATTGAATAATAACATTATTTAATAGAGCCATTTCATTAATCCCAAAATTATGATCATATGATGAATATGAGTTACAAGCATTTTTAATTACTTCTATTTGAAAATCAGGTAATGTTTTTGATAATCCCGTTACCGTTGCTTGAACACATGCATCCGTATTAACACCACACACTTTAATAAATGATGTTCTAATTTGTTTTTTTAAGATTTTTGTCATAATTGCATCACTTTTATCATTTTTATTAGCATAGACTAAACTGCGATCCTTATAATTTCTTACAAGATTAAGAAGATTATTGTGTGTTTTACCATATTTCATAAAATGAGCAATAATTATATAAGCACCATCATCCATTGCTTTCAAAATTAAATCTTCAACAGCATCT
>Ga0214473_10001769_pt1 | contig 27670 bp, 25 predicted proteins | sample RVTome_7_FD_203509 | JGI IMG/M metagenome (GOLD analysis project Ga0214473, IMG submission 203509) | Soil microbial communities from uranium-contaminated site in the Upper Colorado River Basin, Wyoming, United States - RVT98D197 | ecosystem: Environmental > Terrestrial > Soil > Contaminated >...
GCTTTCACGGGTATAGATCCCACAGGGAAAGTCCTTGCATGCCCCAAGGGCTTCCTGGATAAGATCGACTGTATCCTGCTGGGTCTGATCTGCCAGAGGGACCTCCTCGAGATCGATCCAGAGTCGGCCTATCGGAAGGGGTTGAGGCGGGTACGCGAACTCTTCGGCGAGCGAGATTGCCTCGCGAACCTGGTCCGGAACAGGCATGTAGAAGTTCAGGTCCGTATTGGGGGTCCAGTGCACGTACAGGTAGATGTCCACGCTGAAGTCGAGCTCGTCCTCGTACATGGCCCGCCACAGAGCCATCAACTGTCGCCGGCTCCTGCCGCGGTTGTCGTTGATCTCCTCGGAGATGGCAGCCCGGACGATGATGTGCTTCACGCCGCTGTCCAACCAGCACTGCACGTCTTCCTTCGTGATCTCTCCAGTATGGTGGCTGATGTCGATGGCGAACTCCGGCTCCTGCGCCCGAGCCCAATCCTGAACGCCGGCCAGGATGGCTAGGGTCAGAAGCCCTATCAAGCCGATCCGGCCCTGGTTTCGGGTCTTCCAGACCACTCCGTGTGGCCGAGTCGATTGTCTTGCCCCAGCTCTTGGCATGTCGGAACTCCTTCCCGTGACACCAATAGTGAGGCCCCTGAAGGCTGAAGCGATATTTAATTAATTAAGTCACCAGAGGTGTCCTTGAGTCGAGGCGACCGAGGCTGGGGTGATGGGCGCCTCTCGAACGTAACTACCGTGGACCACTATCACACGCCTGCACCTGAAAGCAAGCGTGGATAGGCCTCGACCAGCTGAAATAACGGAGTAGCGCGCGGATTCCTTGGTCGGTAAAGAGGGAGGAGAGCTTCCCCTTGCGCCGCGAACCAAGAGGCGAGTACCGCGACGAGGCTCATTTTCGTGACGGTGATTCTAAGCTGTCTCGATCCCCGTACACCTGGTTCCAGTCGCCCTTCACGTGCCCGGGGGTGAGGCGGCACTCGTGGGGGAACTTCAACGTGCAGTTCTGCTCGGTGAGGGGTTTGCGGAGCTTCGGATTCATGAGCTCGTGGATGTCGAGCTGCATTTCGCCGCGGGAGTAGGCAGCCACGTCGAGGATTCCGGTGTCCATGCGGATGGCGTCCTCGGGGCAGACCTCGACGCAGTATCCGCAGTAGACGCAGACCCCGAGGTCGATGTCGAAGCGGACCGGGTACTTCTCGACGTTGGGGTCGGGGTGCTCGCCGGCGACGATGGTGATGCACTTCGCAGGACACACGGTCTCGCAGAGCATGCACCCAACGCAGCGAGGCGTTCCCTCGTCCCGGACGGTGAGCCGGTGGCGGCCGCGGAAGCGCATCGCGAGCGGTCTCAGGATCTCCGGGTACTGGAAGGTTACCGCGGCGGGGATGTCCTTGAGGAGTCCGACGCTGTGCGCCGCGTGCAGGAAGAGATTCCTGAAGAAGTGCGCGCTCGTGATCTTGAGCCCGCTCAGGATCTGGGGCAGATAGGTCTTTTCCCAGAACGTCAGCTCCGGTCGGCGCATCACCTTGACGTTGGCGGCCATCACAGTCCTCTCTAGAAGAACGTCAATATCAGAGCGGTCACGAAGACGTTCACGACGGAGATCGGGAAGAGCCCGAGCCAACCGAGCCGCATGAGTTGATCGTAGCGGAAACGGGGGAGCGTCCACCGAATCTGCATGAACAGCCAGCAAAAGACCAGGACCTTGATCGAGAAGCTCGCGACGCCCATGAGGACGTAGGTCCACTGAGAGAGGGGAAGCGTCGCTCCCCATGGGAAGTGGAAGCCGTCGGGCGTCAGATAGGGCACCTGCCAGCCGCCGAAAAAGAGCGTCGTCGTGAGACAGGCGACGAGGATCGTCTCGAGGAAGTCGGCGAGGAAGAACATGCCGAACTTCATTCCGCTGTACTCGACGAAGTACCCGATGATCTCGGATTCGCCTTCCGGAAGGTCGAAAGGCACCCTCTTGGTCTCCGCGAGGGCGGCGGTGAGGAACACGATGAACGCCACGGGCTGGGCGACGATGCCCCAGAAGGGAATCCAGCCGGAGGCGAGGTAGCTTCCCTGGCCCCGCACGAGCTCCTGCAGGTCCATCGTCCCGTACACCAGAATGACGCCGATGATCGCGATGCCGAGCGCGATCTCGTAGGAGATCATCTGCGCCGTCGCGCGCAGTCCCCCGAGAAGCGCGTAGTTGTTGCGCGAGGCGAATCCGGCCAGGATCACTCCATAAACGCCGAGCGAGAGCATGGCGAAGATGTACAGGAGCGCCACGTCGAGCTTGGCGACCTGGAGGTCGATCGTCCGATCGCCCCAGACGACGTGATCCCCGAAGGGGATTCCGGCAAAGGCGACGAGGGCGAAGAAGACCGAGAAGAACGGGGCCAGGGTATGAAGGACCCGATCCGCGCCTTCCGGGACGATGTCCTCCTTGGTGAACATCTTGATCGCGTCGGCGATGGGATGGAAGAGTCCCAACACCGTGAACCCCAGGATGTCGGCGCGGTTCGCTCCAATCCGGTCCTGCATGACCGCCGACTGCTTGCGCTCGATCCACGTATGGAGCCCCGCGAGGTTCAGGACCCCGAAGAACATGATGCCCGCGAGGACGAGCTTGATGACCAGGTCTTCCATCATGGCCGGTCCAGCGGCGCTCCTTGAGAGCCGATTTTCTCGTAGGAGAGGCCCGCGAACGGCGGCACCGCGTTCGCGAGCCCGAGGAAGATCTCCTGGGGTTTGCGCCAGGAGAGTGGATGATTCACCCGCCGGGCGACCTCGAGGAGGACGCTCCAGTCTTCCCGCGAGTCCGGAAGCGGCGGGAACGCGCGGCCGATCCGCTGCACTCGGCTCTTCTTGTTCACGAACGTCCCGTCCTTCTCGACGTATGCGGCCGTGGGAAGCACCCAGTGCGCGAAAGAAGTCGTGGGATTCGCGTTCGTGCCCGAGAAGACGAAGAGGCGGAGCTTCTGGGAGAGCTCCTGGAGCCTCTTTTCATCGACGATCGAGGTCAGGTCGTGCCCGAAGACCCACAAAGCCTCGAGACGCCCCTCGAGGCCATCGGCGACGAGGCTCGCCGCGTCCGGACCGGCAAGACCGAGGAGCTTCGCTCCCAGGGTGTTGGGATTCCGGTCCGCCTCGAGCAGGAAGTCGTCGCCCTTCCCGGGTGGCTTCAGTGCCGGTGCTGCGACGCGGGCGCCCAGCTTGCTATGGAAGATCTCCCGAATCAAGAAGAGCTCTTCCGTCGTGAGCTGCGAGGAAGCGATGACTCCGATCTTGCGGAGCTTCGCCAAATCGGCTCCTATGGTGGAGAACGCCTCGTCCCACGTGGAGTCGGCCCCTTGATGACGGACCTTCGTCAGTCGTTCGCGGTCGATCCAATGGAAGCCGAAGCGCCCCTCGTCGCACATCCACCAGTCGTTGACGTTCTCGTTGTAGCGGGGCTTCAGGCGCAGGACGCGGGCGCCGTCGTTGAGATGCGGCCGGTCGAGAACGAAGTGCACGTCGATGTTGCAGCCCGTCGAGCAGCCGCTGCAGACCGAGGGCGCGCTCGAGAGGTACCAGACCCTGGCCTTGAAGCGAAAGTCCTGCTCGGTGAGCGCTCCCACGGGGCAGATGTCGATGACGTTCCCCGAATAGGGGTTGTCGAGCACGACACCGGGATAGAGCCCGAGCTCCGCCCGGTCACCGCGGTTGAAGATGCCGAACTCGCCGGTCTTCGAGATCTCGTCCGAGAACCGCACGCAGCGCGAGCACAGGATGCAGCGCTCCTGGTCCAGCATCACGTGCGGACCGAGGGCCACGGCCTTCTTCTTCTTGACCTTCTGCTCCCGGAACCGCGGATCGTAGAGACCGAAGCTCATGTAGAAGTTCTGGAGGTCGCACTCGCCCGACTGATCGCAGACGGGGCAGTCGAGCGGATGGTTCGCGAGAACGAACTCCAGGACCGCGCGCCTTCCGTCCTCGGCCTTCTCGTTCTTGGTATGGACCACCATGCCTTCGGCCACGGGCGTGTTGCAGGCGATCTGGAGCTTGGGATTCTTCTCGACGTCGATCAGGCAGATGCGGCAGTTGCCCGCGATCGAAAGTCCCGGGTGGTAGCAGTAGCGCGGGATGAAGATCCCGAGCTTCTCCGCGGCCTGGATGACCGTCGATCCCTCCGGGCTCTCGATCGGCTGGCCGTCGATCGTCAGCTTGGTCATGCGACCGCCTCGCTCGCCCGGACGCAATTGCCGGTGCGAATGTGCTCCTCGAACTCCGCCCGGAACTTCGCGATATAGGACTGGACGGGCCAGGCCGCCGCGTCGGCGAAGACGCAGATCGTCTTTCCCTCCATGTCAGAGGCGATGGCGAGGAGATCCTCGAGGTCCTGGAGCCTTCCCTTCGCGTCGGTGACGCGGCGCATGATGCGATGAATCCAGCCCGTTCCCTCTCGGCAGGGAGAGCATTGACCGCAGGACTCGTGGGCGAAGAACTTGGTCGCGGACTCGAGAGCATCGACCATACAGGTGGTGTCATCCATTACGATGACCCCGCCGGAGCCGGCCATTGAGCCCGCCGCGATCAGGGAGTCGAAGTCCATGCGGACGTCGATCTCCTCCGCGGTGAGGACCTTCGCGGAAATTCCGCCGGGGATCACCGCCTTGAGCTTCCGCCCCCCGCGTACTCCCTGAGCGTGTTTCTCGATGAGCTCTCGCAGCGTGACGCTGACCGGAGCCTCGTAGAGGCCGGGCCGGTTCACGTGCCCGCTCACCGAGAAGAGCCTCGTTCCACCCTGCTTGGGAGTTCCGATGCCCGCGAACTTCTCGGCGCCGTGGTTCAGGATGTAGGGAACGCAGGCAAGGGTCTCGACGTTATTGACGATCGTCGGGCACTGGAAGAGCCCCGAGATCGCGGGGAAGGGAGGCTTGAGCTTGGGAAAGCCCTTTCCTCCCTCGAGCGAGCTGAGGAGTGCCGTCTCCTCGCCGCAGATGTAGGCTCCGGCTCCGCGGTGGATCACGACGTCGAGGTCGTAGCCGCTCCCCTGGATGTTCTTGCCGAGCCAACCTTTCGCGTACGCCTCTTCGACCGCGCGGCCGAAGCGCTCGGCCGATCGGAAGTACTCGCCCCGGATGTAGACGTAGGCTTTGTGGCTTCCGATGGTATAGGCCGCGACGATCATGCCTTCGAGAAGCGCATGAGGGTCTCGCTCGAGGATATATCGGTCCTTGAACGTGCCGGGCTCACCCTCGTCGGCGTTGACCACGAGATACTTCGGCTTGGGGCTGTCCTTGGGAATGAAGGACCACTTTCTCGCCGACGGAAATCCCGCTCCCCCGAGGCCGCGGAGGTTCGCCTTTCCCACTTCGTCGATGATCGCAGCGGGCCTCATGGAGAGCGCCTTCCTGGCGGAGGCGTATCCTCCGTCCTTCACGTACGCGTCGAACCAGGTTCCCTCGGGGTCCTTGAACCGCGTTGAGAGGATGGGCCCATCCGTCGCGATGAAGGGCCCGGGCTCGTGAGTCTGGCCGCGAAGGAGGCGGTCGAGTGTCCCTTCATCCAGAGGACCGACGAATTGCTCGTCGAGCTGCGCCATCGGTGCGATCTCGCACGCGCAGAGGCACTCTACTTCGGTCAGGGTCAGCTCGCCGTCCGGCGTCGTTTCCCCAGGGCGGATTTTCAGACGCTTCTCGATCTCGTGGAGCACGTCATTCGCTCCGCGCAGCAGGCAGGGAAGGCTCGTGCAGACGCGAAGCTCGCGCCGTCCGGCCGGGCTCGTGCGGTACATCGAGTAGAACGAAACGACCTCTCGCACGTGGGAGACGGTAGTTCCCACGAGGCCGCCCACCCAGCGTTCGGCCTCCTTCGAGATGTGGCCGAAGCTCTCCTGGACGAGCCACAGAAGGGGCAGCGTCGCCGCCCGGCGGTGGTCGTAGCGCTGAATGATTTCTTTGGCTCTAGGTTCGAGTTCCGCGAGGTTCACCGGTCGAGCTCGCCCCCAATCATGTTGATGGACCCGAAGGTCGGAGTCACGTCCGCCATCATGTCGCCGATGATGAGCTTCGGAAGAGCCGACATGATGGCGAAGCAAGGTGGCCGGACGCGCACGCGATAAGGAACGTTCGTCCCATCGCTCACGACGTAGAAACCGAGCTCCCCGTTCGCGCCTTCCACCGGAAAGTACACTTCCCCCTTCGGGGGCCGCACGCCATGGCCGTACATGACGAGCTTGAAGTGCTGCATCAGCCCTTCGATATTCCCGTAGGTGTCCTCCTTGGGAGGAAGGAAGACCCGCTTTTCGTCGGCGGCGATCCCCGGGTGCTCCTCCTCGGAGGCGCCGTCGAGAGTCGGATCGACGACCGCGCGCGCGCCCTCGATCTGGACGATGTTTCCCATCTTGGCCTCATCCACCATCTCCGCCGCCGGTATTGCCCGGCCCGTTTCCGGATGGGCGAGGAAGGGACCGTCCGGAATGTCCCGCAAGGCCTGCTCGAGGATCCGGATGGACTGATGCATCTCCTCCATCCGGACGAGATACCGATCGAGGTTGTCTCCCCGGGTTCCCACCGGGACGTCGAAATCGAGTCGATCGTAGACCGCGTACGGGCAGTCCTTCCGCACGTCGTACGCCGTGCCGCAGCCGCGCAAAAACGGCCCGGTGATGCCGTAGGAGATGGCGTCCTCGGTCGAGATCTTGCCCGTTCCCGACATGCGGTCGACGAAGATGCGGTTGCGGGTGAGGAGAATGTCCGATTCCTTGAGAACGGTTCTCGTCTCCTCGAGGGCCTTCCGGCAGCGCTCCTCGAAACCCTCGGGCAAGTCTCCCTTGACGCCCCCGACCCGACAGTAGGAAACGGTGAGCCGCGCCCCCGTCACCATCTCGACGAGCTCCCACAGAAACTCGCGGGCCTTGATCATGTAGAGAAAGACCGTGAACGCTCCGAGCTCCATGGCGCCGGCGCCGATGCAGGTGAGATGGTCGGTGATCCGGGAGATCTCGGACATGATGACCCGGATGTAGTGGCAGCGGTCGGGGACGGAAATTCCGAGGGCCTTCTCCACCGCCATGCAGTAGCCCATGTTGTTGATGAGCGGGGAGACGTAGTTGAGGCGGTCGGTGTAGGGCATGACGCCGTTGTAGTCGACGGTCTCCGACATCTTCTCGAAGCCGCGGTGGAGGTATCCGATCTCGACGTCGCAGTCCATCACCTGCTCGCCGTCGAGCTTGGCGACGATTCGGATGATGCCGTGCATCGAGGGGTGCGCCGGCCCCACGTTGAGAAGCATCTCACGGGTTTCGAGCTTGCGTTGTTCCATCCTAGTTGTCCGGCCCTATCAACGGCTGCCGTTTGTTGACGGGGTAGTCCTTCCGCAGCGGATGGCCCTCGAACTCGTCGTACATCAGGATTCGCTTCAGGTTCGGATGCCCGCGGAAGCGGATTCCGAACATGTCCCACACCTCGCGCTCGAGCCAGTTGGCACCTCCCCAGAGGGAAATCAGCGAATCGACTTCCGCGTCCGTCTCCTCCACGGGAACCTCGACGCGCAGCCGGTGCTTGAGCGCGAGAGAAAAAAAGTGGTAGACGACGACGAAGCGTCCGAACGCGGGTGGTCCCGGCCAGGGGGCCTTGTCGGGAATCGTAGTCGACGGGCGCACTGCGACTCCCGACGAAGCGAAAAAAGCCGGAGCCGGTTTCGTCCCGAAGGCGGAGTAGTCCACGGCGGTGAGGTCCATCAGGAAATTCATCTGGAAGGCGGGATCTTCCTTGAGCGTTCGCGCGAGCTCGAGGAGCGACTCCCGGTGGACGACGACCGTGGCATCGCCGCGATACGCGTGCGAGGCTTCGACCGCCTTGGGGAAGCGATCCTTGACGGCTTGAATCAGGGACTCCGCATTCATACGGAGAACTCCGGCCTCGGCTCCGGAGCGGAGCGTTCACCGGTCTCACGCTGGTTCTGGATCTTGGCCTGGAGCTTCAGCAGGCCGTCGAGGACGTACTCCGGCCGCGGTGGACAACCCGGGATATAGATGTCAACCGGCACGATGGTGTCGATTCCCATGACGGTCGCGTAGTTGTCGTAGAAGCCGCCCGTACAGGTGCAGACCCCGAAGGCCACGACCCACTTGGGCTCGGCCATCTGCTCGTAGATGCGCAGGAGAACGGGCGCCATCTTGTGGCTGATCGTGCCGACCACGAAGAGCACGTCCGCCTGGCGCGGGGAGAATCTCGGCAACCCGGCGCCGAAGCGGTCGACGTCGTAATGCGAGCAGGCCGTGGCCATGTACTCCATGCCACAGCAGGCGGTCACGAATGGATACTGGAAGATCGAGAACTTCCGGGCCCAGCCGATGGCTTCGTCGAGCCGGCTCGTCAAGAATCCTGCTTCACCAGACATATCACTTCCAATCGAGGGCGCCGTTGTCCCAGGCGTAGAAGAATCCCACCATCAGGATCCCGAGAAAAATCGACATCCCCGTCAGGCCCCACCCGCCCAGCTCACGAAACACGACGGCCCAGGGGTAGAGGAAAACGAGCTCCACGTCGAACAGGATGAACAGGATCGCCGTCAGGTAGAACTTGATCGACAGATGGCCGGCCTGAATTCCAAACGAGGGCACGCCTGTCTCGAACGGCTCCGATTTCACCTTCGACGGCTTCTTCGGGCCGAGGATCGAGGCCAGCAGCACGAACCCGCCGGCGACCGTCGCCGCGAGCGCGAAGAACACCAGAATTCCTAAGTATTCAGTCATTCTTAGTGCGCGCTCGCTCTTCGATCAGTGTGCTGGGGCCCCACCCCCAGCGCTTCTCGCTCCGGGACTCGCTTCGCTCGCCCTGCGCTCGGGCTGAGGGCTCCCGCTCGCGCGACCGCTTCATACTTCTTCATCGAACATCCTACGGGGGCACCGTCCACGCCGCGAGCGTGTCGGGAAAGACCCCCCCGATAATAGTAACCAACGCCGCGAACAGAAGTGCTATGGAAACCGTCGAAGGCAAACGCCCCGGCGCCGCTCCCTGCGGGTCGGTCATATACATGTAGACGGCCACCCGCAAATAAAAGAAAGCGGACACGACGCTCGACACCACGGCGAGAACCGCGAGCCCGACATGACCGGCCGCAACCACGCTCAGGATCACCCCGAACTTGGCGGCAAACCCCGCCGTCGGCGGGATTCCGGTCAGGGACAGCAGGAAAAGGAACATGAGCGCCGCCGTCCCCGGATTCGTTTTCCCGAGCCCATGATAGCCCGGAAGATTCTCGCCGCGCTGGCCGAGCGCGATGACCACGCCGAAGGCGCCGAGGGTCATGAAGGCGTAGACGAAGGCGTAGGTCATGGTCGCGGACACGCCTGCGGGAGTCCCGGAAATCAATCCCAGAAGCGCATAGCCGGCGTGCGAGATCGAAGAGTAGGCGAGGAGGCGCTTCATGTTGGTCTGGGACAGCGCGAGCAGGCTCCCGACGACGATCGACAGGGCCGCGAGCGCGACCAGGAGGTTCGACCAGAGCGGATGCTCGGGCGCGAACGCCACGATGCAGACTCGAACCAGCGCCGCGAGGCCCGCGGCCTTGGAGCCCGCGGCCAGAAACGCCCCGACGGGGGCGGAAGCTCCCTGGTAGGCGTCCGGGGCCCAGGCGTGGAACGGCACCGCCGCGATCTTGAAGGCGAGCCCCGCGACGACCAGCACCACACCGGCGAGAAGGAGCGGATTTCCGTCAAGGCCCCGCTCGGTTGCCGCCGAAGCGATCGACGCGAAGCCCGTGGCCCCGGTGACTCCGTAGGTGAGACCGATGCCGTAGAGAAACAGCGCCGAGGCGAAGGAGCCAAGAAGGAAGTACTTGACCGCGCCTTCGATCGAGGCCGTTTTCTCTCTCGTGATCCCCACGAGGACGTAGGAGCAGAGCGTCATGAGCTCGAGCCCCAGGTAGAGGATCAAGAGGTCCATGGCGGAGGCGGCCAGAAGCATGCCGGTCGCCGCCAGGAGGAGCAGGGCGTAAAACTCGCCGGGCCGAACACGATCGCCGTCGACGTGCCCGATGGAGAGGAGGGCGGTGATGGCGAGGGTCGCGGCGAAGAGGACGTCGAAAAACTGCGCGTACCCGTCTCCGGCGAGAGTGCCCCCGAAGCCCACATCGGGACTCGCGGAGGAGAACGCCCAGCCGGAGCCGATGGCGGCAACCGCGGCCAGGACGACGAAGGTGGCGGCGGTTCGCGCGCGCTCGAGGCGGCGCGCGACGAGGATGAGGCCGAGCGCCATCGCCACGAGAACGATCTCCGGCACGAGGAGCGTCACATCCGTCACATGCGCCCCGCAAGCTCGATGGGCGACGCGGTTAGCGCCTCCAGGAGCTGAGCTACCGGAGCCCGTATGAAGCCGAGGACCGACTCGGGGTAGAGGCCGATGACGAGCGCCATGACGACCAACGGAAGGAGAGTCGCAACTTCCCGCGCATTGAGGTCGAGGCGCAGCTCGCGCAACCCCGGGTTCACGTCGCCCAGGGCGACCCGGTAGTAGAGCCAGACGATATAGGTGGTACCGAGGACCACTCCCCAGACCGCCATCACCCCGAGGCCTACCCACTTGGTGAAGGCTCCACTGATGATGAGGAACTCTCCGACGAACGCGTTCAAGCCGGGGAATCCGATGGCGGCGAGACAGAAGAACGCGAGCAGCGTGGTGAAGATCGGCGCGGCCTTGAAGAGCCCCCCGTAGGCCGCGATCTCCCGGGTGTGAGTGCGCTCGTAGATCATACCGATGCACAAGAAGAGCGCCCCGGTGAGGATCCCGTGGTTCACCATCTGCAGAATCGCGCCCTCGACTCCGTTTCGGTTCAGCGAAAATATCCCGAGTGTCACGAAGCCCATGTGGCTCACGCTCGAGTAGGCGATGAGCCGCTTGACGTCCGTCTGGGCGAGCGTCACGTAGGCGCCGTAGACGATGGCCACGGCCGAGAGCCCGAGCATGGGCCAGAGAAAGAACGGAAGCGCGTCGGGAAACATCGGGAGAGAAATCCGCAAGAACCCATAGGCGCCCATCTTCAGCAGAATCCCGGCCAGGATCACGCTTCCCGCGGTCGGGGCTTCGGTATGCGCGTCCGGAAGCCAGGTGTGTACCGGGAACATGGGCACTTTGACGGCGAACGCCGCGAGAAAGGCCAGGAAGAGCCACGCCTGTGCGGAGACAGAGAGCCTCATCCCGGCGAGCGTCTGGAAGTCCAGCGTCCCGCCCGCGTAGAGGAGCACGATGAGGCCCACGAGCATCAGGACACTTCCCGCGAGCGTGAACAGCAGAAACTTGACCGAGGCGTAGACCCGGCTCGGTCCCCCCCAGACGCCGATGAGGAGGAACATGGGAACGATCATCAGCTCCCAGAAGATGTAAAAGAGAAAAAGATTCGTCGACGCGAAGAGGCCTACCATCGCCGTCTCGGAAACGAGGAGCGCCGCGTAGAAGTCCCGCACCCTCGTTTGGACCGAGGTCCACGAGGCACTCACGCACAAGATGCTCAGCACCACGGAAAGAAAAATGAACGGAAGGCTGATTCCGTCAACCCCCATCCCATAGGCGATGTTCCAGGACCGAATCCAGGGCACGGATTCGACGAACTGCGGGGCGGTCGACGTCTTGTCGAAATGCAGATAGAGCGGCGCGGAGACGGCCAGGGTGAGGAGCGTCGTCGCGAGAGCGATCCAACGCGCCAGGCGGTCCCCCAATAGAAGGATGACGGCCGCCCCTACCAGGGGCAGGAACGTCGTCACCGTCAGAATGGGATAGGTCGTCACGTCGTTAATGGCCGAAGATCACGATCGCGAGAGCCGCCAGGGCACCGGCTGCCATGAGGAGTCCATAGTGTTGGGCGTTGCCGTCCGCCACGAGTCTCAGGCCACGGCCGAAGGCCAGCGTCAGCTTACCGAGTCCGACGGTCGACCCGTCGACGACACGGGCATCGAGATTGCGCAGGCGCTCTCCCGTGGCGAGGGCAAGCCGGACGATCCAATCGGAAGTCTGGGAGACGACGCCGTCCACGCGCGCGAGAGCGCCCTCGACGAGGGGTAGCGTGGCGGTGAGACCGCGGCGGTAGATCCAGTCGGTGTCGAGGCTGACGGTGGGCTCCGGATCCAGCTGCTTGAGCAGAAGGAAGAATCCCAGGGCGGTGAAGCCCAGGAGGCCCAGAGTGGCGAAGACGTGCCGCGGCGTGTACGGAATGTAGTCCGCGGGAAACGGCAGGTGCGCGTACAGGAGCGAGGGAAAAACTCCGATGAGCACGCAGGCTGCTGCCGCAATGCCCATGGCGACCAGCATGTTCCTGGGAGGCTCCTTGGCCTTGATGCCGCGGTCCTCCCCGAAGAACATGTACCAGGGAAGCTTGAGCCCGGTATGGAGGAACGTCCCGGCGGAAGCGAGCGTGAGCAGGAGGAAGATCCCCGCGTGATGAGATTCGCCCGCGGCGGAAACCACCATCGATTTGCTCACGAAACCGCTGAAGAGGGGTACCGCCGAGATGGCGAAAGCGCCGACCATGTAGAGGCCGAGGGTGATCGGCATGGTCTTGTAAAGGCCTCCCATGTCGCTCAGCTTCCGAAGCCCCGTCATCTGGAGCACGGCTCCGGCTCCCATGAAGAGCACGGCCTTATAGAGGATATGCGCGAAGGCGTGGGCGGAGGACCCGTTCAGCGCGAGCGCGGTTCCGATCCCCACACCGCACACCATGTAGCCCACCTGGCTGATGATGTGGTACGCGAGGAGCCTCCTCGCGTCGTTCTCGAGGACGGCGTAGACCACACCGTAAACCGCCATTCCCGCGCCCCACCACATCAGGACTTCGGTTCCGGCGAATCCCCGAATCAGGGTGTAGACCGCGGACTTGGTGGTGAAGGCGGTCAGAAACACCGCTCCGGTGACCGTCGCCTCGGGGTAGGCGTCCGGAAGCCAGGCACCCAGGGGCGGCACCGCGGCGTTCAGAAGAAAGGCGATGAGGATCAGAGTGAACGCGGCGCTCCCGGCATAGGGCGACATGTCGGAAAACGCGAGGGAGCCTGTCTGGGACCAGTGGAGGGCGATCCCTCCGAGCAGGCACAAGCCGCCGAAGACGTGCACCAGAAGGTAGCGGAAACCGGCGGCGCCGGCCTCGGGTTTCCGCCGGAGCCAGACGATGAGCGCGGCGGAAACGGCCATGAGCTCCCAGAACAAGAAGAGCGAGAGGAAGTCTCCCGCGAGAGTCGCCCCGAGCGCGGCCCCGGCGTACGTCAGCGCCGCCATGTGCTGAGCGTCGTCCTCCACGTGAAGGGCGTAGATCATCCCGACGAGCGCCATGAGAGCGAAGACGTAGCAGAAAACAAGACTCAACGAGTCGACGCGGCCGAACACCACCTCTTGTCCCGCGAAGCGCACGACACCATAGGTGCCCGGCGCCATCAGGAGGGAGGCGACGAGCGCCGCCGCCGGGAGCGCCACGAGGAACCAGCGCTTGATCGTGCCCTTGAGGAAGGGCACAAGCCACGCCCCCAGGATCAGGACGAAGCCGGGGTGCACCCAATCAACGTTCATAGGGCTCATAGTAATTTTCCGCGCGCATGAGCCCGAGCTTCCCCAGGAGCTTCGAGACTTTGATGATCGCGACACACGAGAGCAGGCCGTATCCGGAGCCCCACGCCGGGAGATCCTCGAACCAGAAGTGGGCATGGTCCGGGTGAAAGAGACGCGGCACGAGAATCTCGGCGAGCGCGATGACGACGAGGCTTGTATAGAACCAGCGCTTGATTCTCACGGCATCACTCTCCCCGCGAGCGCGAGTACGGGATCGGGATAGATTCCGAGGAGCAAGCTCGCGAGAGCGGTCAGAACCAGGGGGACGACGATCCACGGGACTTCGCGGATCTCGTGGTGCCCTTCGTCTTTCGCCTCTTCGAAGTAAGCCTTGTACACGATGGGGCCGAGATAGGCGGCGGTGAGGAGCGAGCTTGCGAGGAGGACCGCCAGAAGCCACGGATTTCCGCGCTCGAGCGAGCCTATGGCGAGGTACCACTTGGACACGAAGCCCGAGAACGGGGGAATCCCGACCAGGCTCAGGGAAGCGATCGTGAACGCGGCCATGGTCCAGGGCATCTGTTTGGCGAGTCCTGCCGTTTCGCTGACCTCCGTCTTGTGCGCTGAGACGTAGATCGAGCCCGCGCAGAAGAAGAGCGTGATCTTGGAGATCGCGTGGTTCGTGATGTGGGCGATCCCGCCGAGGACCCCGGCGGGCGCCAGAAGCGCGGCTCCGAGGACGATGTACGAGAGCTGACTGATCGTCGAGAAGGCGAGCCGGGCTTTCAGGTTCTCCTGGCGGAGAGCCAGGAGCGAGGCGACGAGGATCGTCACCGAGGCGAAGACCAGCGCCAGCTTGTCGGCGCCGAGCTCCCGCATGGCCGCGGGACCGAAAACGAACAGAACGACGCGAAGCGTCGAGAAGACTCCGGTCTTCACCACGGCCACCGCATGGAGGAGCGCGCTCACCGGGGTCGGGGCCACCATCGCGGCGGGAAGCCAGCTGTGGAGCGGCATCACCGCGTTTTTCGCGAAACCAAAGAGGAAGAGCGCGAAGACGACGTACAGAAGCGTCGGTTCGAGGGCCACCTGGGACTCCGGGAAGATCCCGCCCGGCCGGAACTCGAGGGTACCGGCGAGGTTATACGTAAGGATGATGGCGGGGATGAGCATCCCCTTGGCCGCGCCCAGGAGGTAGATGACGTACTTTCGCGCACCGGCTTTGGCCTCGGCCGTCTCCTTGTGCGCGACCAGGGGATAAGTCGCGAGCGTCAGCGCTTCATAGAACAAGAAGAGGGTGAAGAGGTTCGCCGAGAACGCGACACCCATCGTGGCGGAAAGGGCGAGCGCGAAGCAGGCGAAGTAGCGAGTCTGCGCGTGCTCCTCGAGAGTGCGCATGTAGCCGACGGAGTAGAACGAGGCCGCGACCCAGAGGAGCGACGCCCCCAGGGCGAACAAGAGCCCAAAGGCGTCGACTCGAAACGCGAGCTCGATCCCGGGAAGGAGACGGAAGAGCACCGCTTCCGGCGCCTGTCCCGCCAGCACCGCCGGCATCATGGACGAAACGAGCGCGAACTGCAGGACTCCGGCGGCGACCGACCAGAATTCCCGCAAGTTGGCGCGGCGCTCGCCAGTAATAATGATGAGGAGAGACCCCAGGGTCGAAACCAGGATCGTGAGGAGCGGGGTGATGGAAAAAGCGGGCTCCACGGCTTCCGTCACCACTTCAACCGAGTCACGTCCTCGACGTTGACTCCTTGTTTGTTCCGACTGAGGGCGAGCACCAGCCCCAGGCCGATCGCCGCCTCGCCGGCCGCCACCGCGATCACGAAGAGGGCCATGACCTGACCGCGCGCGTCCGAGAGGTGATGGCTGAAGGCCGCCAGGCTCACGTTGACGGAGTTGAGCATGATCTCGACCGAGACCAGCATCAGGATGATGTTGCGCCGAGCGAGAAAGCCGAAGAGTCCAATCGCGAAGAGCACCGCGCTCAGTCCGAGACAGGCCCCGACCGGCACCATCAGGGTTGGGTCTTTCTCTTCGCCATGACGACCGCGCCCACGATGGCTGCCAAGAGAACGAGGGACACGATCTCGAAGGGAAGCGCGAACTCGGTGAAGAGCGCGGTTCCCACGGTCGCGAGGTTTCCCACCGATGAAGCTCCGGGCAGGGCGGGGGGCACGAGGGCTTCCGGTATCTCGCGCGCGTACCAGATCAAAGTCGCGAAGGCGACCCCGGCGACGACCGAGAGCGGCCAATGGGCGCTGAAGCGCGGCGCCGCCGCCTCGCTCGGGAGATCGAGCAGCATGAGGAAAAAGAGGTAGAAGACCAGAATGGCGCCCGCGTACACGATCACCTGGACCGCGGCGAGGAACTCCGCGCCCATGAGCAGGAAGATGCCGGCAACGTGCAGGAAAAGAGCGAGAACCCAGAGCAGGCTATGAATGGGCTTGTGGCGGGTTATCGCCAGAATCGCGCTCGCGATGCTCGCAGCCGCGAGGTAGTAGAAGACGATGAGTCCGGCAGTGGTCATGTAGCTGCGATAAGGCGCGCCATTGTAGATGAAGTTCCGCCTCGAATCCACCCCCCTCAAGTCTAGCCGGTTGACATCGGCCAGGTAAGACGTTATCTTACATAAGATGAAAACGAGAGTTTCCACCAAAGGCCAAATCGTCCTCCCGGCCGAAATCCGGAATCAGGATCGTATCGAGGCCGGGCAAGAGTTCGAGGTGGAGCGAATCGACTCCGGGGAGTATCGTCTCGTCCGAAGTAAGCCGCGACCGAACCACGGCCTGGTGGATTGGCTCCTGTCATGCCCCGACAAGGGGTTCTTCGAGCCGATTGAGTCCGAGTCCACCGACAGCCTGTGACGTACTTGGTCGATGCGAACGTCCTGAGCGAGGCCACGAAGCCCGACCCAAGCCCCAAGGTGCTCGAGTGGCTGCGGCAGAACGAGCGTGAGATTGCCGTAGATCCAATCATCCTCGGTGAGCTCAAGTTCGGGATCCTCCTCTTGCCTCGAGGGAAACGCCGCGCTCGCCTCGAGCAATGGTTCGAAGAAGGGATCCAGCGAATCTATTCTGTCGCGTGGGAGGCAGCGACCGGACTTCGATGGGCTCGACTTCTCGCCGACCTGCGCGCGACCGGTCGATCGATGTCCGTCAAGGACAGCCTGATCGCCGCGACCGCGCTCCACAACGACCTGGTGGTAGTTACCCGCAATCAGCGGGACTTCGAGAACGCTGGTATCGAGATCGTCGATCCGTTCGTTTGAGCGGGGAGTGATACTCTTCGCCCCATGAACCGCAGACGCTTTCTCGGCTATACCGCTTTCGGCAGTGCGACCCTGCTGGCTGGATCGGCGCCATTCGGATGCGCTCCGAGCGACTCCTCGCGGACCGAGCCCGCCGGCGACGAGCCGTTCGAGCTCCACGAAGCGACTGTCGCCGATCTTCAGCAAGGCATGGAGTCGGGTCGATGGACGGCCCGATCGATTACGGAAGCGTATCTCGCCCGTATCGAGGCGCTCGACCGCCGGGGGCCGGAGCTGCGATCCATCCTCGAGACCAATCCCGAGGCGCTCTCCATCGCGGACGCGCTCGACGCCGAGCGCCGATCCAATGGTCCACGGGGTCCGCTGCACGGAATCCCCGTCGCGATCAAGGACAACATCGATACCCACGACCAGATGACGACGACGGCGGGCTCCTTGGCGCTCGAGGGCTCCATTCCCCCGCGGGATTCGTTCCTGGCGGAAAGGCTCAGAGAAGCGGGCGCCATCATTCTGGCGAAGGCCAACATGAGCGAGTGGGCCTACTGGCGCGGCCTCAAGGCGTCGAGTGGCTGGAGCGCGCGCGGGGGACAGTGCCGAAATCCCTACGCTCTCGATCGGAACCCCTGCGGATCGAGCTCCGGCTCCGGCGTCGCCGCCTCGGCCAATCTTGCGGCGCTCACCATCGGAACCGAGACCGGCGGCTCCATCATGTGCCCGTCGTCCATCAACGGCATCGTCGGCATCAAGCCGACCGTCGGCCTATGGAGCCGGTCGGGCATCATTCCCATTTCGCACTCTCAAGATACCGCCGGTCCGATGACGCGAACCCTGAGAGACGCGGCGATTCTCCTCGGTGCCCTCACCGGCGTCGATTCGCGGGATCCCGCCACCGCCGCGAGCGAAGGCAAGTCTCACACGGACTACACGCAGTTTCTCGATGCGAATGGGCTCCGAGGCGCGCGGCTCGGCGTCGCCCGCAACTTTCCCGGTTTCGACGACCGCGTCCTCGCGCTCTTCGAGCAGGCTCTCGAGGACATGAAGAGCCAGGGCGCCGTCCTCATCGATCCCGCGAACATCCCCAACATGGACAACGGCGACGTGTTCGCGGAGCTTCCCTCGCTCGTTCTCGACTATGAATTCAAGGCCGGCATCAACGCCTATCTGGAAAGCCTGGGTCCGGAAGCCCCCGTGAAGAACCTCGAAGACCTCATCGCCTTCAACGAAGAGCACCGCGATCGGGAGATGCCTTTCTTCGGCCAGGAACGGTTCATCACCTCCCAAGCCCGGGGCCCGCTGACGGATCCTGCTTATGTCGAGGCCGTGACCACGATCCAGCGGTTGACGCGGGGTGAGGGAATCGACGCGCTCGTGGGTCAGCATAAACTGGATGCGATCGTGGCCCCGACGTCGGGTCCGGCGTGGTTGACGGATCACGTTCTGGGCGACCGGCTCGATGGAGGCTTCAGCGCCGGGCCCGCCGCGATCGCGGGCTACCCCGACATCACGGTCCCGATGGGGTTCCTCTCCGGCCTTCCGGTCGGGGTTTCCTTCTTCGGCCCGGCGTGGAGCGAGCCGAAGCTCCTCGCGATCGCTTACGCCTACGAGCAGACGACCAAGCACCGAAAGCCTCCCGAGCTCCTGCTGACGTTGGCATAGCCCGTGTCCTCCGCGAGAACCCGCTGACCGACATTCGAAACACCCGATCCATCGAAGCGGTCGTCCTTGGAGGAAGGTTCTACCGGCGCGAGGATCTCGACGCGCTCCTCACACACGTCGAGACATCGGCTGGGAGTCTGACGCTCAGCGCGAAGCTCTTGTGGGCCTATCTCCGGAACTGAGCTCAACGCACGAACGGACCGAGGTTGACGTAGAAGCGCCCGTCCCCGTTCGTCAAGGAAACGCTTCCCCCGAGAAACAGCGGGCCGAGGAACGTCTCGAGCACGAATCCGCCGGACGCGTTCCATTGATAGGAAGCCTCGCTCCACTCGTCGAACGCGGAGCCGGCCTCGAGCCAGGCGCCGAGGTAGCCGTTGGCGCCGATGACGTCGGGAAGACGCAGAACGTGGTAGAGGAACCCACCCAACCCGAGGACGTAGTTGTCTCCCATGACCTCGCCGTTGTGGAAGGCGCCGAGGCGCAGGAGTCCGCCGAGACGGAACTCGTTGTATCCGGGATCGTCGCCGAAGGACGACCCGCCCGAAGCGCCGTAGAAGACGCGGTGCCGCTCGTGGAACCGGTGGAACGAGGAGAACCGCCCCTCGATCTGGGCGTAGTCCGTCGGGCCTTCGAATGTTTCTCCGGATTGAACGATGTCCGGAGAATCGGAGTAGTAGCGGAGCCCGACGCGGCTGAAGACGCCCCGTGTCGGGATGACGGGGCTGGTCTGACCGTCGAACGTCCATCGGATCGAGGCGAAGCGGTTCCTGCCTTCCGCTTCGGGCAGTGAAGGCTCACCGACCCGGAGGCGCGTCCTGAGGTCGAGGACGTCGTACCCGACGCGAAGCTCGCTTCGCGAGCCGAGATCGAAGCCCAAATCGAGGCCGCCGCCCGCGAACTTCTCGCGGTAGTCGGCGAGGAGCTCGCCCTCCTCGTCGTATCCGTTCAAGCTGCTGCGGTTCCAATAGGCGCGCGGTGCTATGAAGAGGCGCGTCCCCAAGAGACGTCGATAGAGCTCGATGGCCGCTTCCTGCCGCGTACCCACGGCGAGGTCCACGCGGATCTCCGAATTCGGGACGAGGGTGTCATAGAAAACGACGCGCCCCCGGAGGTTCAACGCGAAGGTGTTGGAGTCGATGTTCTCGAGCTCCAGCGCGGGAAGCAGAAACGGGGGACCGTGCGTTTTGGGGAGGATGTAGAGCTCGAGCGTGGTCTTTCCCGTTTCCTCGGTGAGGGCGTAGCGAATGGTCTCGTACCGGTCGGTGCCCGTGAGTCGAAGGACCTCGTGCTCGATGTCCTCGAGCTTGGTCTCGTCGCCGAGGAGTCTGCGCTGCAGCATCGCCCCAATCCGTTCTCCCTCGTCCTTCGGCACACCTTCGACGCGAACGGCGTCGAGGAGCCGCATCCCGCCCCGCTTCTTCGCGAGCCGCGCCCGTCTCCAGGCCTCGTAAGTCTCGACGTCGACGGCGTAAGGGAGGAGCCGATCCCTGGCCGCCTCGGCGGCTTCGTATCCGCGCTCGACGATCTCGTCGCTCCGTCGATAGTCGGTTCCGGGAAAGCCCCGCAGGTCGGGAGTGATGACGACGTCGGCCGACTGGAGGGCCTTCGCCACTCCCATCGCCATCATCGTGTCCATGGTGCGCCCGAGGACGTCGACGAAATTCGTCGGGGGAGTGAAGCCGTCGGTGCTCGAGCTCACGTTCACCGCGACGACGATGTCGGCCCCCATGCTCCGGGCCACGTCCGCGGGAACGTTGTCGAGGGGTCCGCCGTCGACCAGGAGCCGCCCGTCGAGCGACACCGGAGTGAATACGCCGGGGATGGCCATGGTCGCCCGCATCGCTTCCGCGAGCGAGCCGCGGTCGAGAACGACGACCACCGCCTGGTCGAGATCGGTGGCGACGGCGCGAAAGGGAGTCGGCAGATCGTCGAAGCTATCGAGATGCGGGTACGGCGCCGCGATCCGATCGAGCATCGTTTGCACGCCCTGGCCGGCGTTGAGCCCGCTCGAGAGCTTCAAGCCGTTCTTCAGCCCCAGCTCGATCTGAGCCGGGAACTGCCTCGCATCCTCTTTCCGGCGGAACGTCTTGTATTTGAACGGCGAGTCCGCCAGGAAAATGATGTCCCAGTCCGCGTCCCGCATGAGCTCGCGGAGCTCCTCGGGAGTCATCCCCGCCGCGTACGCTCCGCCGACGAGCCCGCCCATGCTGGTGCCGGCGATGAGGTCGACGGGAATCCGGTGCTCCTCGAGCCACTGCAGAAGACCGATGTGGGCGATTCCTCGCGCGGCCCCGCCCCCGAGCGCGAGCCCGAGCTTCGGCCGTTCGGAGGCGTCCGCGGCAACCGCCGCCAGAAGCAGAAAGATGAGGAACTGCGGCATCGGGGCGTGAGGATATCACCGCAGTCACTTGACCCTGGTACCAGAAGGGGTTTGCTCGCGGGTACTGATTTCCGCGACACTTCTGACCCGGTGCCTGCTGACGCGCGACGACGAATCCTGCTGATCCTTCCGGCGGGTCTCTCCCTCGTGGCGGCGATCGATGCGGGGCTCTTTCGCATCGGCTGGCCGTTTCCCCTCCCCCAGCCCGACCTTCCTCTCGCCCACGGCCCCCTCATGGTGTGCGGTTTCCTCGGGACCCTCATTGGTCTCGAAAAGGCGGTGGCCCTGGGAAAGACTTGGGCGTATCTGGGCGTCGCGGCGACGGCAGCGGGTGGGGTCGGGCTTATCGTCGCGACTCACGCCACGCTCCCGAGACTTCTCTTTCTCGTGGGGAGTCTCGGCTTCGTCTCCGTTTCCGCTACGTTTCTCGCAAGGCATCGAACCGCCGCGAACGCCTTCGTTCTCGCGGGCGCTCTCCTCTGGTCGGTCGCAAACGCGCTGTTTCTTCTCGCCTGGCCGATCTTCGCCGTGGTGCCGGCGTGGATGGGTTTTCTCCTGTTGACCGTAGCGGGCGAGCGATTGGAGCTCAACCGCCTCCTGAGCCCCTCACGCTCGAGTCGCTTCGCGTTTTTCGTCGCCGTCGCCTCAGTCGTCGGGGCCATCCTCCTCGCGGGGATCGCGTTCGCCCGAGGGGGAAGCGTCGTCTTCGTCGAGGGCGGAAACCGCTTCACCTCGTCGGGCTTCGACCACGCCCTGCGGCTTCTCGGATTCTCCTGCGCCGCGACCGGCCTCTGGCTCCTCTCGAACGACATGGCCCGGGTCGCGTGGAAGAGACCCGGCCTCTCGCGATTCATGGCGGTGAGCCTGCTCGCGGGCTACGTCTGGCTCACGATCTCGGGAGGCCTATCCATTCTTCACGGCGCCGTCGTGGCGGGCGAGACCTACGATGCCGTCCTCCACAGCTTCTTTCTGGGATTCGTGTTCTCCATGATCTTCGCTCACGGCCCCCTCATCCTCCCCGCCATCCTCGCGCGCCCGCTCGAGTTCCACCCGCGTTTCTACGTTCACCTGGCGCTCCTCCACGCGGGCCTCGCGCTCCGGCTCGTGGGAGATCTGGCCGATCTGGCGTGGGCACGATCCTGGGGCGGGCTCCTCAACGCCATCGCCATCCTGCTTTTCCTTCTGTCGACCGCCCTGCGGATGGGGATGGGGACGTCTCAGCGGGCTACGACCGTCGCCGGGAAGATCTCCATCACCTCGCGGTAGACCCTCTCGGGGTCGTGCTCGTATCTCTTGGAGAAGTGAAAGGGAACGAGCTTCTCGACACGGGCAGAGGCGGCGATTCGCGCGCAGCCTTTCGCCGTCAGGTGCTGGGTCGCGCGCGCCAGCTCTCGATCCTCTTCCACGAAGCTCGCCTCGCAGTAGAGGACACGGGCATCGGACGCGAGCGCGGAAAGCGCGTGATGGTTGGCCGCGTTCTCGTCGAGATCGGTCGCGTACGCCAGCTTCTGGCCTGGACGGGAGAAGATCAAGGGTGCCTCCAGATCCGAGGCTTTCCGTTTGGATCCGTCGGGGAGCGGAACGAGAGCATCGCCCCGGTCTTCGAGCAGAAGCCGCTTCAGAAGGCTCAACCACGGTCCGGGCGCTAGGCCGAGCTCAGCGATCGCGTCTGCGCGGACGTGAAGCGCCCTCGTCTCCTCGAAGGCGAAGGCGAGGACAGGAATTCCGTGGTCGAGCCTCGTCGCTCTCACTCGGAAATCTGGCTCCTCGAGGAGCACGTCGTCTCGAAGCTCTCGCTTTTCGAGCGGCTCGCGTCCTTTTCGGCCGGCCTGGAGCCTGAAGCGCGCGAGCCTTCCCGGATAGAGCTCGTGGACGACGAAAACCGGTCCGCGATCGCCGATACGATCCCAGTGGATGCCGGCGATCATCCCTTCGATGTGATCGGTGAGACCCGGGGGACCGTAGAGCGCGCGCGGGCGCGGCGAGCCGATCGACGAGCGCAGAAGCCAGAGAAACCCGCCGATGTGATCGAAGTGGGCGTGGGAGATGAAGACGTCCGAGACCTGATGGACGATCCGCGCCGGAAGCCTCGCCGTCTCTCCGAGATCGAACAAAAGGCTCCGCTTCCGGTGCCGAAGGCGGACGTGCAGCAGGGGATCGCCGAAGATCCCATTGACCAGCAGGGCCTTCGCGGAAGCGAGCGTCATGATGGGAGGTCGCAGCTCCACGGCGCCGGCGCCGGCCCTCAGATCGGAAGCGCCCTCGTCCTCGCCACGGGGAGCGCGGGGCCGCGGCTGGATTGGCGGATCCGTCGAGAGCTGCCCGCGGGAATCGCGCCGCGCATCGCGCACGAGAAGAGAGCGCGGCTCCCCGGAAGCCAAGGAATGCATGCGGGATCGAAGAATTCCGTTCTCGAGTGAAAGGATTTCCCCGAAGCCAAGAGTCTCCGCATGCGCGCCAAGAAACGCGATCTGGCGTCCCGGAAACGCGTTCGAAGCGGTCGGGGGAGGAGGTGCTCCCAGAAGCGGCAAACCCTCCAGAGGAAGGGCGACTTCCGACGCACGTTCGAGAAACTCGTTCCAGAGATGGGTACGCGCCGTCGCCCGATCGAGGGCCGGCCCCTTCTCTTCGTCCATCTCGAGGACATCGATTCCTCGCGCGGCGAGCTCGCGTCGAAGCTCGCCCAGGCCTCCGAGCGAGAGGACCGTCGTGGTGTCGAAGGTCTCGGCGAATCCCATCAGAAGCTCGGACGCGCTCATGCCTCGCGTCAGTCGCGGGGCCTCCACGAGGACGGCGGCGCCGGAGGAGCCGTCGAGCGCGCGCCGACAGGCGAGAAGAAGAGGAAGCCGGAACCGCGCCGCGTCGAGAGTGCAGAGCGGTTCGACGCGCTCGACCGCCCAATCGCCGTGGGTCCGCCGGAGGCGCGTCACCGCGCCCGGAGGTCCGAGAAACGGAAGGCCAAGATCGGCGGTGACGACGACCGTTTCCGAGGCGAGTTTCTCGAGATCTCCCGCGAGCTCGTTCAGGAGCCGGCTGCGGAACGCGCGCTCTCCTCCTGCGACGAGCACCGCCGAGGGGCTCCGGAGGATACGCTCGGCGAGCAGCGCCATGGTTGGGTTCCGGTGAACTACTGTACCAGAATGTCGCGGGAGGACAGAGATGCCAATCAGGAAAGTAACCATCTCGATGGCGGAGTACGCCGCGCGGATACCTGGCCTCTCGATCCGAGCGGCGACGTTCTCCTCATCATGCTCATCGAGAACCAGGAGGGAATCGAGAACATCGAAGCGATCGCCCGCGAGGTCAAGGGGATCGGCGTCCTCATCCCATCGCCGGTCGATCTCGCGATGTCTTATGGCGCCGTCGCCGACCCGACAAGGCAGCGGTTCGTGGACGCTGCAATACAGAAGGTTGTCGATGTCTGCCGTTCGTCGGGCATCCCCTGCGGAACGCTGGCGAACAAGGAGAACGTGGCAGAGCTCATCCGGAAAGGATACCGGTTCCTCATCGTGCCGACGGAGCGGGAGTTCGAGGCCGTTCGCATCGGACGCGGCACGGCGCGTTGAGCCTAGGGAGGCTCGGCGGTCGGAGTTTCGTCTCTATGAGTGTGGGGAGCGACGCGGCCGGGCCCGGCTACTCCTCAACGGTTGCAATGTGGCGGACTGTAGTGCAACGTCGGCCCGTCTTTCTTACGACGCATGGCCAGGTTCTGTAGCGGCACATCGACCGCGTAGTCCCAATCGATGGATGCGTAGGTCCAATCTGGTTCATGTGAACGAAGGCATGCTCCTTGGCGCACCCTTCGACCTCGATAGATGGGAGGTGTGACGATGCGACTCTCCGGCAAGGTGGCGTTGATTACCGGCGGCACGTCCGGTATCGGGAAAGCCACTGCGGTTCTGTTCGCCCGGGAAGGGGCGAAGGTCGGCTTCACCGGCCGCGATCAGGCACGTGGTGGCGCGGTCGCGGGGGAGATCGAGCGCGCCGACGGACGAGCGCTGTTCGTGCGCGGCGATGTCCGGTCGGCGGCCGACTGCGCCCGCGCGGTCGCGGAGGTCGAACGGGCTCTCGGTCCGATCGACATCCTGTTCAACAACGCCGGCGTCTTCTTCCCGCGCACCGTCCCCGAAACCACGGAACAGGAGTGGGACGAAACGATCGACGTCAGCCTGAAGGGAGCCTTCCTGATGTCGAAGGCGGTCCTGCCGGCAATGATCGCACGGCGGCGCGGGGTCATCATCCATAACAGCAGCGGCTGGGGCGTCGTCGGCGGTGATCGCGCCGCCGCCTACTGTGCCGCCAAGGGGGGGCTGGTCCTGCTGACCAAGGCGATGGCGATCGACCACGGGAAGGACGGCATCCGGGTCAACTGCGTCTGCCCTGGCGACGTCGAGACCCCGATGCTACCCGACGACGCGCGCCAGCGCGGCCTGAGCTGGGAGGAGTATGCGCGGGGCGCGGCGGACCGGCCGCTCGGCCGCATCGGCCGCCCCGAAGAGATCGCCTACGCCGTGCTCTTCCTCGCCTCGGACGAATCGTCCTTCATGACCGGCGCCGCGCTGGTCGTTGACGGCGGCGGCGCGGCGGACTGAATCCGGGTGGTGGTGGACTGACTTCTACGGGCGGGCGGCGGACTCCAGGGTCTTCAGAAAGTGCCGCACGCTGTCGAGGCCATCGTAGTGCGCGAACGAGGCGCGCACCGTCCGGCGGCGGCGCAGGTGACGGTACACGGCGAAATGGCATATTCCTGTCGTTCGTGATTTCCATCGCGGCTTCCTCTTGCGACGGCACGGAACCCGACGAGGCCCTCTCGAACGTGTCGGGCACCTGGGACGCGCGGTTCGAGGGTACGGTAACGGGTCGCGGGACGAGACAAACCGACGACATCACGATGGAGCTCGCGCAGTCGGGCTCGAGCGTCAAAGGAAACCTTCGCTTTGCGGGACTGGACATGCCCTTCCCTCTCTCGGGAAGCGTCACCGGGAATCGCTTCGAGTATCGGTCCAGCGTCACTCTCGACGGCTGCGAGCTTAGAGTCGAAGCACACACGGTGGTCGACTCGAGTGGTCGCCGCTTCGGCGGAGACCAAACGCAGTCATCCTGCGAGGGAATGGCGTCGGGACAGGTCGAGGCGACGAGAAGGGGGTGAGAATGTTGTGGGCGGTTTTGCATATGCATTCGAACCGATTCCGGATCCGGGACCGGAGTACGCCTTCATCGATATCGGCGGCGGCATGTTTCTCAAGCTCCATGACCGAGGGGGAATCCGCTTGGAAGTCCGCGATGCGTTGACAGTGGCCGCGGATGAGGCGACGGATCCGGGTAGCTATCTCAGCGTCCGTGTTGGATATACATGGGTGAGCGGACGAAAATGAACAGGCACGGTCTGACTTCGCTGATGGAGGGCGGCGGTGTTTTAACCGGTCGCTCAGACGAAGTTCTCGATTACCTTCCGCTAGCCGCTTGGCGCCGATGCCCAAGACCAGCGACAGAATTGCAAGGAGTGTCACGACGGGCGTCGCCCGTAGCGCGCGGAACGCGCCACGTAATTCGCTCACGATCCTCACCTCTCCCTCAAAGCTACGCGAGCCTCGGGGTCGAGGCCGTCACCCGCCGATGCCGTCGGCGGTGATGTAGGCTTCGAGTGATCCCAGCTCGTCCGAGAGCTTCTCGATCGTCTGTTTCATGATGCGCTTCGTCGTTGCCAGTCCGACCACTATCGATTCGGAGTCGACGATCGGGAGGTGGTTGAATGGCCTCGCGGCCATCAGCTTCAAGGCGTCGGAGAGCTCGGTGTCCTTGGAGAGGACCTCGACCGGCGACGTCATGACGGACGAGACCGGAGTCGACTCGAGAGATAAATTCGCGAGCACTACGCGCTCGATGGCGTCGCGGCGGGTGAAAATGCCCACAGCTTTCCCGTTCTCGATCACCACCACGCCGCCGACCTTCTCCTGCGTCATCGCTTGGAGCGCTTCCAAGACCGAGGCGGTAGTGGGGACGATAACGGCGGGTCTCCGACAGACGCTATAGACGTTCATGGTTAGCCCCCAGGGAAATCGACGGGAGATTGTCGCGAACTCGAGAGGCCGCTGTCCAGCGCCACAGGGCGGACGGATAGAAAATTCAATCCTGGGACGGAGCGAGAAACGAGAGAAATGTCGCGAAGGAGGTGAATTTATTCACGTCGAGGATCGGCTCAGGAGGAGATGGCCCGACATCGATGGTCGAGTAGAAGAGGAGCGAGGGCTGTTTCGGGGGTTGGGGACACAGGGGGAGCATTCGATTGCGGGTGTCGCTCAGTGAGCGCTCAGTGAAGGGTGGGCTCGGCGGGCTGGGGAGGAGCTCTTTGTCGCGAAAGTTTCTGGCCAAGGTGAGCCAAGATTTTTCGGATGACCGGGCACTCGTCGTCGACGGCTTGGGACATGAGCTCGTGGATGGTCAGTAGGTGCTCCAGTCGACGTTGCCCGGGAGGCGGATGTTCGAGTCGAGCCCGTACACCCGGTTGGATAGCCACCCTCGGAAGGCAATGGGGGCGAAGCCGCAAGGGTGCCCACGGCTTCGGGAGACGAGATCGGGGGACGAAAGCCTCCTTGTCACTGCACCTCAGCGTCTTCAGGAGGTGTGGCGGCCCTCGTGCTGGCTCCGGCATCAGACTGGCGATGCGAGGGCGGTGCTGCTGGCGAGGTGTCGACTGCTCACGGAGTCCCCGGCTCTTCGGGCCTCGAAAGCGCGCTCAGGGGCAGCTTGTTCACCTCGTCGATGATCCGCGCGTACGCCCGGGTCGTGGCCTCCAGCCCGGTCCACGGCACCGTTTCGGGTGTCTCCCGGTCGGTGTGGAAGTAGTGGTGGAAG
>Ga0214473_10001770_pt1 | contig 27662 bp, 23 predicted proteins | sample RVTome_7_FD_203509 | JGI IMG/M metagenome (GOLD analysis project Ga0214473, IMG submission 203509) | Soil microbial communities from uranium-contaminated site in the Upper Colorado River Basin, Wyoming, United States - RVT98D197 | ecosystem: Environmental > Terrestrial > Soil > Contaminated >...
CGCAGCACATCGAGCGGCTGTCGCAGAGCGTGTTCCGGGTGGAGCAAGGGTCCCTCTACCCGGCGCTGGAGCGGCTGCAGCAGAAGGGCTGGGTCAAGTCCAAATGGGACGAGACGCCCACCGGCCGCCGGGCCCGCTACTACACCATCACCGCCAGCGGCCGGGCCCAGCTCAGTGAGAAGGCTGCCGAGTACGACCGCATGGCCTTGGGGATCGCGCGCATCATGGGACGCGCCTAGGCGGTCCGTGTCCGCGTTCGACGCGCTCCGCCACCGACTCCGGGTCCTGTTCCGGCGCCAGGCCTGGGAACGTGAGCTCCAGGAGGAGCTGCAGTTCCACCAGGCGCTGGAGACGATGCACCAGGCGCACCGGGGGTTGAGTGACGATGCGGCCTGGGCCGGCGCCCGCCGCCGCCTGGGGAGCCCCACGTACTACCGCGAAGAGGCGCGCCACATGACCGGCTTCGGTTTCCTGGCCTCGACCGCGCAGGACCTGCGCTTCGTGGCGCGCTCGCTCCGCCGCGAGCCGACGTTCGCGGCGTTCGTGGTGCTCACGCTGGCGCTGGCCATCGGCGCCAACGCCGCGATGTTCGGCGTGGTGGACCGCCTGCTCCTGCGAGGGCCGGAGCACATCCGCGATCCGGAACGCGTGGTGCGTCTCTACCTGACCGACCAGCCGCCCGGCATGAGACCCTATACCAGCGGCACCTTCGGCTACGTCACCTACGAGGTGCTCCGCGCCGGGACCCACTCCTTCGAAGCCCTGGCCGTGTACAACAAGCCGGAAGTGGTCGTGGGGCGCGGCGCCGAGGCCGAGGAGCTGCGCGGCAGTTACGTGACGGCGGGCTACTTCCCCTTGCTCGGCGTGGAGCCCGCCGTCGGTCGGTTCTTCACCGCGGAAGAGGACGCCGTGGGCGGCGCCCAACACGTGGCCGTGATCGGGTACGGTCTGTGGCAGCGGTCATTCGGGCGCGATCCTCGCGTCCTGGGACGATCCATGGTGATCGGGGGCGAGCTCCATACCGTAGTGGGGGTCGCCCCGAAAGGATTCACCGGGCCGGAGCTGGCGCGCGTGGACGTCTGGCTGCCGATGAGCCTGTTTGGCTCCCGCGTGACGCGGGACTGGACGCGGGCCTGGGACGCGCAATGGCTGGGCGTGATCGGGCGGCTCACGGGGGGCGTCACGCGGGAGCAGGCCAGCGCCGAGGCGACAGCGGTCCATCGCGCGGCTTACTCCAGCGACGCGGCCGGCTCGTTCACGCCTCGGGCCCGGTTGATAGCGGCGCCACTGGGCGCCACCGAGGAAGGCCGCGAGCCCCCCGAAGCCGCCGTATCGCGCTGGTTGATCGGCGTCACGGTGGTGGTCCTGCTGATCGCCTGCGCCAATGTCATCAATCTCCTCCTCGCTCGCGTCGTCCGCCGCCGCCGCGAGGTGGTGGTGCGCATCGCGCTGGGCGTGGGGCGGTGGCGCCTGGTCCGGCTCCTGCTCGCCGAGAGCCTGTTTCTTGCCATCGCCGGCAGCGTGACCGGCCTGGCCGTCGCCTACGTCACCGGGTCGCTGGTTCGGAACGTCCTGCTCCCCGACGTCGAGTGGACCTCGGCACCGGTGGACGGACGGGTGCTGGCGCTGGCCACCGGCATGGCGCTGATCATCGGGATCGTCGTCGGGTTGGTGCCCGCGCTTCGGACGGCGCGGTCGGATGTGGCCACGGGTCTCAAGACCGGCGTGCGGGAGGGCGGGGGGCAGCGCTCACGCCTGCGGACCATGCTCACGGTGGCGCAGGCCGCGCTCTCGGTGGTTCTCCTGGTGGGCGCGGGGCTCTTCGTGCGAAGCTTGTGGAACGTGAGGGCGCTGGACCTGGGGTTGGAGCCCGATCGCGTGCTGGCGGTATCCGTTCGCTGGGGCAGTATGCCTCCAAGAACCGACCCGGAGGCGCGCCAGCGGGAACAGGCACGCCGGAGCAACTTCTACCTGGACGCTTTGGAGCGCATCCGCCACCTACCCGGCGTCGAGCACACCGCTCTCACCATCGGTATGCCGTTCCAATCATCGTTCGGCCTGCGCCTGCGCGTGCCGGGCCGGGACTCCCTGCCCCGTCTCCATGGGCGCGAACCGAACATCAGCGCCGTGACCGCGGAGTATTTCGCCACCATGGGAACCCGGCTGCTGCGGGGCCGGGGGTTCACGCCGCAGGACCGGGCCGGCAGCGAGCGCGTCGCTTTGGTGAGTGACGCCATGGCCCGCACCATCTGGCCGGGGCAGGATCCCATGGGCGGGTGCCTGCTGATCGAGGACCTGCCCTGTGCGCGGATCGTCGGGGTGGTCGCCGATGCCCGCCGATTCCAGCTACGCGAAGACCCGCACATGCACTACTACGTCCCACTCGGCCAGGAGACCGGGATGGGAGGCACCACCTTGCTGGTACGTCCGGCGGGCGACCCCCAGGCGTTTGCGGGCACGGTGCGGCGCACGTTGCTGGCCATGGATCCCGAGCTGGGCTACGTGGCGGCGCAGTCGGTGCAGCAGCGCATTGACCCGCAGATCCGGCCCTGGAAGCTGGGTGCCGCGGTGTTCGGGCTGGCGGGCCTCTTGGCCCTGCTGGTAGCGGCTATAGGGCTGTACAGCGTGCTGTCGTACCTGGTGGAACAGCGCACGCAGGAAATCGGTGTCCGGATGGCGTTAGGGGCGCGGCCTGCGAACATTGCGCGCCTGGTGCTCCGCGACAGCCTGGGTATGACGCTGCTGGGCATAACCATCGGGGTCTTGCTGGCGCTGATCGGCGGACCGTACCTGCAGACCCTGCTGTTCGAGGCCTCGCCGCGTGACCCCGCTATCTTCGCGGCGGTTGCGGCGTCGCTGATGCTGGTCGCCGTCGCCGCCGGCGTCCTCCCCGCGTGGCGGGCGAACCGCGTGGATCCCATGGAGGCGTTGCGAGCGGAGTAGGAGCCCTATACTTCCCCGAATTCGGCCGTCAACCTTCTGGCTGCGTGCCGTATCCAATCCCACCGATGATCATCCGGACCCTCCTGGCCGGCGCCGTCGCGCTGGGCTCCCTGCGGCCGAGCGCCTCGTCCGCGCAGGCACTCCACGCGCGGCGCTGGAGCGACGTGGCGTTGGACGACCTCCACTTCATCCGGGCCATTCTGCGGGAAAACCACCCCGGCCCGCTGGATAGCGCCAACCCCTGGTTCCGGGATTGGTTTGATCGTGGCTTCCGCGAGGCCACGGCGCTGGCCGCGCGAGCCGAGTCGTACCCCGGGTATTACTTCTCCATTCAGTATTTCATGAACGGCTTTCAAGACGGCCACCTGGGCGCACTCGGCGATGATCGGCTATCCGAGCCCAAGCTCTCGCGCCGCTGGCCGGGGTTTCTGGTTCGCCTGGAGGGAGACGCCTTCGTGGTGTTCAATCCGGCCGGGACCGCTCCCGCGGTGCCGAGCGGCTCGCGACTGGTGGAGTGTGATGGGCGCACCGCCGACGCCCTGGCCGCCGATATCCTGGGCACCTACATCGGATTGTGGTCGGTGCGGGGAGTACGGGCCCGGCTCGCGCCCTACCTCCTCATTGACGAAGGGAATCCGTTCGCCGGGCGAGCGGCGCGGTGCACGTTCGATGTCGGCGGCCGCTCCACCACGGTGGATCTCACCTGGGCGCCGGTGGCCAACCAGGCGCTCGCGTCGTGGCTGCGGGTGATGGACCAGCCGCCGTCCCAGCCTATTGGCCTGCGAGCGTTCGGCGCCCGACGCTACTGGATCTCACTCCCGAGCTTCGCCGGAGGCGACTCGGCCACCGTGGCGGCCCTGCTGCGAGTCCGGGACGAGATCGCTGCCAAGGCGGATGACTTGCGCGCGGCGGATCTCATCGTGTTCGACGTCCGCGGGAACGGAGGCGGGAACTCCCAATTCGGCGACGAGATCGCGGCCGCGCTCTGGGGCGGCGGGTTCATTGACGCGGTCAGGCCCCGCGCCGCCGCGGTAGACTGGCGTGTGTCCGCCGGCAATGCGCGGTTCCTGCGCTCGGTGAATCTGCAGCGCCTCGAGGAACAGTTCGGGCCGGGCGCGCCGCACGTCCGCGAGTACGCCTCTTTCGTGGCGCGCATGGATACGGCGGTCAGCCGCGGCGAGACGTTCCTGCGTCAAGCGGGCGGCGTGGAGCGGACTCCCGCGTCGCCGCCCGCGAACCCGGTCCGCGCACGCGCGGTCCTGCTCACGGACAACCACTGCTTCAGTGCCTGCCTCGATTTCGCCGACGTCCTGCTCGCCATCCACGGTGTGATCCACGCCGGTCGGGAGACCAGCGCGGACGCCGTGTACATCGACAACCGGGCCGAGCGCTTGCGAGCGGCGAGGGGCGGGTGGGATTCTCGATGAAGGTCTACCGTGGCCGGCCTCGTGGGCACAACCAATCGTACGTTCCCGCATGGCCGTGGGACGGGCCCATGAACGATACCGCCGCGCTGGAGCGTTGGCTGGCGGAGAAGGCGGGCGAGCCCCCGCCTCGTTGAGCTCGGGGAGACCGTCGGCGTGTCAGGTCGCGCGCGGCACGAACCGTCCAACGATGATCGTGATGTTGTCGCTCCCCCCGCCATCGAGCGCGTCCTGCAGCAGGGTCTCGCAGGCCTGCCGGGCGGACTGCATGGTTGAGAGACGCTCGGCGATGCGGTCGTTGGAGACGTGCTTGGTCAGCCCGTCGGTGCAGAACAGGTGCACGTTGCGCCAGTGGTTCTGCAACCGGGTCACCACCGGCTCGGTCTGTTGGCCGCCGATGGCGCTCGAGAGGACGTGGCTCCACGGTGAGCGCTCCACGTCGGCCGGCGTGATGACGCCCTGATCGAGCAGGGCTTGCGCCATCGTTTGGTCGCGGCTGACCTGGGTGAGCCGGCCGTCCCGGAACAAATAGAACCGCGAGTCGCCGACCTGCAACAAGTAGAGCCACGGCCACACACCAATAAACAGCGTTAGCGTGGTGGCCATCCCGCGGAGATCGGGGTCAGCCGCCGACCGCTCGAGGAGCGCCGTGTGACACCGGTGCGCCACCTGCTGCAAGAGCCCCTGGAAGGCCTCGTCCTGGGCGTCCGCCGAGTAGTAGCACTGGAGGCTTTGGGTCGCGTAGTGGGTCACCTGTTCCAGGGCGAAGCGGCTCGCCTCTTCCCCTCCGGAGCCACCTCCGACACCGTCCGCGACCAGGACCAGAAATGCCACGCGGTCTTCTCCCAGCGGGAGCGGGGCCACGTCGGGTAGGCTGGTCTGGTGCACTTCCATGCGTTTCCGCAGCGACGCGATCAGGAAGTGGTCCTGGTTCACCTTGCGGACTTTACCCACGTGCGTGAGCCCGTAGCAGTCGATTTCGTCGTCTTGCGGCTTCCGGGTAATCGGAGGCGCGTCTGTCGCCGTGAACTGGAGCGGGTTCATACAAGCTCTCTCTCGCGGGGGGCTTCTGGAATATGACTCCCGGTCGCCGCGCGGCTAGCTTCGGGCGCGCGCCGGGCCGAAGAGTACCCGTCCCGGCCTCGCCGCCGTCATCCGTCCGTTCTCGAACACCACGCGTCCGTTCACGATGACCACGGAGAACCCCTCGGCGTACTGGTGTGGTCGCTCAAACGTCGCCACATCGCGCACCGTGGCCGGGTCGAACACCGCGATGTCGGCCTTCATGCCGACCTTCACCACGCCGCGATCGGGGAGGCCCAGCCGCTGCGCCGGGAAGGACGTCATCTTCCGTACCGCGTCCTCCAGCGTGAGCACGCCTTTGTCCCGCACGTACACGCCGAGCACTCGCGCAAACGTGCCGTAGCTCCGGGGATGCGGGCTCCCGCGACCGAAGATCGGGATTTCGCCGTCGGTCGCGATCATGGTCGCGGGATGTCGCAGGATGCGGACCACGTCCTCCTCGTTGATGGCGTGGAACACGCCCTGGCAGCCGCCCCGCTCGGTGATCCACATGGCGGCCTCCGCGCCGTTCTCGACCGTGGGCGCCATGCCCCGCAAACGGGCCACGTCTGCGAGGGATTTGCCGGCCAGGGTGCTGTCCCACTGGCAATTCGCGACCACCACGTTCTTTGGGTCGCCGCCGCCCCGCTCCTCGCGAATGATCCGCGCGCTCTCGGTCTTGATCCGGGCCCTGGTGGCCGGATCGCCCAGACGCTTCCGGATCTCCTCCCGCCCGCCTTCCTGAGCCCAGGCCGGAAACAGCGCCGCCGTGATGCTGGTGCTGGAGGCGGTGTAGGGGTACTGGTCAATGGTCGCGTCCACGCCCCGCGCCCGGGCTTGGTCCACCAGCCGCACCGTCTCCACGCTTCGTCCCCAATTGGCGGGACCCACCACTTTATGGTGGGTCAGCTGCGTGGGCAGTCCGCCCTCTTCGCCGATCCGGATCGTCTCTTCCACGCTCTGCACCACGCGCGACGCCTCTTCGCGCATGTGCGAGATGTAGATGCCGCCCAGCCGGCCGGCCACCCGGGCCAGCTCGATCACCTCTTCGGTGGGCGTGAAGGTTCCCGGCACATAGAACAAGCCGGACGAGAGCCCGAAGGCCCCATCCCGCATCCCTTGCTCCACCAGGGCCTTCATCTTCTCGATCTCGGCGGCCGTCGCCGTGCGGTTCACGTCGCCAACCACCGTCGAGCGGACCGAGCCCTGGCCAATGAAAGCGCCGATGTTGATGGACTTCTGGAGCGAGTCCAGATCCGCGAGGAAGGGCGCCAGGGGCACCGGCGATCCCCCGTCCGGTCCCTCGATCACGGTCGTCACCCCCATGCGCACGTCGTTGTCCGCGGTCGGGACCTCGAAGATCCCTCGGCGGGCATGCGAATGGATGTCAATGAACCCCGGAGCAATCACCCGCCCGGCGACGTCAATCACGCGGGTCGCGGGGCCCGTGATGGACGCGGCGATCCGGACGATGGTCTCGCCCCGGATGGCGACGTCCGCCCGGTACCATGGGCTGCCGGTCCCGTCCACCACCCGGCCGTTCTTGAGGAGGAGATCGTACGGCGCGTCCTGAGCCCGGACGAGCTGGGCCAGCGTGACGCTGGCCAGGGCGACGGCAACGACGGAGGCAATGCGTGGAGTCGTCAAGCGCGGATCCCTCTATGGGGGCCGCCTCAAGATTCGCGCTCGGATCCACCCACCGCCAGGGCATTGCTTGACAGGCGCCTGCGCCCCGGACACCCTACGGGCACCCTCGTGGAGGCCCTCCCCCCATGAAACACGACATCGTCATGCTCGCGGCCGCCGTGTCGCTGCTCGCCGTGCCGGTGCGGGCGTCGTGCGCGCAGGCCGGATCATCCATTCCGGACGCTCTGGTCGGCAAAGCCTCGCCGCCGTCCGGGCAGACCGTCAACTACGTTACCGGAGATGCGGCGACCAGGGGTTACCTCGCCATACCCAACGGCACCGGACCGTTCCCGGCCTTGATCATCATCCACGAATGGAACGGGCTGGTAGACCGCGTGCGTCAGGTGGCGGACGCGTTCGCATCGCAGGGCTATCTGACGCTGGCCGCCGATCTGTACCAGGGTCGCACCGGGACCGGTCCCGAGGAGAACCGGCGCCTGTCCTCGGAGGCGCGAGGGAACCTGCCGGCCGTGATCGCCAACCTCAACGCCGCGCAACGGTTCCTGCGGCAGCGGGCAGACGTCACCGGCAAGATCGGGGTGATGGGGTGGTGCTTCGGGGGCGGCATGGCGCTGAGCTACGCGTTGGGCGGAGAGCATCACGACGCTACGGCCATGTTCTACGGCTCGCTGGTCACGGATCCGGCCGAGCTCAAGAGACTGGACCATCCTTTGTACGGCACCTTCGCGGGGCAGGACCGGGGCATTCCACCGGAGCAGGTCAGACGGTTCACAGCGGCGCTGGACTCCCTGGGCATCCAAAACGACGTGCACATCTATGATCCCGTGGGCCACGGGTTCTGGCTGTACGTGGATCAGGAGCCGGGAACGCGCGAAGCACCGGCCCGAGACGCGTGGGCCCGCCTGATGAGGTTCCTGGGAACGGTACTGCGCTGATCATCACGACGTGGCTTCGGCCCGACGCCGGATCAATGCACTGCCGGGATAGATGACGCGCCAATAGACGCCGACGCGGCGCCGGACGGACGGGGCGCGCGCGGCGACCCGGGTCTCGGTGGTGAGCAGGCTGGTCCCGTCGGGGAGGGCCTCGACGCGAAAGCTCATCGCCGCCCGGGCATAGTCCAGGGTCTCCAGGGCCAGGAAGCCATCCGCGCTTCCCAGCGCTACCGTGCCGCAACACACCACGGTACCCACCACCAACTCACTCTCCGGAATCTCCCCCAGCAAGACGAAGCCCGACCGCAAGGCAACATCCAGGATGGGGGCGCGCCAGTCGGGCGCGAGAATGTTCTCAGCACGACGCCTCCACGGCAGCCTCGGCGAGCGGATCCACGTGAGGACTCGGAAGTACCTGATCTCATCCGCGGTGACGGCGTGGACGGCCTGGAAGGCGCGTTGAGGTGTGGCCCGGACGCGCATGGAGTGTACCTCGCCGAAGTGATACTCCGGAAGCAGCCCGTCGAGCAGCGTGCCGCCCGTTGCCCGTTGCGCGCCCACAGGCCACCAGGCGCCGGCGCCCGCGAGGAGAAGGCCGGCCAGCAGCAGGGCCATGGCGATCCCCTGGGTCCGTCGCCCAAGGAGTTGTGGCCGCAGTACCGCGACGGCCCCGGCCAGCGCCACCGCAAGCCCGACATAGACCAGCACGCTCTGGATCACGAGGAACCCGTGCTACGACACCGGTGCGCCCTGGTATCGCGCCAGGATGGTGACCGCAGTCAGGTGGGCCGTGACGTTGGCCATGGTCTTGAACAGGTCGGGAATCGCGTCCACCGCAATCAGGATACCCACGCCTTCCGGCGGCAACCCCAGGTGCACCAGCACGGGGGCGAGCAGGAACAAGCTGGCGGACGGGATGCCGGGAACGCTGAAGCTGATGAGCGTGGACGTCAGGATCAGGCCGCCCATCTGCCCGACATCCAGCGGCACCCCATAGAGTTTCCCCAGAAACAGGACGCCCACCACCCACGCGATGGGCACATTGACCCGGAACACGGACACGGCCAGCGGGAGGGCAAAGCCGGTGACGGACGGGGGCAGTTTCAGCCGGTCCGTCGCCCCCGCGATCATCGCCGGCAGGGCGGCGAGGGACGATCGGGAGCTGAAGGCCACGGCCTGTGCGGGCGCCGCGGCGCCGGCGAAGGTGCGGAGGGGCGCCCGCCCCACCAGAACGGCGACCGGGTACAACGCCAGGATATAGACCAGCAGGACGGCGGACAGCGTCAGCACGTAATGCAGAAGAGCGCCGACGGCCGCCGCGCCCATGCGAAAGCCCAGCGCCAGGGCCAGCCCGAAGATCCCAATCGGCGCCACCTTCAGCACCCAATGCACCAGGACCAACATCGCCTCGGCGATGCCCTGGAACACGCCCATGAGTGATTCCCGGCGCGCCGGCGCGAGGCGGGTGAGCGCGAGTCCCAACAGCACCGTGAACACCACCAGCGGCAACATGGCCCCGTCGGCGGCGGCCTTCACGGGGTTGGCAGGCACCATCTCGACGAGGCGCTGCACCAGACCGGGCATTTGCGGCCCGCCGGCGGCGGCACCGGCGGCCGCGGCGGCGCCGGAACGGAGCGTGGCGGCCACTTCGGGGGAGATCACGAGGAGGTCGAGGGAGAGGGGCGCCACCAGGAGGGTGAACACGCCGCCCGTCAGGAGAAACACCAGGAACACCGGCACCGCCAGCGCGCCCAGGCGGCCGACTCGCCGGGTGTCCGCGGTGGAGACCACACCGGTGATCACCAGGGCCACCACCAGCGGCACGACAGTCATGCGGATCGCGTTGATCCAGAGCGTGCCGACCGCCTCGAAGCCCCTGACGGCAGGCGCCAGCCAGGGGTTGGGCAACGCCGCGGCCCCGGCGCCAAGCGCCAGGCCAATCACCAGCGCGAAGAGCACCCAGGTAGCGGAGCGCACTCCTAGACGGCGAACCGCACGTGCAGGATGTCTCCGTCCGCCACCACGTATTCCTTGCCCTCGAGCTTGAGGTGGCCCGCTTCCTTGACCGCGTGCTCGGACCCGTACTCCATGAACACCTGGTACGGAGTGACTTCCGCCCGGATGAATCCTCGCTCCAAATCCGAATGGATCCGCCCGGCCGCTTGCCGCGCGTTGGCGCCGCGCTTGACGGTCCAGGCGCGAACTTCGTCAGGCCCCACGGTGAAGAACGAGATGAGATCCATCAGGTGGTAGGCGGTGCGAATGAACCGGACCAGGCCGGGTTCCTTGAGGCCGAGGTCTTCGAGGAACGCGGGCTGATCCGCCGCGTCCATCCCGGCGATTTCCGCCTCCACGCTGGCCGAGAGCACAAACCCTTCGGCGCTGATCTGCTCCAGTCGTTTCGCGAGGTCGGCCGGCACCGGCTTCCCCGCGTCCGCCTCCGGCCGGTTCAGGACCACCATGAGCGGACGGTCGGTGAGCAGCGCGTAGCCTTTGAACTGATCCCGGTGCAGCTCTCCCTCCGGGAGCGAGCGCAACGGACGCTCCTGCTCCAGCGTCACCTTCATGCGCTCGAACGTCGCCACCTCGAGCGGGTTGGTCTTCTCCTTGCGCGCGCGATCCAGCCGCCGCTCCACAATACCAAGGTCGGCGAACAGGCACTCGGTGTAGAAGGCCTCGAGGTCCGCGAGCGGGTCGGGCTTCCCCTCCAACGCCGGATTCTCGAAGTCCCGCAGCACCAGGCAGAGCACCTCCTGATCGCGGATTTGCTGCAGCGCCTTGGTGGATAGTCCTTTCTGGTCTGCGCCATGCTCGCCGGGAATATCGCAGAAGGCGATCTCCGCGTACGTGGTCTTCTTGGGCTTGAAGATGCCGGAGAGGACATCAATCCGTTGGTCAGGCACCTTGACCGTTCCCAGGCGTACCTCGCCGCCGAACCCGACCGGGGCGTTGAGGCCCGTCATGGCGTTGAACACCGTCGTCTTGCCCGAGCCCGCGAAGCCCACCAACCCGACTTTCACCCGCCCCTCCCAGGTTGCTTGCCCGCCACCAAACCACCAACTCCGCTCACTCAGCGTCCGGGACGGTACGCTCGCTCGGTGTGCCCCTCGAGCTGCGAGGGGTAGAAGTACACCTCTCGCAGCTCGCCGGTGCTGTAGCGTACGGCCTGGTCGTTGAAGTGCGGCGACGCCGGATCACTGTTCAGGCCGCCCGCCGTGATGGCCCTCGCCCGGACGCTGTCGCCAAACTCGACCGCCGCCACGAAGCTGTTGCCGCTGGTTCCGTAGATCTTCCTCGACCCCCGGTACGAGCGGGCTCCGAACGCGGCGAGCGACCCCCAGCGCGACGACGTGAAGCCCACCGGAATGCTGGGTCCCGAGTCGTTGAACGGCTGCGCGATGTCCCCGGTCAGCCGCTGAAACCGGTTGATTTCGCCCCACGCCGTCTTCCAGGTCCCGAACCGCGCGGTCAGCGTGTCGGACGCCGTGGCGAGGGCCTTGAGCTGCTGTTCCGGGCTCGCCCGGCGGACCATGTAGTCGTCGGTCGACATGCCGGCTCTTCGCGCGTCGGCGCCCACCATGGAACCCAATTCGTCTCCCCACGCGATGGCGAGCGACGTCGCCACGGACGACCCCGACCACCGGAGATCCCATTCCCGGAGGAGCGCGACCTGCTCCGACACCTTCGCCTTCAGCGGGTTCGCCGCGGGGGTCCGGTCGTAGGCCCGGATCAGGGACGGAATCAACGGCTCAAAGGCCGTCAGGTAGCTGTCGAAGGCCGCCGCGATGAGCGATGTCATGGTGAAGTCGGTCTTGTTCTCCAGCACCCGGATGGCATGGATGCCCCGCGCGTTCTCACCGCCGACCTGCATGTATGCGGGGTACTCCTGCTGCCTGGGGCTGTGGGCGCCCGCCGCCGAGTAGGGCCAGTTGTTGGTGTTCTGGATCCAGCCGTTGGCCGGGTTCACCACATTGGGGCTCTCGTCAATCGCGTGCACTCCCTGCCACTCGGTGGCCGGGTCGCTGCCATCCACCGGCGCGCGCCAGTCGAATCGGGCGTTGCGCTTGGGGACGAAGTTGGCGTGGAAGTACACGATGTTGCCCTCGGCGTCCGCGAAGACCGTGTTGTTGGACGAGTTGGTGTGCAGCTCCATGGTCTCGCGGAACTCCTGGTAGTTCTTGGCCTTGGTGCGCGTGTAGGACTGCGTCAGCGCCTTCACGGGCTCCTGCATCAACCGGATGCTGATCCACTTGCCGTCCGCCTCGCGGACGACGGGCCCGTGATGGGTCCGGTACACCGTGAACTCCTTGGTGGCCACGCCGGTGTCCGTCTTGAACGGCACGGCGATCGTGGAGGACACGAGCGGCCGTTCTTCCCGTCCGTAGCGATAGACGTAGCCCTCGCCCCGCCTGACCACGGTTTCCGCGTACTCGTCGATGTTGTCCACGCCGCTCGAGGTGTGCATCCACCCCGCAGTCCCGTTGAACCCCTGGTACACGAAGAACTGCCCCCATGTCACCGCACCGTAGGCGTTCAAGCCTTCCTCCGAGGTCATCTGGAGCTCGGCTCGGAAGAAGAACGACGTGTGGGGGTTGATCCACAGGAGGGCGTGCCGCGATGCGCTGTTCGACGGGGCGATGGCGAACCCGTTCGATCCCGCGGGCTCGGCCACCGGCTCGGTCTCCTCCACCGGCGCTGCGGCCTGCGGTCGGGGGCGGTCGCCATAGAACGCTTCGAGCTGGCGAAGGTTCACCCGCTCGATGTCCCCGCCAATGCTCCCTTCGGTAAACGAAAGCGCCATCCAGGGCTCGAAGCGGGTGATGACCCTGGGCGTCACGTCGGGGTGTTTGTACAAGTAGTAGTTCAAGCCGGCGGCCCAAGCGTCCATCAGCGGCCGCAGCCAATCGGGACTCGCTGCGTACTGCGCCTTCAAGGAGTCAGGATCAATGAACAGCTTCATGCGGAGGTCGCGATACACCTCGGCTTCCCCCTCCGCCTCGGCGAGGCGACCCATCGCGTTGAGGTAGTTGGTCTCCACCCGATTGAAGTCGTCTTCCGCCTGGGCGTAGATCATGCCGAACACGGCGTCGGCATCGGTGGTGCCGCGGACGTGAGGAATGCCCCAATCGTCGCGAACGACGGTGACACTGCGCGCCTGTTGCTCCCAGGCTTTGATCTCGGGGTCTTGCGGGGCGCAGGCGAGCCACGCCGCGGCGAGCATGACGGCAGACATCTTCATGAGGAAGTCCTGTAGGTGAATTGCCGGTACTTCGGAGTGCCTAGACGATCGCTTGGGACGATACACGCGTTCCTCCGTTCGGCGCGCCCGGGTTACGGCAACCCCAGTTTCCGGCGCGCGAAGGGCCGTGCAAACGCCGACGGCGGATTGTGGGCTGTCGCCATGTCGTACGCTTTCTGGTACAGGGCCGTTGCTTCCTGCTGCTGCCCCAGCTTCTCGTAGGTCATGGCCAGCAAACAGTGCATGAATGGATCGCCCTGGTTGTCCTCAAGGCCGATGGCCTTGGTCAACGCCGCCTCGGCGGCCGGCAGATCGTCGGTGTAGAGCGCCACGTAACCCACGAGGTACGGGAAGAACCGCTCCTGCGCCCCGGCCATTGCCGGGTCGCCGTCCAGGATCCGCCGTGCCTCGGCAACCTGACGCTGGGCCTCCGCCTTGTCGCCCCGGCGCGCGGCCAGCCGGCCGAGCGCATGCGCCAGGCGATAATCCCAGAGGCTCTTGGGGTGCTCCCTGGGCTCCGGCTCTTTGAGGCCCAGCTCGTAGCCCCGGCGGTACATCCGTTCCGCGGTGTCGAGCTCGCCGGCGTCGATGCACACCCGCGCCGACTCGTTGGCCATCTCGCCTTGCTGATAGAACGCGTTCTGGGGCTCTGCCTGCTCGCGGGTCACCCAGTATGCGATCACCATCTCGTGATGCTTCACCGCGTTGGCGCAGTCGCCCTCGAAACCATAGGACATGGCCATGCGGCGTTGGGCCGCGGCCTTGGCGGCCGGGTCGGGCGCTTCCTCAATTAGCCGCTGGAAGATGGCGCGCGCTTCGGGGTGCTTGCCCTGCCGGTCCAGCTCCTGCGCCTCCCGCATGGGACCGGACGGACCGCGCCCGGCCTGCGCGCCCGTGGTTCCGGTCATCACCACCGACGCGGCGATCGCGAGGACCCCGGCCGCGGCATGGTGCAGCATGGATGTAGGCATCTTCGTGTTCCTCCACGTTTATCGGTACGCCTGTCGTTGTGTCGAAGTTGGTTCCCGCCTCAAAACCCCCCGCCTCCCCCACCGCCCGACCCCCCACCGGACGACCCGCCGCTGAATCCTGAGCCGCCGGAGCTCCGGGGTGAGGAGCTCATGGCGCTCCCCGCCCGCGTGGACAGTTCGGACAACCGGCCGGAGAACGTGCCGGCGTTGAAGCTCATCGGGTTGGTGCCGACGTACCAGGTGGGCGGCTGGCGATATACGTCCTGGAACGCCCGGGCCCATCCGCGCTCCACGCCAAAGGCCATGGCATAGGGCAGGAAGCGCTCGAACATCTCGGGCGTCTTGATGACCCGCTCGAAGCGATCGCTCTCGACCCGCTGGAGAAACTCCTCGAATCCCAGGATGCGCTCGCGCTGCCGCGCCCCAAGCACCGTGCGCGCCGGCATGATGAGCCCGAACAGCGCCACGATGAGGGCGCTCAACCCCGCTGCCACGAATACGGCCACCATGCTGATGCTGGATCCCGCTCCGACGGTGGTTCCCAGGGCCGTCAGGATCACGCCCAGAAGCAGGGCGAGGCCCACCCAGCGCCCCTTGACCTTGTCCGGCCGGGATCGGTAGAGCCCCCGCTGGATCAGCCGGTCGAAGACGCCGGACCGGATCCCGGGAAGACACTTGTAGAAGGAGTTCTCCAGATCCGACAAGCGCACTTCCCGTAGATCCTCGTCGAAAATACCGTCCAGGACCTCTTGCTCGTGTGGCTCGAGCGCCTTCGCGTCCCCCCGGGGCTCGGTCCGGTGAAACACGTACTCCCGGCGTTTCCACAGTCCCAGGAATACGTCTTCCTCCCGCTCCTCGATCTTGAGATACCCGCGAACGGCCAGATCCACCATGGTGGCGGTGATGTCCCGCATGTCCACCGACGCATCCATCAGCGTGCCGGCCTCCGCCGGCGTGAGTCCGGCGGGCGGTTCGTACTGGACCGTCACCGGAAGCCCAGCCGGGTCGCGCCCCACCCGGTACCAGAGGCCGAACATGCCGAGGAACACGGCCAGTGGGATGGCCAGCGGCCAATTGCTCGCCAGGAACCCCGCGGCCCGTTCCACCTGGGTCGGCTCCACCACCGCACCCTTGTTCCACCCCACCACGGCGGTCAGGCCTTCGCGAAACCCGAGGGGCTTGGGCATGACCACGCCCAGCGTCGTTCCGGAGGTGGTCACCTGTGCGTCCCGGGCAGTGGACCCGTAGGGACCGTTGAACGCGGTGGCGCGCACCCCGGCTGCCGCGGCCGGCAACTCGATCCGCGCCGACGCCGCCTCGATCGGCACGTCCCACTCGTCTCCGGTGATGTTCCAGTAGAGCTCGTCGTGATCCTCGAAGAACCGCAGCCCGTTGGCCGCCCGGTATCGCAGCACCACGGTCCGGGTAGCGTCCTCCGCGCCGGGGACCCAGATCTTGTACTTGATGTAGTGGCGTTCCCGGGAGCTCTCGACCCGGAGCGCGCGGCCTTGGTCGTCGGTGGCGCCCAGCAGGGTCAGCCGGAGCGTCCAGCTGAATCCCTGAGGCGTGCGGTACCCCACGGGCACCGTGCGGTAAATCCCGTTCCACGCTCCGGTGAAGGCCGCGGTGATGGACTCGGTGACGTCCACCGCCCCATCGCGGTTCACCACGATGGTGGCGTCGAATCGCTTGATGGCGAGCGACCGCTGCGCCCACGCCGGCCGTGGGAGCAGGAGCAACCCTAGCGCCAGCAGGCTTCCCAGGCGTCTCACCGGCGGGTCTCGAGGTCTATCGCGGGCACGGATCCCTCACGGTCATCGGCCAGCCCGAAGAACTCCGCCGAATGGAAGGCGAACGCCCGGGCCACCAGCACGGACGGGAATTGCTGGGTCGTCACGTTGAAATCGCGGACCACCGCGTTGTAATAGCGGCGCGCGTTCTGGATATGGTCCTCGATCTCCGTGAGATTTCGCTGAAGCGACAGGTAGCTCTCGGCGGCGCGCAGGTCGGGATACGCCTCCGCGACGGCGAAGATCTGGCGCACCGATCCAGCCAACGCCCGTTCCGCTTCACCCGCCGCGCCGGGCCCGCGCGCCTGGATGGCGCGGCTCCGCGCCTCCACCAGCGCCTCCAGTGTTCCTTTCTCGTAGCCCGCATGGCCTTTCACGGCGGCCACCAGCGCTGGGACCAGGTCGTGCCGTCGCTTGAGCTGAACGTCGATATCCGCCCAGGCATTCGCCGTGAGCAACCTCAGGCGGGCGAGACGGTTGTACATGACGATGCCGGCGACGGCGAGCACCGTGAGGATTGTCAGGGAAAGAACCATCAGGCATCTCCCAGAGCGGAATCAAAGCCGCTCGGCGGACCGCAGCAAGGCCACACAGTCGTCATAGTACAGCACTTCCGTGCCCGCCGCGTTGCGCTCGGCGTTGAGCCGCATCGCCCGCGCGAGATCGTGAACCCGGATCTGGTGGAAGCGGGACGGCAGGAACCTCGACGCCCACGGAAACAGGCGCTGCGTGAGCCAATCCTGGAATCCGTAGCGCAGCTTCTCCGTCACCAGCACGCTGGGCCGGAACAGACTCAGGCGGGCGAACCCCAGTCCCTGCAGTCGCTCCTCGACCGCGCCCTTGACCCGCAGGTAGTAGGTAGACGATCGCGGGTTGGCGCCGAGGGCTCCCAGCAGCGACAGGTGGCGCACGCCTGCGTCCTTGCAGGCCCGTCCGAAGGCCGTCGCGTACTCCACGTCCACCTTCCAGAACACCTCGCGCGGCACCTTGCGGGGTTGGCCGATGCCCATGGTGCAAAACGCGGCGTCGCACCCGGCGGCGGGCTCGCGCGCCTGCAGATCCACGCGATCCATGTCCACGACGCGCTGGGTCAGCTTGCCGCCCCCGGGGACGCTGGCGAACATCCCGGTTGAGCGTCGCGTGAGGATGGTGACCCCGGCGCATCGGGATGACGCCAGCAGCTCACGCACCAGGGCGGACCCTACCGCGCCCGTGGCCCCGATGACCAGGGCCCGGTAATTGGTCACCGGCCGCCGCCAATTCTCTTCATGATCGAACGGGCTAAAGTATCCGGCCTCTTGCCCCGGCGCTACGCGGGGTGCAGTTTAGAAGTTGAATCCCTGACAAATGGTGTCGTACGTGCTCGCAACCCAAGTGAAGTTCGAGGGTCGCGCCGCCGAGTTCGTGGCGGAGCTGAAGGAACGAGTGGATGCCTACTTCGACGCGCGCGGTCTTTCACGCCACGCCGACTGGCGCATGATCGCCAGGACCATCTCGGCCTTTTCACTGACGTTCATTCCGTACGCGCTGATCCTGTCCAACCGGTTCGACCCCTGGGCCATGCTTTTCCTGGCGATCGTGATGGGCGCCGGGGTCGCGGGGATCGGGTTCGGGGTTTCGCACGACGCCCTGCATGGCGCCTACTCCGCCAATCCCACCGTCAACCGCCTGCTGGGGTATTCGTTCGACCTGCTGGGCGCCAACGGGTACCTCTGGAAGATCACCCACAACGTCATCCATCACACGTACACCAACATCCAGGGCGTGGACGAGGACCTCGAGGTCTCGCCGTTGATCCGCCTGTCTCCGCGTTCCGAGTGGCGGCCCATCCATCGCATCCAGCCGCTCTTTGCGTTCGCGTTGTACGGCCTCTCCACCATCTTCTGGGTCTTCGCCAAGGATTACAAGTACTTCCTGCAGAAGAACCTGGGACCCTACCAGAACAAGAAGCATCCGCCGGCCGAGATCGCCGTCCTGATCGCGGGCAAGGTGCTCTACTACGGTTGGTCGCTGGTGATCCCCCTCCTGATGGTGCAGGTGGCGTGGTGGCAGTTCCTGATCGGCTACCTCGCGATGCACTTCACCGCGGGCCTCATCCTGGGCGTGGTCTTCCAGCTGGCGCACGTGGTGGAAGGGGCCGAGCATCTCGCGCCGGACCACGGCGGGCGGATGGACGCGGCGTGGACCGTGCACCAGATGCGGACCACATCCAACTTCTCCACCGGCAGCAAAGTACTCACCTGGTACGTGGGCGGGCTGAACTACCAGGTGGAGCACCACCTGTTCCCCCGGGTCTGCAGCGTCCACTACCCGGCGATCCGCCCCATCCTGCGGGAGGTCGCGGCCAAGTACGGCGTGCCGTATCACGAGCAGCCGACACTGTGGGCGGCGATCCGCTCGCACTACCACATGCTCAAAGAGTTCAGCCGCCCACCGGCCGCCGCGCTGGCGTAAGCGCGGCACTGCGGCGCGCGAAGGAAGCCCTGACGCGCTTACGCCGGCGCGGCTACCGGATGTTCCAGCCGTTCACCGGCCCGCCGTGGAAGAATTTCTCGGGCGTCATCACGCCGTCCCGCTTGAATACCACGCCGTCCTTCAGCACGAATCGCACGTCGCGCAGGGCGTCAATGTTCTGGAGCGGATTCCCCGGCACCGCGATCAGGTCGGCCGCGTACCCGGCTTTGATGAGGCCCCTTGAGCTGTAGGTCTCGCTGGCCTTGTAACCGTTGACGGTCATAGCCCGCAGGATGTCCGCGGGGGGAATGCCCGCCGCCTTCCAGGTTTCGATGAACTCGATGGCCACCTCGCCCCGGGTCTTGCCCGGCACGTAATAATCGGCGTCGGTGGAAAAGGTGAGCGGGACCTTGTTGTCGTAGGCGTTCTTGAGGCCCGTGACCGTGGCCTGGTAGCGCTGCGGCGTGGTGTGCCCCGTGAGCGAGATGGGCGTTTCCGTGCCAGCCCGCCAGATGCCCTTTTGCGCCATCAGCTTGTGCAATTCGTCGGTCAGCCCGCGATCGTGCGCGATGGACCAGATCCCGGCCTCGATGGCGCGCCGCGCGCCGTCCACTGTTTGCACGTGGCCTTCCACCTTGAGCCCGGCTTTGGCGGCCTCGGCGATGAACAGCTTGATCTCGTCGGTGGTGTAGCCCCAGGGTTTACAGTCCACGCAAATCTTGATGACCTTGGCGCCGAACAGCGCGTTCTGCCGGACCGCCTTCACCATCTCGTCCGGCGTGTCCGCGTCGAGGTATTCGGGATACACGATGGACTTCCCCATCGCCATTTCCGGCGTGGGCCAGAACTGCCCGCCGAACCCGCCGATGATGATCCCGGAGTTGATGATGGTGGGGCCGGGGATCCAGCCCTGCTCGATGGCGATCCGCAGCGCGGCATCGGCGTAATTGCCGTTGTTGCCCATGTCGCGGATGATGGTGAACCCCGACGACAGCATCTGAATGCCGTTGGACACCGCCTGGATGGCCCGGAGCGGCGTGCCCTCCAGCACGTAGGTCAGGTAATAGACGTTGCTCTCGGGTTCGTCCTTGTAGGTGAGCGCCAGGTGGTTGTGGGCGTCCACCAACCCCGGCAGCACGGTGAGCTGGGACAGGTCGATCACCTCCGCGCCCTGCGGGATCGGGACCGCCGGGCCGACGGCGCGAAATCTCCCACCCTCGATCACAATCACCTGGTTGGTCACCACGGTTCCCGCCTCCGGATCAACCAGGCGACCCGCCCGGATGGCCGTAACCTGCGCGGCGGCGGATGACGCGACGGATGCGAGCATGGCAACCACCAACGCGATGCGCATGGTCCACTCCTTGTGCGAGGACGAGGTGCGGTAATCGGCTAGAGCCGGAGCTTCTCGACCAGGGCTTGAAACCGTGATTCCGAGCGCAGCGGATCGAGCATGGGGTTCACGTTGACGTACGCCAACCAGCCTCGCCGCTCGGCATACGCTCGCTCCGCGTAGTCCAGCGCCCTGTGATGATCGCCCAGGGCCAGGTGCAGTTGGGCAAAAGCCACGGGGGACACGTACGCGCTCCCGGCCCGCCGCTCGAGCTCCGCCAGAAGTGCCCGGGTCTCGCTTGGCTTCCCGGCGCGCGCCAGGACCCACCCCAGCGCCGCGAGGGTATAGGCCGACGCATCCGGCAGCGCGACGGCTTCTCGGAGGACGCTCTCGCCACCGCCCGAATCGCCGCCCAGCGCCTGCGACAGGCCCAGCAATCGGTAGCTCTCCTCGGCCAGCGGGCTCATGGCCACCGCGCGGCGCAGATGGTAGATAGCCCGGTCGTAGCGCCGCGCATAGTAGTAGAGCCAGCCGACGCTGCGCCGAACGGAGACCGACGCCGAGTCCAGCTCCAGCGCGGTGTGGCTTTCAATGATGCCTTCCTCCGGCTGGCCGCGCGCGGCGAGCAAGAAGGCATACCACTGGTGTGCCGAGGCGTAGCGAGGGTTCAGCTCGATCGCCCGGCGGAACTCCCGGTCGGCGCCCGCCCAATCCCAGTCGTAGATGAACAGCACCCACGCCAACGACGCATGCGGCTCCGCGAGGGACTCGTCCAATTCGAGCGCTTTTCGGGCGTGCTTCTTGGCGACCTCGAAGCCCTCGGCGATGGGAACGCCGCGGTTGTCGAGCTCCGGGGAGTAGGTATCGGCCAGCCCGGCGTACGCGAGCGCATAGAGGCGGTCTTCGGCAATGGCCTGCCGGAAGTAGTCGACCGCTTCCACCACGCCCTCGCGCGTGCGCTTGTTCCAGGCGTGGCGACCCTTGAGATAGAGGGCGTAGGCCTTGACGTTCTCGGTGTAGCGACGCGGAATGGGGGTCGCCAGGTGGGCGAACGACGTGGCCCGCAGCGTGTCCACGATGGTGCGGGCCAGCTCGTCCTGGACGGCGAACACGTCGTCCAGGCGGCGGTCGTAGCGCTCGGACCAGATCAATCGTCCCTCGTCCGTGGAGCTGAGCTGGGCCGTGATCCGGAGCCGGTCGCCCGAGCGGCGCACCGACCCCTCCAGCACCCACGCCGCCCCCAGCAACGCGCCGGTCGCCCGCACGTCCTGCGGCTTGCCTTTGAGCGCGAACACCGAGCTGCGAGGCGCCACCCGTAACCCCTCGACATTCGCCAGCGCGGTGATCAGCTCGTCCGTGATCCCGTCGCTCAGGTATTCGTTTTCCGCCTCCGGACTGGCGTTGACGAACGGCAGCACCGCGATGCAACGCGCCGCGGCGGCCGGAGCGGGCGCCACCGCCCCCGTCGCGCCCGCTTCGCGCTCCAGCGCCGCCACGAACTCCCCTACGCCGGCAAACCGATCCTCGGGGTTCTTGGCCAGGGCCCGCTCCAGCACCGCCTCGACCGACGCCGGCGCTTCCGGCCGGTGCAACCGGAGCGGCCGCGGGACTTCCGTGACCTGCTTGGCCATGGTGGAGCGCACGTTGTCTCCGGCTAGCGGCGGCTCGCCGGCGAGCATCTCGTACACCACGCAGGCAAGGCTGTAGAGATCGCTGCGCGAGTCGAGGTCGCTCGCGCCGCTTGCCTGCTCCGGGCTCATGTATTCCGCCGTGCCCAGCGCCACGCCCACCTCGGTCACCGGGACCGCTCCTGGCCCACAACAGGCCCGGGCCACGCCGAAGTCGGCCAGCACCGCGTGCCCGTCGGCGAACAGGATGTTCTCCGGCTTGACGTCCCGGTGGACGAATCCCTGCCGATGGGCGTAGTCCAGCGCCGCGCCGATCTCCCGGCCGATCCGAACCGCCTCCACAACGCCCAACCGACCCTCGCGCTGGAGCCGCTCGCGCAACGATCCGCCCGGCACGTACGGCGTGACGTAGTACAACAGGTCGTTCGCGTCGCCCGAATCCAGCAGCGGCAGGATGTGAGGGTGCGCGAGACGCGCGGCGATCCGGATCTCCCGCAGGAAGCGCTCCGCGCCGACCGACGCCGCCAGCTCCGGATTGAGCACCTTCACGGCAACCTGGCGGTCATGCTTCCGGTCCTGGGCCAGATACACGGTCGCCATTCCACCGCGCCCCAGCGGGGACTCGATGGCGTAGCGGCCAACCAGCGCCTTCCGGAGGGTGTCGAGAGCGGTCATTGCAGTGCCCCAGAATCTATGCCCCGGACCGGTCTTCGGCCCGCAGGCGCTTGACGTATCAACATTGCTTGATATATTTGCCGTCGATGATCCGATTCAGCAATACCGACCGGCGACGCCTGGCCCAGTGCGGTCACGCCCTGTCGGACGAGACCCGGCTCCGGATTCTGGAGCGGCTGTCGGCCGGCGAACGATGTGTGTGCGAGCTGACGGCGGCCCTGGGTGCGGGGCAGTCCCGGCTATCCTTTCATCTGAGGACCCTGAAGGAGGCCGGGCTGGTGCGGGACCGCCGCGACGGACGCTGGATGTACTACTCGGTAGACCCCGTAGCGGTGGCCGAGCTGGGCGAGCTGTTGCAGCGGGTGTCGGCCCAGCCGCAGCACCAGTTGCCCGTGCTGGCGTAAGCAACCTGTTGTGCGGCACAATAAATCAATGGTTATTGATGTAACATTCTCAGAACGGGAGCCCCGGTATGGATGAGCCAGTGAAGCTGCGGGAAGTGGTACGCGCCAAGTATGGGGAAGCGGCGCGCCAGGCGCGGGAGGGCGCGCAGCACGCCGGCTGCGGTTGCGGCTCGTCGTGCGGATGCGACCCGATCACCCAGGACCTGTACCAGGTGGGCGAGACGGCGGGTCTGCCGGCCGAGGCGGTCCTCGCGTCGCTCGGGTGCGGCAACCCCACGGCGCTGGCGGAGCTTCGCCCCGGGGAGGTGGTGCTGGACCTGGGGTCCGGTGGTGGCATTGACGTCCTGCTCTCGGCCCGGCGCGTGGGGCTCGGCGGAAAGGCCTACGGCCTGGACATGACGGACGAGATGCTGGATCTGGCCCGGTCCAACGCGCGGGCGGCCGGCGTCGCGAACGTCGAGTTTCTCAAAGGGGAAATCGAGCATATCCCGCTTCCCGACAACTCCGTGGACGTGATCATCTCCAACTGTGTGATCAACCTCTCGGCCGACAAGCCGAGCGTCCTGCGGGAGGCGTTCCGGGTGTTGCGGCCCGGCGGCCGCTTCGCGGTTTCGGACGTGGTGGTTCAGGGACCGGTGCCCGAGGAGGTTCGCCGCAGCATGGAGCTGTGGGTGGGGTGCGTGGCCGGCGCATTGGAAACACGGGAGTTCGAGCGTTTGCTGCGCGACGTGGGGTTCGAAGACCCGTCGATTGAGCCGACCCGGATCTACCGGCTTGACGACGCGCGTGCGTTCCTCGAAGAGGCCGGGCTGGACGTGGACCGCGTTGCGCAGGCGGTAGACGGGCGGTTCATGGCGGCGTTCGTACGGGCGCGGAAGCCCAACGTCACGAGAGGACCACTCCCACTCGCCCCTTGAGCGGCCACCGGAGCGTCCGCGCGGCCGCGCCCCACAGCGGTGCCATCGCCGCGATCAGCGGCGCAAGTGGGTCCGTCCCCTCGGCCTCCCGGAAGCGGCGGACCGCCGACCAGGTGTCGAGGTAGCCGGCGAACTGGTCGAGCGTGAGCTCCCGCTCCATCGTGCACCGTGGGAAGGGGAGCTCCTCGAATGGAAACGGCAGGTCTTGATACCCGGCGCTGACGTGCCGCCGCTCCGGCGCCCAGTGCGGGCCTACGGTCTGGTGGGCAAAGCGGTCAGTCAGCGCGTCGATCTCCGGTGTGACCCGGGCGAGGTCGTAGCACCACGCCGCGATCGCCGCCCCGGGGCGAAGCACCCGGCGAACCTCCGCGAAAAAGGGCTCGACGTCGAACCAGTGGAGCGCCTGCGCGACCGTCACCAGGTCCACCGTGGCGGCCGCCAGACCGCTCCGCGTCTCCAGGCTCCGCGCGTAGGCCACGCGCGAGTGCCGCTCCGCATGGGCCAGCTGTTGCGGGCTCGCGTCGGTGGCCACCACGCGGCGGAAGTGGGCCGCCAGGCCCACTGCCGCCTGTCCGTTTCCCGTGCCGCAGTCCCAGGCGAGCCCGTGGCCGGGCGTGAGGTCCGCCAGCGCCTCGAACAGCCTGGCGGGATACCGCGGCCGGAAGCGGGCGTACTCCGCCGCGCGCTCGGAGAAGTGGTCCTTGAAGCGGGCGCCGCTCGATGGCGTCATGACGACCCGAATGCCTCGTGCCGGGCGACGGCGAAGTCGCCCAACACCGTTTCGCTGATCGTAAGCTGGGCACACCGCTGGTCGAGCTCGTCGAACTCCGCGGCGAAACGCTCGCGGAATTCCCGGAAGGCGGCCTCGTTCACCCAGCGGTCGATCGTGAGATAGCGGTCCGGCGCCCCGCGATCCCGCAGCAGCTCGGTCCCCAGATGCCCCACCCCACGGCGGAACAGGCGGACCCAGGTCCCGTCCGGCCCGTAATGCCGCGTAAACTCGCGTTCGGCGCCGGGCCGAACCCGATACTCCCAGCAGTACACGAACATCCCGTCGCTCATCGAAAGGTGTGAGACAGGTGGGTACGAAACTCCCGCGGCGGACGGGCGATAGCTAGGGCGACGACGGCCGGATGGGGACGCGCACCGACACCGCGCCGCGCAGATCGCCCACGGCGTACCCCGTCGCGCGATCCTCGGGATAGCGCCGGGCCAGCACGGCGCGGACTTCGGCATCGAACCCCGCGGGATCCCCGTGACACGGCAGGCAACGTTCATCCACCAGGAGGGGCCGGAGATACTGCAGCTCGTGACTGCCGTCTGGAGCGCGGATCACCTGCACCAGCTCCGGTGGCAGCCGCTGCTGTCGCCACGCTTCCGCCAGGTCCTCCAACAGCCGTCGCTCGAGGGCGTCGGGCGTGTCGTCTACGTTGCGCACCCGGTCGGTGACGCGGCGGATGTACACGCCGTTCTTCCAATGCCGCAGCGTGCGCACCTGCGCCGAGTCGGCGCAGACGTGAATGGCCAGGGCGGGACCGCCCTGTACCAGCGCCGCCCCCAACAGGCCCATCAACTCGCCGCCCAGCGAGTCTGCCACCGCGCGGGCGACCAGCACCGTCGCAGAATCCGCGACGGGCACCTGTACGATGACCCGCTGATCCTGCCCGCACGCGGCCGCCACGGCCACGACCGCCAACCACCGAACCCAGGACGCCATAAGGGGGTCCAACGTAGACCCGGGATCTTGGGAAAACCGCTACGGGAACAATGAAGCGATCTACAGGCAGCGCCAGGACGCGGCAACGGCGGCGTACCCCACGCGGGGGAGCACCTGCTGCGCGATGAGGGCCATCCCCCAGAAGATGCCCACCAACGACGCGATGTGGGCCACCCCCATACGCAGCTTCCAAGACGACACACTGCCCCACGCCGCGGCGACGATGATGACCACCACAGCGGCCAGGTACAGGTACAGGCTGAACCCGCAGCCGTGCGCATAGGGCCACTGCGACATCACCAGGCTGGCCAACACCGCGGGACCAACCTTGAGCCAGACGGCCATCTTGTCCCGAACGGTGGGCTCGCGGACCATGGCGGCGCCCGCCGGGGCGGTGACCACTCCGGGCCTTATCGGCCCCAGGGAGGGCGAAGGGGACTGGGACGGAGACCGGGCCGGGCCCGACCCGCGGAGCGAGGGATCCGCCCCGGGGAGCTGTTTGAGTAGCCGGTTCACCTCTGCCGACATGCCGTCCAAACCGTCGTCCGCGGGAGGTTGGGGCTTCGCCATATGAACCAAGTCCTCTTTGAAGGTCAGCGCGGGCTCACGGGCCCGCGCGGAGCTACCTCGCCATCTCCTCGAACAGCCTGAGGATCCGCCGGTATTCGTCCGTCCAACTGTCGCTCCGCCGGAATCCGTGCGGCTCCACCGGGTACATCGCGACCTCCCAGTTTTCCTTGCCCAGCTCAATCAACCGCTGGGTCAGCCGTGCGGTGTCCTGGAAGTGTACGTTGTCGTCCACCATGCCGTGGCAGATGAGCAGCCGTCCCGTGAGGTTCTGCGCGAAGTAGATCGGCGACGACTGCTTATAGGCCAGCGTATCTCCCTGGGGCAGGTTGAGAATACGACCGGTGTACCCGTGGTTGTAATGCGCCCAGTCCGTCACGGGGCGCAGCGCGGCGCCGGCAGCGAACACGCCCGGCTGGGTGAACATCGCCATCAACGTGATGAACCCACCGTAGCTCCCGCCGTAGATGCCGATCTTGGCCGAATCCACGCCCATGGTGCGCACCAGCCAGCGCGCCCCGTCCACCTGGTCGTCGAGGTCCTTTCCACCCATGTGACGGTAGATCGCCGTGCGCCAATCCCGTCCCTGCCCTGCGCTCCCGCGGTAGTCCATGTCCAGCACCGTGTAGCCCCTGGCGGCCAGCAGGTGGTGGAACATGTACTCGCGGTAGTAGCTGGACCACCACTTGTGGACGTTCTGGAGGTAGCCGGCTCCATGCACGAAGATCACCGCCGCTCGATTGGACGGCACGCCCGAGGGCCGGTAGAGCCGGGCCGGCACCTGGGCCCCGTCCCGCGCCGGGACCATCACGATCTCCGGCTTGATCCAGGGGAAGGCGCGCCACTCCGCGGTGGGGCTCTGCGTCACCTGGCGCATCTCGCCGCCGGCGCGGTTGGGCTGGAAATACAGCTCCGGTGGTTGGTTCGCGGTGCTGTGCAGCACCGCCAGGGTTCGGCCGTCCGGCGACACCACGGCGTCCTGGCGTCCCTCCGCCACCGTCAGCTGCGTGTTGCGCCCGGTGGCGGCGTCGAGCGCGTAGGCGTGCACCTGCCCAAAGTCGCCCTCGTTGGTGTGCAGGTAGAACGTCCGCCGATCCGGCGACAGCGTGACCTCCTGCACTTCCCACTGCCCGCTGGTGAGGGCCCTGGGGGCGCCGCCGGCAGCCGGGGTGGTGTAGAGATGCGCGTAGCCGGTCTCCTCGCTGCCGTAATAGACCGTCTCGTCATTCAGCCAGCCGGTCCAGGAGCCCAACCCGAGGAACCCGGTACCCAGCCACGCGTCGTCGTGCCGATGAACCACCGCGCGGGTCTCAAGCGACGGCAGGTCCACCACCACCAGCCAGTCGTCCTTGAAGTCGTCCGTGCCGATCCAGATGAGGGCGTGGCGCGCGTTGGGCGAGAAACCCACGGGCTGGGCGTCATGTGGGGCCGTGGTGACCTTCGCCAGCGAGTCCACCCACGACACCTTGCCGGTCGCCAGCTCGATGAGCGCCGTGCGTTGATCGCCCTGATCGTCCCCTACCTTGGTGCGGATCTGGCGCGTCTCCACGTATCCCGATTCGGTCACCCACACGGGCATGTCCGTCCGCCGCCCTTCCACCGTATCGCCGCGGGCCCGCTGGCTCACGCGCACCAGCGCGAACCTTCCGTCGGGGGACACTTCGATGCCGGACGCGCTCTCGCGATCGCCGAGGTACATGGGCTTGGCCGCGGTGGTATCGGTGTCGGCCCGGAGCGCCTGCTGTGCCAATTGCTCGCGAATGAAGTCGAACAGCTCGCGCTGCTGGTCCGTCAGGAAGTCCTTCTGGCCGGCGGGCTCGCCGGGCGTTCTGGGGGCCGGGCCGCGGCGAATGTCGGTGCGCTGCACCAGGCGTCCGTCCGTCAGGTCCAGCGACCAGGCGTTGTTGTCCCGGGTGAAGTACACCGTCCGTCCGTCGGCGGACCACGAGGGGGCCG
>Ga0214473_10001771_pt1 | contig 27659 bp, 29 predicted proteins | sample RVTome_7_FD_203509 | JGI IMG/M metagenome (GOLD analysis project Ga0214473, IMG submission 203509) | Soil microbial communities from uranium-contaminated site in the Upper Colorado River Basin, Wyoming, United States - RVT98D197 | ecosystem: Environmental > Terrestrial > Soil > Contaminated >...
TCCGGAACAGAGGTTGGGAGCCACTCTTACCTGCGACCCGATCCAAGAGACTGTGGTGCTCTTCGGGGGAATGGGGCAGGGGGGGACTCCGCCGGGCCCGCGAGCCCTCTGCTCCGTGGTCTATGACCCGCTTGACGAATGATTCCTGCTCTTTGGCGGAATAGGGCCCGATGGCTCGCTGGGCGATACCTGGGCGCTTGAGCTCTAGGAGGCGATGGAATGCCAATCAGCATGGCGCTGTGGATGCCGGCGTGGCGAAGAGATCGCCCATAATGAGACGCAGAAGTCTAAGGATGGGCATAGTCCCCACGTGCGCACTTCTTCTTGGAGCCAGCCTCAGTCTGTGGGGTTGCGGCGACGACGGCCGGGGCCGTGTTGCCGGCTCAGAGGCTGTGCCGGCCGGTTTCGCTCTCGAGATCACGGCTACGACCAGCCACGGGGCCCAGGTTGAAGCTCTGATCGTCCCCGAGGCTGGCCTCTTCCGCATCGAGCTCCTGGGACAGGCAACGGGGGCGGAGATGCTGATCACCGTTCGGACCCCCGAGACCCAACTGGGATATCGAGCCCAGGCCATCCTCGAGGGCCAGCCGCATCCCCTGGAGATGGCCTTCCTCGAATCCCCGCTCACCTACTCCGGCCCCTACGACCTGGATGATCTTAAGTGGCAAGGCAATACCTGTACAGCCACGTTGACGGAAGATGAGCCCGGCGCGGATTCCGGGAGCTACGCGGCCCGTATCGACGGCGAGACCGGCATCGTCCTCTGGGAGCGCCAGGAGTGGGACGCCTATCGAGGAACCATTGAGATTTCCCGGCGTATTGTCCCCGTGGCACAGGTGAAGCTCCCTTCGCCGAAAGACGTGCTCGACTACGCCCGCACGGACTGGAAACACAGCGTTGTCAAAGCCCAGACCGGTTCCTTCCCGGTCTATGGGCTGAATCTGCCCGGACTAGCGCTTCACACCCTTCAGGTGGGCGAAGAGGACGAGGTCACCTGGCTGGGCTACGCCACCGAGGCAAACCCGGGCAAGATCGCCGCGGAGCTCTTTGAATACTCCGAGGTCGAGGCGGCCGAATGGCCCAAGGAGAGCGAAGAGTGGCACGCGACCTGGTCGGATGACCACCAGGTACCTGCTTCCGGACGCCAGTTCGCACAAGAAGGCCGCTCCATCTACATCCGGGTCTACTTATGGGCCCTTGAGGAGCTAGGCGTCTCCGTGGCCGATGTGGACGAGGCCCTCGTGGAGATGGATCGCATCTCCGCGGACGCCCTCACGGGAGGAGGCGAGCCCCCTCATCTCAGGTTCGATGGACCCATGCCGCTCCCGACGTGGGCCAACTTCGCCGAGACCTTGCCCTTGAAACTGATGAGGCGGGTCATGCGGGCCGCGGATTGAGGACCAGTGGCAAGCGAGGATACTCCGGATAGGAACACCCGCGGCCTGCCTCTCGCCCTTAGAGCCGCGGGCGTCGTCCTTTCCTTGGCTGCATTTTGGGCAACGTCCACGTTGCTCAGTTCGGAGGCCTCGCCCAGGACCGGGGCGGCGTTCTTTGAGATCCTCGGCTACGTTTGGGCTTGGTTCGGATCACCTTTCGCCAGGAAGGCCTGCGGATACTTCACGAGGACAAATCCGGCTAAGACCCTCTTGTGGAGGGGTTGCAGAGGACAAGCCATGGGGACCGACACGATCGAACAGTCGTGTTAGTTACCCGCTGGGAAGTAGCCGGAGCCTCTCCTCGCTCCTGCGCTGGCGACTGAAGCAGAGGCAGGGCCCAACCGGGGTTCTCCTTCGACCCTAGCCGATTACGGTGGCGGTCACCAGCCCCGTCCTCAGGCGCTTAAGGGCGATCTCCGCGTAGGAGTCAGCGTGCGCGTAGTGATCGGGGCCGCGCTTGATCCACACCGCTCGCTTGCCTCCGCTCACCGGATCCTCCTCGACCAGAAATGTCAAGAACCTGCATTGGCAACCCGAACAAGTTCTTCCGATTTTCTACCGGATAGGAAAAATAGATCCAGTTCCTGAGCACTACACAAGCATTGGGCGTGTCGAGAAGAGCTGGTCGACCGCATTTGGCATCAAGCCGACCAGTGAAGTCCGCGTCGGTGACATTCTTGCGGTGGAGTCTCAGGGAAGTTTCATCGAATTCGAAGTCGAATCGCTCGAAATCGACGACCAGCCCGTCGAGGTCGGAGAGGTGGGCGCCAAGCTCGGAGTCAAGTTCGACAACTCCTCACGACTCATTCGGGAAAAGTGTGAGATCTTCTTGGTCCGGAGACCGACCTGACCCCCTGAAATCGGTCCACCTCTTGGGTCATGGTTTGGACCGCCGCATTAGGCCAGCTCTGCCACCTTTCCGAGCGGCGTGCAACTGACTGAAAGGACTCCGTCTAGGGGCATACCGATGAAAGGGGCCAACACCGCAGCGCACCCCGAGATGCGGCGCCAGATGATCGGCCGCCTAGTATTGAGGAGAAACGCTCCACTGAGAACCATCACCATTACCCGATAGTATTCGTTCCCTACCAGAAGGTATCGGCCGAACCTCCCTTCGCGGTCTCTAATCGCGTCAATCATTTACGTCCTGCTTCGTCTCCGCGACTTTCCTCGCCCTGGCAGCGCCGTCTTCTTTTTCCTGCCATCGCCGGTCGTCGCGCTTGGTGATGTGGTAGACCCTGCTGCGTTTGCCTATGTCAGCCTCCTTCGCGTTCCCCTCCTCTCAAGAACACGATCCTCCACGGCCCCTCATCGTCCATTAGCGATTCGGCGAAGTCGACAGCTCTGGTTCTGGTTTCGAAGATCACTAGCACTTCGCCGGTTCCCTCGCACCTTAGTTCCCAGGTACCGTCTTTGCCCTCGGTAAAGAGGAAAGCGGAATCAAGACAACTCTCACTGTTGGGCATGCGGGTCCTCCGTACGGGTGTTTGCACAAGAAGAGGGCTCCCGCGACCGGTCACACGGAAAGGGGACACCGCATGCACGAGAGCCCTCTGTAGTCTCCCTATGTCCGGATGCGGCCCCGATATTACGTGCGATGGAAAGAGAGAGTGACCCGTCGGAGATCTCGGAGGGGCGACTGGTCATAATCAGGCGCTTGTCAGCGTGATGAAATCGGCCGCCGCGGCGATCGGGCTTGACATGGGAGCATCTCAATGCCCTCCCCGAAACCATCATCGGCCTCATCAAGACGAGGTCATCCGCAAGCGGGGTCCTTGGAGGTTCATCCTACTTGAATGGGGAGGAGGGACCTCGGCGCCGGGTGGATCAACCGCGCGAGTAACAATCTAGCTCGTGCCGGACATATCAAATGGTAGAGGGGCGTGACGGGCGAAGGCAGAAGTGGGGCGCAGGACGAAGGCAGGGGTGTCTGGCGAAGTATCTGCCCCAACGATCGACTGAAGATGAAGGCAGCGTCTCTGACGAGGACTCTTTCCGCGACGCGCGCCGTGCGTCGCGTTCATCGGTGCTCGGAAAGGAGGGAACGGACCAGCTGAGATCCCAATGATGCTTCGAACGTATCGACGGTCAGGCAGAGGAGGAAACGTGATGAGACATAAGAAAAGGACGGTCGGAAAGGGACCCCTATCGGCCCTTCTTCTGACTGCACTCGTGGTCGTAATCACCCTACTGGGCTCCGGCACCGCGCTGGCGGCTGACCACTGGACAGACATCTCAGATAGCAAGTGGATGACGGACTATGGCGTGACCGCGGCCCAAGCAGCCACGGTCGCAGCCGGGTACGACGACGGCACCTTCAAACCAGCACTAGCGGTAACCCGAGGGCAGTTCGCCAAGATGGTGGTCAGCGGGTTTGACCTGGGCACTAGTACCCCGCTGGCCGCAACTTTCAGCGACGTTCTCCCCACCAACTACTACTTCCCCTGGGTTGAGGGGGCCTATGATGCCGCGATCATAGGAGGCTACGGCGACGGGACCTTCCGTCCTGGGACGTCCATAAGCCGGCAGCAGTCAAACTCGATCCTTGGTCTGTTTCTCTCCCAGAAGGAACTGAGCCTCAGAGGTCACGTCGCGGGCGATGAGGACAACTACGCGTCTCTCAGCGCCTGGTATCTGGCAGAAGGTACGGAGATCCTTGCTGAGTTCGCCGATGCGAGCAGCGTTTCGTCCGTGCATGCACCATCCACAGCCTATCTTGCTTTCCACGGGGTGGTGCAAGGGAGCTCGAGGGGCGGTGGCGTGTACCTTGACCCGGGATCGAATCTTACCCGGGCCCAGGCGGTCGCGTTGATACTACGGGTCAAGGCGGTGACGTTCTCCACGGCATTGCCGACGATCACGCTGGTGAATCCGTCGTCCGGCCCCACCGCCGGCGGCAATTCCGTGATCATTACCGGCACCGACTTGACCGGCGCGACTGTGGTCAAATTCGGCACGGTGAACGCCATCAGCTATGTGGTCAACTCGGCCACACAGATCACGGTGGTTGCCCCAGCCGGCACCGCCGGCACCGCCGTCGATGTACAGGTGACCACTCCTGCCGGCACGAGCGCAATTGTCGCGGCCGACAAGTACAGCTACGGTATCCCGACTATCACCCTGCTCACTCCGGGGGCGGGGACAGCCGCCGGTGGGACTTCGGTCGTGATCACGGGGACCAACCTGACCGGCGCGACTGTTGTCAAATTTGGCACCGTCGACGCGACAAGCTACATAGTCAACTCCACTACCCAGATCACGGCGGTAGCACCCGCCGGCACCTCGGGCAGCACGGTGGACGTCACCGTCACCACCCCGGCCGGCACCAGCGCTGATACCCTGGCCGACAACTACAGCTATGGTGCGCCTACCATCACCGCCGTTAGTCCCGGAGCCGGCGCCGCCGCGGGTGGCACTACCGTCACCATCACCGGCACCGGCTTCAGCGGAGTCAATGCGGCCACCGGCGTGGCCTTCGGCGGCGGCACTCATTACGCGACCGGCGTGGTTCTAAGCGAAAACGGCCACACCATTACCTGTGTCTCCCCGTCCGGCACCTCGGGCAGCACGGTGGACGTCACCGTCACCACCCCGGCCGGCACCAGCGGAATCGTCGCGGCCGACAGGTATACCTACGGCACTCTGCACTTTGCGGTGACCGGCATCGCCGACCCGGCTACGGCGGGCACGGCTACCACGGTTACCGTCACCGTCAAGGACCTGGCGAACACCACCATGACTGGCTACCGAGGCACAATCCATTTCACGAGCAACGATCCCTTCCCAGCGATCCTTCCTGGCGACTACACTTTCACCGCGGGCGACAACGGGGTCCACACTTTCACTAATGGCGTCACCTTGAAGACCGCAGGTTCGCGCACGGTAACCGCAACGGATACGTTAGTGAGCTCCATTACTGGTTCCCAGACGGTCGTAGTGAACCCGGGTGCGGCTACCAAGCTGGCTTTTGGCGTTCAACCATCGAATACGGTGGCCGGCGCATCGATCACTCCGGCAATCACCGTGCGCATCGAAGACGCGAACGGTAACCTGGTGACCGGCGATAGCACGACCGGCGTCACCCTTGCCATCGCAAACAACGCCGGCCCCGGCGGCGTGCTCAGTGGCACGGCTGTGCAGACAGCAGTCGGAGGTGTGGCAACGTTCAGCGGCCTGTCCATCAACTTGACTGGAACCGGCTACACACTTGGAGCGACCAGCTCTCCAGTGCTGACCCCAGCTACCTCAAGTGCCTTCAACATCACCTGATATGTGAGGTCGAAGGACAGAAGCTGCCAAGTCCGAGGGCCCCATTCGGGGCCCTCGGTCCATGTACGCGCGGCATGGGTGATCACTAAGGGATCGAAGTCTCCTGAAGCAGGTGGTGGTGCTAACTCCCGGTTAGAGGCAACGGCGTCGCCCTGGAGGCGGGGTCGGAAAGAAAGCCCGAGGCAAAACCCTACCCGAGGAACACGAACCGCATGGGCGGCGAGGCGACCTGGGTGGGCCGGCATGACACGGCGAAGCCCGTCACCACCTCCGGGAGTCCCAACCTAGACGAGGTTGATTCCTTCTCGATCAAGGATTCCTTGGAGCGAGGCCAGCCCTCGGAGCTGAGTCTGCTTGATGGCTCCCTCGCTGCGGCCCGTGGCAGCGGCCGTCTCTGATAGAGAGAGCGCCAGCGCATAGCGGAGCAATATCACTTCGCGTTGGGATTCGGGGAGAAGGCGGATCGCCTGCGCTAGGACCAGTCGCCGCTCCCTTTCCTCTGCTGTCGCTTCCGGTCCGGCCGTATCAGCTATGAGCTCCTGAGCTGCGTCAAGATCGACCGGCGAAGGTCTTCGATGCTGGCTTCTTTGGTGGAGGGCCACTTGCTTCTGCGCTATGCCGTAGAGCCAGGCTACGAAGGGCTTTCCCTCATCCCGATAGGTGGGAAGACCTCGGCACATTCCCAAGAACACCTGGCTGGCGACGTCCTCCGCCAGCAAAGGTGACCTCACTCGGAACAGTGCGTAGCGATAGATGGTGTCATAGTGGGCGCGATAGAGGGCTTCGATTGCAGACCCATCCCCGGAGCAAGCAGCCCTGACCAGCGCGGTCTCCCGCTCGCGCCCGGAGACGGCATTGGGCGGGTTCCCCGGCCGGTCCGCAAACTGCTCCTCACTCATGAGGCCAGCTGGCCTGGGGCGGAGTGGGGCTAGTCTTGCCTTGGCGTCTTACGAACATAGCCAGTCGAGTCGATGTTCACGGTAGCCTCCGGAAAGACGAAGAGCCTTTCTTGGCTTTAGCTTGGCGGCTGATGCCGATAAAGGTGATTCCGATAGGTATGTGTCCGGCAGCGCTCAATTTGTGACTGGGAGTTACCAAAGGCTTCTGCCTTTTGAGGGGAGACCGAGGGAGGACCACCGGCTAAGTAGCGGTGCCTAATGGTGATCGAAGCCCAAGGCGAAGTAACGGCCTCGGTGAGCGGAAAGCGGCGGTACTGAAGAAAGGGGAAGACAGCCGGAAGTCCGGGGGCCTGAAGGCGGTGCTTGCCTGGCCTAGTGGCTGGCTACGCGGTCCTTTTCAGTCCTCAGGCGACTCGCGGGCCTCAGCCCATGTCGGCGGAGGAACTCCCCGGCCGAACCAGGTACCCGAAGTGCCCGGTCGTGGCGCAGCTCGGACCGCAGGCGCTCGGCCTCCAACTGAAGGAGAGCGAAATCTGCGCATATCTGCTCGGAGAGGTCGGTGAACTGGGAATGAGTGACTCTCAGCCCGACTCTCTTATGTTCCCGGGCCCGCTCCCTGGCCTTCCCAAGCAGTCCCAGCGCGTCAAACACAGCCGCCTCGATATCCGCTGGTGCCCGCAATCGGGAGACGAGAAAGAGTCCTTTCTCCGAGGCCGCGTCCAGCTGGTGGGTGGACACTTCACCGCCACAGACGACCTTTACATAGTGGCGCCACAGATCCAGGGAGAAGCCCGCAAGAAGAGCGCAGTCTTCGTCCCGTTTCTCCCCTGGCCAAATAAACCGGTTCCGACCCAGCTGGTAGGCGAGGTAGGCGATGATGCCACCCCCAATCGCCGCGCCCACCGCGCTTGCGAACAATATGGCGACCACGTTACCTCCCCGCTGTTTTCGCTGTCCCGGTCGCTCTGGCGACCAGCTATCGCTCAGGTGTCTAAGTCTGAGTCTAACCCCCAAGTGTTGCCAAACGCCAAAGGCACCACGGGCAGGGCATGAGCAGTGGAGCGGCTAGCGGCCGCGCAGGCTCATCTCTTCGCCGTCAGGGCTTGCCTTATGCGGGTGAGAAGCGTCTGTTCCTCGGCCTGCAAGAGAAGCGCGTTTCCGCCAAAGGTGCCGTCACTGAAGCCCTCAAGAATGCCCGCCCGGGCAAGTCCGGCTATCGCCGGCTGCTCCTCAGCTGAAAGTGAACCAAGATCGGTGAAGCAGACGTCTGAGGCGGTAGGGGTGAGCAGCCGACCAAAGGCCCGCCAGAGCCAGAGGGCGTAGTCTTTACGGGTGATGGCGAACTGAAGTTCATGGTCAGGCCCTTCTGAAGCCCGCACGATGCCCATCCCCTTGGCTTCTCGCAGGAGTTCATCCGTCTGGCCCAGCTCGGGGGAGTGGGGGTACTCCGTCTGGGGAGAAGTAATCTCCCCGGCCAGTTGCACGATTTCACTGAGCGCCTCGGATCTGAGGACAGAACCGGGGGGATGACCGCTCGGGAGGCCTGCAACTCCGTATGTCGGATCGTAGGGCACGCCTAAAGGGCGCGTGGTGGAGGAAACATCGGGCCTGGCCACCGTCTCTAGACTGGGAGCGGCCGCAGAGGAAGGCCCGGAAGTGATAGCCACCTGGGTGGCAGTGGCGCGCATCCCCAGACAGACGAGCGACAGCACCACTGCAACGACCACAAGGGCAGTGGCGGCTGCGATCCATAGGAGGCGCGAACCACGCATCTTTCTGGCCTGAGCGCCCTGCCGGGCCGACTCCCTTTCTCTTGCGAGCACTCGGGCGAAGGCCTCCCGGGCCTCTTCGCTTCCGGCATAGTCAGAGAAGTGCTCTTTCCGGTGCGGGTTGGCGGACGCCAGCCTACGGAGAAGCCCCTCGTCCTTGTCGCTCATTTTCTCTTTCATCTTCTCTTGCGGCCTTTTTTGCATCTCTAATGCTCAGTCTCTACTGCCTCTTGTGTCCGGTCACGCTCTAATTGTGCATGTAGACGGCGGCACGCATGCTTAAAGCGCCGGGTAAAGGCGGAGCGGCTGCGACCCACGACCTGGGCGGCTTCTTCGTGGGTGAGCCCCTCCCAGGCGACGAGGAAAAGGGTTTCACGGTCGACTTCGCTGAGCGCGGCCAGGGCGAACATGAACTCCTGGTCGCCCATGTCCCCGGGAAGCTCCACCGCTGGCCCGGTTGGGTCCGAGTAGGTTTCGATCTTATCAAGGAGAGCCGAGTGGCGGGTTCTGGCTCGACGCTGATTGGCTAAGACCCGGCGCGCCACAGCTAGGAGCCAGGCTAGACCAGGATCCGGCAGCTCATCTAGGCGGCGGTAGCATACGACGAAGGTCTCGATCATCACGTCTTCGGCATCGAGCCGGCTGGCGCCCCGACGCATCCCGTAGGCGAGCACCTCGGAAGCATACTTCGAAAAGAGAGCCTGTAGTCGGCGTTCTCGCTCTACTCGGTCCATAAGAGCCCTGTGCTTCCCGTGTCTTTGGTAGCGGGGCCGGTCCCGGTGTGAAGCAAGCCGGAGGCGCGTCAGCAGCTTAGCAGTCTCCTGAAGTAGTCGCGCGCTCAAAGAGCGCCGGAGGGGACCCGGAAAGACTGGCGGCGGCGCTCTCGGGCTGCAACTGGTCGGCGTGATCGGTGCGCGCACTCTGCCGGTCGGGCGCTGCGCGTCATGGATGCTCTTCTCAAGGCTTTGCAGCAGCGGGGCCACCGGGTGGAAGTCACTGAACCCCGCCGCTCCCTCGGATACTACGGTGGTTCTTAGCAGCTGACTCCGCCGGTCACCCGGGCGCACTTCGCCCTTATCGATAAGGGCACCACCGCGAAAGAAAAAGGACGATCTCCGGGATCGAGCCATACGTGGACCCAGACGCACCATGTGCCGAACGGCTCTCTGTCGCTCGCCCTCGGTAACGCCGACTTTCTTGATCTGCGAAAGAACTGGAACGACGGCACACGCTGACGTCTTGAGAATTGCGTGGATGACTTCATCGCTTACCTGCCAATTGTGGCCGAGAAGCTGAAGGAAAAGAGGCTGGAAGCCAAGCGCCGGCACCGCGAGTGGTTGGAGGCCGAGAAGCGCAGGCAGGAAGCGGAGGAACATCGCTTGGCGGAAGAGCGCCGCATCAAGGAGTTACTTGGATAACTTGGTCGCTGGCGCTTGGCTCGTGATATCCGGGCGTACGTGAAGGAAGCGACTTCGCCTTCAGGCGAGATGAGCGAGCGGCTCAGTTGGGCCTTGCGGTATGCCGGCAAGGCCGACCCTGCAGTGGATATTCGCGATGGTGACGGTGACGATAGTGGGGACGGCAAGGGGCGGTCGCGATGAGGGGCATCTCTAACCGTTCTTGGTGTTCGTTCCCGTCCGGGAAGCATGACGAACACCGACGCGGTGGGCCACTTGGTCATGAGTGAGCAGAATGGACGGCAGTTCAACGAAGGCAGCGGGAGCAGAGCGCCACCGTCTGGGCTCCCCCCGGGCGGTGTTATAGTTGCTCATGTCCACGATCGTCGACTGGTGAACCGGAGGACGCATCGATGGCCCACGACGTCTTCATCAGCTATTCGGCTGAAGACAAGCTTACCGCAGATGCCGTGTGCGGCACGCTGGAAGTCAGACACGTACGCTGCTGGATCGCCCCTCGTGATGTTCTGCCCGGCCGGGACTACGCTGAGACGCTGATCGAGGCCATCCGCGATGCCCCCCTCATGATCCTGGTGTTCTCCTCCAGTTCGAATAGCTCCCGGCACGTGCTGAGGGAAGTGGAGAGGGCGGCGAGCAGGGGCATCCCTATACTGCCCTTCCGCATAGAGGACGTGCCTCCCTGCGCATCCATGGAGTACTACTTAAGCAGCACGCACTGGCTGGACGCTCTCACCCCGCCTCTGGAACGACACCTGAAGCAGTTGGGAGACACGGTCGAGCTACTCCTGGCCCGGACCGAACGGGCTGCCCCGGTGGCGGAGGAGTCTCAGGTTCGCGTACCGGCGCCAAGCGCCGAAGTCCCGACCGAAGCGGAGATAGGAAGGACACCGCCACCACCTGCGCCACCGGCTGAGGCTCTTGTCGATGTGGAGACGGGGAAGACACCGCCGCCCGAGCCCGCAGTCAGAGGCGCGAGACCATGGTATCGGCGTTTCTTGGTCCTTTCTGCCTTGGGTGTGGCGGCGATCGCGGTGGTAGCGGCCATCCTCGTTGTCGCGTTGCTGTACGGGGGCGGAGAGGACGGCGCCGCCGATGGGGGCACCTCAGTCGCTCGCACGGTCACATCGACCACTGCGGTGACAGGTTCTTCCACGACCACCACGGCTGCGATCACGACGACCACTCCGACGATCCGGTGGCAGTTCGAGGTGGGGAGTGGGTACCAGGCCCCCCCGGTTGTCTCAGATGGAGTGGTCTACTGCGCAGGTTACGACGGCGTCCTCCTTCTCGCAGTGAACACCGACACTGGACAGGAGAAATGGAGGTTCAATCCGGACGGTCTGATCAACTCCTTTCCGGTCGTCTCGGGAGGCGTGGTCTACTTCGGCAGCGATGACGGTTGCCTGTACGCGGTGGATGCCGAGACCGGGCAGGAGAGATGGAAGCTCCAGACGGGCGACGCGGTGGTGACCACCCCGGCCGTCTCGGGAGGCGTGATCTACTTCGGCAGCGGTGACGGTTGCCTGTACGCGGTGGACGCCGAGGCCGGGAAAGGGAAATGGAACTTCCGGACGGAGGGTCCGGTTGCATCCTCCCCGGTTGTCTCAGAAGACGCGGTGTACTTGTTCGGCGGTGGCGGCTACCTGTACTCGGTGGATGCCGAGACCGGGCAGGAGAAATGGAAGTCCCAGACGGTCGGTGGCGTTGAAATTTGGTACTCCCCGGCCGTTTCGGACGGGGTGGTCTATGGGGGCAGTGGTGAGATTCACATGTGCGCGGTGGACGCCGGAACCGGGCAGGAGCTTTGGAGGTTCCAGACGGGCGGTGTTGTCAAGGCCTCCGGCGCCATCTCGGGCGGGGTGGTCTATTTCGGCAGTACCGACGGCTGCGTGTACGCGCTGGACGCCGAGACTGGCCAGGAGAAATGGAAGTTCCAGACGGGGCGTGAGGTGGTGACCACCCCGGCCATCTCGGGCGGGGTGGTCTATTTCGGCAGTGTCGACAAGTATCTGTACGCGCTAGACGAGGAGACCGGACAGGAGAAATGGAAGTTGGAGACCGGCGCTCAGATTATGAGCTCCCCGGCCGTGTCGGACGGGGTGGTGTATCTCCGCAGTGGTGACGGCTATCTCTACGCCGTAGCTGTTCCCACAGCCGCTGCACCGCCGGTCTCTTGGAGGTTCGAGACGGGGGGTCCGGTTCGATCCTCCCCGGCCGTCTCACACGGGGTTGTCTACTTCGGCAGCGATGACGGCTACGTCTACGCGGTGGCTGTGCTGTGAGGACGGCTGACAAGGTGCCGCGGCGGACGGCTCGGTCCAGATATTCGCGGACACCAAGTGCCGTTCTGTTTACCCCGGCGGGCCCGACTGCCGCGGCACCCGCTCAGTCGGCCTCTTGGCCTCCGTCGCGCGGCCTGAGGCGGAGGATCTGGAAGCCGGCCCTGGCAAGGAAGGCCGGCATGCCTCGAACCGCGACACGATCCCGCTCCTTGACCTCTTCGCCGAGCTCGTCCCAGGGCACCAAATATGGACTCGTCTTCTTCTTGACGTTCTTGGTCCCAGAGCCGTACGTCCAGCCATTCCGGAGGCGTTCGGCGACCCAGCGCTCGTGCTCCATCTCGGAGAGCAGCTCGATCTCCTCCTGTGTGAACTCGAACGACTCCGCCTCCCAATCAGACCACGGTACGATGCCACCGCCGACGGCCCTCAGCTTCACCCCGATATGGGCGGCTTGATCCCGGTTCGACTCCTGGAGGGTTTCGGGTAGATCGTCCCAGGGCACCAATGCCGGATTGGTGTCGGGTGTCTGCCCTTGCTCTGTCTGCGCTCGCACGTACTCCTCGTGGGTGGCGCGGGCAAGGATCTCGTAGCTACCCCCGAGGAGCATTTCCGCGTCGAATGTCTGATCTAAGAACCCGAAGGTGCGCACGGTCTCAAACCCATCCTGCGTGCCCCGTTCATGTTCGAGCAGCGACGCCAGGCCGCTCGCGCGAGCCATGCGCACCACGATGGGGATCTTGCGCTCCCGTAGGCGCTTATGCAGTTTCAGCGACGCAGTCGTTGCGACCGAATCGTCATCCAGGCATACGTAGATCCGGGTGACATCGCATCCCCCCTGAGGGTCGAACAGGAAGTCGACCCGATCGAATTCTGGGGATTCGACGTCAATGTCTCCACAGATCAAGTCGCACGCCCGACCGAGCTGGGGAAAGCGCGCAACCAGTGCGGCGACCGCCGCCTCGGCCTGCCTGTCGATCACGGTCACTCGCAGTCGCTCCTCGGATCGCTGCGTGGTTGCCCAGCGCCGGGCCGTTTGCACCAGGAGGCTTTGACCTAGCTTACCCAGGCCGACGACGACCAGATGCGGCTCCTCCCCACTTCCCTCCCGCTCGCCAAAGGGCGGGTACTCCCTCAAGAGCGCGCTGGCCCCGCTCTCGTACATATTGAAGCAGTCGAGCCTGAAGCCCTCCTCGTGATGCTCACCGATCTCATAGGTCTTGAGCAACGCGCACAGTTGGGGGTCGACGACGTGGACGACGCACGTCAGTGACCCAGAAGTCCGACGCCGGGCTAGTTGGCGCGCGCGAATGGCGACCTCCGCGTTGGTGCGGTCATCCCCACAGACAGAAACAACATGTCTCGCCCGGTGCACTCGGGCCCCACGCAGCACCTCCGTTTCGGTCGCATCGCCGAGCAGAACCACGGCGCCGGTCTGTCGGCACGGCTCGATCAGTTGATTGCCTCTATCCTTCTCGATGACCACCACCCGTTCACCCCGTTCGCGCTGCGATCGCGCGATGATGAAGCCCCGCTCGCCGAGGCCGCAGATCACGACACGATGTGGCAGGAGTCTGACCCGAAGCAGTCCGGTCTGTTCTCGAAAGATTGCCGCCAGGCCCTTTAGCCCCGCATATGCGGCCACCAACGGCAGCAACAGGCGTGCCACCTCGATCTCCCAGGGAACCGGCGTCCCCTCGAGATGGCCGCCCTCGAGAACGAGTAGCTGCAGGTCACGATAGAAAGCGTCCCAACCCGATCGTGCCCCCTCGACTTCAAGGAAGCCGACAAATCCCAGTACCAAACCTGCGAGGCCCAGGATGCCAAGGAGCGCCCATTCGTGACGTCGCAAGAAGGAAAGGGATCCTCTTGTGACTGGCTTGGCTCTCCTGTTCACGAATTCCTCCCGATCGCGGCCAACAGCCAATACGTGGTCTGCAAAAAGCGTCAATCATTTCCTCCCGGTCCACGAACGGCCGGGGGAGACTGGGGCCTCCCAGATGACGCTGGAACTTGGGCTCAAGAGGCATGTCTGCGACCTCCCGCGACCCCGGATGCCTAGAAAGAGGACAGCCGAGGGAGCGCTGACCGTGGTTCCATGCTCCTGCGGGCTGGGGGAGTTTGTCAAGGGGGAGAGGCTGTGGTCACGAGCACAATGTGCTCATAGTGTGGCCACTGACAGGCTGCGACACAAAGCGAGGGCCCCGGAAAGGACCCTCATCTCTGTAGTCTTTGTTGAGCCAGCCGGTCTTCGCGATCAGGACTTCAGCTGCATCTCCTGGTCGCAGCACATCAACGTGCACTGTTCAGGACCGCAGCTTGGGTGATCGCTCTCGTCGCAGCTCTTGGCCACTTGAAGCTCGACCCCGCACTCCGGGCATGCGTACAGTTGGCCCACTTTCATATCCACACAAGATGTCACGGATCCTCCTTCCACCGCAGATGCCTCTCGTATGGACTACCCCTGCTTGCCTGACTGGAAACGGCGCGCGGCCGGTCCTAAGTCCAAAGAGCCTGACAGCCCCCGACGCAGTCATCCGGCAGTTCGGACATGGCCTGACGGTGTCCTCGACGTAGATCACCGTCTGTGTCGCCAGCTGCAGCCACTTCTTCGCCTCAAAGAGGATGTGCACATGCCCGGCCAGCGCGCGGTCGACGAAGTCCAAGTCGAACAGTTCTTCGTCGTCTTCGCACCCAGATTGGGCAGTCTCATCCGGTGACTGATTGGAGCTGCGCGTCGGCCGCGGCCGCTCTCCGGGGACTACTGATAACACCTTTGATACCGCGACTCTCTCTCCCTCGGCCTCGTAGCCGTGCTCGTCATCGCCAACATGGTCAGCCTTGTTCTACTCGTGCGCGGGGTCTTCGTGGGATCACAACTCAGCCCACCAGACCTGCTGCTCGCGGCGGCCGCACTCTGGATCGTCAACGTCGCGGTGTTCGCCCTCATCTACTGGAAGCTCGACGGTGGCGGACCTGAGGCTCGGGCCGACGGATACCGAGACTACCCCGACCTCGTGTTCCCTCAGCAACAACGAGACCAACAAGGACTCGCTCCATCCGATCCGAAACCGACTTTCCCGAACTACCTGTGCGTGTCGCTCACCAGCGCGACCGCGTTCTCACCCACCGACGCCATGCCCTACTCGAATCGTGCCAAGCTCGGGATGGGGGTCGAGAGCATACTCTCGTTCGTCATCGTCGCTACGCTCGTTGCCGGTGCCATCAATATCGCCCGGGGGTGAGACGCCCCTGAAGGGTCTGGTCCAATTCGTTCAACGCAACGGCGGCTTTGGATGCAATGACGGCAGGATCAGGATGGTCCAGCGCATCTATGAGCGGCCCGATGATCTCTGCAAGAACGCCATTATCGGACGCCAACCCACGCAGAACGCGCCGAGCCGCTTGCTGGTTACCCATCGACTCGGGATGCCGGATGAGAGATCCGAGGACGGGGGTCACAGAACGTGGGCCGAGGTTGATGAGCCCGCTTCCGGCAAGCCAACGCACTTCTGAATACCGGTCCGTCACCAGTTCGACCAAAGCTTCGACAGACGCGGGATCGACCATGGCGGCCAGACACTTTGCGGCTTCCCAACGGAGGCGTTTGTCCGCGCTTGAGAGCAGACCGCGCAACTGGGGGACGGCTGGTTCGCCCAGCAAGGTGAGGGTTTCCCGGGCCCGCTTCCTTTTGGGTCCATCGTCGCTTCCCAGTGCTTCGATGAGATCGGCGAGGCGCTGTTCCATAGTCGAGCCTCCACATGCTGCCAAGGACTCGAGGTGCACTGCATTCAGTGTAAGCACTCAGTCGGCGCTCGACAACCGGCGATCGACGATGGGCAGGCTCCAGCCTCCGTATGGTGTTATCGACGGAGATTCGAAGTCATCCACAAATAGGCTGATACAACAAGGAGCGGCTGCGAAAGGAGAGGGGGCTCCGGCTTCCTCTTCTCATGCTGAGACCTTCGAACACTAATTGGTCATGGTGTTCGTTCACGTCGGCCAGGAATCTGCGGCACTACTCGCAGATGGTGCGAACCCTCCGGATTCAATGGAGACTGGATTGTTTCAGTGTTCTTGCGTCCAGGCAAAGCTGTCTTGCCAGGTCGGGCACGTGGCGTCTAGCGCTTTCCAATCGGATCGAACGGGAGCTGGGACGGATAAGCCCTGGTTGCATGGACTCACCCGTCCCAGCAATTGATTCGTATATCCGCCTACCTAGAAAGCCTCGGGATGAATTGCGGCCGCCAGCAACTTAAGACCTTGGCCGATGCGAGGGCCCGGGCGAGTCACAATCACGTCGTCTATGACAATCACTCGGCCGTTCTTCACGGCCTTCAGACCAGCGAAACGCGGGTCACTAGCGAAGTCTTCCGCGCTCTTGTAGGCCGTCTTGGGCAGGAGTATGACATCGGGATCGGCAGCCACGAGTTGCTCGGGGGCGAACTGGTAGTAGGCTTGGAGCGGCGCCGCGGTCGCGCCATCGGCCACATTGGTGCAGTGAGCGAGCGTAAGGAGAGCGTCGACGAAGGAGCCAGGCCCGGCCGTGTACAGGGTGTTGTCGAGAGCATAGAAGACCTTCGGCGACTCAGCAGAGTTGCCAGCGGTGTCCGCCACGGCCTGCACTTCGGCTCTGATCGAGCTGACGAGCGCGCTCGCTTCGGTGGTGGCGGCGGTGGCTTGACCGACAGTCTCGATGTCGCTGTAGATCTGTTCGAGTGAGTCGGGGTTGAAGATCAACACCGGTATCCCAGCCTTTTTCACTGGCGTCAGAGCCTCTTCATTGCCGGCATAGCCCAGCACAACATCTGGGCTGAGGGCGAGGACGGCCTCGGTGTTCACCTGGAAATCGCCCACTTTAGGGATCTTGGCCGCTTCCGGGGGATAGTCATCAAGCGAGGAGACTCCAACCACCTTCTCGCCAAGCCCCAAAGCGAACAGTATTTCGGTATTGGAAGGCGCGGTCGAGACGATGCGCAGGGGCTCTTTGTCGATGGTCACGCTGTTGTTGGCGTCGTCGGTGACCGTTACGGGGAAAGAGGCTTGGCTTGGGGTCGTCGAGCTGGTGACCGCCACCGTCGTACTTGAGGCTGTGGCCGCGCCGCTGGACCCGCAGCCGGACAGCGTGGTCACTCCCGCAACGGCCCAAGCCAGCAGTAAGAGAAAGACGAGGGAGATGGGGCGACAAGCTCGGAATAGCGTGCTCTGCGCGGCCGGTTTGCGGCGTGGCGCCGGGTGTCCGTTCATACGGACTCCTTTCGGTTCTAACCTATGGTCACGACCCGCAAGATGGTGGAGAGCAGACTTTGCTACTCCCCGGCCGGACCTAATGGTCGAACCGAGTTGGCGCCCTGAATATCTAGGACGGAGTTCGCTCTCTCCACGGAGAGCAACTGCTCCTCCTTTGCAGCAGGTATCTGGCTTCCGTGACGTCCACGGTTACAGTGGCGGGACCGTGCCGGCTTCTCACCGGCTTCCCTCTCGACCCTCGGGGGTCTAACTGCAAAGGCACCATGCTTGCTGTTCGTGAGTCTAGCATCCGTCGTTCCCCGGGTACAACAGGGCACCACGAGTGGAGCGGCTCGACACCCCCGCCCAGGTGAGCCACGTCTTGACCCCGCACCGGCGCCGTGGTATTCGTGTCAAGAGCATGAGTGGCTCGAAAAGAGCCGCAAGGGAAGACGGTGCAACTCCGTCGCGGTGCCGCCGCTGTGACCGGGGACGACAGCCGCTGTTGCCACTGTCTGAGAAAAGGATGGGAAGGCGCGGCTGAGAGGATGATCCGGGAGCCAGAAGACCTACTCGTGCTAGGCAGGTAGCGGGGGCCCTCGGCCAGACGGGGTCCAGGCATTGGGTCAAAAGGGGTAGAAAACGGCATCCCTGGGTTTGCGTTAGCAGGCCCGGGGTTTTTTGTGGGAAGAATCTGAACGGGTCGGAGCAAGAGGTGAAGCAGCTTCTCTTGGTTAGGCACGGTGAGGCGGACGGCATCGCACCGGGCGCGCTGCTGGGCCGAACCGATCCGTCGCTATCTGAAAGAGGGCGCAGGCAGTGCGCGCACCTGCGGGCTCTCGTCCCGTCAGGTGCAGGCACCGCCTGGTTGTGCAGTCCCTTGGCGCGAGCCCGCCAAACCGCGGCGATCGTCACCTGGGGCCGGGACCTCTCCCTTGAGATAGACCCTGACCTAAGCGAGATCGACTTTGGGGAGTGGGAGGGGCTGAGTTACGAAGAGATCAAGAGCCGCTACCCCGAGCGAGCGGAGCAATGGTCTCGGTTTGCCGCGGACTTCGCCTTTCCCGGCGGGGAAAGCCTCTTCGATTTCCAGGCGCGTATCGAGCGGGTGGGAGATCGGCTGACATCGGCCGATAGGGAGACATTGGTGGTGTTTACCCATGGAGGGGTCATCCGCGCTCTGATCTGCCACTTCTTGGGCTTGGACCTCCGCGACTATCTCCTCTTCGACGTCGGACCGGCCGCAGTGGCTACCCTTCACCTGTGGGATGGCCGGGGCGTCCTGGCCGGACTCACTCGGACGCCGGGCGACCGCGGACAGGCCGAGGCCTAAAGACATGGCTAGGGTCGTCTTGATCACCGGGGGTGGACGGAGCGGCAAGAGCTCCTACGCCCAGCAGTTGGCCGAGGCGCATCCGGGCCCCCGGCTGTTTCTAGCCACCGCGGTCTCCTTCGATGAGGAGCTAAAGGAGCGGATCAGGAGACACCGGCGCTCCCGCGAGCGCGCGTCCTGGACCACCCTCGAGGAGCCGGTCGACCTGGCGGGCACCATAAGAAGAGCCGCCGGCTTCCCTGTTGTCCTGGTGGACTGCCTCACCATGTGGGTGAACAACCTCATGTGGGACTCGAGCGCCGGACCAGCCCAGACCGGCCGCGGTCCCACCGAGGACGAGATAGCCGCTCGCTCAGAGGAACTGCTCATGTGCTGCCAAAGGCATGAGGGCACGGTGATCTTGGTCACCAACGAGGTCGGTCTGGGTATCATCCCGGACCACCCGGCCGCCCGCCTTTACCGGGACCTTCTCGGCCGCACTAACCAGATCATCGCCACCCAGGCCGATGCGGTCGTGTTCATGATCAGCGGCTTGCCCCTGGAGATCAAGGGCTCCGTGCACCCCGACACCTCTTGCGAAGGGATGAAGCATGACTCTCCTTGAGACCACTATCCAGGCGATCGTTCCCTCCGACCAGTCCGCCCGGGCGCAAGCCACAGCCCGGCTCGAGCGTCTCACCATGCCTCATTGGGCTCTCGGGCGCTTGCTGGACCTCGCGGTCGATCTTGCCAGCATGACTTCCTCGCTGCGGCCGGCCGTCGAGCGCAAGACGGTGGTCACCATGGCGGCTGATCACGGGGTGGTCGCCCAGGGAGTAAGCGCGTATCCGCAGGAAGTGACCATGCAGATGGTGGCGAATATCGTGAACGGAGGAGCTGGCATAAACGCGCTGGCCCGGCAAGCCGGAGCGCGGGTGGTGGTGGTCGACATGGGGGTGGCAGGGGACCTGCGGCCACTCATCGAGAGCGGCCGGCTCTTTTCGAAGCGTATTGGGCCGGGCACCAGGAACATGGCCGCCGGCCCCGCCATGACGCGGGAGGAGGCGGTCCGCGCGGTGGAGGCGGGGATCGAGGTGGCACTTGAGCTCGGCCCCTCGACCGACATCTTCGGTACCGGCGAGATGGGCATCGGCAACACGACCCCCAGTAGCGCCATCGTGGCCGCGCTGAGCGGCGCCCGCCCGGTCGAGGTGGCCGGACGGGGCACCGGCCTAGACGACGCCGCTCTTGAGCGGAAGGTCGAGCAGCTCACGGCCATCCTCGAGCTCAACAGGGTGGATCCCGACGACCCCATCGACGTACTGTCCAAAGTCGGTGGATTTGAGATCGGGGGGATCGCCGGCCTGATCCTGGGGGCAGCCAGCCTGCGTAAACCCGTGCTGGTGGATGGCTTCGTCTCCACTGCCGGGGCCCTTATCGCCCAGCGCTTGTGCCGGCGCTCGGCGGATTACATGATCGCCGCCCACCTTTCCCTGGAACGGGGCCACCGCATCGCTCTCGGCTTGCTGGGCAAGAGGCCGCTCCTTGACCTGGAGATGCGCCTGGGCGAAGGCACCGGTGCAGCGCTGGCCATGAACCTGGTGGAAGCGGCCGTGAACGTCATGACCCAGGTAGCCACCTTCGAAGAAGCCGCGGTCTCCGAGGCCTCTGCGTGAAAGCGTTTTTCGCGGCCCTACGCTTTCTCACCCCGGTCCCGGTGCCTGAATCATGGTGCGGGGGAGAGGGTGAGCTGCGCGCGAGTCCCGCCTTCTACCCTTTCGTGGGCCTGGTGATCGGCGGGGTAGTCGCCGCCGTCGGCTACGGGCTGGGTCATGTGCTTTCCGCTCACCCGGCGAGCGCTCTCGTGGTCGTCATCCTGGTGGCGGCCTCGGGCGGTCTGCATGCCGACGGTCTTGCCGACACCGCCGACGGCTTCTTCAGCTCCCGCTCCAAGGAGCGGGTTCTCGAGATCATGAGAGACAGCCGGACCGGGGCCATGGGGGTCATCGCCATCGTCAGCGTCATGACCATCAAGATCTCCCTGGTCGCAGCCATGGGGGGCCCCCTGCGCTGGCGGACCATCCTTCTCATGCCCATTGCGGGCCGCTGCGCCCTTCTCCTAGTGATGGCGCTGTTTCCCTACGCTCGAACTGACGGGGGGCTCGCCACCATCTTCCGCACGGGTGGGCGCCGCTCAGTCCTCCTAGCCGCGTGGGCTCTGCTGGCGGTCTTGGCCGCCGGTTGGCTGGCCGGATCGTTCCGGGGCGTGACAAGCGCGGCCACCTCCGTGGGTGTCGCTCTTCTTCTTGCCCTCTACAGTCGCCGCAAGATAGGCGGCTACACGGGTGACACCCTCGGGGCCACCTGCGAGGTCGTAGAGCTGGTCCCGGCTCTCCTGGCCGCCATCTGGGCCGGCTGACGGGCCGCGACCGGCGGCAGGGATCGATGATGGGTGCAGACGGCAAGAACGAGCTGGCAAAGCACGGGGGAGACCTGCGCACACTGGCAACCCGGTCGGGCCGGTCCCTCGAGGATATCCTCGACTTTTCGGCAAGCATCAATCCCCTGGGGCTGCCGGAATGGCTGCGAGAGGTGGTGGACGCGCACTTGGGCGAGATCGCCCACTACCCCGACCCGCATTGCCGGGAGCTGGTCGCCGCGGTGTGCGAGAAGTACCCGGTGGCGCCTGCGGAAGTGGTGGTAGGTAACGGCTCCACCGAACTTCTCTATCTGCTGCCCCGGGCCTTGCCAGCCAAGCGCGTCCTGACTCTGGAGCCCGGTTATGTCGACTACGCAAGAGCGGCGCAGGTGGCGGGACTCCCCCTCGAGCGCGTGATGCTGCGGGAGGACCGGCTCTTCGCCCTCGACTTCGGCGACCTCGAAGACCGCCTACAAGCCGCTGACCTGGTTGTTGTCGGCCGACCCAACAATCCCACCGGCGGGGCCTGCGAGGCGCATGCCCTCAGGTCTCTGGCGCGGCGTCGCCCAGACTGTTGGTTCGCGGCGGACGAGGCTTTCGCCGATTTCATGGTCCGGCCGGACACCCTCATCGAGAATCGTCCCGAGAATCTCATCGTGGTCCGCTCGCTCACCAAGTTTTACGCCATTCCCGGTCTGCGGCTGGGCTACGCCGTGGCGGATGAAGCGGTGGCGACCGAGGCCCGGGGCTTCGTCCTTCCCTGGTCGGTGAACAGCCTGAGCCAGGCTGTCGGCACCGCGGCCCTGCGGGACAAAGCCTACGCGCAAGCGGCGCGGCAGTACGTGTCCAGGCAAAAGGCGCGTCTGTCCGCCAAGCTTGGGGACATGCGAGCACTCACGGTCTTCCCCAGCCAGGCGAACTTCTTGCTCGTCCGGGTGGAGCGCGAGGGGTTCGATGCTCACCAGCTCGCCCGGCAACTTCTCGAGGACGGGATCGCCATCCGCACCTGCGACGATTTTTGCGGTCTTGACCGGCGGTATTTCCGCGTGGCCGTGCGTACGCAAGAGGAACAGGCCCGCCTCCTCGGCTCGCTACGAGTTGCCTTGGGAGAGAGCGATGCCCGCCCGGCCTAGCGACTGCTCCCTGGGAGCCAGGCCTTGAGAGTGGAGCGGCAGGTCCTATGCGCGATGGCCCTTGACCTCGCGTGCGGCGACCCCCGATGGGCGCCCCACCCGGTGAGGATGATGGGAAAGCTGGCGGTGGTGGTGGAAGGCCCCTGCCGCCGGGTGGTGGCGGACCAGAAGCTGGCGGGTGTCATTGCGGCCACGATCGTGGTCATCTCGAGCACTCTTGTGGCCGTGGGAACGGTGCGTGGAGCGCGGCGGCTTCATCCCCGGCTGGGGGAGGTGGCATCGATCGTGCTCCTGTACACCACGCTGGCCGCCCGGGATCTGAGCGACCACGCGAAGGCAGTCCAGCGGGCTCTTGTCGCCGACAATCTGCCTGCCGCTCGCCAGGCGGTGGCCAGGATGGTCGGCCGGGACACGCAGGCTCTCGAGGAGGCTGGCGTGGTGCGGGCAGCCCTGGAGAGTGTGGCCGAGAACACAGTGGACGGCGTGACCGCGCCCCTGATCTATGCGTTTCTTGGGGGCGCGCCGGCAGCGATTGCGTTCAAGGCCGCGAGCACTCTCGACTCCACCTTCGGCTACAAGAACGATCGCTACCTCGACTTCGGTTGGGCTTCGGCTCGGCTGGACGACCTGGCGAACTACCTGCCGGCCAGGTTGACCGTCCCCTTTACCGCACTGGCCGCAAGACTTCTGGGGCTTAGTCCGGGAGGGGTCCTGCGCACGGTGCGGCGTGATGGGAGGAAGCATCCCAGCCCCAATTCCGGCTTGGCTGAGTCCGCCATGGCGGGGGCGCTCGGGGTGCGTCTGGGTGGTCCGCTGGCTCGCGCGGGGAAACCGGTGGACGCGCCTTTTCTCGGCCGGCCGCTGGTGCCTCTGCGCTGTGGGCACATCCCGCGCGGGGTCAGTCTGATGTGGCTCACATCCGCCCTGATGGCCGTCTGCCTAGCTTCGGCCAGGTCTGCCGCTAGGTCTACGACAGCACGGAAAGCCCCCTGAGGCAACCAAAGGAGAGGAAGCAAGGCATGCCCAAAGCTGTTCCCAACCGCGAGGCAGCCACGCCGCTGGTGGAGGTCCACTCCATCGACCACATCCCCGAGAACGAGCGCGGGGGCAAGCTTTGGCATCAGGGGCCGTTCTGGTTCATGATCAATGCGACACTGCTGACGGTGCTCTCGGGCGTCTACCCAACCCCCACAAACTGCGAATCGTGGGCAGGTAGCCGCCGAAGGGCACTCATCCGGCAGGCACCTGCCTGACTCTCCTGCCTCACACCATACTTCCCCCTCCTCAAGTATTGGGGATCCCCCGCCGATGATTGTGACAGAGGGGATCGAAGAATATGAACTCAGCGGGCAGGGGGCTCTCGATGGCCTCGTGCGTTGACGAAGCCCGGGCGGAGCCTGTGGACCTAGCTGCACCTACGAGAATCTCAGCGGGTGACCGTTTCACCCGATTGCGGCTGGACTACGGGGGCGGGGCCCTACTGACTCTGGGCCTCCTCACATTCGGCTACTTCGCCTGGTTGGCTCTCGGAGGAGGAAAGAGCGAATATCGCGGCCTGGTAAGCGATGCCGTGACCCTTCCCTTCGGCCTCTTGGTCGGCCTTCTAGCCCTAAGAACCTCCGTGCGCCTTCGCCCTGACCGCAGAGCCTTCTGGGCTTGGCTCACTCTTAGCGCTGCCTTTCTCGCCTTCTGGCTCGGGGACGTTCTGTGGCTGCGCAATCAGATCATCTTCAAGAGCGTGCTTTTCCCCTCCTGGGCCGATGCCGGCTATCTCTTCTACTACCCTCTTCTTCTTGGCGGTCTTTTTCTTATCACCCGGCCCAAGGCGGGCTGGGCGGGGAGACTGAAGTTCGGCCTAAATGCGGCCACCACGCTGGTCGGTGGCGGACTGGCCATTTGGTACTTCATCCCCACGCTTGCCGGGGGAGCCGGCGGCTTTGGCCCGGCTCTCGGGGCCCTCTACCCGGTTGGCGACCTTCTTCTGGTCCTTGGGATCGCCACCCTCACTCTGCGCAAGGTCGCATTCCGCAGCCGGCCGGCACTATTTGCTTTGCTGGCCGGCATTGCTTTTGGCCTCGTGGCCGATCTCGCTTATGGCTATCAGGTCCCCCAGGGATTTCATCATGGTGGGGGACTGGCAGACGGGGGCTATCTCCTTTCTTGGTTCTTCCTGGCTCTCGCGGCTGAGCTTGAGTTTCGCTCGCTGCGAACGGAGCCCGACTCGGCGCGCTTCCGCACTAGAGAAATGCGCAAGGCCAGTCTCCTTCCCTACCTCGCCACTCTGATTGGATCCGCCGTGCTTCTGTGGGTGGTGAGGGGCAAGCTCAGCACCCCGGAGGGCCAGGTCGCGGCTGCGGTTGCGGCCCTCATCGTGCTGGCAGTGGCCCATCAGGTAACTGCTGGAAGGGAGAACACTCGTCTACGGGAGCAAAACGCCGCGCGACGGACCGAGGAGCGTTTTGAGTCACTGGTCAAGAACACATCCGACATTGTGACCGTCACGGACGTGAATAGCACCATCAGTTATCAGACCCCCTCCCTTAGGCAGGTGCTCGGATATGAACCCGCCACGCTTGCCGGCACCCGCCTGCTCGACTTGGTTCACCCAGAGGACGCCCCGTTCGTGGTCAGCTTCCTGGCTGAGCTTGGCTCCCGACCGGGAGCCTCCAGGCAAAGCGCCTGGCGAATGCTTGACAGTAAAGGAGGCTGGCGACCCACGGAGACGGTGGGAACCAACCTTCTGGGTGATGCTCGCGTCCGCGGACTGGTTTTGACGACCAGAGACATCAGTGAGCGCAAGGCGTTTGAGGAGCAGCTCACACGGCAAGCCTTCCACGACCCCCTGACCGGTCTTCCCAACCGGGCTCTGTTCTCCGATCGCCTTGCCCACGCCTTTGCGCGGGCCGACCGCCAGGGGTTCTCCGTGGCGGTGCTTCTCCTTGACCTGGACGATTTTAAGAACGTAAATGACTCTTTGGGGCATGCCGAGGGAGACCGATTGCTCGTCTTGGCCGCAGAAAGGCTGCAAAACGTGCTGCGAGGCAGCGACACCGCTGCCCGTCTCGGGGGAGATGAGTTTGTCATCGTACTTGAAAACGGACCGAGCCTTTCGCGGCCGGATCGAGTGGCAGAGCGGGTTCTTGCCCATCTCCGAGAGCCCTACCGTCTTTCTGCCGCCGAGGTGTTTGTGAGCGCGTCCATTGGCGTCGCCATTCGTGAACCCCGGGGAGACACGGGCGAAGAGGTTCTTCGGAACGCAGACACGGCGCTCTATGCGGCGAAGTCCCAAGGCAAAGACTGTTACCGGCTCTTCAAGCCCCAGATGTTTGAGGTGGCGCGCGTCCGGCTAGAGCTTGAGGCCGAACTTCGCCGTGCCCTGGAATGTCGTGAGATCACGGTCCACTATCAGCCCATTCTCTCCACCATGACCGGCCAGATTGTCGGCTTTGAAGCTCTCGCCCGCTGGGAGCACCCCACCCGAGGCTTGCTCCTGCCCGCCAGCTTCATCGCCCTGGCGGAAGAAACCGGCCTCATCGTTCCGCTCGGCTATCAGGTGTTGGAGCAGGCTTGCCATGCCTTCAAGGAGTGGGATACCCGCTACCCGCATCTCCGGCTTCGACTAACCATCAACCTTTCTCCGCGCCAGCTTCGCGCCCCCGAGGTAGTCGAGAAGGTCATCAAGATTGTTGGGTCTTCCGGGCTGAGGGCGGAGCGCTTGGTCCTGGAGATCACGGAGAGCGTGCTCGTCGAGGATGATCTTGGCACTCTGAGCACCCTCCAGACCCTAAGAGAAGCGGGAATTAGCCTAGCCATCGACGACTTTGGCACTGGGTATTCTTCCTTGAGCTACTTGAAGCGATATCCTGTTGACATCCTTAAGATAGCCAAACCTTTTGTCGATTCCATTGGCGAGACCGTGGACGGAGCGGCGCTGGCCAGCGCGGTCGTAAGCCTGGCGAAGTCTCTCCGCCTTGAGGTGGTGGCAGAAGCAGTGGAGAAACCAGAGCAACTGGAGACGCTTGCCGCTCTTGATTGTGATATGTGGCAGGGCTCATACTTCTCGCTCGCACTACCGTCCGCTCAAATTTCCACCTTGCTGATGCGGCACCCAGGGATGCCAAGTACCGTGGTCCGGCCCGCCGCGACGCAAACCCACCAGGGCATGCCCCTGGCCCTCAGCGCTTCCCTGCCGGGGCAGCCAAGCTGAAATTTCCCCCCTTGGCCCCCAGCTCGATCTTCGCGTCTTCCGTGACCTCTCCTATGTCCCCGTCAAGGGCCTCTACGTGACAAGCTACGCCGCCGGCGACACTAAGATGCTGGCTAGCGTGATTAAGATCGCCGACCAGACTGAGATCAACGCCTTTGTTATCGACGTCAAGGATGCCACGGGATATGTGTCCTATGACACCGAGGTCCCCCTGGCCAAGGAGCTGGGACTCGCCCAGCGCCGCATCAAAGACATTGACGGGCTCATCGACACACTGGTTGCCCACAAGATCGTCCCCATTGCCCGTATCGTCTGCTTTCAGGACCCGGTGCTGGCCGAGAAGAGGCCCGATCTGGCGGTGAAAAGCAAGAAGACCGGGGGCAACTGGCTAGACGACCACAAGTCCATGTACACCAACCCCTACAAACGAGAGGTCTGGGAGTACCTGGTAGAACTGAGTGAGGAGGCTACCCGTCACGGCTTTCGTGAGATCCAATTCGACTACGTGCGTTTTCCCAGCGACGGCCCCATTTCCGATGCCCTCTACCCCGGGACAGACTCAAGCAAAGAGGATGCTATCGCCGCTTTCCTTGGATTTGCTCGGGAACGTCTGGAGAAGCTGGGGGTGTGGGTGTCGGCCGATGTCTTCGGGCTGACCGTGCACGCGACCAATGACGGCGGGATTGGGCAAAAGATCGAAAAGGTGGCGGCGAATGTGGACATCGTCTGTCCCATGCTCTATCCCTCCCACTATGACACCGGCTCCTACGGCTTCATCAGTCCCAACGCCCACCCCTATGAGATCGTGAGCGCCGCTCTTGCCGACACCAAGAAGCGGCTGGCCGGTACGGGAGCCCTGGGTCGACCCTGGCTTCAGGACTTCACCCTGGGCCCGCCGCCATATGGGGCAGCTCAGGTAAAGGCAGAGATCAAGGCGGCCAAGGATCAGGGCTTCGACGAGTGGATCCTGTGGAACGCAGGGGTGAAGTATACGGTGGGGGCGCTGGGACTCGAGCAGCCCTGAGCCGGCATAGTGACAGCGGTACCCCGATGGCGACGCCAGCCTTTCCCCGTCAGTACTGTTCTGCCAGTGCAGGTTCCGCCTGTTTACCCGCAACAAGGCGGGACCCTGAGGCGGTGGTCCAAGTGATGGAAGGTTAGTGGGCCGGCACGAAGTGCTCATCGTGTGCGTTGCGTGAGTTGAAGCATGAGCCTGGGGCACTGCAGTCACTCGATCGGGCCTCTTCGGCAGCTGAGCACACCGGGCAGAGCCGTTCGCGCGCGAAGCT
>Ga0214473_10001773_pt1 | contig 27655 bp, 23 predicted proteins | sample RVTome_7_FD_203509 | JGI IMG/M metagenome (GOLD analysis project Ga0214473, IMG submission 203509) | Soil microbial communities from uranium-contaminated site in the Upper Colorado River Basin, Wyoming, United States - RVT98D197 | ecosystem: Environmental > Terrestrial > Soil > Contaminated >...
GATGCCTTTTCGAGCCTCGATCATGCTGCCCAGGTCCCGCAGCCAGAGCATGTTGAACAGCAGATGCAGGATGCCAAAGTGCAGAAACATGGGGGTGAAGAGCCGCCACACCTGGCCCCGGCGTACCTCGGGCAGGCTCTTGCTCCAGTAGATATACCCGCCCTCCTGTTGATATTGGCTGATGGACAAGGGCTGAGCGAATCGCTCGTTGTCGCCGAGCTTCGTGAGGATTGCCGCCGTTACGCTGATGACGATCAGCGTGATCGATAAGATGCCGACGGGGACGGGCGGCGAATAGAAGAGGGTCCTGGCGTCCACGACGCTCGCTCGTTTCGGGGCCTGTTCCTTCTCGGCCCGCTGCCTTTCCCGTTCGGTGACCTTCGCAGGCATCGCGAACGCGGGGTCGTCGGGCGACTGGCGGAACCGGGCAAACAGAGACGTGGCGGCTTCGAGGTTCGTATCGTCGATCACCCAGACTTGCCAGCGTCCGTCTCTGACCGGGTCCGTGTGGCTTTCGATACCCCGACTGTAGAGATAGTCGCTGAAACGCCTGGTTTGGGTCTCGTCCTCAAGATGGCCGATCAGCCGCATATCGTCTCTCCATGTGCTGACGCCCGCAGGCGATCAGCCCGTGATTTCCTTCCCGCAGTGCGGGCACCGCGGAGCCTTCTTTCTCTGCTCGAGATCTTCCAGGAATCCTGCACCGAGGATGGCAGTCGGAAGAGCGAACATGCCGATCCCCAGCATCGCGATCAGGGCGCCGAGGAATTTGCCGAGAACGGTTGTGGGATAAATGTCGCCGTATCCGACCGTCGTGAGGGTCACGGCGGCCCACCACATGGCGGCCGGGATGCTCGAAAAGGCCTTGGGCTGAGTGCCATTCTCCGCATAGTACGCCAGGGTCGCCCCCACCACCAGCATGATCAGGAGGATGAACACGGCGCTGATGAGCTGCTCCCGTTTGGCCCGGAGCACGCGCATCAGCATCTGGAGCGACTCGGAGTAGCGCGCCAGCTTGGCGACCCGCATGAGCCGCATGATCCGCAGCAAACGGAACATTCTCAGGACCCGCAGGTCCACGCTGAGGAACGGCAGATAGAACGGCAGCACCGCCAGCATGTCCACGATCGCCAGCGGGGTCAGCGCAAAGCGGATCCGTCCCAGCACGGGACGCCTGTACTGAGGGTCCTCCACGCACGACCAGATGCGCGCCGCATACTCCACCGTGAAGATCGCCACCGAGAAGTACTCGAAAGCGAGGAACCAGCCCGGGATGGCATCGTGGATACGCTTGACCGACTCCACGATCATGGCGGCGACATTGAGCAGAATAAGCGTGACGATGAACGCGTCGAATATCCTGCTCGTCCTGTCGCCGGCCTTGGGATGCGCCACGATCTCGCGGATGCGTCCGCGCAGGCCCAGGTACGACCACCGGGTCATGCCTTTGACTTCTTCCGCCTGGTTCACGGAAAGCACACTTAGCCCTTTCGAATTCAAAGTGCAGATTCTATCATTTGGACGCAAGGAATGCCACGGCTGATTCCTCCCGGAATGTCCGGCTTGAGGCAGCGTCTACGCAAGACCCGCGTATTTCGCCTTGCTGCCATTCCTCTTCGCGGCCAGCTCCTTATACGCGCTTTGGAGGATATTCTGCTCCAGTGGACACGACAGATCGGCATCCCTGACGATCTTCAGGAAACGATCCTTCTTGGGCTGTGTGAAGTCCTTGCCCGCAGAGAGGATCGTGTACACCTCATAGAGTGCGGCGATATATATGGCGGACAATTTCACGGCCTGCTCGTAATAGGCGACATAGCCCGGCTCCGCAATGTATTCGCGGTACATTGGGGAGTTGTCCTGGTACTGCTCGTACTCGTCCGCGGCCTCCCGGTAGGGGCCCCGCATCCGGGCGATCAGCAGCACGGCCAGAAGGTTATCCACGGAGTTCTCAATATCATCCTCGGATGGACAGCTCCCGTACGTTTCCACAAAGCCGCGCTGCAGGAAGTACCGGAACCAATCTTCCGTGTTCCTGGTTGTCAGGCCGGGGATGCAGTCCACCCAATCGCGAAAGTCCTGCCGGAAGAAATCGTAGACGACCTTGTCCGGGCCGCTTGCCGCTTCCCGCCTGGTGCGGTAGACCTCTTCATACAGGAAGTAGTCCTGGAACACCTCGCATTCGCGGTGTTTCTTGCGGTTCTTGCCGCTGCGATAGTAGGGCTTGGCGATCCTGTTGACCAGCGGATGGATGATCTGGTCGGCCGCGATGTGGCTCAGATGCCCCGCAATGTAGGCGAGCTTGCGCTTGTCGTCCACGTCCATTTCAATCCCGTTCTCGGTTCGCACCACGTCGCTGAACAGCACCCTGCACAGACTCAACGGAAACTCGTTGGGCATGGAAGAGTGCAGGTGATAGGACCATGGCATCACGCCCGCCGCCTTGACGAAGCCCTCCATAATCATATCCCAGCCTGACTGGGCCATACTCACATAGTAGTACAGGTCCGGGCCAATACTACCCAGATTCATGTATTTCCAGTAGTCGTTTTCCCGCCTCCGGGCCGGGTCATCGATCATGCGTGCGAATTCCTGCAGCTCCTCGGATCCTTTGGTTCTCAACAGCTCGAATGCCTTGTGGACGATCACCATGTGAGCGATATTCGCCGGCATCTTGTCTCTCCTTCTGAATTCGCACTGACGGCGCATGTCCGGATTCTACGGCAGCCTCGGACCATACAATGGTTATCGGATTTTCGCGGCCGTTTCTGTAACACCCGGGCCTATGCCTGCGGCTGATGCCGAGCTCCTGCTCATCGGCCCTCTGTCCGCGAGCGGCATTATGCCCATGTACAATGGGTTTTTTGCTGACGAGCACGGATGCCGCCGCTTCCATATAGGACTTAGAACAAACGTGGAAATCATTACATGGCTTGAGTTCGAATTGACGGCCATTTGGTCGTCGGCTCGGTCATGACAGTTTCTCGTTGGGAGGTATAAACATGTCCACGGTACGACAATCATCAAGAGCAATTCTGGTGCTCAGTCTCATAGGCGTATTATCAGGTTACGCCTGGGCGGCCGGGCAACCAAACAGTCCACGAATTCATGATGAATTCGGTGCAAATCAAAACAGGATGAGCAGCGGGAAAGACCTCAGCACAGAGGGATCCGATGTGACGCTCCATAGGGCCAGCAAGCTGATTGGCAGCCCCGTGAAGAGTTCCGACGGCGAGAACCTTGGCACGATCTACGATATCGTCCTGACGCTGGACCTCGATTCCGTCTCGTACATCGCGTTGTCGAGGGGCGGAGCCTTCGGGCTTGGCCGCAGTTTGTACGCGGTGCCTTGGTCTGCCCTCAAGATAGGCGCAGGCAACAACTATTATCTGCCGATCACCGTAAGTCATCTCGATGCGACGGAGGGATTCAAAGAGGCGTATTGGCCGAGCAGCCCCACCAGAGGCTGGATGACGGCAACCGCGACGACAGAAGGAATGGAGCCGATCTATCGGGGTCCGACACGCGAAGAGAGTCGCCAAGTCCAGCACCGACGTGTCAGTAAGATTATTGGCACGAATGTAACCTATACGGATGGCAACAAGGGCGGTAACGTCAAGGATATGGTCATTGCCCGGGACACCGGCCACGTCGTCTACACGATCGTTTCGGATGGCGGCACTTTTGGCGTTGGCGCCAAGTTTGCTGCTGTGCCGTCGGCCGCAATCGATCTGCAGATGGAGCGAGGAGTCGCCATTGTGAGTGCGAGTCGCAATACGGTGATGGCGAGCTCGTTTCCTCCGGGGCAGTGGCCGGACCTGTCAGACCCCGCTTTTGAGCAGCGCGTAGCCGTCCTGTACGGCACGCGGCCGAGTGGAGCGGTCCTCGGATTCGTGCCTCCGGAAGCTGACGTGAAGACGGAGCCGAAGGCGAAGATCCCTGGGTCCCCAAAGGAGTATAAAGGGTCCGCGCTGGGATATCAGCCGCCCATGGAGAGCTTCGATGCGCCTGGAGCAGTAAGCTTCGACCCTGCGAAGGTACGCACCATTCAAGGGACGGTCGTAGGTATCGGCAAGTCCGCGACTCGAGTAGCGGGTGCTGACATGCTGGCTCTGCGGCTGAGGACCGCTGACGATAAGATCGTCCTCGTCAATCTTGGTCCACGTGATTATATCGGCAAGCAGAACTTCTACGTGGTCAATGGCGATCGCATCACTGTCACTGGTTCTGAGGTGATTGCTGGTGAGCGGCCCGTGTTCCTTGCGACCGAGATCAGAAGCGACGCCCAAATCCTGCGGCTGCGGAACCCGAGTGGTCATCCGCTGTGGCTGCAACCCCTCCCCACAGATGAAGAGGAAAACGAGGGAGCAGACGCAGCGACCTACATGCCTGAAGAGCCGGGCTCCGGAATATACTGAGAAGTGTCCATCATGAATTGTGGGGGAGTAGATACTGGGCAGTAAGATCCGCCGGTACGTAACCGGCTTTACCATCTGCCGGGTAGTATCGCCTGCAGCCCCGGAAAGTGAATCCGGGGTTGCAGGCACGTTCTTGGGTACCATGTCTTTTCAGTTGGGCGGGAACCGCTTGCCCTGATGTCATTCGCGAAACTACTCCGTAGATGCGTGCCTCGTCAATATCGCCTCGCCATGGGGTCCCCGGCTCCGGTCGCCGGCCGATATTGACTGGCAGGCCATTTTCGATCCACTGCTCGGTCACGGTCACCGGCTGGCTTTTGGCCAATTCGCCATTGACGTAGAGTTCCACGGCTTTACCCGGTCGAAAAACGCCCGCCAGGTGTACTACCGGCTCCTTGTTGTTCATTTGCCGACTGCATCCAGTGCCGCCGCATCCTCGCATATGACCCGAAAACCGACGTTGAACACTCGCTGCCAGCTTGGATACGCGAGCCGGAATCCACTGCGACAACGGGCCGGATTGTCGAAGAAAGAGCCGCCGCGCACGACTTTGCGGGCGCCGGACTGGGCATTATTGCGGTCGTCGTCGTTGCGATAAGGGTAGGCTGCGTAAGTGGTGCGAGTCCACTCGGCGGCGTTGCCGTGTAGATCGTGCAGACCCCAGACGTTGGGCTGAAAGCGACCTACCTCGGCGGTCACGACGGCGCCGTCATTGAATCGCGTGTCGCTCAGTGCGGCCCCTTCGAGAACCAGATGCTCCAGACCGCCGGTGATCTGTTTGCCCTCTTTGACCAGGCCCTTGCTGAACGAGGCGTCAGCCACATTCGCCCAACGGGAGAAGTCCGTGTCGCGCTGGCCGAAATGCATCGGCGTAGCCGCGCCGGCGCGGCAGGCCCATTCCCATTGCGCTTCGGTGGGCAGGCTGAACGGCAGGCCCCTTCGTGCAGAGAGCCAGCGGCAGAAGGCCATCGCCTGGTCCCACGACACGCGCATGGCAGGCTGACGATCGTGGTTCAAGGTCAACCCGCGTGCGTCCGGCCCGAGATAGTCCGGCGCACCCGGTTCGAGCGGGGGGTATCGCTTCTGGTAATAGCGGCTGTCATGGCTGGGATCGAACCGGCGGAACTGCTCGTTGCTGGTCTCGCACGCCGCCATCCAGAACGGCCTGGCGATGGTCACGCTCGAGACCGGCCGCTCGTCAGCCTCGCCATTCGGGTCACCCATAAGGAATTCTCCGGCGGGCACGTGCACGAGTCTCAGCGTGACGCCGCCGCCCAGATCAACGATCTTCTCTCGCACACCTGCCGTGCCCTGACGCCGCTTCGCTTCAGCGCGGTCAAAGGGCCAGCCTGCCGGCCGAAGATCGGGGGCTGACGACTGTGCATGGCGTTTACTCTGCATTCCCGAATCCGCAGCCTGCAATTCCGCCGGCTTTGCCTCCGGATCGTCCTGCGGTCCTCCGAACTGCCGGCGCATCGCCATCCGCCGTTCGTGGGCGCCGTCGGGAATCGGATACACCTCGCCCCAGGTGCCGTGACAGGGCGCGTTCAGGTCGATCCACGTCACCAACCGGTCCCACGCCTCGGCATCGAGTTGCACGCCGTGATGTCCCTTGCGCAGCATCTGAATGAGCGGGCTGGTGTCCGCGTGATACTCGCCCGGTGTGAGCATCGAGACATCGTCCTCAATGCCGACGCGGCGGAGATAGGGAAGGAGCCCATCGTAGGCGAGGGCATACTTGAGGATGCCCTGGGTGTCGGCAAGTATCTTTGGATGCAGCCGGTCAAGTGCCATCTGGCTGATGCGCCGGCCGGGGTAGTTCGAGACCAGTCTCGCAGAGCGCAGGTCAGGCGGAGCGTGACCGTCATGGCATTCCAGACAGTATCTGTCCAGCACCGGCTGGACTTCGCGCTCAAAATCAAAACCCCGCGCCGGACCGCGCCAGGGCATGATCTCGTGCGGTTTGCGATACGCCGCCAGCGCCCTCCGCAGAGGCGGTGCGTCGGGCGGATGCTCGTGGCAACCGACGCACGAGGCCGTCTCGCCGGGCATCACGGTGAACCAGCTTCGCATGAGCTGCACCGCTTTGCCCTCATCGTCCAGGGGCTGCAGTGCGATCGGTGTGTTTGCCGGTGCCCGGAAGAACGCGGAGCCGTCCGCCTCGACTGGCACCGTGCCGAGAATGCGCATCACTTCCCACGGCCCGCCGTAACCGATGAGATCCGGTCCCGCAAGGCCGGGGTACGCGAAGTGGTAGCCCAGCACGCGCAGGCTCTTGATCGTGCCGCGCGGCACGCCTTTCAAACCCGGTCCGTAGTACACGTTGTGCAGATAGACCAGCCCATCCTTGCGGCTTAAATCAACACGATCCGGCACCACCCGCGGCTTAGACTGGAGCCTGAGCGGCACCGGTTCGAGCAACGCCCAGCCGGGTTCCTCACGCACGAGCACCAGGTTGTCGAACACGTCGGCCAGGTAAATGCACCAATTCGCCTTAGGTCTCATCCAGGCGGCCACGAGGAAGTATTTCTCGCTGAGCGGAAACGGGTGGAGGAATTTCGGCCAGTCGGCATCGACCAGATTGTCCTTCACCATCGGCTTGATCGGATCGCCGCGACCGGAGATGCGCTGGATGATGCCCTCGGCCTCCTGCCAGCCCCGGGTGGTATCGAGGATCACAAGCTGCCCCATGCGATGCACACCGTGGTAGCCGGAGAGGATGCAGATGATTTTGCCGGCGTCGCCCGGCAGCGCACGTGGGAAGTAGAGCGCGTTCGGATACCACGAGTTGCTGCCGTAAATGGCGCGCTGGCTGGTGCCGTCGGGATTCATCAGCATCAGCTCTCGCAGGTAGATGTGGTTGATGCCGGTGTAATCCCAACGGTGGTAAAGCACTTGGCCGTCGGGAAGCACCGTGGGGTGGAAATCGTGGTCCTGATCGAAGCATACCTGCCGAATGCTGCTGCCGTCACCGTTCATCACGTACAGGCTGCTCACCTTCTTGAGCCCATGCCAGCAGGGGACTGCCTGGAACGAAGCTGTGGCACCGAAGATGATCTTGCCGTTGGGCAGGTAACAGGCATCGAAGCTGTCCACGTCGTCCGGCATTGTGGAGACCTGGCGCAGGCCCGAGCCGTCGGTGCGCATCTCAAACACCCTCCAATTTGTGGCGTCGGATTGCGTAAACAGCAGGCGATCGGCGTCCCAGTGCAGATCGATCTCGCCCACGTACTCCCCATTGGCGGGGCGGTAGATCGGCCGCAACTCGCCGCGAGGGCCAACGGGCGAGAGCACGCACAGCTCGTTGTCGTAGCCGGTGCGAGGGAGGGACGAGTTGCACTCGTGGTTGGAGGGCATGCCGATATCGAGGCCCGGAGTGCCGCGCTCACCGCTGGGCCGCCGTTTGACGAGCAGGAGCCGGCGCGACTGCAAGAGTGGATTGGCCAGCAATGCCTCGTCGCGGAACCGTTCCAATTCCCGCAAGAGTTCGCTCGCGGACATTTCCTCGCGTGCCGTAGCGGGCGAAGCTAATACCGCCTCCGCACGCTGCTGCAATTGTCGAAGCCTTTCAAGGTGTCGCTCTCCCTGCGGGTACTCTTTGCCAAAGGTCAGGGACAGGTCGGCAATGGCCAGGCGCAGCGGTTCCCAGCGAAACGCCTTCAGTTGCTCAAACGCGCCGGACGATTGTGCCGATTCCGGCGTCGCTCCTGTCGCGGTGTGAAGAGGCAGACCGGCCAATCCGGCCAGAGCTGCGTAAAGGAAAACCTTCAACAGGCTCTCGCCGAGAGAAGGCGTGCGCCTGCACTTGCCATCTTGCACTGGCTGGAAATCGAGGTCCATGCCCACTGATACATCTCCCGATTCGCCAAAACGATTCCGGCGCAAGTATTGACGTGACCGATGCAATTATTGCACCCAATAGTCTATCGCCCTCGTGACACGTGGTCGACAAAAAAGAACTTGGCAGCCTGTATTAATCCGGCCCTGGCTGGTACAATCGGTTGGAGGCCTGAACTGCGAAGTCGATGCCGGCGGGTCGAGGAATCAACCGCTGATAGAAGAATGTTTTGCTGAGGAACTGACGATGATCGTGGATGCCGATTGTCATATCTCGCCCTTTCGCGAGGGCGTGCATATCAGCGTTGACGAGTTGCTGCGGCGGATGGACCGTTCGGGCGTGGATAAGGCGCTCGTCTGGCTGACGCCGCCGTATAAGCGGGAGATCGACGAGTCGAACGCCTACGTGTGCCAGTCTGTCAGGGCGCACCCGGATCGGCTCCTGGGATTTGGCTGGGCCGATCCACGGCTGGGCGTGCAGAAGGCCAGGGAGATGGCACGCAGGTGCATGCACCAGTACGGCTTCTTCGGCGTCAAGCTCAATGGGGCGCAGAACGACTTCTTCATCGACGATCCTGAGGTGTCCATGCCCGTTGTGGAAGAGATCGCCAGGGCAGGCAAGCTCCTCGCCTTTCATTGCGGTGTCGACGCCTTCGAGCGGACGCACCCGATGCGGATTGCCAAGATTGCCCGGCAGTTTCCCGAGACCCAAATCCTCTGCGTGCACATGGGCGGGGTGGGCTTCCCCGACATGAGCAAGACCATGATCGAGGCGGCGCAGGAGTGTCCCAACCTGCACCTGATCGGCAGCATGGTCCTGCACACCTCCGTGCTGAACGCGGTCAAGACGCTCGGGGCCGACCGGGTCTCGTTCGGCAGCGACACGCCATTTGCCCTGATGCACGTCTGCGTGGCTATGTACAATGCTTTGCTCGACGCCGAAGTCTCGCCGGAACAGAAGGCTCAGATCATGGGCGGCAACATCCTGCGCCTTTTCGGCCGTCGCGCGTGAAGTGACAAAATACCCTGCAAGGAAAGGAGCAAGACATGAAAGATTTCGCTCGTAAGCACAGCAGTCGTATGGCGGCTCTAATCGCAGTAGTCTGCCTGTCGTGGGTGATATGCGGCTGCAGTACAGCCGGGCAGACAACTGCTCAGAAGTGGGAGCTGGTCTGGTCGGATGAGTTCAAAACGCCGGGACTGCCTGATCCGAACAAATGGAGCTACGAGGAAGGCTACAAGCGCAACAAGGAATTGCAGTTCTACACGAAGGCCCGGCCGGAGAACGCACGTGTCGAGGCCGGCTGCCTCGTCATAGAGACGCGAAAGGACAACTTCGAGGATCACCCGATCACCTCGGCGAGCCTGCACACGCGTGACAAGGCCTCGTGGTGCTACGGCCGGATCGAGGTCCGCGCCAAGCTGCCGACCGGCTTGGGCATGTGGCCGGCGATCTGGATGCTCGGCATCAATCCGCCGCACCGCTGGCCCGCCTGCGGAGAGATCGACATCATGGAGAATGTCGGCTTCGATCCGCTCATGATCCACGCCAACATCCACACCAAAGGCTACAATCACGTAATGCGCACGAACAAAGGCAACAAGATCGAAGTTTCCGACCCTTCGAAGAACTTCCACGTGTACGCCATCGAATGGTTCGAGGACCACATGGATTTCTTCGTGGACGAGACCAAGTACTTCACGTTCAAGAACGAAGGCACGGGCAACGACACGTGGCCGTTCGACAAGCCGCACTACCTGATCCTCAACGCCGCTTACGGCGGCTCCTGGGGCGGCCAGAAAGGCGCCGATGACTCCATTCTGCCACAGAAATACTTCATCGACTACGTCCGCGTGTACAAGAGCAAGTGAAGCCCCCGAAGATGCTGGTGTGCTCGCGCGTGCGAATAAACACAAATCCTTGCCGGGCAAGGGGATGGAGACGAAGGGAATCGAACAACCTGCGATTCTGCTTCAAAAACGCCGATTCCGCAGAACGGGCCGCAAAACGGCACGCAGGACGGCACACCAAAAGGCGAAAACGCCCCTCCGGACCCCGACCTTGCCCTGATTCAAGAGCGCTGGCCCAAACTACCAGAGCATATCCGAGCGGCGGTGCTGGCGCTGGTCCGGGCCAGTTGACCTTCCCTGTGGGGATCGTCGTTCCTACAGCATCCTGAACCGCCTCAGATGGTACGTGAAGGCTTGACCGAGGCGGCCCGGCAACAGGCAGGCGGGGGCAAGCCCCCCCTACATACCCGTATGGGACCCATTAGTACCGCCTGTTTGGCTCGTGAAGCGGGATTCAACCTGCACTTGACTACGCATCACAAGGTGGTACGATAGGTACATGTGGATTTGACCATGCGTTTAGGAGTCGTGTCATGGCTGGCGTCAAAGGCAGAAGCGGGAGAAAGCCCAAGTGGACCGACGAGCAGATCGAGGAAGCTGCTCAGGACCTGCTCGATTGGCTTGAGGAAGACCGGGAAGACCATATCTGGTTCAAGGATTGGTGCATCGAGAACGGTTTACCGCCCGAATACCTGAGCCGTTGGAGCGCCAAAAGCAGCATTTTCCGTCAAGCCGTAGAAGTGGCCGAGCAGACGCAAGAGGCCCGGCTGGTCGATGGAGGACTGCGGAATAAGCTCAACGCGCGGATCGTGGCTCTTGTCCTTGAGAGCCGTCACAAATGGGCGGGCAGGCAGAGCCTGACGGTCACTCAGGAAGACACCAGCAAAAGCCTCAGGGATGCAATCATGGAACGACTGCCCGAAGACCGGGCTGAGGCTCGCCAGTGGCTGCAATCTATTGCGGATGGCCAGGGTGTTGGTCCGGAAGCAGAATCGGTGCGGGGAGCCGCAGCGCAGGTGACGGCCATGCTCAATCTGCGCGACCAGCTTGAGGATACTGGGGCGGCGATTTGCGATGGGTGAGCTACCCGCAGCTCACGTTGTCATCAGTAGCATACCACCATGACCAGTGCCTGTTTCGTTCTCTCTATGGCAACGGATCGCTCAGAGGCCGACTCACCTCTTGCCTTGACCTGTGCAGATAAGCCCTCAATGCCCTCCAAAACGGGCAGGATGAACGAGCTTTTGACAGCATAATTGACGTTCTGTGGAATCATTCCAGAAGCAGCTACCGCGAAAGAATCGTTGAGTCTGGCGTTCACCACACCGATTACCTGTCCTCTCTCATTGAGCAGCGGCCCACCGCTGTTGCCCGGTTGAACAGGGACACTGATCTGGAAGAAGCGAGAACTGCCGCCGAGCCCAGAGAGGGAACTGATAGACCCATCGGTATACTTCGGTTCTGGGCCTTGCAGAGATACCTGGGGGAAGCCCATTGTGAAGACCACATCTCCGGTCTTGACGGTTGCGCTTGAGACAAGTGGCAGGCGGGGAAACGCCGCCCCCTCGATTTTGAGAACCGCTACGTCAATGGCCTCATCTTTGATGATGACTCTCGCTGGATACGTTCGTTGCTGGTGCAAGACCTCAACCCTACTGGCTCTCTCTATCGCGTGCTGCGCTGTGAGAAGATAGCCGTCTCCGGTAATCAGAAATCCTGTCGCCAAGGCTATCATCTCCTCTTGGCTTTGACCATTCTCTGGCGACTTGCCATCACGCGGGTCGATAAAGGCCCTTGCTCGACGTTGCGCCTCCCCAATTTGGGCGGGAGTCATCTCCTGGCGGAGCCAGTTCTTCAGGGCTTGGTCGTCGGCGTCGAAACCGTTCATCGCAGCCACGAGCGCCCATTTGTAAGCTTCTACATAGTCCTCAAGGACACCTTTGCCTTGGGCATACAGGAGGGCAAGCTGGAACTGTGCGGCTGCATTGCCCTGCTCTGCTGCCTTCTTATACCAGATCGCGGCTGTCCTGTAGTTAGGGGAGACACCTTCCCCTTGTTCATACATTGCCCCAAGAATACGCTGAGCTTCGGAGTCCCCTTGCTCAGCCGCCTTGCTGAACCATTTCATCGCCTCTGTGTAGTTTTGTCGAACTCCTTGCCCGTGTCTGTACATACTGCCAAGCAAGCATTGTGCGCTGATATTCCCATCTTCAGCGGGCGTCAAGAACCATCTTGCCGCTTTTGCATAGTCTTGCTGTACACCCTGGCCACGATAGTACATATAACCGAGCAGGGCTTGCGCGAGCACGTCCTCCTGCTCGGCTCCTTTCGTGAGCCACTTGGCAGCTTCATTGAAGTCTTGCTGGACCCCTTCCGTGCCCGAATAGTACGCCCAACCGATGGGGTAGTACAAACTGCGGAGCTGTTCAATTGCTTCAGCATGCCCCTGTTTAGCAGCCTTTGTGAGCCATTCAGCGGCTTCATTGTAGTCCTTTTCGGTCCCTTCTCCCCGCAAGTACATCAGACCGAGCGTGAACTGTGATTCTGGCCCGCCTGCGTCGGCAGCCCGGCGGAGCCAGTTGGCTGCTTCGGTATAATTCTGCGCAACACCTCGCCCGCTGCGGTACATTAGACCAAGTTGCTGCTGTGCCGACGAATGATCTTGTTCAGCCGCTTTGCGATACCAGAATGCTGCTGTGACATCATTCGGCGCGGCACAGTCCGCCTTTTCATACATCTGTCCAAGGCAAAACTGAGCGGGAGTGTGGCCCTTTTCGGCGGCTTGGCGGTATAGTTCGGTCGCCTTGACGCAATCCCGCTCAACGCCGTTGCCTTTGCGATATGCTTCGGCGAGATTGTACCAGCTATTCAAGTCGCCTTGCTCGGAAGCCTTGGACCATAGAGAGATGGCCTTTGCTGTGTCTGTGGGTACACCCGCGCCCAGGCTGTGACATTCACCGAGCGCGGACTCTGCCCTCACGTGGCCTTGTTCAGCGGCCTTCTCGAACCATTTGGCCATCTCGGTGAGGTCGCCCTCGACAAGATAGCACAAGCCAAGCTCATATTGTGCATTTGGGTCGCCACCGGATGCCTTAACCTGCAAAGCTGCTCGGGCATCTGGGGCAGGTAACTCTTTTCCATCAGCATATGTCTTGATTAGGACAAGCTCATCCGAGGTTCGGCCACGCTCCACCGCAACCGGCCCGCCAGGGGCTGAAGCATTCGAGGGATTCAGTTCTTGGATTTGCGCCTGGAGGTCACTTGGTAGAGTGTCTATCTCTTCAAGACGGCTGTCAGGACTGAGCAGCGATCTCTTGCACCTTACAAACTTCTCCGGCTGGAGATAAATGAGGTACAGTTCATTCATGTTTGGCGTATAGAGATAGTCTGGCTCGCCATGACCTGCAACATAACCTCTGATTGTCGCGTCGCAGGCTTTTTCCAAGGCCATCCAATGTTGTCCGTCTTTCGCTTGGGTGGACAGCATTCGAGAGGCATAATCAGCGTGGTTGTATCCATACTCAAAAGAACTACAGCCGCCGCAGAGCGGAATGACGAGCAGGGCCGCGAGCAGCACGTATGATTTCACAGTGTACTCTCCTCACTGAATCACTGTCCAGAGACGGCACTCGCTGCAATCCATGCCGTGCAATCCAAAATTGTGTGTGCCGCCATCCATCCTTATACCCGCCAGGGAGCAGAAAGACAAGAGAATCTCCGGATTGACTTCGCAGGAGGCCGCCATACAGATTTGCACATCCGGACTCCGCCGGATAAAATAGACGGTGCTATGAGTCGGTCAGGTTACACAGTGCAATCATCACACCATCTCGCCGGGGCAGGCCGAGCTTTCGACCGATTCATAGCACCCCGGCGTTCTTCGGCGCACTCTTATGGACCGGGACTACCTCAGCGGATTAGTTGATTTGTTGCACGAAATGCAAGCTGCGAAGCAGAAGGGGGAAGATGCAGTGACGGCAACATATGCGAAGCTGGACCGACACGCAGGGTCGTTGGACAGGCTACACAAACACCTGCACGAATGTCGAAACGAACTCAAGGCCAACGTGGAGATGGATGAGACAATCGCATGGCTGGCGGGCGAACGCAGGTTGGGTATCCGTAGAATCTGTCCGGCAATCTGGGAACACATGGTACAGGCGTCTGTCTTGGCAGAGCTTGAGCGATGGCGTGATACCGAGCCTGAAAGCGGGACAGGACTTCCCAGGCTGTGCAAGCCTATGACAACTGATAACCTTGCGGAAATCTTCGAATGTTCGGAAAGTACAATGCTTCGGCGCTTGAAAGCTGGCAAGATCATCGCGAAAAAAGCGGGGAGAAGATGGCGCGTTCAGCTTGACCAACTCCCGGCCGAATACGTGCAAAAGTACCTGCCGGGATAGAGAGTACCTTCCCTTCAACGTCATTCACCGGCACTCGCCGTCGAGTTCTTGGGCAGCAATAGTGCGCATCGTATGCTTCTGGTAGACGAACACAGTATCTATTGGAGGTATACAAAGATGCTTTACGTCACCACAGGCGACATCGCCAGAGTAACTGGCAGGGACAGGGACCAAATCAGCTACGCCCTGCGCAGAGCCGGAGTGAAACCCGTCGGCCGCGCCGGGATCGTGCGCCTGTTCTCCCAGAGCGCTGTGGGCGCGGTCGAAGACTTCCTCAAATCACGCCAAAGAAAGGAGAATCCCTATGCAAACGCGGACCGTTGAAAAGGCACAGGCCACCGCCGGCACAGCGATGGCCCGTAGTCAGAATCACCAGGAGGAAGCCTACCAGAATCCGCAGGAGTGGTCAAGCCTCTTGACGCAGGCCGCCGAGGTCCTTTGCCTGTTGACGTTCTCTCCCCTGAGTGCGATGGAGCAACGGGGCTTTGTCGCCTTGCTGGACCGGCGGCTGCGCCGGGCCTACGCGGGGGCCGAGCGATGAACCAGCAGATACTCCTGTTCGACGTGGCTGGCGAGACGAAGCCCCGCGCAGCGGACAGGCCCATGACTCACCGAAGCGACCCGCCGACGAGCCGGGAGGCGGCTGACAAGCTGGTCAAGTCCGGCAGGCTGCACACACAGCGGCAGGCGGTCCTGGAAGCCCTACGCCAGTGCGATGGGGCTACTCACGCGGAGTTGGGGGCCTTCATGGGCCTGCATTGGCTCACACCGGCGCGGCGGCTGCCAGAGCTTGAGCGGGCGGGACTCGTGCGAAAAGGCGAAGCCCGGACCTGCGCGGTCAAAGGCTCCCGCTGCACAACGTGGTGGATCGTGGAGGACGCAGGGTAGCGCGATGGGCAAAAACACCGTCATTGTGCTGGACCAGCGCTTGGTGAAGTCGCGGGCCTGGCTGTCGCTCACTGGTGCTGCACCGCAAGTGTACCTGCTTTTCCGCACGAAATGCCAGATCAGCAAACGCTTCGGCAAGCCGGGGAGACACGAGCGAGTCATTGTGAACAGCGGCAGGATCGAGTTCACGTACCTTGAGGCCGAACACAAGTATGGAATCAAGCCTTCTCGTTTCCGCCGAGCGATAGATGAGCTCATCGAGAAGGGCTTCATCGACGTGACGGCGACCGGCATGGGCGTACACAAGGTAAAGTCCTGCTATGGAATCGCTGACCGCTGGCCGGACTACGGCACGTCCGCCTTTTGTGAGGCCACGCGGCCGGAGCCGAGCATTGCGAATCCCGGCTTCAAGCGTGGCAACAAGCTCTGGCGGATGGCACCCAAGAAAAAGACAAGTGTCGATAATGCGCACGGTGCCGTGCGCGAGGATGAACACGGTGAGGCCGTGACCGTGTGCGAGGACGCGCACGACGAAAGAGACGCGGTTTCGCGCAAGTGTCGAGAACGCAAGGAGTTGTCGCGCAAAGTTGCCCAAGATGCCGCCGTGCGCGAAAATGACACCGTTCTATAGACATCCAGTCCCCATAGGAGGGGACGGGCCGGGGACTCGTGGCTAACGACTCGATGGGCGAAGTTCTGAATGAAAAAGAAGAAGAAAAAAGAGAACGCCTGGACAGAGGTGACAAAACCCTGTGCCGGGCGAACGTGACGCGAATCTCCTGCCGTAAGGCAGCGCCTCAGATAGAAGAAGGCGGCGCGGTTTTTCACAATCGCCGACCCAACGAACTGTAGATGAGAAAGGATTTCTGAACCATGTACCAAGACACAGCAAAGCAAGCACTCACCCCATTACTGATTTCCGGCCGGGAGGCTGCGAAACTCCTGAGCGTCTGCGAGCGGACGCTGTACAGCCTGACAAAGGCCGGGGAGATTCCCGCCGTGCGGATCGGGCGGGCCGTTCGGTACTCTGTGGATGAGCTGCAGGCGTGGGTGAGGCGGGCCTCAGAAAAAAAGTGTGAAAATCCTCAGAATGGTACTTGACGAAATTGCAAGCGCCGTGTACGCTTGTCGATATGATCGTGAAAAGCATAGGACAGGCGATAGAGAAGTGCGGCAAGAGCCGGTATCAAATCAGCCAGGAAACCGGGATCGACCAGGCGATTCTGTGCCGGATCGTGAACGGGGGAAGCTGCGGCATGAAGACGGCGGACAAGCTGTGCGAGTATCTGGGGCTTGAGGTGAGGCCCCGACAGAAGAAAGCAAGGTGACAAATGGCGAGCGTCGGAAAATACACGGCGAAGGATGGACGGATCTACACACGTATCCTGTTCGTGGACCCGGCCGACGGCCGACGCCGGACGCTGCGGCTTGGCCGCGTCAACAAAGAGCAGACGGCGACAGTCAAGGGCATGATCGAGCGTCTCGTGAAGAGCAAGGCTACCGGGACTCCCGATGCGGTGGCGGGCGCATGGCTGGCCGGACTTGCCGACGCAGGCTATGCAAAGCTCGTGAAAGCAGGTCTTGCGGAGCCGCGAGTTGTCCACACACCTGAGCCTGAGCCGGTCCATGAGCCGGGAGTCTGCATCGGGGACTTCCTTGACGGGTATCTCAAGGACCGTGACGACCTGAAGCCGAATAGCCTGCTTGTCTACGGGCACACCCGCCGGACCCTGATTGCGTTCTTCGGCCGCGACAAGCCACTGCGGGCTATCACCAAATACAATGCGGAAGAATGGCAACGCTACCTGATGCGCGAGGGTTTGGCAAAGGCCACAGTCCGCAAGAGGACGGCTAACGCCAAAGTGTTCTTCCGAGTGGCCGTCGATAAGGAGATCATTGGCGCGAATCCATTCCAAAAGTTGAAATCAACTTCGGTAGGGAACGATGAGCGGCTGTACTTCGTGAGCCGTCAGGACGCTCAGAAAGTGCTGGACTCTTGCCCTGATACCCAATGGAAGCTGATCTTCGCCCTGTGCCGCTATGGTGGCGTCCGATGCCCCTCCGAGGTTCTGGCCTTGAAGTGGCAAGATGTGAATTGGGAGCAGAGCCGAGTTCTGATTCATAGCCCGAAAACGGAACACCACGAGGGCCATGAGACCCGGCTGATTCCGATATTCCCTGAGCTTCGGCCGTACCTGCTGGCGGGTTTCGAGGAGGCTGAGCCGGGGAGCGAATTCGCTGTTACCCGGTATCGCCGGGCGAACAGCAATCTGAGAACGGAATTGCAGCGCATCCTTGGCCGGGCCGGATTGCAGCCTTGGCCGCGCCTGTTCCAGAATCTGCGGAGTACACGCGAGACGGAGCTTGCCGAGAGCTATCCCTTGCACGTCGTAACCGCTTGGATCGGGAACAGCAAAGCGATAGCCGCCAAGCACTACTTGCAGATCCGGGATGAGGATTTCGAGCGGGCGGCACAAACGCCGACAGGCAACAGCGGCGCGGCACACAGGACGGCACAGTCAGGGGCGGAATCAACGCGCAAAGAGCCGCAAACCACCTCCGAGCCAGACTATGCAAACCGCGTTCTTCCGGTCGAAACGGCATCTTGCGAATTGGCGCAAGTCCTTGCAGGACAAGGGGATGGAGACGAAGGGAATCGAACCCTCATTCCGGCGATGCGACCGCCGTGTGCTCCCGTTACACTACGTCCCCAGGAACCATTTTCACCCGTATTCTACGGGTTGTCGGCGTAAAGTCAACGGTCATTTACATTCTTCTGCGGGAATCACTTGGCGCGTTTCAGAACTGCCAGGTCTCAAAACTGACGATCTGCTCGATGGGTTCGCGTCTGGACTGCCTGGGCGTATCGGCTGGATAGCCCAGCGCCAACAACTCAACGATCATCACGTTTTCGGGGATGCTTACGATCTGCTTGACCTTATCCGGGTAGAATGAGCCGATCCAGCAGGTCGCCAACCCTAACTCCGTTGCCTGCAAGCAGATATGTTCGAGCGCGATGGCCACGTCGATAGGCCCGACCGCCTGGCCGCAGCGCATCACGTGGTCGCTGACTGTGCACGCTACGATAATCGCGCCGGCAGCCTCCAGAAACGTCTGATTGTTGGCGGCCGCGGCCAGTTTCTTCTTCGTCTGGCCATCCGTGACGACGACGAGACGCCAATCCTGCAGATTCTTAGCTGACGGGGCGAGCCTCGCCGCTTCAAGGACCACACGTAACTTGTCCGGTTCCAGAGGCTTGTCGCTGTAATTCCGACACGAGTATCGGCTGCGGATGGCTTGCGCAACGTCCATGATCTCACTCCTCGACATTCATCGCTGCAGCATCTCACTTGGATGCGGCCGACCGTAAGTATAAAACGTGCAACATATCGACGCAAGGAGCCTTCAATTGTCACGGCTGAATCCAGACGCCCTGGAAATGCTTCCCTAGCGGTACGGTGCCGGGAGCATCGGGATGGCCAGTCAGAAGCAGCCACTTGCGCGAACTCTCGAAAGGAACGAGCGCCGCGTCGGTCGTCTCTTTGTCCGTGAAGCTCAGTCGGCAGACCCGCTCCGGGGGATTGGCTTTCATGCCGGACCAGCGGTACAGAATGCAAGGGCTGGCACTATCGTGTGGCTGTGCCACAATGAAATACATCCTGTGAATGGGCGAGTACTCGATACCCGTGATTCCCAATCCGTCGAAATCCCAGAGCATCGCCTCGCCAAAGATTGGCTCCGCGCCTTTGACCACCACGTCAGCGGCGTTGTTCAGCGGCACCACGAGGGCGTGGGGCCTGCCCGTCGTGACCCGCACCGGACGGGGATTGCGAAAACCGATGAACAGAATATCGGTGTGCGGATCAGCGCAGAGGGCCCCGATGTTGAGTCCCTCTCTCGTCGGGGCCAGCTTCTGCCGCTGTTTCTCCGACAACTCCTCGCGGAGTCGCATGGCTTTGTCCAGTCTCAGAGTGCTGACGGTATTGAGATTCGGCAGCTTGTCCAACAGCGTCGAGCAGGGCCTGCCGACGGGATCTATGATGAACCTGCCATTCTCTTCCTTTATTGTCGTAGCGAAGAAGCGATATCTGGCGCGCCTGATCCGCCCGTCTTCGTCCCGGCTGTGGGAGGTGATCCAATAGATGCGGTCTGCGATCCTGGCGGCCCCTCGGACGTCCGCAGGCTCGCCGCTGAGGCCGAGGAAATCAGAGACATCACATTGTGCGACGGGGGCGGTGGAATCCGCGATTCGGTAGATCCTCAGTATATTATCCTGGCTGCCGGCTGCGATGAACGTGTCTTCCGTCAGGGCTACCGCCGCGGAGACGTAGTCCATTCCCTCATAGCTATGCTCTTGCGGCATGCTGTCCACAGCATAGCAGGCGGCTGACCACAAAGTGGTGAGACACACTGCAATCACAACCACTGGTTTCATTCCTGTCTCCGTGGGCCCGGCGATGCCTGTGATCGTTATCTGGTGAGCACGAATTCCGTGAGATCGGCGATTTGCTGATCGGTCAATTCCGAAGTCCCGCCGAGTTTATTATCCGGGTTGCACACCGTCAACACGTCCCGGATTGTGGCCGCCCGCCCGTCGTGCAGGTACGGCGCCGTTCGCCAGACCTCGATGAGTGTTGGAGTGTCAAATGGCTCGGCAGCCTCGGAGCCCGATCCGGTGCCTACATTGTATAGCTGCCCGTTCGTGTAGAGCGGCCCGTTGTGGCAGGAGGCGCAGCCGGCGTCCTGAAAGATCTGCTGACCTCGCAAAGCCGCCGGTCCTGGCTTTCCATCGACCAGATGCGGGCTTGGAATCGACCTGAGCGATTCGAGGTACCGGTCGATGGCTATCGCGTCGCTCTCCGGCCGCACGGCGAACTGGATGTATCGGATCCCCGCGCGAACGGCAACCTCGGCAGTCTCGCGGACGCCCAGACTCATCGAGGGAGGCGTGCGATGCGCCAGGAGCAGGCTCTTGGTGTTCTTGGGGTTGCCGATGCCATCGTTGAGCAGGTCCCAATTCAGGACATCCGCCCGCCCGGCGCCCGGATGACAACTTGCACAACTCTGCCACTGCTGGAAGCACAGCTCGGCGTCATGGAAGAGCATCTCGCCTCGACGCACCTCGCTGAGCGGCGCCGATGCCTGCAGAGGCACCGACCTTGCCTTTGCAGGGACTGTCGCCTCCAGATCGATCACACCCAGACTATCCGTGAAGTACTCAGCGGCGAACGCCTTCGTTCCGATCACGGCCAATCCTCGCGGTCCTTTTCCAGACAGCGGCACTCGCTGTTTCAGGCCGACTAGAAAGGACAGGTCATTGGGTACGTCATCAGGCGTCCTCGCCACCGGGGTGATCTGCTCGCCCGCGGCCACTTTCGATAATCTGGCGTGAAGTCCCTCCCGGTCGATCAGGCATAGCTCATGCGTGCCGGATAGTGCAATGACCAGATGTTTGCCGTTCGCCGTGCACGTGACGCCCCAGGGATTGGCGGCGCCAAGATCCACATCGTCGAGAAGCACCGTATTGAGCCACTTTCTGTTCTTCACGTCGATCACACTCAGGGCATTCGTGTTGATCCAGCCCCGTTCGACCTGTGTCGTGGGAAGGTGATGGCGCCCGAGGACGTGTGTTACGTACGCATACGCTCCATCGGGAGACAGGCACAGGCCCTGCAAACCGGTCGAGCCATTGGGCAACTCGATGGTGGCCAGGACTTTTCTCGTAGCACGGGCATCCTGCCCGTGATCTGAATTCATGGGCGGGACGCCCATGCTACTGGTGTCGAGCAGGGAGATCGCCGCGGCGATGCGGTCCCCGTCCGATCTGCCCGCCGGCAGATGATTGGCAATTACGAGCGTGGAGCCATCCGGCGTGAGTGCCGCCGCGACCGGCTCTCGCGGTACGGGGATTCGCTCCATCACCTTGCCGGAGGGCACATCGACAACGGAGACATCGTTGCTGAAGCGATTGCAGACATAGAGCGTTTTACCATCGGGGCTCAGCACGGGGGAATTGGGCGTGTGCCCGGCTTTGGCGAACAGCGTGGCCTGCCGCGTGGCCATATCCACGGCGTATATTTCGCCGGCGGGGGAGGCCGCTGTGACGTAAAGCTGCGATGCGTCCGGTGACAGCGTCATTCCACTCGGCAGACAGGGCAGTGCGATTTCGCCGATAGCCTTCTCTGCGTTAGGATCAAAAATGAGCAGTTTCTTCGATGTGGCTGCTGCCACATACAGAGTGTTCCCTTTTGCGCCGATGAGAACGTGCGGCGAAAGATATTCTCCTGCCGGCTCCTCGCCCGCACACACCAAACAAGAGAGAAAGCACAATCCCACGATACCCGCAATCGCAAACTTCATACAACAATCCTTATGCTTCATGGTTCCGAGGCCGGCTGACTCTGTGAACTTACGTTGAGGATTCGCTCCTGTGGCCCTTCAGCCGCAAATCGGGGAGGCTCATCCGCCTCGATAATAACGCGGAAGCCCACGTCGTATACTTTCTGCCAGGCCGGGTAGCTCAATCGAAATGCCGAGCGGCATCGCTTGGGACGGTCATGCCAGGAGCCACCACGGATGACCTTGTGGCTGCTCTCATCCATCCCATTCCTCCCGTCGTCGGCTCGATATGGATAAGCGGCATACGTGGATCGCGTCCATTCCGAGGCGTTGCCGTGCATGTCATGCAAGCGCCATGCATTCGGGTGATAGCTGCCCACCTGGGTTGTCACCAGCTCGCCGTCATCGAAACGATCATCGCGCGGCACAATATCCGGCGGAAGCTGGTCCCGGGCGTCATACGCCATGTTTCGTATGGTCGCGTCGGCCATGTTCGCGCATTCAGAGAAGTCCGTGTTCAAGTCTCCATAGGACAGGTCACTGTCCGCGCCGGCGCGGCAGGCCCATTCCCACTGGGCCTCTGTTGGCAGCGTGACCTGCTCGCCCGTTTGCCTGGACAGCCAACGGCAGAATGCCACAGCCTCTTTCCAGGACACGCGCACCACGGGCTGCCTGGGCTGATTCAGCGGCCAGCCGAGGTCCCACTCGTTGAACATCCAGCTTCCTTTGTCCTCGAATCGGCTGTCGTGGCCTGGGTCAAACCTCGCGAACTGCTCGTTGGTGATCTCGAACTGGCTCATCCAGAACGGTTTGTCGATCCTGACGCGCGCCGCCGGTCTCTCGTCGCCCTGACCATAAGGATCGCCCATCACGAACTCACCCGCCGGAATGTAGACCAGCCTCAGTTCAATGCCTTCGCCGAGCTTGATCGTGCGATGAGTCTCTCCTCGCTTTGCCTGGCGGCCCTTCGCTTCATCTGCGCCAAAGGGCCAGTCGGGGACGTTGATACGTTCGTCTAGCATCTGGCGTTCGGGCTCGGGGCGAACCGGCTCTATCGATTGCCGGTGCATGGCGGGGTAGACTTCCGGGTCCTCCGTGTCACCACCATAGATACGGCGCAACTCAATACGTCGCCGGTGATCGCTCTGCATTTTCTGATGACCGACAACTTCGCGCCATGTGCCGTGACACGGCGCGTTGAGATCGATCCAGGTGTAGATTCGTTCCCAGGCTTCCCTGTCGAGCCGCACGCCATAATGGCCCTTCGTAAGCATTTGGACGAGCTCGCTCGCGTCGGCGTGGAACTCGCCCGGGGCCAGCAGGCGAAGGTCGCTCTCCAGACCTCCGACCCTCACGAGGCGGCGAAGGGCGATATAAGAAGGATGAAAGACCCCGCCGTAGTCCTTTACCAGTTGCTCTCGTGGGACACCGGAGAGGACCCTTGCGCGGGGGTCGCCATTCTTATAGGCGATGAATCGGCCCTGGTCGCGGCGCAGATCGGGCTCTGCTCCACCGTCTCCTTGCGTCCCGTTATGACAGGAAACGCAGTACTTGTCGAGGACGGGCTGCACCTCGCGCTCGAAGCTGAATCCGCGGACCGGCCCGTGCCAGAGATCGATTTCCGCGGGCTTCTGTCGGCTGGCGATGGTCCTGCGGTTCGGCGGGCCGGAATTCTGCTGCTCGTGGCAGCCGACGCACGAGACGATCTCGCCGGGCATGGCCGTGGTCCAGCTTCGCATGAGCTGCAGCGAGCGTCCCTGCTCATCGAGCGGCTGAATGGAGATGGGCATATTCGCCGGCACGCGGAAGAACGCCGACCCGTCCGTCTCGACCGGAACGGTCCCCAAGACACGCTTGGGCTCCCACGGGCCGTCCGTTCCGACACGGTGATTGATCCCCGCGACTCCATGGTATGAGAATTGATAGGTGAACAAGCGGAGCTGCTTGACCATGCCTTGCGGGACTCCTTCCAGTCCTGGGCCGGCATAGATGTTCTCCAGGTAGATCAACGCATCCTTGCGGTCCAGGTCCACGCGGTCTGCAATCACGGGCGGTCTCGTGGTCCTGCGCAGTGGAATCGGTTCGAGCAGTGCATACTTTTCGACCTCTTTGACCAGGGTGATGTTATCAAAGATGTCCACCAGGTAGATGCCCCACAGATCGTCCGGCCGGGGTTTGCAGGATACGAGGAAGTACTTCTCGCTCAGCGGCCAGGGATGGAGGAACTTGGGCCAGCTACCGAGGGTCAGCTTGTCCTCGATGATCGGCTCGACTTTGCGGCCATGACCGGGGATGCGCTGCACGACGCCATCCGTGGACGTCCGACCCATTGAGGGGTCGAAGAGGACCAACTCGCCGACCCGTCCGACATGGTGGCCGGTGACAATCCCGGCGACTTTCGTTGGGTGGTTCGGTATCGGCCGGGCGTAGAAGATGGCGTTCGGCCAGTAGCCGCCGCTGCCGTAGAACTCCCGCTGGCCCGTGCCGTCCGGGTTCATAGTGAACAGGAATCTCGCCCACACGTGCGGGATGTCGGTGTACTCCCAGCGCAGGTAGAGAATGCGTCCATCGTTCATGACGGTGGGGCAGAAGTTGTGGTCCTGCTCGAAGCAGATCTGCCGGACGTTCGTGCCGTCCGCGTCCATGATGTAGCTCATACCCACATTCACACCGGGATTGCAGGGGACGCCCTGGAAGGGAGCGGTGGAGATGAAGGCGATCTTTTCGTTGGGCAGGTAGCACGAGTCGAAGTTATGGACGTCGGGCTGATCGGCTGGCGAGACCTGGCATAGTTTCCTCGCAGCGATATCGATCTCAAAGACCTGCCAGAGCTTTCGGTCATCCGGCATGGAGAACATCAGTTTGCCGGCGTCGAAATGCAGGTCCATCTCAGTGACCAGCCGCCCCTGTGGCGGCCTGTAGAGCGTCGTCAGCTCGCCCTCGGGCCGGACCGGCGAGAGCACCACGATCTCGTTGTCCCAGCCATCTGTGTTCGTCATCGTATCAAGTTGCCACGAGCTCTGCTGGGGCAGACCGAGGAATCGGCCCAGGCTCTTGTCGTTGTCCTCATCTCCCTTGGCCCGACGAGGATCGGAGAGCGGCTTACGCTCGATCAGCAACAGGTGGTCGAAATCGAGCAGGGGGTTCGACAGCAGGGCCTTTCGCGCCAGGGCAACGATCTGCCGGACCTGTTCGATAGCGGCTGCGTCACGGCGGCGAAGGGCCTCGCGGAGGTCGGGCAGCCGACGCTCGAAGTCCGCGACCGCACGCACGTATTCGCCGCCTTGCGAGTAGTGATTCGGGAAGCTTCGCGTGAGATCCTGAATGGCCGTCTTCAATGCCGGGAAGTTGACTCGTTCCAGGTCGCCTTGCGCCCTGGTGAATGGGTCCACCCCATTGTCACCGCGCGCGGGCGCGCCCAAGCATAAGAAGGCCAGGATCACACCTACCGGCACAGCGTCTCTCAGCGTCAGGGATTGCGACATGTCAGCTATCACCTCCCGAAAGGATCTGGTTGATACTCATCAAAGCTTGCGTCCGGACGCAAGGAAGCCGGCAGTCCATCACGAGAATGCGGCGGCATACGCAGACGATCTACACGTACCGGGATTATAGCCGATTGCGGGAATTATGCAAAACGATCTGCTTGACCGCCATGTCAATGGCCGATTTTCTGGCGGGAAGCTGAAGTGGTGTGTGGTAAGATACTGTGAATCCAGATCACAGGATCGTGAAGGTTTGTAGATGGAGGTCGAGAATGTCGAACCACAACATGCCCACAGGCAGGATCGGCAACGTCACGATCAGCCGGCTGATCATTGGAGGCAATCAATTCAGCGGCTGGTCACATAGCAGGGACTTGAAGTATCTGCGGGAGCTGTTCAAAGCCTACGCCACTGAAGCGAAGATTATGGACACGCTTCAGCTAGCGGAGGAGAACGGCATAAACACGATCATCACGTCCTCCTCGGCTTACCTGAGCAAGTACTGGAAAGAGCGGGGCGGGCAGATCCAGTGGATTGCGCAGGTCCACCCCAAAACGGACGACGTGACGAGCGACATCAAGAGAGCGATCGACGGCGGAGCCGTAGGCGCCTACGTGCAAGGTGGCGTGGGGGACAGCTTCGTCAAGGGCGGCCGCGTCGATCTCCTTGGCAAGGCTGTCGAGTTCATCAAGGAGAGTCACCTGATCGCCGGGATCGGTGGACACTCTGTCGAAGTCCCGATCGCCGCTGAAAAAGCCTCGATCCAACCCGACTTCTACATGAAGACCTTGCACCACGACAACTACTGGTCTGCGACACCCAAAGAGGAAAGAGTCGAATTCAACGTCGATAGCAGCGGGCCCAACGATCATGACAACATTTGGTCCATCACGCCGGAGAAAACCATTGAATTCATGAGAGGCGTGCCCAGGTCCTGGATTGCCTTCAAGGTTTTGGCGGCAGGGGCCATTCATCCCAGGGACGGGTTCAAATATGCCTTCGCCAACGGAGCAGATTTCGTCTGCGTAGGCATGTTCGATTTCCAGGTCCGAGAGAACGCCATCATTGCCAGGGATGCAATTGTCGCGGCCCAGAGCAGGCCGCGTCCCTGGCGAGCGTGATCATAGAGCAACCAAAGACGGGCCCACATTCTGGATCGTCCGATGTGGGCCCGCCCGGATGTTCTATGCTCCTGATGGTCAGACCATGTCTTTCAGATTCTTCATCGCGCGAATCTTCACGACATTGCGCGCCGGCTTGGCCTTGAACATGGTTTTTTCGCCGGTGAAGGGATTGATGCCCTCGCGGGCTTTGGTCGCAGGTTTGCGGATCACGAGCAGTTTCATCAAGCCCGGGACCGTGTATGAGCCGGGACCGTTGCGGCCGAGGCCCTTTTTGATCTGACCTGCCATCGCCTCAAACACAGAGGCCACTTGTTTCTTCGTCAGTCCGGTCGTCTCCGCAATGCCGGCTACGATCTCGCTCTTGGTCATTGGTTTTCCAGTTGGCTTCTCTTTTGCCATAACTCATGGCCTCCTTACACTAACTAGAACACGAAAACTATCCCGATACACGTCACGGACTCCATTGAGTCATCGCGGGAATCCTCAACATGCATATGCGCTTTCGCCCCACATGTCAAGCAAGAATATGCCACGAAATGTATGATTCTCTCGGGAATTTTAATAAATGTGGTCCCTGGGTGCGGCTCATTGGTCCCTCAGCCAGACGCTGGAGCTGACGGAACGGCGGCCACGACGGTCGGGACCGGAGCTCGGATCACCGCTATCTGGGCTGCGGGACGTCATGGAGTCACGATTGTTCCGAGCGTAGTTGGGGATCGCCGTCAACGCGGAACCGTCGGCCCAGGCGCCCTTGATGATGAGCACTCCGCCGAGCAACTCGTCCTTCCACTCGGTGGTCAGGGCGGAGTTCGGCGCCAGGACCTTGGTAATGTCCTGGTCAACCTGCTCGGCGCTGTAGATCAGCGGGCCATAGCGCAGTGCCACGCGGCCGGTCGTGGCGGCGATGTTCTTGCTGGCCTTGATTCTCTGGATTTGCATCGGCAGCGCCAGATCGATCTTGTCACCGGCTTTCCAGCTCCGGGTGATTACGGCGTAACCGTGCTCGATCCTGGGCGTGACGGGTGTGCCATTCACTTGTAGAGACGCAAGATTTCGCGTCTCTACGGGTATCGGGGTGTACAGGACGCTCGTCGTGCGGTTGGGCACGCGGACCCTGATGCTGAAGCTCTTCTGGGCGGCAGGATTGACGGTGATGGACACGTTGCCGCTCCAGGGATAGTCCGTCTTCTGGATCATCTGCACGTCGGTGCCGGCGACTTTCTCCACCATCATCGTGCTTCCGATGAAGAGATTGACATAGATTCCGTCGGCGCCCTTGACGTACGTCCAGGTGGGTAGCATCAGCAGAG